>WBZN01000548.1_pt1 | contig 28146 bp, 22 predicted proteins | sample 5204281 | NCBI WGS metagenome assembly WBZN01 (sample SAMN12344347, study PRJNA552823) | activated sludge metagenome | biome: Activated sludge suspended growth; feature: Nitrification reactor; material: Wastewater; isolation source: activated sludge from nitrification reactor of wastewater... | reverse complement strand
CCGCAATTGATCGGCGTGGGCTAAGTGCGCAGGCGAAGCTGGTCGGCCTCCTGTCCGACGCCGAGCTCGTGACCTATTATCAGCAGGCCACGGTGTTCGTGTTCCCCTCGTTGTATGAGGGATTCGGCCTGCCGGTGTTGGAAGCCATGGGTTGTGGTTGCCCGGTGATTTGCTCGAACGCGGCATCGCTCCCGGAGGTGGCCGGTGAGGACGCGGTGCTGGTCGATCCACGCCGACCCGACCAATTGGCGGAGGAACTGACCAGGGTGCTGGGATCGGCCGCCCTCCAATCCACCATGCGTGCTCATGGGTTGGCCAAGGCGCAGGAATTTGTGTGGGAACGTACGGCGAGACAAACAGTTGCCGTCTATGAACAAGCGGTCGGCCGGTGATGCCAGTACCGACGATATCCACGAATTTTCTGGTCTGAAGCAGGGGCGAGACGTTACGATTCAGTTCAAGAAGAGGCGGTTCGTGGCTGGACCGCGCGCGCCGCAGGCTGGTGCGATTGAAACCTTGGTTGAGGGAGGTGATGAAAGATGAAAGGAGTCGTACTTGCCGGAGGGCTGGGGTCACGGCTACTCCCGCTCACCAAAGTCACAAACAAACATCTGCTCCCTGTGTACGACAAGCCGATGATCTACTATCCCATCCAAACGCTCGTGAATGCCGGCATTACGGAAATCATGTTGGTGACCGGCGGGAACAGCGCCGGCGATTTCCTGAAATTGCTCGGCAACGGCCGTGATTTTGGCCTCAAGCATCTCAGCTATACCTATCAGCAGGGCGAGGGCGGAATCGCCGATGCATTGCGGCTGGCGGAGCATTTTGCCGATGATGGTCCGCTCTGCGTCGTGCTGGGGGACAATTTGATTCAGGGTAATATTGCCAAGGCCGCGGAGGCATTTCGCGTGCAGAAGGCGGGCGCGAAAATCCTGCTGAAGGAAGTGAAGGATCCTCAGCGGTTCGGTGTGCCGCATCTTGAAGGCAGTCGGGTGTTGAGTATCGAAGAAAAGCCGGCTCATCCTCGCTCATCTTATGCCGTGACGGGTATTTATTTTTACGATAGCCGGGTGTTTGAAATTACTCGGACGCTGAAGCCGTCCGGGCGAGGTGAATTGGAAATCACCGACGTCAATAACGCGTACATTGCCTCCGGGGAGTTGACGTGGGATGTGCTTGATGGATGGTGGACGGATGCCGGCACGATAGAATCGCTTCTGGCCGCCAACCAACTTGTCGCGCAGACCGGAGCGAACAGGATGGAGTTCTAAATGCGTATGCTCGTCACGGGAGGCGCCGGATTCATTGGATCGCATCTGGTGCGCCGCTTGATCCAAAGTGGTCGCCATTCGGTCGTGAATCTTGACGCGCTGAAGTATTCCGGAAACCTGGACAATCTCACGGACCTGAACGGCCATCCCCACTACCATTTTGTTCAGGCAGATATCGGTGACCAGAAGGCCGTGCAGGCCACGTTACGGGATCACCGAATCGAAGGAATCATCAACTGTGCGGCCGAAACCCACGTCGATCGCTCAATCCTCGATCCGGGTGCCTTTGCCCGCACGGATGTGGTGGGAACCGGCATTCTGTTGGAGGAGGCGCGACAGGCGGGAGTGCAGCGGTTTCTGCAGGTCAGCACCGATGAGGTGTACGGCAGCGTCGAGCAGGGGAGTTCGACGGAGAGCGACCGGTTGGAACCGCGCAGCCCCTATTCGGCCAGTAAGGCCGGCGGAGATCTGCTGGTCCTGAGTTATTGGACGACCTATCGGTTTCCAGTGGTGGTGACGCGCGGCAGCAACACCTACGGGCCCAATCAGTACCCCGAGAAATTCATTCCGCTGTTCGCCACGAATGCCATTGATGGTGAGCCGCTTCCCCTGTATGGCGACGGCAAGCAATGCCGGGATTGGCTCGCGGTCTCTGATCATGCCGCCGGGATTCAGCATGTCTTCGAGCGGGGCGAAGCGGGAACCGTCTACAATGTCGGCGGTGGAAACGAGCGCGAAAATATCACGGTGGCCGAACAGATCGTGGCGGCTCTCGGAACGTCTCGCTCCCTGATCCGCTTCGTTCAGGACCGCCCGGGGCACGATCGTCGCTACTCGATCGATTGCAGCCGTCTGCGGGCTCTGGGATGGTCGCCGCAAGTGCCATTTGAAGAAGGGTTGAAGCAGACAGTCGAGTGGTATCGGACGCACGAGCAATGGTGGCGAAAGATCAAGAGCGGTGAGTTCAAGGAGTACTATCGCCAGCAGTATGAGAAGCGTCTCGAGAAGGGGACATCGTGCGCATCGTCGTGACCGGCGCTCAAGGGCAACTGGGGACGGATCTTCGACGGGTGCTGCAGCAGCATCAGGTGACTGGGCTCGACCTTCCCGGTTTTGACCTGACGCGTCAGGACTGCAGCAAGGCCATTGTTGATGCGGCGCCCGAGATCGTGATTCATGCCGGCGCGCATACGGATGTGGATGGCGCGGAACGTGCCCCGGCTCTGGCGATGGCCGTCAACGCTGACGGCACCGAGCGTGTCGCCCGCGCGGCGGCGCAGGCCGGCGCGAGATTGATCTATGTCTCGACCGACTATGTGTTTGACGGCACGGGAACACGTCCCTATCTGGAAACCGATTCGACCAATCCCGCCGGTGTGTATGGTGCGTCCAAATGCGCAGGCGAGCAGCGGGCCCTCTCCTGTTGCGAAAATACGCTCGTGGTCAGGACGGCATGGCTCTATGGGCTGCAGGGGAAGAACTTCGTGAAGACCATTCTCCAGCTGGCGGCCGAGCGTCCATCCCTGCGTGTGGTGGCGGACCAGCGAGGCTGTCCGACCTATGCGGAAGACCTGGCCGGGATGATCAGCAAGCTGGTGGCGCATCCGGCGCGGGGCATTCTGCATGTGACGAATGACGGTCACTGCACCTGGCACGAATTCGCCACGGAGATCGTGAGATTGGCGGGGTACCGAGTGCCGGTTGAGCCGATTACCACGGCGGACATGCCCAGGCCGGCCAAACGTCCGGCCTATTCGGTGCTGTCGGCAGAACGGCTTCACCAACTCGGGTTCACGATGCCATCTTGGCAGGATGGGCTGCAGCGATTCATGCACGCGCTGTCGGCCACTTCTCCACTTCCTTCGCGCGCCTAGTTGCACCCCTTCTTCTCCTCTCTCTGCCCGCTGACGGTCGCGGGTGTTTCCGTCCGACACATTTCTTGTGCAACCCCTGCCTTTTCTCTATACTGCGATTCCGCTGTGTCTGAATTCATGAACATCACCACGTCATCATCCGCTCATTCCGTCGTCAGGCCCGTTGGGGACGTCGGCCGCTCTGCTTCTGCCCGGGCCTGGTTTTGGGGATTGCAGGGCTATGTGATGATGGCGGTCGCCTGCACGAGTTTTTTCCCGCTGCTGTTCCGGTACCAGGAGCATACGGTGATCATTCTTATCGTACTGTGTCTCGGAATGTGCGCGGTCGAGAAGGTGAACCCCTGGATCAAGACCCCGCTGGATGTTCCGCTGTGGTTGTTTATGGTGTGGGTGTTGTGCACGGTTCCCTTCGCCACCGATCCGGCCTACAGTTTTGCCGAATGGAAAAAGTTCGTGGCGCAGGCCGGTGTCTTTTACTGGACCTTGTTGGTCTTGTCCCGTTGCCGGGATGAGCGATTGCCGCGGATGGTCCTTCAGGCTCTCGTCGTAGGCGCGTCCTTGCTGGCCTGTTATGCCCTCGTCGAGTTTGTGCAACGGGGAGGGACCTGGAGGGATCGATATGTTCGGGCCCATGCTTTCGGGTCCGACTATAACTGGCTCAGCACGTACATGGTCGTGGCGATTCCGGTTGCCGGAAGTCTTCTCGTCATCGGACGCTCGGTGTGGAATCGTGTGGCGCAGGTCCTGGCCCTTGGTCTCACGGGGGCCGCGCAATTGTTTTCCTATACCCGTGGCGGGTGGCTAGGCCATGCGGCGCAGGGAGTGATGCTGGCCCTTCTCATCGGCGGCCGCCGCATGGCGTTCGGTGTGGTAGGGATGCTCGCCCTCATCGGCGCAGGATTGATGGCGGCCGCACACTCCGGATTCCAAACCGACACGGTGGATGCCAAGACGGTCGATACTAGATTAATGGTGTGGACGATCGGGTTGAGGGAAATCGCAAGCCATCCCGTGACGGGTATCGGTTTCGGGAACAATTCATTCGTGAAGAAATTTCCTGAGTATTCGGTCGAAAAGCAGGATCAGCTTCCGGAGCGGGAACGCATTATTCCGTCGATGCACAATACCTTCTTGATGGTCACGCTCGGCAGCGGCATTCCGGCCTTGCTCAGTATTATCTGGATCTTTGTTGCGCTGTTGCGCCGGCTGATTCCGATTCCAATGACGGTTGCTCGCGATCGAGCTGCTGGACTGATGGCTGCAGGAATCGGGTTGGCCGTGATCGGCTTTGCCATTCGCAATCTCTTCGACTATATGTTCATGGGTAGCCTCGCGCACATATTCTGGTTATTGGCGGCGGTTGGAATTACGATCTCTGGCCCGATCAGGTCCGACGGGACATGTGGTGAAATGGACGAACCGGCATCGGTGGGTTCGCGGGCTTCTGCCTGAAATGAGCGTCCTGAGGTGGTCAGCAACTTGGTCTTGAAGAACGTTGCACGATAGTTCGGCGGTGAAATGGTAGGACAGTTGTTGTGAAAGCGTTGATCACGGGCATCACTGGGCAGGACGGATCGTACCTGGCTGAGTTTCTGCTGGCGAAGGGTTACGATGTGTATGGCATCATCCGCCGTTCCAGTTCGTTCAACACGGCGCGGATCGACGGCATTTATCAGGACCCTCATACCTCCGGGGCTCGGTTGCACCTGGTCTATGGCGACCTGAACGACGCCAGTTCGCTGAACAAGATTCTCCGAACCGTCCAGCCCGACGAAATCTACAACCTCGGCGCGCAAAGCCACGTGCGTGTCAGTTTTGATATCCCCGAGTACACCGCTGAAATCACTGCGCTCGGTACGGTCCGATTGTTGGAAGCCATTCGGGAGTCCGGGTTAAAACCCAGGTTTTATCAGGCCTCGTCGAGTGAGATGTTCGGTAAAGTGCAAGACGTGCCTCAACGGGAAACCACGCCCTTCTACCCGCGCAGCCCCTACGGCGTCGCCAAGGTCTACGCCCATTGGATCACAGTCAATTACCGAGAGGCGTACAATCTATTCGCCTGCAGCGGCATTCTGTTCAATCACGAATCGCCGCGACGGGGTGAGACGTTCGTGACCCGAAAGATCACCAAAGCCGCCGCGCGGATCAAATTGGGATTGCAGCGTGAGCTGTTCCTCGGCAATCTGGAGGCTAAACGGGACTGGGGGTATGCGGGAGACTATGTCGAGGCCATGTGGCTCATGCTGCAGCAGGATCGACCTGATGATTATGTCGTTGCCATGGGTGAGACCCACACGGTCCGCGAATTTCTTGATGTGGCCTTCGGGCATCTCGGTCTCGATTGGCAGCGACATGTCCAGATCGATCCGCGCTACTACCGTCCGACTGAGGTCGATCTGTTGATCGGTGATGCGTCGAAGGCGCACCAGCAGCTGGGATGGAAACCGACCGTGGGTTTCCATCAACTGGCCGTGATGATGGTGGAGGCTGATCTGGAAGCTGAGCGGCTGAAGGTGCAGGGCACGGGATCGAAGGGGAACTAGTCAATGGACCAACATGCGCGAATCTATATCGCCGGGCATCGGGGCATGGTCGGCTCGGCGATCCTGCGGGCACTGACCAACAGGGGATACGATAACCTGATCCTTCGCACCAGCAAGGAATTGGATCTGCGCGACAACGCGCGTGTGGCCGCGTTTTTTTCAGAGATCAAACCCGAGTATGTCTTCCTCGGCGCGGCCAAGGTCGGCGGCATCCTGGCCAACAGTACACTGCCTGCGGAGTTCATTTACGATAACCTGGCGATTCAGACCAACATCGTCCATCAGGCCTATCTCCATGGCGTGAAGAAACTGTTGTTGTTGGGCTCGTCCTGTATTTACCCCCGGGACTCGCCTCAGCCGATGAAGGAGGAGTACTTACTGACCGGTCCCCTCGAACCGACCAATGAATGGTATGCGGTGGCAAAAATCGCGGGGATCAAGATGTGTCAGGCGTATCGGCGGCAATACGGATGTGATTTTATCTCTGCCATGCCGACGAATCTCTACGGCCCGAACGACAACTTTGATCTGCAGCATTCCCATGTGTTGGCAGCCTTGCTCCGGCGCTTCCACGAAGCGAAGGAGGATGGGCGTTCGCCGACGCTGTGGGGTTCGGGGATGCCATGTCGGGAATTTCTCCATGCGGATGATTGCGCGGAAGCCTGTCTGTTTCTGATGGACCACTACTCCGACCCTATGATCATGAATGTCGGGTCTGGGCAGGAGATCACCATTGCCGACCTGGCCGTTCTGGTGGCGGAAGTGGTCGGCTATCGCGGCGATATCCATTGGGATCGGACTAAGCCGGACGGGATGCCGCGAAAACTAATGGATTGTAGTCGAATGACGGCCTTGGGATGGACGCCGAGGATTCCGTTACGGGAAGGCCTCATAGACGCCTATGCCTGGTATCGACAACATCTGAGAGCAACGCCGGGTTGTGCTCAGTGATTTTCGGTCGAACCAGATCCGTCATCGGTATATAGAGTGCTCGAAAGGACCAGAGGGGTGTTTCTCTGCCAGTCTGTCCTGCCTGCGAGATGTGCCACAGATGCTTGCCTGATCTACGCGCCTTCATGACGTTCGACACGATGCTGAATAGGTTGTTATGTGCGGTTTAGTCGGGGCGCTGTCCTTTGACCAGAGTGCATTTCGCGTGTCCGAGCCGTATCTCATCCGCATGCGCGACAGTCTGGCACATCGGGGGCCGGATGGGGCCGGGGTATGGATTGATCGCGACGGCAGAATGGGGTTGGGACATCGACGGTTGTCGATCATTGATCTGGCCGATGCGGCGGCACAGCCGATGCCCAATGAAGACGAAACCCTGTGGATCGCGTTCAACGGCGAGATCTACAATCACTCGACGATCAGACGCGAATTGAACGAACTGGGTGGACACCGTTGGCGTACCGACCATTCGGACACAGAAGTCATCCTACATGCGTTCGAGACGTGGGGCATCGAAGCGGTGGCGAAGTTTCGGGGGATGTTTGCCATTGCGCTGTGGGATACGCGCCGGCGCGAATTGTGGTTGATTCGGGACCGCATCGGCGTGAAGCCACTGTACTATAGCCTGCATCACGGCCGACTCACCTTTGCGTCCGAGATCAAAGCCTTGTTGGAAGATCCCGACCAGGCCCGTGCCCTGCATGAAGAATCCCTGTTTCATTATCTGTCGTTTCTCACGACGCCGGCCCCACAAACCCTGTTCGACGGCATCAAGAAACTGCCCGGCGGAACCTGGCTGCGTGTGCGTGCGGACGGCGCCATAGAAGAACGGCGGTATTGGGATGTGTGGGACCATACGTCGCCGTTGATCGGCCATTCGGATGCGGATCTGGCGGCCCTGGTGTTGGCGAAACTCAGGGAGTCGGTCGCGCTTCGCAAGGTCAGCGACGTGCCGGTCGGCGTGTTTCTTTCCGGCGGGATCGACTCCAGTACCAATGCGGCGCTGTTTTCGCAGGGCGAGGCTCAACCGGTCCGTACATTCACCATCGGGTATGACGCCGAATATCCCAGCTATCGCAATGAACTCAGCCACGCGCGATTCATGGCCGAGCAGGTTGGGGCGGATCACCATGAACGACTCTTGTCGTTGGATGATCTCCTCGAGTTTTTACCCCGCATGGTGGCCTTGCAAGATGAACCGATCGCCGATCCGGTGTGTGTGCCGGTCTACTATGTGTCGGAACTCGCACGCCGGCACGGCGTCATCGTCTGCCAGGTCGGAGAGGGGGCCGATGAGTTGTTTTGGGGCTATCCGGGATGGAAGACCTTTCGCCGGCTTGAGTTGTGGAACCGATGGCCGGTTCCCTCGACGCTCAAGCGACTGGGGCTCCAGGGGTTGCAATGGATCGGGCAGGGGGAGACGTTTCACTACGAACGGTTGCGGCGTGGGTGCCTCACACAACCGGTGTTTTGGGGTGGGGCGGAAGCCTTTCCCGAAGCCATGAAACAACGGCTTCTGTCTCGACGCTTGCAAAACAAGTTTCGAGGTCTGACGTCCTGGGATGCCATTCGGCCGATTCATGAGCGTTTCACGAGTCGGGCATGGGAACAGGGGCCGCTCCAGTGGATGAGCTACGTGGATGTGAATTTCAGACTGCCGGAATTGTTGCTGATGCGGGTCGATAAGATGAGTATGGGTGCCAGCCTCGAAGCCCGGGTGCCGTTCCTCGATCATGAAGTTGTACAGCTCGCCCTGAGTATTCCCGAGGCGGCCAAAACGCGCGGCGGGGTTGTCAAAACGTTGCTGAAACAGGCGGTGCGCGGGGTGATTCCCGATACCATCATCGATCGTCCGAAGCAAGGGTTCGGCGTGCCGGTTCATGAATGGATGCAGGGTCGGCTGGGGACGGTGATGCAGGATCGGCTGTCCGAGTTTTGCGACCGGACCGATATTCTGGATCGTTCGGCGGTGTTGGAACTCGTACGGGAACAACGCGACCCTCGCGGGTGGTATCTTTTCAATCTTGCACTCTGGTGGAATCACTATTTGGCATAGCCTGAGGTTTCAAGAGTGGCCAATGGCCACGTTGCCAGGTTACGCCGCGGCCGTCGCTGCACGCCGTTGCACCATCACTCTTGCGTTCGGTGTTCGATGATCATCGATCCTCCCATTGGAACGGGCGACCGGATTCGCGCGAAGCTTCAAGGTGTGGGGCTGTACGCCACGGTCCGCATGGGGCTTCTCAAGGGATTTCGTCTCCTCCGGTCTCGATGGCACCGCAATCAGCTGGTGCGGCCTTCCTATCGTGTGGATGGCCCAGCCCTCGTCGCCGCGCTTGGGACCACGCCCGATCAACTCAATAGAGTGCTAGAACGGCTAAAAGTGGACCTGGGGAATCGTCTTCCGTTCGATCCGGCAAAGCTGCCGGCGATTCGGGCGTATTACCGGGAGCAGGCGACCGATGAACTGGCCGCCATGACCGAGTCTGCGGAGCAGGTCTGTCACCATGTGTTTGATCTGTTGGGATCGGGGCCCGTTTCTCTGGGAGATCCTATCGATTGGCATCGGGATGTAAAAAGCGGGTATCGATGGGATCCCACGGTGTACTTCGCCGACATTCCGCATGGACAGGGCAACGGGGTCGACATCAAGGTGCCGTGGGAACTGTCCCGGGGGCATCATCTCGTGCTTCTGTCACAAGCGGCGCTGTTGACCGGTGGGGAAAAGTACGCTCGTGAATGCACGGCGCTAATGACCGCCTGGATGGAAGCCAATCCGCCCGGCTACGGCGTGAACTGGGCCTGCCCGATGGATGTGGCAATCCGGGCGGTCAACTGGATATGGGCCCTTGCGCTGTTGGTCGACCGTCCGGAGGTGACCACTCGCTGGTTTTCGGAGGTCATCGCATCGCTGGTCGCCCACGGCCGCTTTTTGATGGAGAACCTGGAAGTACGTGACGACGGCGTCACGGCCAACCACTATCTCTCGAACGTGGTCGGACTCCTGTATCTGGGGCTCTGTTTGAAGGAGGTGTGCGAGGCCGGGCAATGGCGAGCGTTCGCGGTTCGCGCATTGGTGCGCGAGATGGAACGACAGGTGCTGGCAGATGGTCTCCACTTCGAATCAAGTGTCTCGTATCATCGGCTGGTGGCGGAATGTTTCTTGTCCTCAGCGGCGCTTTGTCGCCACCACGCGGTGGATTTGCCGTCGGAATTTCACCACCGCCTTGAGAAGATGTGTGAGGTGGCGGCGGGGTACACGAAACCGAACGGGCTCGCGCCACAGATCGGCGACGGCGACAATGGCCGATTGCACATCCTGACCGGGTACGGGCATCGCGATGTGCGCGATCATCGCCATCTGTTGGGGCTTGGCCGTGTCCTCTTCGATCGTGTGGAATGGCGAGCGGCCGCTGGACCCAGCTGGATCGAGGGACTGTGGTTTGGTGCGACGCCGGAGTCTGAGCCGACTGCCACGGCGGCGCCGACCGGCTCGATCGCGTTTCCTGCCGGTGGATTCTATATCCTGCGACATGAGCAGGATTACCTCCTGCTGAACTGTAACCCGCCCGGCACGAACGGGGTAGGAACTCACAAACATAACGACCTGCTCTCCGTGGAATTGTACATCGACGGGGAAGATATTCTTGTGGACCCTGGTTGTTTCCTCTATACTTCCGACCCGCAAGCCTATAATCGTTTCCGCAGCACCCGTGCGCACTCCACCGTTACCGTAGATCAGGCGGAGCAGAATCGGTTGATTCCCGGAAAACTCTTTTGCCTGCACTCGGATAGCCGCGTGCAGGTGTTGCAGTGGGAATCTGGGGGACCGGTTGAACGGCTGGTGGCGGAACATGATGGATACGAACGGCTCTCCCACCCGGTTCGGCATCGGCGGGAGATCTTCGTCGATCGGTTGAACGAGACGTGGCAAGTGACCGACCGGCTGACCGCCCGTGATGACCGTTCCCTGTCCCATCATGTGGAGTGGACGCTGCCGTTCGCTCCTCAGTGTTCTCTGCTTCCCGCGCGCACAGGATGGTACATCGTGACCCCTTTTCAGCGCCTCTGGTTTGAGGGACCATGGGTGTCGTCCCGAGACAAAACCATCAATCCGCTCCCGCACCTCGATGAGGGGTTGGTGGCGCCGCAATACGGTCGGACACAGCGGGCTCCCGTGCTGCGTTGGCGATGGGAAGGAGTTCTTCCCGTGGAATGTCGCTTTTCCGTTTCGCGCGCCGGGAATGAGTGGTCATGAGGCCGATTGTGGAATGGTGTTGTTGAGCGTATGAAAGCGTTGACCATCTGGCTGACGGGATTGCCCTGCGCAGGAAAAACGACCCTTGCCAACCTGCTGTTTCGCAGTTTGCTGGAACAGGGATTGAAGAATGTGGAGGTATTGGACGGCGATGTCGTTCGCACACACCTGTCCAAAGGGCTCGGCTTTTCTCGGGCCGATCGCGATACGAATATCCGCCGGATCGGATGGGTGTGCCGGGTCCTGACCAAACACGGCGTCTATAGTATTGTTGCTGCCGTGTCGCCGTTTCGGACGGTCCGTGATGACGTGCGGGCCATGATTGAGGAGGTCGGCGGGCCTGGTTCGTTCCTCGAAGTGTGGGTCCGGTGCGGCGTGGAGGAGTGCATCAGGCGCGACGTGAAGGGCATGTATGCCAAAGCCTTGCGGGGTGAAATCGAGCAATTCACCGGCGTCTCGGACCCGTACGAGGAACCACTCGAGCCCGATGTGGTGGTGGACACCGGGGCGGAAACTCCGGCGGAGTCGGTGAACCGGATTCTGGAGGGTATTCATCGTGCGGCCCTTTCACGCTGAAAGGCGCCGTCACGTCTTCCGCGAAGGGCCGACCAGTCGTGGATAAGAGCTTCCTGTGGTTTCTGTTTCCGCCGCTGCTCCAAACCGTGGTGGGCGTCGGGGTGATGGTGCCGCTCACCACCTATTATCTTGACCCGGCCGATATTGGTACGGTCGCGATCCTGACATCATTGGCCACGCTCGTGACGCCGCTGGCCTCGACCGGCGACAATTGGGTGCTGTCGACCCACTGGCATGCCACGTCGGACTCAGGCCGGAAGGACTTGTTGTTCACCCTTCTGCTCGCCAATGTCGGCATGAAGGTGCTGTGGATCGTCGTGTTCTGGGCTCTCTCGCCTCTCGTGCTCCCGCATGCGATCACCGACTACCACCCTGAGCATCAGCAGTATTTCGGTCTGGCCTTGCTCGGGGTGCTGGCTGGCACGTTGTGGGTGACATTGAGTGCGTTGATGGTGATCGAGCGGGCGCCCGTGAGCCATGCTGTGAACGAATCCCTGCAGTGGTTTGCCGGCGCGGGCACGACGCTTGTCGGATTGACGGTGGCGCACATTGGCGTTCTGGCTCTCTTTCTGGCTCCAATTTCCGCAGGGATCGTGTCGGCTATACATGGCCTCTGGTACGCAGCCGGAAAAATATCCCCTCATCCTAGTCTGCAGTGGGGAAAGGACATTGTGCGGAGTGGCATGCCGGCGATTCCGTTCAGCCTCATGGACGTGGTGGCCAACAGTCTGGACCGGTTTGTCATCCAGCGCTGGCTTGACCTGGCAACTCTGGGCGTTTATGCGCATTCACAAAGTTACCGAGGCATGTTCGTGACCGTGACCAAAGCCTACTCGAAGACCATGACGCCGACGTTTCTGGAACTCTTCGCCGGTCGATCTTCGCGGCCGCTCAAGCAAGTTGAAGAGATGGTGTCGCTATGGTACCTCTGTGTGACGGCCGGAGGAATTCTGGTCACTCTCTTTTCACCTGAGGCGGTCCACCTGTTGACGCATGGCAAATTCGATCAGGCCGCGGAGCTGGTGCCGATCTGGTTCCTATTGATGTTTGCACACAGCACGGCCATTCCCTACACGCAGTATTTGCTCACGGTTCGGCAGAACGTGCTTCTGTCCTGGACCTCCATTCTCATGAGTCTGGGCACAATGGGGCTGGTCTGTCTTGCTACCTGGCAATTCGGAGTGATCGGGGCCACGAGCGCGGCGGTGTTCGGCGCGCTGGCCTTGCACGGGATGCGGGGCTACCTGGCGCACCGGTTCGGGTGTCCCTACGGCATTGAGTCTGGCATGATCGTGGGGGTGATGGTCATGGTCCTGGTCTATGTTGTGAGCCGGCTGATCGAGATTCCCTTGCCTGCGAAAGCAGTGATCGGCCTCCTTGTGACCGCGGTGGCACTCGTGCAGATTCTCAAACGTGTGTCGATTCACCAGGTGCTGGCGGCGATGGTGCCGTCGAAATGAACAACGTCGATCGTCAGTGTGGGATCGGTGCAGGTCTGGGCCATGGGTAAGCGCGTCCTTATTACGGGCGGTGCAGGATTTGTCGGGTCCAGCCTGGCCTTGCTCTTTCGTGAGTCCTTTCCCGATTGGCATATCATCGCCCTCGACAATTTGAAGCGCCGCGGGTCGGAGTTGAACCTGGAACGTCTGCGACGCCAGAGCATTCATTTCTGCCATGGAGACGTCCGCAATCGGGCCGATCTGGAAGCGGTCGGCAGAGTGGATACAATCATCGAGTGTTCGGCAGAGCCGTCGGCCCTGGCCGGCCTCGATGGCACTGCGGCCTATGTGGTGGACACCAATCTGGTCGGGACGATCAATTGCCTGGAAGTGGCGAGGCGGCATCAGGCGGAGCTGGTTTTTCTGTCGACCAGCCGTGTGTATCCCTATGAGGCGTTGAACGCGCTTCCGTATGAAGAAACGTCGACTCGCTTTGAGTGGACGCTGCACCGGGGTTGTACAGGCGTCTCTTCACAAGGCGTCGCGGAGGATTTTCCGCTCGGCGGGACCAGAACGCTCTACGGAGCGACGAAACTGTGTGCGGAGCTCCTCATCAATGAATATGTCGCGTTATACAACCTCCGCACGGTCGTGAATCGATGCGGAGTGCTAGCCGGTCCCTGGCAGATGGGCAAGGTCGATCAGGGGGTGGCGGTCTTGTGGGTTGCGCGCCATCATTTCAGTGGTCCGCTGTCCTATATCGGATTCGACGGGAACGGAAAACAGGTACGAGATCTTCTGCATGTGGAGGACTTGTTTGAGTTGCTGCAATTACAGCTCGGTGATGTGGCTGCACATAGCGGACAGGTGTACAACGTCGGCGGCGGAAGGGAGGGCAGCGTCTCCCTGCGCGAGTTGACCGATCTCTGCCGGCAGGCGACGGGAAAGACGATTCCCATCGGTTCGGAGTCGGAGACCAGACCGGGAGACGTACGGATCTATCTCACCGATACGTCGAAGGTGCGCGCGGCCGTCGCATGGAAACCCCGCTGGACGGTGGAGCGTATCATCGAAAATATCGCCGGGTGGATTCGAACACACGAGCAGGCGCTTCGCCCCATCATCGGAAGCGAGATGTAGCCGGTCCGGCCTATCGGCTGTCGACGTGGGGGCGGGATCGGCCCTGTGGATACAGGCTGGCGTGCAGCAAGGAGCAGGGTGGTCGTGCGGGTCGGATTCATCGTCCAGGGGTTGCCAGGTGAGGGGTACCACGGCGGAGCGCTGACCTGTTGGGCCATCGTCAGGGCGTTGATCCGATCCGGTCATCAGGTCTGTGTCATTAGCCTGTTCGATGTCACGAAGGACAATCCCTATCTTGCCTCCCGAGGGCAGCAAGAAGCGGCCTTACGTCGGGAGGGAGCCGAAGTGGTCGTCGTGGAATATCAGATGGACGCGTTGATCGGCGCGCGAGGAGGCGGTCCGGTCGCCAAGTTGGGGCGTTGGTTCGAACGACTGTGCAACGGGTCGAGCGGCCTGGCCTATGTGATGCCTTGGGTGGGGTTGGCTGAGCAGGTTCGAAAAGCGATCGGGACGCGTAAGTTCGATGCGTTTCTCTGCTACCACTTCGACGCGCTCGCGGCGGTGCATCCATTGCGGCTGTCGCCGCTGCTGGCGGCGGTCGGCGACCTCTGGCATCTGCCGGCCTATTTTCGCTGGAAGGACAGCCCGGTTTTCTTGGCGAAGTATTCGTTGCGTGGAGTCAAGGTGGCGTTGGAGTCTCTGATGGGCCGGCGAGCCATGGCGACCCTGCTGAGGACGACGGAGTCTTGTGGGGCGTTTGCCGGTCACTATGCCGATTGGTTGAAGACGCATGGCAGTCCGAATGTCCGGTATTTCCGGACGCCGGTTCCGGATGTCGTGGGGAGCCAGTGGGAGGCATTGAGGGATGCTGCTCGCGTACGTCGAGATTCGAAGAAACCTCGGCTCTTGGTCATCGGCGATCTGGCGACGACGTCGACGTCGTCTGGTTTGCGAGCTGTGGCTCGGTCCGTGATTCCCCAGTTGGTAGAACAATTCGGCGAGGATGGATTTGAGTTGCGTCTGGTGGGGGGCGGGGCTCCGCCGCCGGACCTTGCACCGGCCTTCATGCATCCGGCGGTACGAGTCGTCGGGCGTGTGGTTCCCGCGGATCCTGAGTTTCTGAGCGCCGACCTCATGATTGTTCCGACGAATATTCCCCTGGGCATTCGCGTCAGGGTCGTCACGGCTTGGTCGTTCGCCTGTCCCATCGTCGCTCACCGGGCGAACGCGGCAGGCATTCCGGAAATGCAGGACGGCGAGAATTCGCTGCTGGCGGATACCGACGCGGGATTGGCTGATGCGGTGACTCGGGCATTGGGGGACAAGGCATTGCGGCGGAAACTTTCGTTGGGCGGTCGACAGACATTCGAGAAATGGTTTTCGGAAGCCGTGGCGGGGCAGGCTATCGTCGACGAACTGGAAGCGCTCGCCGGGGCGCGCGCAAAGAAAGCCAGTTGACTTGCTTCGCTCAGGCCGCAGGCAGCTGACAAAGGAAAGAGGCAAGGGTGAAAAACGGATTGGGAAGTCGAATCGGTGAGGGGCTTGCGTCGTTCTTGCCGCAGACCGTCTGTCGTGCGTTTGCGAATCGACTGAGCGAAGACAACCCGCAGCTGTTATTGGAAGCGCTCGGGCCGCGATTGAACCGCGTTCCCTCGTTGGATACCATGGCGTTTGACCTGCCGGTCAACGGTCCGCTCCAGTTTGAGGATCTGGCGGGACTGTTTGCCAGCACCTCACTCGATCACGGGGTGATCGCGATGACGGTACGCCAGACGGCGTACCTGTTCGGACTGGTGCGTCGGATGAACGCCCGGAAGGTTATTGAAATCGGTCGCTACAAAGGCGGGTCGACGCTGACTATCGCCGCCGCCATGAACGGGCAGGGACAATTCTGGTCGATCGATCTCGGGGAGAAGGAGGCGCGCCTGCACCAGCGTGGGGCGACGCGCACCTTCGATGACGAGATTCGCGACATCTGCGCGCGGTTCAAACTCCCCGTGACCTTGCTCGTCGGGGATTCCCGCACGATCGAAGTCGAGACCGGCGAGGTGGATCTCGTGTTCATCGACGGGGATCATACCTATGAAGGCGTGCGCAATGATTTCGAACGATTCGGGCGTCGAGTCCGAATCGGCGGGGCGGTGTTGTTTGATGATGCCTGTGATGAGGCCATGTTCCGCACCCATTCGGAATCCGTGGGTAAACTATTGCGAGAGATTGTGGACGAGCGCCCCTTCCGTCTGGTCAAGTCGGTGAATCGGTTGGCGCATCTCGAGCGCGTTCGCTAAGGAGGCAGGTGTGCTGGTCGGAATTTTTGGCGCGGGGCGTAACGGGTCGTCGCTGCTCATGCGGCTGCTGGACGGCAGTCCCGGGTTGTGGATTTATCCCATCGAGCTCAACTATCTGCGCACCTTTGCTCCATATTCCCTCAAGGAGGTGGCGAAGCAGGGGCTTGCTGCTTGCGCACCGATGCTGCCTGGGGGCGTGAGCACGCTGGTTGAACAGCGTCGTCGGCAATTAGTCAGAGCTTGGGCCACCGAACAATTGCAGGAATTGAAAGACACGTACTTGGACAAGCTCGTGCAGCCGATCCCGGTTGCCGGGGATCCACTCCATGCTATTGCCGAGCGCGTGACGGGCGACGTGTCCCAGGATCTTGAGGCGTATCTGGATGTCATCCGGTCCTGCCACGATGAGCGCCGTCTTCCGACCGCTCCCCATCTGATGTTCAAGTCGATCGAGGTCTCAGATCTGCCCCGCTACGGGCGGATGTTTCCCAGGATGAAGTTCATTCATATCATGCGGCATCCCTATTCCAACTACAGCTCGCTGAAGCGCACAGACATGGTGTTGAAGCAGAAGCCATTCTGGTTTCAAGGAGGAGACATCCTCCGGTTGCAGTTGGAGTCCCGCTGGATTCCTCATGCAGAGTTTGCCTTGCAAGGGCTCGCCGCCGAGCCATCGAGACACCTGCTCGTACGGTACGAAGACTTGTGCGATGCCCCTTCGCGGATTGTGACGGAGATGTGCGCCTGGTTGGGCGTCGCTCCGCCGGATGAGCCGACCATCCAGACCGTGTTGGGAGGAAAGCATCTCAAAGCCTTGCCGAGCAATCCTAGTTTGAAGGGCGTCGACACGCCCGCGCAGGTGGTGTCCGACATGGCAAAGCAATTCGGCTACGATGAGATCCTCACCGAGCGTGAGCGACAGTTGATTCTGTTCCGGACTTTCGATCTGGGCTGCCGGCTAGGGTACTTTTCCGTTGCCGATAGGGCTGAGGTACCGGCCAGGCTCCGTCTGCTGTTGAATTGGTTGGCGCCGGATCAATGGGAATATATGAACGCCTCGTCGCGGCCCCGCTTGGTGCGCGCGTTGTTGGAACGCCGGCTGTATCTCTGTCGCAAGCTCCTTTCTCCCCTGGCCTAGGACCGCCGGTATTCGCGTGAAGTGAGAACGAACGATGTTGTGGTCCGCTCGCGACAAGGTGATGTTTCAAACAGTCTTCTCGCCGTCCCGCGCCGAGGCGTTGCACTTGATGGACTTCGCCCGGTATCTCTGGGCTGAAAATATTGCCGACCAGGTCGCCTCGCATCCACTGTTCGCGCCCTCCTCGTTGTGGCGGCACTGGGCCGGCCAATCTTTTGTCGGGCTGTCCTTGGAGAAGCTGATCTTGCAGGGCGGACATGCGTTTCCCCATTCCGTGGAGGTGGCGGCAGAAGAACGTGAGATTGGTCTGTTGGCGGCGGTACGGCAGTGCGTCGGAATTGTGCGTGCGGCTTCGACCAGAACTCGCATGCGTGAAGGCCGGGATCCCCATTCCCTCGCCGCGGCCTTCGCTCGGTGCTACCCCCAGGCCCACAGGCAGGCGGAGCATGAATCCTGGTATGCTCGACACCCCAACCCCTATTTCCGTTGCCTCGAAGCCTATCTGTTGCGGCAGAAGCCGGAGTTGCCGACGCGGATGTTGGAGGTGGGCGGCGGGGCCTGTGTGAACGTCGCCTTCTATCACAGCCTGAATCGCAGGATGCGCACGGTTGTGGTGGATCTGCCTGAAACTATCTTTTTTGGGTACACCTTTCTACGGGCGGTGTTTCCGGACATGAAGATTGCGCTGCCGCATGAGGCTGGTGATGCCGGGTTATCAGGCGAGGCGGAGGTGCGTTTCCTCCTGCCGACTCAGACGGAACTCATTCCGGATGACAGCGTGGATTTCGGTTTCAATATGGCGTCCTTTCAAGAAATGTCCCTCGCGACCGTCAATCAGTATCTCGCACTCATGGCCAGAAAGCTGCGAGTCACCGGGCGGTTGGTGTCGATGAATTGTGAGGTCTCGCGATATTTCAAGGAAAATACGTTGAAGAGTTATGACCTGGCCGGATACCATTCCGTGGCGAGTATGAAAGATGCGCCGTTCACGTCGGAACTCGCTGGGCCTGGTCTGCGTGTCGTTCACCTGGAAATTGAAAAGCGGTCGGGGGCCGGAGCATGAGTGCAGCACGGCACGTGCTCGGAGTCATTCCGGCGCGCGGAGGATCGAAGTCGATTCCGCTCAAGAATATTCGCCCGTTGAACGGAATGCCGTTACTGGCCTACACGATTCAGGCCGCGAAGCAGTCGACGTTTCTGGATCGGTGCGTCGTGTCGACCGACCATGCCGACATTGCCGCCGTGGCGCGGGCCCATGGTGCGGAGGTGATCGACCGCCCGGCCGAGTTGGCCACCGATCAGGCGCCGACGGAGGGAGCCTTGCTGCAGGTGCTCGAAGTGTTAGGGCGCCAGGGGTACCGGCCTGAGTTTGTCGTGACCCTGGAGCCGACGTCTCCCTTTCGGACCACGACATTGATCGATCGGTGCATTGCGACCGCGATAGAGCAGCAGGAGACCGACTGTGTGTTGACCGTCACGGAAACGCGGAAGTGTTACGGTCGTCTGGTGGACGGGCGGTTCGAGTATCTCTTTCCTAATCAACCGCGCCGCAGGCAAGAGCGGGAGCCCTTGTATGAGGAGAGCAGTACCGTGTATGTCACCAGGACGACGGCGTTGGAGCGTGACCGGTCCGTGCTTGGCCGTTCGAGGGTCGGCGTGGTGGTCGCGGACTCGCGCGAGGCGCTCGACATTAATGAGCCGTTGGACTTTCTCATCGCGGAAGCGGTACTGACGCAGCGTCGTCTGGAGGAACAGCATGGTTGACATCGCATCGATTCCCATCGGTCCCTATCGCATTGGTCCTGATCATTCTCCCTTGGTCATCGCCGAAGCGGCCGTCAATCATCAAGGCGATTTCGAGACGGCAAAACGGATGGTGTATATCGCCCACGCGATGGGCGCCCATATCATCAAGTTTCAGATCCATGTTCTGGATAACGAGATGTTGCGCGAGACTCCGCAGTCCGCCAACTTCGCGGAACCCCTCTACGTGACGCTGGATAAAACCAATCTGTCCGTCGATCAGCATCGGGAGTTGAAACGGCTCTGCGAGTCGCTCGGCATTCTGTACCTCTGCACCCCGTTCAGCCGGATCGGTGCCGATATCCTGGAGGAGCTAGGGGTGGTCGCGTACAAGACGGGCTCCGGGGAATTAACCAACCTGCCGCTGATCGAACATATCGGCCGCAAGGGCAAGCCCATGATCGTTTCAACCGGAATGTGTACGATTGAAGAAGTTGGGGAGACGGTGGCGCTGTTGCGGGCGTTGAAGACTCCGTTTGCCTTGACCCACTGTGTCTCTGCCTATCCGACACCCTATGATCGGGTGAACCTGGGGATGATTGCCAGGTATCGTGAACTGTTTTCCGTGCCGGTCGGGTTGTCGGATCACTCGCGAGGTATTTACACGGGCATCGGGGCTGCGGCGTTGGGTGCCTGTGTGATCGAGAAGCATTTCACCCTCGACCGGCAACAGCCGGGACCGGACCATCCGGTCTCGATCGAGCCTGACGAATTGAGCGAATTGGTAAAAGGGGTGGATGCGGTGTTTCGTGGACGTGGTGCCGATCGGCAGATTTTCCCGGAAGAACGTGAAATCGTCGCCTGGGCGAGGGAGAGTGTGGTCTCCGAGGTCGCCATTCCTCGCGGCAGCGTGATTACGGAGAAGATGGTGTGGGTGAAGCGGCCAAGTCCCGGTCCTGGTGTCGTGGCGGCGAAGGATTTTCGCAAGGTGATCGGCAAGGTGGCGCAAGTCGATATTCCGAAGGATAGCCAGATTCGTTGGGAACAGTTGAACGCATGAAGCCGCGCAAGATTGCCGTTGTGTCCGAGGCCAGGGCGACGTACGGATACGTCAAACGAGTCATGCACCTCATCGAGCAGTCGGATCGTCTGGAGCTCCAGCTCATCGTGACCGGCATGCACCTGCTGAAGGAGTACGGGTCTTCGATCAACGAAATCCTGCGGGATGGGTTCATGCCCGCGGCCTGTGTGGACATGTACGTGGGAGGGGACACGCCGACCGCCTGGTCGAAGTCGCTGGGGGTGGAAATGCAGGGGCTCGCGCAGGTGTTCGACATGCTGAAGCCGGATCTCTTGCTGGTGGCGGGCGATCGGGCGGAGATTCTAGCGGCGACCGTAACTGCGGCCTACATGAATATTCCCGTGGCGCATATTCAATCCGGTGACCTCTCCGGGCACATCGACGGATCGGCGCGTCATGCGATCACCAAACTGGCGCACATCCATCTTCCGGCTTGCGAAGACTCCGCTGAGCGGGTGCGCAAAATGGGAGAGGAACCCTGGCGCATTCACAACGTGGGCGCGCCCCAACTGGATGATGTCGTGCAGGGCTCGAAGCTGGGACGGGATGAACTTAGCAAGCGGTTCGGCGTCGATTTTGCCAAGCCGGTGCTACTGGTCATCCAGCATGCGGTGCTGGCGGAAGTGCATCTGGCTCGGAAGCAGATGGAGGAGACGCTCGCCGCCGTCAAGGACAGCGGGTATCAGGCGCTGGTGATTTATCCCAACGTGGATGCGGCCGGGCAGGAAATCATCAGCGTGATCAGACAATATGAGCAGGTCCCCACCATCAAGACTTTCAAGAATCTTGATCGAGAGGTCTTTCTCAGTCTGTTGACGGCCGTGTCCCTTCTGATCGGTAACTCCAGTGTCGGTATTCTGGAGGCGCCGTCGTTCAAGCTGCCGGCGTTGGATATCGGAAGTCGCCAGACCGGGCGCATGCGGGCGTGCAATGTCATCACGGTGCCGGAATTTGATCGCCGCTCGATCGGGCAGGCGATCGAGCGTGCACTGCATCACGGCGAGTTTCGAACGAGACTGGCGACCTGCGAGAATCCCTACGGCGACGGCCATAGTTCGGAGCGGATCTGTCGCGTGCTGGAAGAGGCGGATCTGGGCCGATTACTCAGCAAACAGATGACCTACTAGAGGCGTAAATGGCAATGAACGCTCCTGTGTTGGTGACCGGCGGTGCCGGCTGTATCGGAATTCAGGTCTGCCGCGAGCTCGATCGCCGCGGCATCGAGGTGCATTTGCTGGATCTCGGCGAGCAGATCGCCCGTGTGCGGCATGCGTTACCGCCGAAGACCAAAGTATTCTACGGCTCGATTCTGGACGTCTCCTCGATTCGGGAGGCGATGGACGGGTGCGGAGCCGTGATTCACCTTGCGGCGCTGCTTGGCGTGCGGCGCACCGAGGTCAACCGGTTGCGTTGTCTGGAGATCAACGTCGACGGAACGAAGCGCGTGCTCGATTGTGCCATTCAGCACCGAATCAAGCGGCTGGTCTTTGCGTCCTCCTCGGAGGTCTATGGCGAGCCGATCGAGAATCCCATCACCGAGGAGACGATCACCCAAGGCAAGACCGTCTATGCGGTCAGTAAACTGGCGGGGGAGGAGTTGTGCATCGGCTATGCCCAACGGTATCCGGAGTTCGAGCATGTCATCCTCCGGTTTTTTAACGCCTACGGCCCGTACCAGGCGGCACAGTTCGTTCTGCCGAAGTTTATCCAGAATGCCATGACCGGCAAGCCGATCGTCATCAACGGTAGCGGTGAACAGATCCGGTCCTATTGTTACAGTGAGGATACGGGGCGAGGCGTTGTCGAGGCGCTACTCCGACCAGAGGCTGTCGGCCAGGTCATCAATCTCGGCAACAGCGACCGGCCGATTTCCATCAAGGAACTGGCGGATCTTGTTGTGGCGGCCAGTGGAAGTCCGTCGGTGGACATCCGGTATGCCGGTGATTTCCAGGGAACGGATCGCCATGCCAGCCGTGAAATCCATCGCCGCTTTTGTTCCGGGGAGAAGGCCAAGCGGTTGTTGGGATTTGAGTCGCGTGTTTCGCTCGAAGAGGGGATCCGCCGAATCATTGAGATGAACAGCATTTTCGAGAAATGGGAAAGTACCGAACTCCCGTATCTGATCGATGAAATGACCTGAGGGGGACCGTTGCTCGTTCGCCTGCCTTCATGACCCACGGTAATTGGAAAACGACTGCCAAACGTGCGCTTGCCCGCGTCCGGTTGCTCCCCGCTGCCCGCTCGATTCATTACCACGTCAGACGGATGCTCGACCGTGCCTTTCGCGAGCAGGAAGCCCGACGTGAACAGGAGTTTCTGCAATTTGAGGCCGGGCATGGCGCCGCGTTTCGCCGTGCGGCCACAGCCGGGGCACAGGATGCCAAGCGGCTACTGGTCGTCAGTTCCGGTTCGCTGGGCTTGCTGGTGGAGATCGCATTGGTGAAGGCGATCCAGGCTGCCGGCTATCGCCCGGTGATCCTGGCGGACTATGACCGCTGGGTTGACATCTACTATCGTGCGGCGGGCGTGCAGGACGTGTCGTACTGGGAAGATTGGCAACGGCCGGTGTCCCGGGATGAGGCTGCTGCGATGATGCACGGCCTTGGATCCTTCGAACAGTTCATTCAGGCTGCCTATTGCGGCGCGCGGGTCGGCAAGTATGCGGCCTCGACGGGGCTGCGCCATCTGCGTGTCGGCCGTCTGGACCTGTCCAGTCCCACGGTGCGCGAGGCGGTGCTCCCGTTTCTTCACAGTGCCATGTCTTCGGCCAACGCGGCGCAAGCCATTGTGACAAGCCTGAAGCCTGATCTCGTGCTCTCGGTCGATCCGGGATATACGCCGCGCGGAGAACTTTTTGATGTGTGCCTTTCGGCGGGAATCGACACCATTACCTGGAATGCCGCTCACAAGAACAACAGCCTCATGCTCAAACGCTATCGGCGATCGAATCGCGACGTGCATCCGGCGTCGCTCTCCTCCGACACCTGGCGGGATCTGAGAGCGCGATCCTGGTCCGACGCAGAGCGGCAGCGACTGCACCAGGAACTCGTGGGCAGTTATCAAAGCGGCGAATGGTACAGCGAAGTCGGCACCCAATTTCATACGGCTCGTCAGGATGCGGCGGAAGTTCGTCGCGCGTTGGCGCTTGAGGGGGGCAAGAAAACCGCTGTCATCTTTCCCCACATCTTTTGGGATGGGACGTTCTTTTACGGGACCGATCTGTTTGAGAGTTACGAGGAGTGGTTTCTTGAGACGATGAAGGTGGCATACGCGAACCGCCAGGTGAACTGGATCGTCAAGATCCATCCGGCTAATCTCGTCAAGAACGCACGGGACGGCGTCGGGTCCGAGCCGTCCGAAGTACTTGCCATTCGCTCGCTCGGAGAAGCCGTCCCGTCCCATGTAAGGATTATTCAGCCGGACAGCAACATAAGTACGCTCTCGCTGTACAGCGTGATGGACTACTGTGTGACAGTGCGTGGAACGGTGGGCATCGAGGCCGCCAGCTTTGGGGTTCCGGTCTTCACCGCCGGCACAGGTCGGTACGATCGCCGTGGATTCACGATCGACTCCGACACGCGGAGGGAGTATCTGGATCGCCTCAGGCTGATTCATGAGACGCCTGTGTTGTCGGCTGATGAACGGGATCTCGCTGAACGATTCGCCTACGGAATCTTTCTGGCCAGGCCGTTCACGTTGCGGACCGTGACGATGGAGTTTCAGCGTGATGCCAAGGTGAGTTTGCATTCCGTTGTGCGTTTGCCGAAAGGGCAGAGCCCGGCAGCGGCCTCGGATCTCAGGCTATTGACCGACTGGGTCCGCAGCGGCGCGGAAGATTTTCTGTCACCTCAACCCTAGGTTGTTCAAGCGCCGAGTGGGAGCGTTGAATCCGTGAGGTCGTCGTCATGTGCGGAATAGCAGGGATGGTAGGCTCGGACTCAGCCGAGCGGGTGCGCACCATGACGCGGGCGCTGGTGCATCGCGGACCGGACGATGTCGGTTTTTACGACGATCCCCCATCGAAGCTCACCTTGGGCATGCAGCGTCTCAGTATTCTGGATCTCGAACATGGCCGTCAACCCATGGCCAGCCAGGACCGGTCCGTGTGGATCGTCTACAACGGGGAGATCTTTAATTCGCCCGAATTGCGAGGGAGGCTCGAACAGCGGCAACGCCGATTCGTCACGGCGCATTCCGATACGGAAACGCTGCTTCATCTTTACGACGACAAGCAGGAAGGGATGCTGGAGGACTTGAACGGCATGTTTGCGTTCGTGCTCCACGACAAACGGCGCAACCTGCTGTTCGGAGCGCGAGACCGAATGGGCATTAAGCCCCTCTACTATGCGAGAACCTCCACGGCATTCGCATTTGCATCGGAACTCAAAAGTCTCCTCGCGGTGCCGACCGTGGCGCGCGATCTCGATCGAGCCAGCCTATTTCACTACCTTACTTTGCGGTTTGTTCCGGGCACCTCGTCTATCGTGAAGGGGGTCTCTCGTCTCGCGCCGGGACACTGGTTCCGGTATGAGTTGGACACCGGCCGTTTCGAGACGCAGCCGTATTGGCGACCCTCGTTTGTGTCGGAAGAGGGCCGGTCAGCCGGGGAGTGGGCCGGACTTGTGCGCACGGGGTTGCGGGACGCGGTGCAGCGCTGGAGCCTGAGCGATGTGCCGATCGGCTGTTCGTTGTCCGGCGGGTTGGATTCATCCAGCATCGTCGGGTTGCTGGCGGAGAGCGGTCATTCGAAGTTGAAGACCTATTCGCTGGGATTTGAGGGGGCGGCTGAACTCGATGAATTGCCGCTGGCGAGGAAAGTGGCGGAGCGCTGGGGAACCGATCACCACGAACTGATTCTGCGCCCGGACGATCTTCTGCGCGATCTGTTGCATATGGTGTGGTCCCTGGATGAGCCCTACGGAGGCGGACTGCCGTCCTGGTATGTGTTTCAGTTCATGCACCAGGATGTCAAAGTCGGCATGACGGGGACCGGGGGCGACGAGCTCTTCGGGGACTATGGACGGTACATCGGGCTGGAACGGCAGCTCGCAGGGCGGCAAGCGGGACCGGCTCGCTCACAGGTTTCGGACTGGCTGGAGGGATGTTGGCCTCTGGTCTCTTCCTTGGTTGATCGGCTTCCTCATGGCGTCGGCGGATTGCGGTCACGAGAGCGGTGGCGTCACTGGCCTCAGGTCGGGCGCGATCCGTTTCGATGGGAGTATGTGCAGGCGTTTTACTATTGTTCCGACGACATGAAGCGGAACGAAGTCCTGAGCAACGGTGGGAGCGCGGGATCGACGGGGACCACCGAATTTCTGCGAAGCCTCTATGAAGAGTCCGACGGCACGTTTCCGCGCGACGGGCTGATGCAGTTGACGATGCGGACTCAGTTACCGGAAGAGTTTTTGTTCATGACGGATCGGTTTTCCATGGCCCATTCGCTGGAGGCGCGAGTGCCGTTCCTGGACCAGGCCTTCGTCGATTTGATGCTGAGGATTCCCGCCGAAATTCGCACCAAGCCGGACGATCCCAAGTATCTGCTGCGACAGGCCGTCCGCGACCTGTTGCCGGGCGAATTGCTCAATGCCCCCAAACGTGGGTTTGTGATTCCCACGGCCGAATGGTTGCGGGGGCCATTGCGCCCGTTGACCGAACGATTGCTGGCTCCATCCCGGCTCGCCGAGCAGGGGCTGTTTCGGCCGGAGTTTTATCAGCGCTTTGTCGACCCGCATCTGCGTGGGCAGGCGGATTATCATCCCCAAATCTGGACGGTCTTGATGTTTCAGATTTGGCACAATTTGTATATCGAACGAGATCTCACACAATGCCCGAGTTTTTCCTGGAAGGAATTGTGTTAAAGCAATACTGACGGGCTTGGATGGTCATCGTCGAGGCATCGCTGGAGTGTACGATTCCATAGGAAAGGAGCCTGTCGGAAGAGATGCGTCGGGAGCATATCGAGGAATTGGTTTGTCCGGGCGGACCGCACGGACTGACGTTGCAACGCGGCGCGGTTGAGGAACAGAGGGAGATCAAGACCGGGGAGCTGGTGTGTGCGGTGGATGGCCTCACCGTGCCGATACGGGGGTTCCTCCCGCGGTTTGTGCCGAACAGCGGCTATTCGGAAAACTTCGGCGAGCAGTGGAATCGGTTTCGTCGTACGCAGCTGGATAAGTTCAATGGGACGACCCTGTCCAAAGAGCGATTTTACAGCGGCACGGGCTGGTCGCCGGAGGAATTGAAGGGAGCCAGGGTGCTGGAGGCCGGGTGTGGAGCCGGGCGATTTACGCAGGTGATGCTTGATGCCGGAGCGCAGGTCTACTCCGTCGATTTGAGTTCGGCCGTCGATGCCTGTCTAGCCAACAACGGTCCGCGTGAGCAGTTATGCGTCGCTCAAGCCGACTTGTGTCGGATTCCGTTCCAGCCACATTCTTTCGACAAGGTGTTCTGTTACGGGGTGTTGCAGCATACGCCCGATCCCCGCGCCTCTTTCATGAACCTCGTGCCCTTTCTCAAGCCGGGAGGCGAGCTGGCGGTGGATGTCTATCTCAAGGGCTGGGCATTGGAGCCGTATAAGAGTAAGTATCTGTATCGCCCGCTCACGACGCGGATGCCGCGGAATGTCTTGTTTCGAATGTTGCAGTGGTACATCCCGAAATGGCTTCCGATGGATACGTTCATCAAGCGGTTGCCGTTGATCGGGCGTGTGCTGGGCATGGGCGTTCCCTGCTGGAACTATCACTACCTGCCACTGTCCCATGAACAGCAGGTTGAATGGGCCATCCTTGATACGTTTGACGCCTTGGCGCCGGTGTACGATGATCCGCAAACTCCCGACGCGGTCAGCGAATGGTTTCGGAGTGCACATCTGACAGACGTGCGGGTGAGAATTGGGGGCAACGGGGTGCTCGGAAACGGGAAGGCTCCGGGCTGACCACCCGCGCCGATTGCCATGAACATTCTCCATCTCAGCACGGAATATAATCTCGGGGGATCCGGTCGAGCCGCCTATCGCATCCACTCTAGCCTGCTGAGACGGGGACATACGTCGCGCATGCTCGTCTCGGGATTGGTCTATGGCGTGCCGGAGGCCGGGCCGATCTGGCGAAGTCTGCCCTGGCGTGCGGGAGACTGGTTCGCACGCAGTCTCACGGAGGCGTTGAGCCTTCAGTATCTCTTCCTGCCGTCGTCGTGGGCGCTCCTGCGACATCCTTGGTTTCGCACGGCGGATGTCGTGCAACTCTACAACACGCACGGCGGGTATTTCAGTCACTCGGTGATCGGTGTCGCCAGCCGGCGGAAGCCCTTTATTTGGCGATTGTCGGATATGTGGCCGTTGACGGGCCATTGTTGCTATTCCTACGAATGCGACCGCTGGAAGACCGGTTGCGGAACCTGTCCATTGCTGAGTGATGAGCCGGCGTTGCGCAAAGATCGCACCGCGTTGTTGTGGCGAGCGAAGCAACGCATCTACGCAGGGGCGAATGTGACACTCGTAGCCCCCTCCCGATGGATTGCCGGGATTGCCGCACAGAGCCCTCTCGTGAAGCACTGGCCGGTAGAGGTCATTCCGAACGGCCTCAATCTCACGGTGTTTCGCCCCGTCCGGAAAGCCGCTGCGCGGGAAGTGCTCGGTCTCCCGCAGGACGAGGCGGTGATTTTGTTCAGTTCGGTGGAGACCAAGGCCTATCGAAAAGGCGGGACCTTTGTTACCGAGGCTGTTCACGCCTTGAAAGGAAAAACCCGTACCCCGTTTCGCTTGTTGGTCGTCGGCAATCGGGCGTCTGAATGGGAGCGGGCCCTCGACGTGCCCGTCACGACGATCAACGCGGTAAAGGACGATCACCTGTTGGCCACCCTGTATTCCGCGGCCGATGTCTTTTTGCATCCTGCGCTGGCCG
>WBZN01000547.1_pt1 | contig 28164 bp, 18 predicted proteins | sample 5204281 | NCBI WGS metagenome assembly WBZN01 (sample SAMN12344347, study PRJNA552823) | activated sludge metagenome | biome: Activated sludge suspended growth; feature: Nitrification reactor; material: Wastewater; isolation source: activated sludge from nitrification reactor of wastewater... | reverse complement strand
TGTGCTGAGGTACAGGGCGACGGTGCGAGAGGTATGGAGCCTGCGCACCGCCTCGACCGCCGTCTCCGCCGAATCGACGGGCGCTCCGGGACCCAGGAACGGGACGGCTACCGGCGTGCCGCGAAAAGAGCGCACGATGCCTTCGATCAACGGCCAATAGGGCGCCAGGATGAGGACTTCGTCGCCCGGGTCGAGAATCGCGCCGGCCACCGCGCCGAGCGCTCCCGTGGCGCCGGCGGCGATCAACACATCGTCGCGCTCGGTGGGCACGCCGGTCTTGCGGCGGGTGCGCTCCACCACCGCGTCGAGCAGCAGCGGCAGGCCGTGCGGCGAGGTGTAACGGTGCATGCCGGGGTACGCGGCGATCGAGAGGTCTTCCATGCGACAGCCGACAGCCGGCTCCATCCAGGTGTCGCCGACGTGCAGCGGGAAGGTCTCGCCGCGAAACGTCTCGAGGCGGCTGGCGAGGGCCGAATACACCGATCCCTTGATGGCGGTGACGCTGGTCGCGGGCTGAGGAAAGCGCGGCATGACAGCGGATGGTAGCAGCGGGTAGAGTGCGCCGCATGTCTCCCGCCGTGCTGCCGTCGGTGCCCGCCGAGAGCTCGTCCCACGCCCAGGGGGTCCTGGCGCGCTGGAGCTGGATCGCGTTGAACGCGGTGCAGCTCGTTTTCACGCTCGGCTGGAGCGTGGGCTGCATCACGCTGGCCATGCTGGTCCGGTTGCTGACGCGCTCGACACGGCTGCCGCTCGCGATGGCGCGCGGGCTCTGGGCGCCGGGGCTCCTGCTCGGAGCGGGCGCGAGGCTGTCGGTGCAGGGGGTGGAATCGCTGCCCTCGCCGCCGTGCCTGTTCGTGGCGAACCACGAGTCGATCATCGACATACCGGCGCTCTTCCGCGCGCTGCCTGCCGGGCAGCACTTCATCGTGAAACGCGAGCTCGGCAAGGTGCCGTTCCTCGGCTGGTACATCTCGGCGATGGGGATGATCTTCGTCGATCGCGGCGCCCGCGCCGAGGCGCTCGAGAGCGTTCGCCGCGCCGCGACTCTGGTGCGCGCCGGCGGCAGCGTGGTGTCGTTCCCCGAAGGCACACGTAGCCGCGACGGCCGCATCGGCCCGTTCAAGAGCGGTCCGTTCATCGCCGCGATCGAGGCTGGGGTGCCCGTGGTCCCGGTCGCGATCGCCGGCGCCGGTGCCGTGCTCCCGCCGAGCGGCTTCCGCGTGCGGCCGGGGGCGATCCGCATCGCCATCGGCGCGCCGATCCCGACCGCCGGCCTGAGCAAGGCGGACCGCGGCCGATTGGCGCAGCAGACGCGCGCCGCGGTGCTGGAGTTGCGGGGCCGGCTCGAGGCGGAGACCCCGGCCTAGGGCGCGCCGGAATGCGGCAGGCCCTCCTGCACGTCGCCTTGGTCGTGCGCGACTACGACGAGGCCATCGAGTTCTACTGTCGGAAGCTCCACTTCACGCTCGTCGAGGACCTCTACCAGCCGGAACAGGACAAGCGGTGGGTGGTCGTGGCGCCCCCCGGGTCCGGTGGCGCGACCCTCCTTCTGGCTCGCGCCTCCACCCCCGAGCAGGAGGCCTTCGTGGGAAACCAGGCGGGAGGCCGCGTCTTTCTCTTTCTCGAAACGGACGACTTCTGGCGGGACTACCGAGAGATGTCGGCGGTCGGCATTCGGTTCGTGAGAGAACCGAAAGAAGCCTCGTACGGCACGGTGGCGGTCTTTGTGGACCTGTATGGCAACCGATGGGATCTCATCCAGCGCAGCCAACGCTGATTCTGCCGCCCATTCCGGCCGCCGGATCACCCGTAGTCCGGCGTTTCGCCATGCTGTTCGCGCAGGGCTCGTAGCTCGTCGCCGGTGTTCACGTTGCGCCACGCCGCCCGCAGCTCCGGCGGCGGCGTCGGGGTGAGCACCCCCGACATCCGAGCGAGCGGTTGCAGAGAGCCGGATCCCGCGGCGAGTGCGCGCAGGCGCGCGGCGGCGGCCGGCTCGTAGACCGCGAACAGAGGCTCGACGGTCGGCGCCCGCAGCCGAGGCAGCACAGCCCAGTGCCCGGCGGCGCGCTGCCCGAGCAGCCAGCGCACGGCCGCGGCCGAGACCAGGGGCAGATCGCACGGCGCGAAGACCCAGGCAACCTGCGGCGCGAAGTCGAAGGCCGCGAGCATGCCGGCCAGCGGGCCTTGTGCCACGGCGACGTCGGCGCGGCGCGGCAGATCGTCGTGGCCGGCCGGCACCGGGCCGCCGCCGAGCACCACGATGCGTTCGACGTCGCCCGCGAGCGCCGCGCGGGCGCGCGCGAAGAACGTCGTGCCGCCGAGCGTGAGCAGCGCTTTCGGCGTGCCCATGCGCTGGCTCGCGCCGCCCGCCAGGATCCCTCCGAAGACCGGTACGCTCACCCGCAAAGGCTATCCGCTTCGCGATAGACTCCGCGTTCCTTTCGCGAGATCGCCCACCGCTCACTTCATGGCAATCGGATGGCTCGAATACGCGGCGGCCTACGCCGGACGACCCAACACCGTCGTGGGCAACGTTCAGGTCCTGCCGGGGCTCGCGAGTTCCGAGCTCGGGCGCAGCATGGACCTGCTGGTCTACCTGCCGCCGTCGTACCACGAGAGCGAACGCCGGCGGTTTCCGGTCCTGCTCATGCAGGACGGGCAGAATCTCTTCGATCGCTTCACCAGCTACGCCGGCGACTGGCAAGTCGACGAGATACTCGAATCGATGGCGCAGGAAGAGGGCCTCGAGGCCATCGTGGTCGGCATCCCCAACGGCGGTACGGCGCGCCTCGACGAGTACAGCCCGTGGTTGGATCGCTCGTACGGGGGTGGCCGGGCGCGGGACTACCTGAGTTTCCTCGCCGGCACCGTGCTGCCGTTGGTGCGCGAGAGCTTCCGCGTCGCGGCCGAGCCGGAGCAGGTCGCCGTGGCGGGCTCGTCCATGGGCGGGCTGTTCAGCTTGTGGGCCTTCTTCGAAGCCCCGGAGTGGATCGGCCGCTGCGCCGTGCTCAGCCCCTCCGTGCAGTTTGCGGCAGGAGGCATGCTGCGCGACACGCGGCATCGCGGCTATCGCGGCGGTCGCATCTACCTCGACGCCGGTGGACGGGAAGGGCCGCCGGCACGGTTCGGCCGCCTTCTGCGCGGGCTGCAACCCCGGCCCTACCTGCGCTCGGTCCGCCAACTCCGCGACCGGCTGATCGACATCGGGTACCACCGAGACGATGAGCTACGCTACGTCGAAGAACCCGATGGCGAGCACAATGAACAGGCCTGGAGCCGCCGGCTGCCTGGAGCGCTACGATTCCTCCTGCGTTGACACCCGGTTGGCGATTGGTATCATGTCGTAATCGCATTGCGCGTCGTTTGGCGCGATGCCTCTCCGCTTTGCCTATTCCATGAGTCGAACCCACGCGCTGGCGCCTCTGCTGTTCCTGTGCGCGTGGCCGTGCGTTGCCGGCATCACTCCGATGGGCGCCGAGTTCACGCTGAAGGACGGCCAGGCAAACAACGAGCACAACCCGGCGATCGCTTTCACCAGCGCCGGCGTGGGCGTGGTGGCCTGGACCGATTCGCGTGACGGTGTGCGCATGAAGCTCGTTCCGGTCTCGTTGGGCGGCGTCGACCCAGACAGCGAGAGGCTCCTGGTCGAAAACGTGCACCTGCCGGTGATCCCGGGTCACGGCACCGAAATCCTCAACAAGGATCCCGCGCTGCTGGCCGATCCGGAAGACGCCGCGTTCTGGCTGTTCTGGACCGAGGAGCGCCAAGACGTCACCATCGATTTCTTCAGCGAGGTGCGTGTGGTCCTCGACCGCGAGATTCGCGGCCGGCGATTCGATCTCGATGGCCAGCCGCTGGGCGAGACCATGCGGGTGAACAACAATCCGGACGGCTTCCAGAGCCGGCCGCAAGCGTTGGCCTTGCACTGCGACGCGGGCGAGACGGGATGCGCTCCGGGCAGCTACGTGGTGGTCTGGGAGAACGATGACCTGGCCCCGCAGTCGAAGCCCAGCGAGGGCATCATCGCGCGCGTTTACGACCGCTCGGGGGCTCCGTTGTCGGTGCAACTGCGCTTGTCGATGCCGTCTCCGGCGCAGGCCGTCGCCCTGGCTGCCGGTTCAGGGGGACGTTTTCTTGCGGTGTGGGAGGCCCCTGACAAGCAGGCCCGACCGCAGATCAACGCGAGATTTTTCGCCAACACCGGCGCCGCGCTGGGCAAGCCCTTCGCCGTCGCTGCCGGCGCGGGCGGCGTGCAGCGCCGCGCCGCGGTGGTGTGGAATCCGTTCAACGATCAGGCTCAGGTCTTCTTCGATCGCACGATGCCGGGAACCGGCCGCTCGCGCATCTTCATGCAGCGCATAGCGCCGCCTGGCGGTGCGGTGGGTGAGCCGCAAGTTCTCGGCGCCGGGCCCAACGATCTGCAAGCGGTCGCGGTGCTTTCGGGGCGCTCGACGTCGGCCGTGCTGTGGACGGTCTGGAAGCAGCCGTACCCGGTGGCCATCGACGGCTGCGAGCTCGACGCGCACGGAGCCCGCTTGGGCGCCGGCACACGCATCGCGACCTACCCGCGTTTCTCGCTCGATCTGGCGGCCACGCCGGACGGCTTGCTGCTCGCGGTCTGGGAGGGATACGTCTTCGGCGGCCGGCAGGGACTGATCGGACGTTGGATGGCCACCCGCTGAAGACCGACGAGCCCGGCCTCGCGCAGAAGCCGGGCTGTGGAGAGGGCGCTAGAAGGTGGCGCGCAGGCTGAGCCGGTACGCGCGCGCCGGCATCAGGTAGTACTGCGCATCGCCGAGCTCGCTCTCGGAGATCGGCGCCCGTTCGTTGCTCAGGTTGGTGCCGTCCACCCGCACTTCGTAACTCGCGAAGCGGTAACCGACGCCCGCCGACCAGGTCGAGAACGCCTTGGCGAGAGCGGTATTGCGCTTGTTGAGGAAGCGGTCGCCGACGTAGTTCCAATGGACGGTCGCGTTCACCCCGTGGCTCGGCGAGTAGAGCAGGCCGAGCGCGGCGAGCTCCTCCGGGACGGTTTCGAGCCGCTTGCCCGCGAGCTGTGTCGGCACGTCGTCGAACAGCGCCACGAAGTCGCGGAAGCGCGACCGATGGTGGCTGTAGGCGGCCTGCGCCGAAAGATCCTGCGCCAAGCGGTAGCTGGTCTCGAGCTCGACACCCTGAAAACGCTGCTTGCCGGTGTTGACCAGGGTCGGCAGGCCATCCACCAGATTCGACGTGACGACGTTCGTGAAGTCCATCGTGAAGTAGCTCAGATCCCAATCCAGGCGGCCGCCCAGGTTGTGACCCTTGATCCCGGCCTCATAGCTGGTCGCATTCTCGGGCTTCAGGATGTCGCCTTCGCCCTCCGGGCCGAAGTCGATCGCCGCCGGCTTGAAGGTGTTGCGGGCATCGGCGTAGATCCACAGGCCGTCGGAACCGCTGCTCCAGGCGAGGAGGCTCGCGCCGATGACACCGCTGCCGCGGGTCACGTTGCGGCTGTCGTGGGCGTGGAACGGATCGTCGCCGGAGGCGCCGGGCTCGACCGCACCGGTCTTGCTCTCGCGCGTCGAGTTGAGCCGCACGCCGGCAGTGACCCCGAGACGTGGCGTCGGACGCCACTCGCCCTGAGCGTACAGACCGCCGAAGTTGCGTTCGTCCTTGGTCGAGGGGAACTCCTGGATCTCGACGCTCGAGCTCTTCGGCGCGTTCGAGCCGTCTAGGTTCACGAAGTAGTCGAAGTTCTCGCCTTTGACGTCGCCCTTGCCGTACAGGTAGTCGACACCGGTGACCAGCTGGAAGGTGGACGACGGCCGCAGCGACCAATGGCTGTCGAAGTAGACGTCGGTCAGGTGCAGCTTCTGCTTGTAGCCCGCTGCGTTGACGTCCGTGGCGTCGAGGTCGCCGAGAAAGCCGTGCAGAATGTCGGCATTGGTGCGCGTCACGGCCAGGGTCGTGCTCCAGTCGGCGGCGCCCACCTTGCGCTCATAGCCGCCCACCAGGTGAAAGCGATCCTGGTTGAGCTTGGCGTCACTCGGGTTGTGGTTGGCGTCGAGCGGCACGCGCTCGGAGAGCTGGCTCCCCTCACGAGGGAACGGGCTCGCCGGCTTCTGATCGAGCATGGTGAGGTCGAGGTCGAAGTGGAGATGGCCGCCGCCCACCTCGCCCGCGCCCCGATAGAGAACGTGCCCGCGCTTGGTCTCGGTACGATCGTCCTTGAAGCCCTGCTGGTCGTAGCTCGCCGAGAGCGACTGCTTCCATTCACCGGCTTGCGGCAGGCCCAGCGACACGGCGGCGCCGCCGCTCGAGTAGCTACCGCCCCAGACCTCGGCCCGCCCGCCCGGCGATCCCGCGGCGCGATGGATGACCTGGATCACGCCGACGAACGAGGTGGCGCCGTACATCACCGGGGCGGCACCGCGCATGACTTCGATGCGCTCCACGTCGTTGAAGTCGACCGTGGCGACCGTGGGATTGAAGGCGCCGCCGGCCGGCACGCCGTCGACCACCAGCAGGAAGGCGTCGAACTCGCGCAATCCCCACATCTCGGGGATGGACGAGGCCGGTCCGCCGTCGCCGCCCGGCGCGATGGAGACGCCGCCCACGAGTGCGAGGGCGCCCGCGAGGTCCTGAATGTTGCGCGCCCGCAACTCGTCGCCGGTGACGATGCTGATCGAGGCGGGCACGGCCTCGACCGCCTCGGGGACGCGAGTGGCCGTCACCTCGATGGTGACGGCAGTGGGCGGGGTGCTCGCGGCGGGTTCGTCGGCGCGAAGCTGTGAGCTGGCTGAAATGGCGGCGATGGCCGCGAGACAAACAACTGCAAGCGCAGGAGTGCGCATGGAAATTCCTCCGGTCAGGGGTCAGCGAAGAGTCCACGCGTCGAGCGCGGGACGTTCAGAACGCGATGCGGGCCGGACCAGCCGGCATCATTCGTTCCGGCGCTGACTCAGACCGAGGATGTCGCGGACGGGAAGATGTGCGGGCGTCGCGAGGAGCGGGGCCGGAGATGAGGCGAGATCCGTCTCGACGGCGTCAGGAGGCGCCAGAACCGGTGCGCTGGCCGGACGGTCGCACGGCGCGTTCGCGGCGGCGGCCGCCAGACGCGGATCGCTGCCCTCGTCGAGGCCGTGCGATGCCGGGGTGGACTCGACCGCACGCACGCCGCGTCCCTGCCGATCGCCCTCGATCCAGGCGACGACGCCAGGGGCGCCGCTGCGCGCGGCTTCGCCGACGCCGGGCAGCGGCAGCTGCCAATTCGAAAGCGCGGCAGACCGCGCCGCGATGCGCAGCCGCGCCGGCAGGGCGATCTCGGTTTCGACGCGCTCGTCGCCGACACGGATCAGCAGCCTTGCATCGTCGGTCGGTGTGTTCGGCACTTGCCATGCGACCGTGCGCAATGCGATATCGAGGTGCGGTGTGATCCGCCGGGAGAACGTCCGCCCGCCGTCGAGCGACAGGAACGCCTCCCATTCCTCCGCCTGCCCGGCGGCCATCGCCGGGGTCGCCTCCCAATGCAGGGTGGCGACGTCGCCGCCGTACAGCGTCACGCCATCCGCCGGAAGCAACAACGCGAGCGGCGCGGCCACGGGCTCCGCCATCGCGGGGGTGGCCGCGGGGACGGCGAGGAGCAGCGCGGCGAAGCAGAAACCCAGGCGCATGAGGCGGGAAGTGTATACGGCGAGCGGCGGGAAACGCCCTTGCGGTGGCGGTTGGCGGTGGCGCGAGGCCGAGCGGCGATACTGGGGGAAGGACGGGAAAGCCACGCGGCGGCGCCCGCTGCCGCCGCGTGGGTCACTCAACGCCGCTGCGCCCTCAGTGCTGATGGGCGCTCTGGCCGAGGTTCGGCAGGCCCTTGCTGAACAGCAGACGACCGCCCTCGAAACGGGCGTCGCGCAAGGTGAGCGCCAGCGCCTGTCCGAGCTCGGTCACCGGGAAGACCGTGATGCGATCGCGCACCTCCTGCGGCAGATCTTCCAGATCCGTCTGGTTCTCGAGCGGAATCACGAAGCGCGTGATGCCCGCGCGAACCGCGCCCAGGATCTTGTTCTTGAGACCGCCGATCGGCAGCACGCGCCCGGTGAGAGTGATCTCGCCGGTCATCGCGATGTCGTGGCAGGACGCCCTGCCGGACAGTGCCGAGACCAAGGCCGTCGCCATCGCGATGCCCGCCGACGGCCCGTCCTTGGGGATGGCGCCCGCCGGGCAGTGGACGTGCACGTCGACCTCGAAGGCGTCGGGCCGCACGCCCAGCGACTCGGCGTGCGAGCGCGCGTACGACCACGCGGCGCGCGCCGACTCCTTCATGACGTCGCCGAGCTGGCCGGTGAGCACGAGCTCGCCGCGGCCCTTGCCGCCCGACATCGTGCTCGCTTCGACGAACATGATGTCGCCGCCGGCCGGCGTGTAGTACATCCCGGTCGCGACGCCGATCTCGTCGACCGCCGAGGCGCGCTCCGGATGCACCCGCGGACGACCCAGGAGGTCGTGCAGATTCGCCGGTTCGACGTCGACACGCTCGGTTTCGTGCGCGGCGACGCGGCGCGCCGCCTTGCGCGACAGCTTGCCGAGCTCGCGCTCGAGCTGGCGCACGCCGGCTTCGCGGGTGTATTCGCTGATCACCTGCTCGATGGCGGCGTCGGAGACGGCGATCTGGGTCGTCTTCAGGCCGCTTTCCTCGATCTGCTTCGGCAACAGATAGCGCTTGGCGATGGCGAGCTTCTCGCCCTCGGTGTAGCCGGCGAACTCCACCAACTCCATGCGGTCCATCAGCGGCGCCGGGATGTTCTGCGGGAAGTTCGCCGTGGCGATGAACAGCACCTCGGAGAGATCGAACGGCACGCCGAGGTAGTGGTCGGTGAAGTTGTCGTTCTGCGCCGGATCGAGCACCTCGAGCAGCGCGCTCGAGGGATCGCCCTGGTACGAGACCCCCAGCTTGTCGACCTCGTCGAGCAGGAAGACCGGGTTCTTGGTCCCGGCCAGCTTCATGCCCTGGATGATCCGACCGGGCAAGGCGCCGACGTACGTGCGCCGATGGCCGCGGATGTCGGCCTCGTCGCGCGCGCCGCCGAGCGCGATGCGGATGTACTTGCGGCCCATCGAACGCGCGATCGACTTGGCGATCGACGTCTTGCCGACGCCCGGGGGGCCGACCAGCAGCAGGATCGGGCCGCGCGCCTTGTCGTCGCTGTGCACTCTGGCCTTCGCGTCGACGGACTTCGGCGCCTCCTCGGCGGGCTCCGCCTCCCGCGCGGTGTTCTTCAGCTGACGCACCGCCAGGAACTCGAGCACGCGATCCTTCACGTCCTGCAGGCCGTAGTGATCCTCGTCGAGCACCCGACCGGCCTCCTGGATGTCGAGCGACTCCGATGAACGCGCCGACCACGGCAGCTCGGCGATGGTCTCGAGATAGGTCCGCACGACCTGCGACTCCATGCCCTCGCGACCCAGGCGCTGCAACCGGCTCCACTCGCGATCGACTTCCTTGCGCGCTTCCTCCGGCAGGACGAGCGCGTCGAGCTTCTCCTTGAGCTCCTTGAGGTCGTCGCGCTCCTCGCCCTCGCCGAGCTCCTTCTGGATCTGCTTCATCTGCTCGCGCAGGTAGTACTCGCGCTGCTTGTCGCCGAGCTCCTCGCGCACCTTCGACTGGATGTCGGCCTGGGCGTCGAGGACCGAGATCTGGCGCTGGACGTGGAGCAGCACGCGCCGCAGGCGGTCTTCGACCGACAGCGTCTCGAGCAGACCCTGCCGTTCCGCCGCCGGCATCTCGACGTAGGCGGCCACGAGATCGGCCAGGCGTCCGGGCTCACCGACCGCTTCGAGCACCTGGTCCACGACCTCTTCCGGAAGGCCGGAACGACGGCCGAGCTCGGCGCCGCGCTCGCGCAACTCGCGATCGAGAGCCACGAACGCCGCGTCCGCGGGGTTGAGCGGCAGCATTTCCTCCGCCTCGCGCACCTGTGCTTCGAGGTAGCCGGTCTGCTCGCTGCCGTGCTGAACGATGCGCAGGGCGATGCCGCGATGCTCGCCATGCACCATCAGTTGCATGCCGGAGAGTCCGCGCTGTACCTGGCCGATGCGCGCCACCGTGCCGATGGTGTACAGCCCCTCACCCGTCACCTCTTCGGCCTTGGTGCGCTGGGCGACGGCGAACACCAGTTTGTCGGGTCGCCGCATGGCCGCTTCGAGAGCCCGCAACGTCGCGGGGCGTCCGGCACCGATCGGCGTGGTGACGCCGGGAAACAACACGTGCTCGCGCAGCGGAAGCACGGGTAGGCTCAGCAGGCCGTTGGGACCGTTCGGAGTTTGACTCGTCGTTTCGGACATTTTGGCTCCCTGTCTAGCTCGTCTGTCCGTATTTGACAGTCGAGCTGTGCGATCTCTAACCGCGAGCGCCGCCGGCGAATTCCCGGAACCCCCAGAAAAGGCGAAGGCCCCGCATCGCCGATCGGCGGTGCGGGGCCTTCGGCCGTGCTTTCCTTGGGGATCAGAACCGCCAGGCGGCTCCGACCGTTACGTAGATGCCGTTCAGGTCCAAGCGGCCGAAGCCGGTGAAATCATCGGTCAGATCGGCGTGGGCGTTCTGCCAGCGGCCTTCGCCGAAGACCGAGACACTGCGACCCAGAGGCACGTCCAGTCCCGCCACTGCGTACCAGCCATAGGCCTGGTCCTGGGACTTGAAGTGGTCGCGGTAGATCCGCCGCGGCGTGGCGTCGAAGTTGATGAAATCGCCCTTCTCCTCGAGACGATAGGAAATCGCCGTGCCACCGCCACCGACGTAGGGCACGATCGGCGCCCCGCGCGGAGCGAGTCGGAGGACCAGTCCGAGATCGAACGACGCCGTCTCGATGCGGGTCGTGTGGATGATCGAATGGCCGCGCTCGTCCTCGAAGTTGCGGTATGCGACGTCATGGTCGGCGTAGTAGTAGCTGCTGCCGAGCGACAGATCGAGCAGCGGCGCGATCTCGTGCCGGTAGTCCACGCCGATCGCCCCGCCCTGGAAGTCGCTCTTGCTCGCCGTGAAGTCGTTGAGCACGCCGTCGAAGTACGCGCCCTGCGCCTGCGGCGTGAACACGCCGCCCCGGAAGCGCAACTCGTTGCCCCAGTTGTCGCTGTGGTTGTAGCCCTGCGCGCGAGCGCCGCTCGAACCCACCGCGAACAGCGCGACGGCCAGAGCCGCCGCGGAGATTGCCTGACTGCGAATTCGCTTCATGGTGCTGTCTCCTCCTCATTCTCCCCAATGTGGGGCAATACCTCTATCTAAAGCAACCTGGGTGCCAGAACTATTCCTGGCCCCACGAGATGGTTCGACCGGCGATCCGGAGGTGTGTGAAATTTGCCGAAAAGACTGGCGAAGTGGCATGGCGTCAGTGGTTTAGCGCCTCTTTGGCGGAGCGCTGTCGAACCCGTCGCCAGCCTGGGCAAGGGCGTGCGCGCTGCCGCTCGGTAGCTGACCTAAAAAAGAGACAGCTACCACCGGGCGGGACGGATCAGGTCAGCGGTCGTACTGGTGCGTGCGGCGGGAAGGAGCGACGCCCTCTCCCGATGAAGAGAGAGGGCCGTCGCCATTGCGGAGATGGGCGTGAGCTATGCAGTCCGTTTGCGTAGTGCCGTGAAGGCCGCGGCACCAAGGGCGGCGATCAGCAAGGTGAGGCCGACCGCACCCAAGGTCGGCACCTGGGTGATGACCAGCGCCGCGAACGACGTCGGGTTGGCGGCGCCCGCCACCCCGGGGTCGTCGGTCAGGGCGGACGACTCGTTCGTGCCGTTGCCGTCGGCGTCGAAGTTGATCGTGCCCTGGTTGGTGATGGTCTGTCCGCTGCTGCCGGGCTTGATGGTCGCCACGATCGTGAGGGTCACCGAGCCGCCGGCGGGAATCGAGCCATTCCAAGTGACGGTGTTGGTGGGAACGGTGGCTGCGGCCGTTCCGCTGGTCGCGGTGGCCGAGACCAGCGCGAGCTGCGAGGGCAGCACGTCCACGAACTCGGGTCCGGGGTTGTCTCCCTGGAGGGCGCGATGGAACGCCGCCACGTTGGTGTTGGTGAGCACCACCGTGTAGGTGACGTTCGTTCCCAATTCGAACGAGCCCGCGACCGTCATCGTGCCGGTCACCGCGGCCGGCGAGAGCACCAGGAAAGAGGTCGTATCGGCCGCGCCGCTCGCGCCCGGGTCATCCGTGAGGCTCGACGCCTCGTTCACGCCATTGCCGTCGGCGTCGTAGCTCGCGCTGCCTTGGTTGGTGATCGTCGTGCCGGCGGTGCCCGCGCCGATCGTCGCGACGATCGTGATCGTCACCGAGCCGGCGGCGGGGACGGTGCCGTCCCAGGTCACCGTGCTGCCCGCCGTGGCCGCTGTGCCGCTCGTCGCCACGGCCGAGACCAGAGCCAGGCCGGCGGGCAGGACGTCAGTGAACTCGTGGCCGGCGTTGTCCTGCTGATCGAACGCCGCAGTGTTGCTGAGTGTCACGGTATAGGTGACGGGCTGGCCTTCGCGGAAGGTGCCGGCAACCGTCTTGGCGGCGGAGATCTGAGCGGGCGAGAGCACCGTCGTCGTGGCGCTCGCCGTGTTGTTGGCGTTGTTGGGGTCGTTGGCGCCGCTCGTCGCGGTGGCCTGGTCGGTCAGCGGGCCGGCCATGTTGGGTGCGGTGACGGTGAGGGCCAGCGTCGCCGAGAAGCCGCTGCCGAGGTTGGCTAGGTTCCAGAGGCCGGTCGCCGGGTTGTAACTGCCCTGCGAGGCGGTGAAGCTCGCCGGGTTGAGCGCCGGGAAAGCGGGGAAAGCCTCCTGCAGATCGATGGCGTAGGCGGGGTCGGTGCCGTCGTTCTTCACCGTGACGGTGTAGGTCACCGTTCCGCCGACCAGGACCGTCGGGCTGCTCACCGACATGTCGACGGCGAGATCGGCCGAGCGCGGCGCCATCACGCAGACCGTCGACTGGTCGTTCGCCGGCGTCGCGTCGAGCGGCGTCACGGCGGTGATCTGTGCTTGGTTGCAGACCTTGTCGGAAGTTTCGACCGTGGCCGTGACGTGGAGCGTGGCGCTCGCCGAGACGCTCAAGGAGCCAACGGTCCATATGCCCGTGGCGGTGTCGTACGCCCCGCCGCCGTCGTCGGAGACGAAGGTGAGACCACTCGGCAGGCCGTCGGTGACCGCGATGCCGGTGGCGGCGGTGGGCCCGTTGTTGGTCACCGTGATGGTGAACGTGACGTTCTGCCCGAGGGTCGGATTGGCCGGTGACACCGACTTGGTGATCGCGAGGTCGGCCGTCGGCGTGCCTTGCAGCGCGATGACCTGCGCGCGTTGGCCGGCCTTGTTGTGATGATGCAGCAGCAGGGCGCCCAATGAACCGTCGGTGGTCATGTTGGCGGTGTTCCACGTCACGGGCAAGGTCGAGCCGTTGAGGTCGTCGGCCAGGTTCGCGCCGCTGAAGTTGAGACCCTGGGCGCCGTAGTCGTAGAAGTACGGTCCGTTGGCCTCGTCCAGGTCGGTGCCGTTGAGCTGCAAGCACAGCGGCTGCGAGCCCGGACAGGTGACCACCTTCCAGCGGAAATTGGTGTCGCCGACCGTGAGGCCCAGCGAAGCCGGCGTGGCGGCCAGGAAGCGGACGTTGGTGTCGAACAAAGCCGAGTCGACGCCCGCCGCGCTCACACGATTGACGAACTGCTGGGTCGAAACGCCGTTGGTGGAGATGTTGAACACGCCGGTGATGAACGCGTCCTGGCCCGTCGCAGCGGTGTTGCCGAACAAGTTGAGCGCCATGCTGCCCGGGTTGCTGTCGAAGAGGATTCGATCCCAGACACCGTCCTGGTTGGTGTCGATGTAGACGTTGAAGGAGACTTCCGTCGGGGTCGACCAGTCGCCGAACGTGGAGACGCCGAACAGGAGCAGATTGGAGCCTGCGGAGTACGCCGCGCCGGCGTACTGGATGTCGGCGTACGGCGGCGCGTTGAGCGGGTTCGACGGGCTCACCGCCTGCAGCTCGAACGGCGTGACCAGAGACTCCTCCGTCGTCGGGAACGTGCCGGTGCAGGTCGGTCCGGCTCCGAGCGTCCCCGAGCAGACGTCGGACCCGCTGAGCGGGATGGCGGTCGATCCGGTCGGCGCTCCACCGGTGGGAATCGTGGCCGGCGCCGCCATCGTCGATGCGGCTCGGCTCGCGAGGTACAGCGGCAGGCGGAGCTTGGCGTTGCCGCTCTGGCTGAGCACCAGGTAGCCGGCCTCCTCCGTCAGCCAATGGCGAGCCAGGGTCCCGAGCCCGTTGAGCGGCGCCGGCGCTGCCTGCCCGGGCGGAATGCTCGCCTCGCGCGTGTGGTTCATCAGCGCTCCGATGGCGTCCATCTGCACGTCGACGGTGACCGAGCTCGCGGCGGGGATCGTGATGGTCGAGCCGCCGGGAAGAGAGAACGCCACGCCGGGCGCATCGACCCGGGTGTCGATCGACAGATCGTACGAGGCGGCGCTGGTACCGGTGTTCACGAGGCGCACCTTCTTCACCTCGGTGGCCGTGCCGACCACCTGGGAGGTCTCGAACGAGACGCTCACCAGGCCGCTGTCGTCGGCATTGAGCGCGATGACCTCGGACTGCGCCGAATTCACCGTGTCGACGCGCCCGGCGCCGATTCGTCCGGGGCCGTAAAGCGGCGGCGCGCCGTTCGCACCGAGCGAGGCGTTGTGGAGCGCGCCGTTCATCACCAGCGCCTTGAGCTCTTCGACGGTCCAGGTCGGGCGCTCCTGGCGCAGTAGCGCCATGACGCCGGCGATGTGCGGCGTCGCCATGGACGTGCCCGAGATCGTCAGGGCCTGGTTGCCGGCCTGGAAGCCGGAGGGATCGGAGACGCCGGTGCATCCCGCCGCCGCGAGGCACGTATGGCCGGTCTGCACCGACGTGATGCTGACACCGGGCGCTGCGACGTCGGGCTTGAGGCGAACCGGCCCGGTGTCGCCACGGCGCGGACCCCGCGAAGTGAAGCTCGCGATGGTGTCGCCGGCCGGCACCGTGGACAGGGTGGCGTTGGCCGGCGCATTGGCCACGAAGCTGTTGCGATCGGCCAGCGAAATGAACAACGCGGGAATGGTCACCGGAGTCGTGCCGGTGGCGCCCATCGAGATCAAGCCCGGGTCGCCGACGACGTTGTTGGCGATGAGGACGGCAATGGCGCCGGCGGCCTGCGCGTTGTTGGCTTTCACCTGAAATCCGCACGTCCCCCGATCGATCAGGGCGATGTTGCCGGCCACGGCCGCGGCGTTGGTGAGCGCCGTGCAGCCGTCGGTCGTCGACGGGCCCGATCCGTCCGCCGCGTCGAGCGCGAGCACGATGTTCGCCGTTTGGCCGGACGGGTTGGGCGCCGGTGTCGGCGCGAAGGTGTTCGAGGCAGAGCCCGAGAAGTTGCCCGCGATCGCCGGCGGCGAGTTCACCGCCACGAGGGCGCCGGGAATCCCCGCGTCGGCGATCGCGGCGACGGCGATCGCGCGACCGGACGTTCCGGGGCTGTCGTGGATGAAGAAGGTGTCGCCCTTGTTACCCGCCGCGTTCACCACGATGACGCCCGCGGCGGCGGCGTTGTCGGAGGCTTGCGCGGAAGTGTCGTTGGCGCCGCCGTAGCCGGAGCCGAGCGACATGTTGATGACGTCCAAATGGTCCGACAAGTCGTTGTCGCCGTTCGGGTCCATGGCCCAGTCGATGGCCTGCACGGTCAATCCCGTACCGCCGGTGCAGCCGAAGACGCGGATGGCGTAGAGACTCGCCTGCGGCGCGACGCCCGGACCGATCCGAAGCGAGCCGAACGGCACGCCGGTGTTGTACGGGCCCGTGAACGTGGCGCCAGCCGCCGTGACGCCGTAGCCGCCGGCGATGCCCGCCACGTGCGAGCCGTGGCCGTTGCAATCCATCGGATTGCCGTCAGGGGCGGGAGCATTGTTGCCGTTGTAGGCGTCGCCGGCCAGATCCGTGCCGCCAATCACCTTGGCCGTAGGAAAGCTGCCGGCGGTCGTGAAGCCGGCCGAATTGGTCGACTCCGTCTGGTAATCGGCCAGCAGGCCGGTACCGCCGAAGTCGGCGTGCACGTAGTCGATGCCGGTGTCGATGATGCCGACCTTCACGCCCGCGCCGGTCAGGGCGCTCGGCAGACCGATGTTGTTCTCCCAGAGGTTCGGCGCGCCGATGAAGGGAACGCTGGTCGAGGTCGTGAGGTACTGGAGAGCGACGGGGCGGACGGAGCGGACGCCTGCGATGCTCGCCGCCTTCGGCATCAACGCCGGATCGAGGAAGATCGAGATGCCGTTCAGCGCGCTGCTGACGCGATAGACCTCGGTCGCGCCGAGCGCGCGGAGAGGACCGGCCACGCGTTCTTGCGCAGCCTGGTTGACGGCGATCTGGGCGCGCGCCGCGGCGATCGCGTTGGCCTTGGCCTGGGCGCGCGAGACGGTCGCGTCCCGTAGCGCGTTGCCGTACACGGTGGCCGCCGGCGGGTCGTTGAGCTCGACGAACACTTGCAGGCGGCCGTTCGCGTCATGGGCATAGCCGTCGGCGAGGTGACTCGGCGCGACGACCTGCGCATCGACTTGCGGTGGCGGCGCGGCGAATGCCGGTGTGATCACGGCGACGAGCGCGAGTGCGATGGACGGCACAGTCTTCCAATCCATGTTTCATCCCCCAAGACAGAAGTGCAGAAAGAAGATTGGTCATCGACGTCGCCGATGGCCCACCGAGGCTGAAGAGCGAGTCACTGACTCTAGTGGACTTTGGGCGCCGATCCCAAGTCCGCTCGCCGATAGCCGCTCGGTCTTCGCGCCGTGATGCAGACGGGCGGCCGGCCACGAGCGGCATCGGTCTGTCGCCGGTACGCGTGCCCGCCGTTGAGCTCCGGGGTGCCGCTACGGCCGGCGTGGCCCGGTCGGCGTCTCCCGATACACTCCGCCGATGCCGGCCATCCGCGTTGGAGAGCTCGCCGCCCTGGGCACGGCGGTTTGCTGGACGGGGTCGGCTTTGGCGTTCGCATCGGCCGGAAAGCGCATCGGATCGGTGCCCACCAATCTGATTCGCCTGGTGATGGCGCTCGCCTTTCTGGCGCTCGCCAACGCCGTGGCGCGCGGCGTGCCGCTGCCGGTCGACGCCTCGAGCTACACCTGGGGTTACCTTGCGCTCTCGGGATTCATCGGCCTGGTGTTCGGCGATTTGTGCCTGTTCCGCGCCTACGTGGTCCTCGGACCCCGGCTCACCTTGCTGATCAACGCGACGGCGCCGTTCTTCACCGCACTGCTCGGGTGGATCGTGCTCTCCGAGCACTTGAGTGCGCCGCAGCTGCTCGGGATGACGCTCACCTTCGGCGGCATCGCGTTGGCGCTCGCCGATCACCGCAACGCGGCGCGTGCCGCCGGCACGCCGCACTGGTCGCTGCGCGGCGTGCTCCTGGCTCTCGGTGGCGCTCTCGGACAAGCCGGCGGCCTGGTGTTCAGCAAACTCGGCATGCGCGGCTATCCGCCGCTCGCGGCGACCGAGATTCGCGTCCTCGCGGCGCTCGGCTGCTTCCTTCTGCTGTTCACTGTCATGCGCTGGTGGCCTGGCGTCCTCGAGGCCCTTCGCCACGGCAGCGGTCTGGGGTTCACCGCCCTCGGCGCGTTCTTCGGGCCGACGGCCGGCGTTTCGCTGTCGCTGGTGGCGGTCGCGAACGCGCCGGCGGGTGTGGCATCCAGTCTGATGGCCCTGTCCCCGCTGTTGGTGCTGCCCGTGGTCGCGCTGCGCGGCGAGCGCGTGGGGTGGGGTGGTGTGGCGGGTGCGATCGTCGCGGTCGCGGGCGTCGTGCTGCTGGTCTGGAGCTGACGTTAGGGCAGAAAGCGCCGCCGCGTTGCCGGTGGCGGCACCGAGCAGACCTCGGGCCGCCCGAACCAGCGGTGCCGGCGCCGCGCGACGAAGTCGTAGGCCGCGTCGCGCCACGGTCGCGGCAAGGCGCGCGCGATACCCAACAGCCGCCAGCCGCCGCCGACGATACGCGCCAGCTCCAGGGCGGCGTCGGAGCGCGCGAGCAGGCGTTCCCCCGGCATGCCGGCGTCGGCGAGCAGCAGGATGCTGTCCAGCGCGGGGACCGCGGCGTGACGGGCGCGCACGGCGGCGGCCGTGGGTCCCTGCAGCGGCGCGTAGGCGAGCACGCCATGCCGGTCGGCGCGCAGCAGCCGCTGCACGGTGCGGTCGCACAATCCGCAGTCGCCGTCGTACAGCACCAGGTGGCGCGTGTCGGCGGGCAGCTCGGTCGAGGGATCCACGAAGCGCATCATAAGGATTCCGGACCTTTGCTACAGTCGCGATGGCACCGCGGATCCACCGCCGGTGCCGCGGAGCCTCGTCGCCTATGTCTGCCATCGACCTGCCCCGGGCCGCCGTCTGCGGCGTTTGGCGGTCGCGCTTGCCGCAGCGGTAGTACCAGCAATTACTGCCAGCGGCAGCACCCAGCCCGCTCGTCGTGCCGCATGCCCGCGCCGTCCACCGACGCGGTGCGTACGGCGGTCCCGTGTCCATACCCGATCGTGTCTCAGCTCGATGCGAGAGCCGTGCCGCCTGCCAGGGCGCCGGCTCCCACCACGAAACGGAAGAGACTGCGAGGAGCGTTCTGCGCTCATGAATCACGACGAACGGAAATTGAAGCGCCTGCTGCAGGAGATGCAGCTCGGCCACGAAGTAAAGAAACAACGCCGCAAGGCGGCTCAACTGCGACGTTCCGCGATCGGGGACGCCCCCGAGGAGCGATTCGACGGCCGGGCGTTGCTCGGCGCGGATGCGGACGACCTGGCCGAGCTCGACGTCGTCACGCGCTCTCGGCGGCGGCGGCCGCCTGCCGCGCGAGTGCAGGCGGAGGCGCGAAGAGCCTCTGACCCGACGGATCAGCCACTCGAGGGGGAGTCGCTTGCCCTCGTAAGCAGCATCGCTGCCGGGGTCTGCCGCGTACGATTTCCCGCCGAGCCCGAACGAGAGTCGCTCTGCCGGCTCGCGCCGGACGTCGCCGTCCGGCAACGGCAGGATCTCGCCGTCGGTGACGAAGTGCGGGTGAGCCGCCGCGGCGCGGTGCTGCGCATCGAATCGGTCGCGCCCCGGCGCACGCGACTCGCGCGGCCCGATCCGACGAACCCGTATCTGGAGCGCGTGCTGGCGGCGAACGTCGATCTGGTGGTGGTGGCGACCGCGGTTCAGGCGCCGGGCATCAAGCCGGGACTCATCGACCGCGTGCTGCTCGCGGCGCGCAGCGCGGGGTGCGACGTGGCGGTGTGCGTCAACAAGATCGATCTCGCGACGCTCGCGTCCGCCGCGCGAGACGAGCTGCTCCTCCTGAGCGCCTATGCCGACCTGGGCATCCCGGTGTTCCGGTGCTCGGCGCGCACGGGCGAAGGACTGGCGGCACTGGCGGCAGCCATGCACGGGCGCACCTCGGTCCTGGTTGGGCAGAGCGGTTGCGGCAAGAGCTCGCTGGTGAACGCCCTCGCCGCCGTGGGAGCGCTCGTAGCGGGCCCGGACCTGCCGACGGGCGCGTCGCGTCAGCGCGACGGCAAGGGACGCCACACCACGACGGCCTCGAGTCTGCGACCGCTGCCACGGGGCGGCTTTCTCATCGACACTCCCGGCGTGCGGCAGTTCGGGCTGTGGCGGCCGAGCCCGGCGGCGCTCGAGGGGGCCTTCCCTGACGTCGCGGCGATTGCGGCGGAGTGTCGCTATCGCGACTGCGGACACGCGTCCGAGCCCGATTGCGCGGTGCGCGCCGCCGTCGCTGACGGAACTCTGGCGGCGGCGCGGGTGGCGAGCTTCCGCCGGCTGTCGGAGGAGCTCTGATGCACGTGGGCTAAGCTCGCTCGGTGACTCGTCGTTGGACTCCGTCGATCGTCTCGGTGCTCCTGCTCGCGGCCGGAGCACGCGCCGGGGCGGGTGACCCGGCGCCGGCGGGCTGGAGCACGGTCGACCTGCCGGGGTCGCAGAGTCACGCGCGTCTGTACGTGCCGGCAGCGCTCGATCGCTCGCAGCCAGCGCCGCTGGTGCTGTTCCTGCACGGCGCCGGCAGCTCGCCGGAGCATTGGCAACCGTACCTTCCCGCGCCGGCGGACGCCGCCGGCGTGGTGGTGCTGGCGCCGCTCGCCAAGGGGCTCGGCTGGGGCAATCCGGGCGACGAGAACGTGCTCGCCGAGGCGCTCGCCGGAGTGCGGTCGCGGGTGCTGGTCGACCCGCGACGCATCGCCATCGCCGGCCATTCGGCGGGCGGTGCGTACGCGTATCAGATCGCTTACGGCACGCTGCTCGGCCGGCTGCCCCGGGCCAGCGGAGTGTTCATCCTCTCGTCGCCGTTTTACGCGGTCGAGCGTGTGCAGGATCCGGCATACACGGCCCCGTTGCGGCAGTTCTACGGCACCACCGATCCGAACTATGGGACCGCGCGCGATCGACTAGTGGCGCAGTGGACGCGGCTGGGCGTGCCGTTCGAGGAAGAGATCGATCCCGGCTTTGGCCACAGCAGCTGGCCCGATTCGACCCTGGTCGACGGTTTCAGGTTCCTGGCCCGGCAGCAGTATCCGGGGTATTCGGACTCCTGCGCCCCCGATGCGACATCCCTTTGCCTGCGCGACGGCCGCTATCGCGTGCGCGTGAGGTGGCGGACCGGCGCGGCGAACGGTGACGGCCACGCCGTCCCGCTCGCCGCGGGCGACTCCGGCCTGTTCTGGTTCTTCGGCGCCAACAACATCGAGATGTTGGTGAAGGTGCTGGACGGCTGCGCCGTCGACGGCAAGGTGTGGGTGTTCGCGTCCGCGACGACGAATGTGGGCTTCACGCTCGAGGTCGCGGACACCGTCGCGGGGACCGTGCGGCGCTACGACAACCCCCTCGGTCGTGCCGCGAAACCGATCACCGACACCACTGCGTTCGCTTCGTGCCCGTGAGCTCTGCCATGGTTCGACCTGGAGACGAGAAATGACCAGCCTGATCTACGGAGTCACGGGCTACACCGGCGTGCTGGTGGCGCGCGAGGCGGCGCGGGTGGGCCTGCGCCCGATTCTCGCCGGTCGCGCCGCCGCCGCCGTCTCGGGGCTCGCGAGCGAGCTGCGTCTCGAGGCCCGCGCCTTCTCGCTGGACGATCCGGCGGCTTTGCGTCAAGGACTTGCCGGCGTCACCGAGGTGCTTCACTGCGCGGGACCGTTCGTGCGCACCAGCCGGCCGATGGTGGAGGCGTGTCTGGCGCTCGGCGCGAGCTATCTCGACATCACGGGCGAGCTGTCGGTTTTCGAGCGCGTCCTGCGCCGGGGCGAGCAGGCGCGAGAGGCGGGGGTGGCGCTGCTGCCCGGCGTGGGCTTCGACGTCGTGCCGTCCGACTGCCTCGCCGCGACGCTCGCGGCCGCGCTGCCGGATGCCACGCACCTCGACCTCGCGTTCTGGAGCCAGGGCGGGTCCTGGAGCAAAGGCACGCTCGCGACGATGATCGAGAGCCTTCCGGCGGCGGGGGCGGTGCGCCGCAACGGTGAGATCGTGCCGGTCGCGCTCGCCCATGCGACGCTCGATCTCGACTTCCCGTTCGGCCGGCGCCGACTGATGACGATTCCGTGGGGCGACGTCGCCACGGCCTTTCACACCACGGGTATCCCGAACATTCGCGTCTTTGGCGCCGGCCCCAAGAGCCCCGGATGGCTCAGGCTCGCGCAGCCGTTGCTGCCGCTCCTCGCGCTCGGGCCGATCAAACGCGCGCTGCAGGCGCGGGTACGGCGCACGGTGTCCGGGCCGAGTGCCGAAGCCCGGCGTACGGCGCGGGTCTATCTCTGGGGAGAGGTCCGCAACGCCGCCGGCCGCAAGGCGAACGCGCGCCTCGAGACGCCGGAAGCGTACGCATTCACCGCCGCCACCGCGGTCGAGAGCCTGCGACGCGTCGCCGCCGGCGAAGTGAAGCCCGGCGCCTGGACGCCGGCTCGCGCCTTCGGAGCCGGCTATGCCGCGTCCTTTCCGGGCGTGACCGCCGAGACGCCGCGCGTCACCGGCTGACGCGCGGCGGCGTCACTCATTGGGGTTGCCTTCCCAGGACCCGTACATCGGATTCGGTAGCAGGAAGAACCGCAGCCCGAAGCTGCCGAGTCGCCCGGGCTCGCTGCGCGCGGACTGGTCGAGCGTGGGAAAGTCCCGGATGTTGTCGCCCACCCAGAGCACGACGGTGAGCGGGCCCATGCCGGTCGCGGGACCGCCGCGCTCGACCGCCTGGAAGCGCGGGTTCTTGTCGCCGTCCTGCTCCTTGCAGAGCATGACGTCGAACGGCAGCGCGTGCTTGGCGAAGTCGGCGCGCGTCGCGTCGCACGACGGCAGCGAGCGATTGGTGACGATGGCGATCTTGCCGCCGAGCGCGTGCACCTTGTTCAGGAATGCCACCGCTCCGGGCAGAGGAGGGGCCGCTTGTCGCGCCACCCATTCCGTCCACAGCGCGTCATCGTAGGCGGTCTTGCCGGCCTGCCAGAGCTCCTTCTGATACTCGGAGTTGTCGATCACCGTCTCGTCGGCGTCCAGGATCACCGCCCAGGTGCCCGGCACGAGCCCGGCCGCCGCGACGGCCATCTGGCGCGATGCGGCGGCGTAGGTCTGCAGGTACAGCGCGGTGCGCTCGGCGGAATCGCGGAACCAGTGCAGCTCGCGCGGCATGGCGCTGCCGGCCGCGAGCGCTGTCGGCGACGAGGTGGCCATCGGGTCGGTCGACGCTGGGCGCGGCGTGGCGGTGCCGGCCGATCCGACGGTGGAGCCGGTGTTGGGGCTGGAGCTCGAGCGGGTGGTGGTCGCGCAGCTTGCGAGCAGCAGCATCGAGAGAGCGAGTGTCACGGTGCGGCGCATGGGGCCTCCATTTCGACGGTTTGCCGGCACGGTAGCATGGGCCGAATCAGCAGCGCCTTCGAGGAGACGTTTCGCATGGTCGAACCCGCTGTCAAGGATCGCTCGCTCGCGCTCGTTCTGGCCGGCATCGTGGTCGTCGGGCTGGGCGTCGTCTGCTTCGCGTTCTGCGGCTTCACCCTGCTGAGCCTCCAATTACCGCGGCCGCCCGGCGCCGGCCAGCCGCCCCCCTTGCGGCTCATGCTGCCGTCCCTGTTTCTGTACGTAGCGGCGGGCATCTTCTTCGTCTGGTCCGGCGTGGGCGTCATGCTGGGCCGCCGCTGGGCGCGGGCGCTGCTCTCGGCGGTGTCGCGCCTCTGGCTGGCGGCGGGCCTGCTCGGCGGCGGTGTCGCGTGCTGGCTGGTGCCGCGGATGATGCCCACCGTGCTCGCGCAGGGCGCGGGTGCAGCTCCCGATGCCGCGGCCTTGCCCGCCGGCGTTCCCTGGGTGATCTACGGGTGTATGGCCGGGTGCATCGGCGTCGCGTACGTGCTCCTCCCCGGGGCCCTGGCGTGGTTCTTCGGGCGACCGAGCGTGCGCGCCACGTGCGAGCGCAAAGACCCCCTGCCGCGCTGGACCGATCGCTGCCCGGACAGCGTGCTGGTACTCGTGCTCCTGCTCGGGTATGCGGCGGCGATGTTTCCCGCGACCCTCGCCATGGGCGTCATGTTCGCCTTCGGCCGGGTGATCAGCGGGTTCGCGGCGGCTCTGTTCGCGGCGCTGCTCGCCGCGACGAGCGGCGTGCTCGCCGTCGGCGTCTACCGGCTGCGCCCGGCGGCGTGGTGGGGGATGGTCGCCTTGCTCGCGTTCGGCGGCGCCGCCTGGTCGGGCTTCTTCATCAGCGCAGCGACTCTGCGCGAGCTCTACGCCGGCATGGGCATGGACGTGTCGCAGCCCGGCATGGCGGCCCTGCTCGCCGCGTTCGACGGCCCCGGATTCGGTCTGCTGGGCCTGGCCCTGGTGGGCGCGGGCGTCGGCTACCTGCTGTACGTGCGGCCCCACTTCACGGCCGCCACCTGAAACGAAACGGGCCGGCGTCGCGGGATTGCACCCGCAACGTCGGCCCAGGACTTCGCCCAGCCGGACTCTCGGTCGCGCCTTACTCCATCGACCAGACCGGCACGCGGCCGGTGGTCCACGGAGCACCCGCGGCCTCGACCTTGCCGCGCAGGTCACGCAGGTCGTGATCGACCAGCTGGCGCAACTGAGTGAGCACCTCGGTGAACTCGTCGCCGGCGATGCGATAGGCGTCGAGGCTGGTCTGGGTGGGCGCGCTGCTCGTCGTCCACTGGGTCTCGACGATGCCGCCGATGCGCCCGTTGATCGACGGCGGCGTGGGCTCGTTGCGTGACGCCACCAGGCGGTCGCCGTCGAGCCGAATCGCCAGCTCGCGCAACTTCGCGATCAGTGCGTTCGCCTGCTCGGTGAGCTCGGTCGTGTTGCGCGGCGTGGCCGCGAGCGCCTTCTTGATCGCGCCGAGCTCGGCCTTCGCCTCGCCCACCAGCTCCGAGGCGCCGGCCGCGGCGCGCTGGAGGCGGGCGGTCTTCTGCTGGAACGCGAGCAAAGCCGCCTTGTCGGCTGCCGCCAGCGCAGCCGTCGAGACCGATTCCGCCTGGAACATCTGGGCTTCGCCGAGGAGAGTCTCCTTGCCGTCGACGCGCTTCGCCATCGTCACCTTGTACGTGCCGGGCACGACGATCGGGCCGGCCGGCGCAGAGAAGCCCTCGCCGTCGTCGTCGCCATCGTCGCCGGCCGGCGTTGCCGCCGGGTAGCGCAGGTCCCACGAGACGCGGTGCAGGCCGGCGCCGGTCGGGCCGGTGAGCTTGCGGATTACGTTGCCTTGGGCATCGCTCACCGTCACGACTACCGTCGGGTCTTCCTCGGCGTCCTCGGCGCGCAGCTCGTCCCACGACGGATACGCCACGTCCTTGCCGTCCTTCACCAGCTTCTTCTCGGCTTCCTGACGCAGCTTCTTGCGGCTCTTGAGCGCATCCTTCAGGTAGTACGTGAAGGTGGCGCCGAAGGCCGGATTGGGTGCGACGTAGTAGGTCTCGCCGAGGAACCCCTTGTTGCGCTCGCCGATCGGGTACTCCTCCATGTAGGCGACGGCCTTCTTCACCGGGAACGTCAGCGCGTCCTTGGCGAGCACGTCGGAGCCGACGTTGCGCAGCGGCGTGTAGTCGTCGAGCACGAAGAAGCCGCGTCCGAAGCTCGCGAGAACGAGGTCGTTCTCGGTCTTCTGGATCACGATGTCCTTGATCGGAATGGTCGGCATCCCGCCCTTGAGCTGGATCCACTTCTTGCCGCCATCGGTCGAGAAGTAGAGGCCGAACTCGGTACCCGCGAAGATCAGGTTCGGGCTGCCCGGGTCCTCGGCGAGCGTGTGGACACCGCCGCGGGCCGGCAGGTCGCCGGCGATCGACGTCCAGGTCTTGCCGCGATCGGTGCTCTTCAGTACGTACGGCTTGAAGTCACCCTGCTTCTGGTTCTCGAAGCTCGCGTACACGGTGCCGGCGTCGTGCGCGCTCGCCTTGACCGACGAGACGTACGCGAACTCCGGCACTCCCGGGAAGGTCTCGATCTTGCGCCAGCTGCCGCCGCCGTCCTCGCTCACCTGGATCAGACCGTCGTCGGTGCCGACGTACAGCAGGTTTTCCTGCTTCGGCGACTCGCTGAGCGCGACGATGTTGCCGTAAAACGACGTCGAGGCGTTCTTCGCCACCGCGTCGATCGACCAGACTCGGCCCATCACCTTGAGCTTGTTGCGGTCCGTCTGCCGCGTGAGATCGGGGCTCACCGCCTTCCAGCTGTTGCCGCGATCCTCGCTGCGGAAGAGCCGGTTGGCGGCGAAGTACAGACGGGTGTGCGAGTGCGTGCTGATCAGGAGCGGCGAGTCCCAGTTCCAGCGCAGCGCGGTTTCACCCTTGCCCTCCTGCGGCTGGATGTACAGCCGCTCGCCGCTCTTCCTGTCGTAGCGCACGAGCGCGCCGTGCTGAGCTTCGGCGTACGCGATGTTCGGGTCCTCGGGGTCGACGGCGGAGAAGAAGCCGTCGCCGCCCTGGGTGACGAACCAATCGGAGTTCGGGATGCCGTTCTGCGCCCGCGTGCGCGACGGGCCGCCGAGCGAGAAGTTGTCCTGCGTGCCGCCGTACACGTAGTAGAACGGGCCGTCCTGACTCACCGCCACGCGATAGAACTGCGTGATCGGCAGGTTGGCGCCGTACTGCCAGGTGGCGCCGCGATCGAAGCTCTCGTACAGGCCGCCGTCGCAGCCGACGCGATAGTGGTCATTGTCGCGCGGATCGATCCAGATGACGTGGTTGTCGACATGCTTCGACTTCTCGCCCAGGCGCGCGAAGGTCTTGCCGCCGTCGTTGGTCACCCGCAGGAAGGTGTCCATCGAGTACACGCGGTCCTTGTTCACCGGATCGACGAAGATCTCGTTGTAGTACTGCGGGCTGCTCGAGCCCTCCTTGCTCATCTTGGTCCAGTTGGCGCCGCGATCGGTCGAGCGGTAGAAGCCGCCGTTCTTCGGCGTCGACTCGACGATGGCGTAGAGCGTGTCGGGCGCCGAAGGTGCGACGGCGATGCCGATCTTGCCCTTGTCCTCCTTGGGCAAGCCGTTCTCGATCTTGCTCCAGGTGGCGCCGGCGTCGCTCGAGCGGTAGATGGTCGAGCCCGGGCCGCCGTCGATCAGCGTCCACTCGTGGCGCCGACGCTGGTAGGTCGAGGCGTAGAGCAGATCGGGATTGCGCGGGTCCATGATCACTTCGTTGGCGCCGGTCTCCGCGTCGACGGTGAGCACGGCTTTCCAGGTCTTGCCGCCGTCCGTCGTCTTGTACACGCCGCGGTCGCCGCCCGAGCGCCACAGGGGTCCCTGCGCCGCGACGTAGACCACGTTCGAGTCGCGCGGGTCGACCACGATGCGCCCGATGTGCTCGGAGTCCTTGAGGCCCACGTTGGTCCAGCTCGTGCCGCCGTCCTCCGACTTGTAGACGCCGTCGCCGTAGGCCACGCTGCGCTGGCTGTTGTTCTCGCCCGAGCCCACCCAGATGATGTTGGAGTTGTTGGGGTCGATGGTAATGCAGCCGATCGAGTACGACGCCTCGCCGTCGAATACGGGTTCGAACGTGCTGCCGGCGTTGGTGGTACGCCAGACGCCGCCCGAGGCCGCAGCCACGAAGAACCGGTTCGAGTTCGCCGGATCCACCGCGAGGTCGACGATGCGACCCTCGGTGAGCGCCGGTCCGATGTTGCGCAACTCGAGGCCGGAGAACGTATCGGCCGACATTGGATCCTTCTTCTCGTCCTTCTTCTTGTCGCTTGCCGCGTTGCTTGCGTCCTTCTTGGGCTCCACCTTCTTGGGCTCCACCTTCGCCGGGGCTTTCGGTGCGGGAGCGTCGGCGAGCCGCGCGTGCGCGGCGGGCGCGCGGACGGCCAGAGCGGCGGCCAGTCCGAGAACCAGGATCGTTGGCAGGGCGGGGGCGGAGCGCGGCTCGTGGTGCACGGAAAACCTCCTGGCGGGAATGCGGGTCGAGGCCGGGGCAAACCGGGCTCGGCGGATGGTTTCCGGGAGTTTAGTGCACTGCGGCCCGAACGTGAGGCGGGAGCCGTGAGTTGGCCTGCGGGCGGGCCCGGAGGGAGGCCTGCCGTGCGCTCGGGGGGCGCGCCGAGCGCGCCGCCCCGTGGCGCGGTCGCGCTTACTTCGCGGGCGCGGCGGCGGCCGCCGCTTCCTTCTTGGTTTCCAGGCTCACGGTCACTTCGACGTCGTCGGCCAGCATGAAGCCGCCGTTGTCGAGGTTGGCGTTCCAGTTCATGTTGTACTCCTTGCGGTTGAGCACCGTCGAGGTCTCGAAGCCGGCCTTCACGTTGCCCCACGGGTCCTTGCCCTCGCCGAGGAACTTCACCGGCAGGGTGATCTCCTTGGTGACGCAGTGCATGGTGAAGTTGCCGGTGACCGAGTAGATGTCCTTGCCGGTCTCCTTGATCTTGGTGCTCTTGAACGAGACGTCGGGGCACTTGTCGGCGCCGAAGAAGTCGTCGCTCCGCAGATGCGTGTCGCGCTTCTCGTTGTCGGTGCTGATGCTCGCCGACTTGATCGTGAACTCGACGCTCGACTTGTCGAGGCTCGTCTTGTCCCAGTTGATCGTGCCGGCGAAATCGGTGAACTTGCCGGCCACCTTCGAGAACATGTGCTTGACGCGGAAGGTCGCCTCGGAGTGCGTCTTGTCCACGGTGTAGACGTCGGCGGCGCTGGCGGGCAGCACCGTGGCGACGGCCAGCAGGAGGCCGGCGGGAATCAGTCG
>WBZN01000546.1_pt1 | contig 28174 bp, 25 predicted proteins | sample 5204281 | NCBI WGS metagenome assembly WBZN01 (sample SAMN12344347, study PRJNA552823) | activated sludge metagenome | biome: Activated sludge suspended growth; feature: Nitrification reactor; material: Wastewater; isolation source: activated sludge from nitrification reactor of wastewater... | reverse complement strand
GGTCGAGCTGGGGCAACTGGCTGAGCGCGGCCAGGCCAATCAGCCCGGCCTGCTCACGCGCAAGCCCGAGCTGCACGGCCGCACGCCGCGCCAGGTGCAGTACCTGCGCCAGATCCAGGCGCACGACATCACCTTCGGCATCGGCCCGGCCGGCACCGGCAAGACCTATCTGGCCGTGGCGAGCGCCGTTGACGCCTTCGAGCGTGACCAGGTCAGTCGCATCGTGCTGACGCGCCCGGCCGTCGAGGCCGGCGAGCGCCTCGGCTTCCTGCCGGGCGACCTGGCGCAGAAGGTGGATCCCTACCTGCGCCCGCTCTACGACGCGCTCTACGACCTGATGGGCTTCGACAAGGTGGCGAAGCTCTTCGAGCGCCAGGCCATCGAGATCGCGCCGCTTGCCTACATGCGCGGGCGCACGCTCAACCACGCCTTCATCATCCTCGACGAGGCGCAGAACACCACGCCGGAGCAGATGAAGATGTTCCTCACGCGCATCGGCATCGGCGCGCGGGCGGTGGTCACCGGCGACGTCACCCAGATCGACCTCGGGCGCGGCATGAAGAGCGGGCTGATCGAGGCCTCGCGCATCCTGCGCGAGGTGCGCGGCATCGCCTTCACCGAGTTCCTCGCCGAGGACGTGGTGCGCCATCCGCTGGTGGCGCGCATCGTCAATGCCTATGAAAAGCACGAAACGAAACGCGACGGCGGCGCCGCTTAGCCTGAGCGTCCAGTATGCGACGAAAGCGGAGGGCCTGCCGACACGCACCGAGGTGCGCAAGTGGGTGCGGGCGACGCATCCGGGCGCGGCCGAGCTCACGGTGCGCTTCGTCGATGCGGAGGAAGGCCGGTCGCTCAATGCGCAATACCGCGGCAAGGACTACGCCACCAACGTGCTGACGTTTCCCTATGCGCGCGCCCCCGTGCTGGCCGGCGACCTGGTGCTGTGCCTGCCGGTGGTGTTGCGCGAGGCGGCAGAGCAGTGCAAGCCGGCCCCCGCCCATTTCGCCCACCTCGTCGTGCATGGTATGCTGCATCTGCAGGGATACGATCACATGACGGGCGCAGACGCCCGCGCCATGGAGGACAGGGAGTGTGAAATCCTGGCCGGCCTCGGTTATCCCGATCCTTATTGATTCCGCATGGAACCTTCTCCGAGTCGACCATCGCTGCTTGAACGCCTATCCGCGCTGCTGATGCGCGAGCCGGAGGACCGCGAGCAGCTGATTGCGCTGCTGCACTCGGCCTTCGAGCGCAACCTGCTCGACGCCGACGCCCTGTCCATCATCGAGGGCGCGCTGGCCGTTTCCGACATGCAGGTGCGCGACATCATGATCCCGCGCGCCCAGATGGAAGTGATCTCGATCGCCGATTCCGCCACGGCCATGACGGCGAAGGCGATCGAGACGGCGCATTCGCGCTTTCCCGTCACCGGAGAGAACAAGGACGACGTGATCGGCATCCTGCTTGCCAAGGACCTGCTGCGCCTGCATGCCGGCGAGGACGTCGCCGTGCGCGACATGCTGCGCCCGGCGATCTTCATTCCCGACTCGAAGCGCCTCAACGTGCTGCTGCGAGAATTCCGCGCCTCGCGCAACCACATGGCCATCGTCGTGGACGAATACGGCGGCGTCGCCGGGCTGGTGACCATCGAGGACGTGCTCGAGCAGATCGTCGGCGACATCGAGGACGAATACGATTTCGACGAGGCTGCCGACAACATCCTGCTCGACCAGGCTGGCCATTACCGCGTCAAGGCCACCACCGCGGTCGCCGATTTCAACGCCGCCTTCGGCACGCATTTCAGCGACGCGGAATACGATACCGTCGGCGGCATGGTGATCCATCACCTCGGCCGCCTGCCCAAGCGCGGCGAGGTCGTGCAAGTCGGCGGCCTGCGCATCCAGGTGCTGCGGGCCGACAGCCGGCGGGTGCACACGCTGCTGGTGGATCGGCCGCAAGCGGCGGCATGAGCCGGGCGACGCTGCATTTCGCTGTGGCGTTCCTCCTTGGCGCCGCCGCAGTTCTCGGTTTTGCCCCCTTCCAGCTGTTTCCCCTGCCGATCCTCACCCTGGCGGCGCTGGCGTGGCTCTGGCGGCAGGCTTCGCCGCGCCGGGCGGCCAGCCTCGGTTTCGCCTTCGGCGCCGGCCTGTTCCTGGCCGGCGTCTCGTGGGTGTATGTCAGCCTGCATGTCTTCGGCGGCATGCCGCCGTTGCTGGCCGGACTGGCAGCCTTTCTGTTCTGCTGCCTGCTGGCGCTGTTTCCGGCCCTGGCAGGCTTCCTCTTCGCCAGGCTGCGCCGCGATCGCGTGTGGACGGATGCGCTGCTGGCCGCCGCCGCCTGGACGCTGACCGAATGGCTGCGCGGCTGGGTGCTGACAGGCTTTCCCTGGCTGGCCTTCGGCTACGCCCAGACGCCGCCCAGTCCGCTGGCAGGCTTCGCCCCCGTGCTCGGCGTGTATGGCGTGGGCTTTGTTGCCGCGCTGATTGCCGTCCTCGCGGGACTGACTTTCGGCGAACGCCGGCATTGGCTGCAGACGGGCGTCGCGATCGTGGCGCTGCTGGCGGTCGGCGCCGGATTGATGCGCATCGAATGGACGCAGCCAGCCGGCAGGCCGCTCAGCGTGAGCCTGCTGCAGGGGAACATCGAGCAGAGCCTGAAGTGGAAGCCCGAGCGCCTGCAGCAATCGCTCGACACTTACCTGCGGCTGGCGCGCGCCCATCCGGCGCAGCTCATCGTCTTGCCGGAAACCGCACTGCCGCTGATGCTCGATCAGTTGCCGCGCGATTACGTCGCGGAACTGCGCCGGCCGGCGCTCGCGCTGGCCGGCAACGTCCTGCTCGGTATCGCCGCGCAGGACGCGCAGGGCCGCTACTACAACAGCGCCGTGACGTTTTCGGCGAACGGCCCGCAGACCTACAGCAAGCAGCATCTGGTGCCCTTCGGCGAGTTCACGCCGCCGGCCTTCGCCTGGACGATGGCGCTGCTGAAGATCCCGATGTCGAATTTCACCCCCGGCGCCGCCGTCCAGCCGCCGCTGGCCATCGCCGGCGAGAAGGTGGCGGTGAACATCTGCTACGAGGACGTCTTCGGCGAGGAGGTCATCCGCGCCCTGCCCGAGGCGACGCTGCTGGTGAATCTCTCCAACACGGCCTGGTTCGGCGATTCGCTGGCCCAGCCGCAGCACCTGCAGATCGCCCAGATGCGCGCCCTGGAAACCGGCCGCTTCATGCTGCGCGCCACCAACACCGGCATGACTGCCATCGTCAATCCGCGCGGGCGCGTCGAGCGCATGCTGCCGCCCTTCGGTGAAGGCGCGCTGCTCGGCGAGGTAAGTGGCTACGGCGGCGCGACGCCATATGTTCGCTGGGGCAATGCCGCAGTGCTGCTGCTGGTCGTGGCGGGCCTGGCCGGCCCCCTGCTGGGGTTGCGCCGCAGTGCACATTGACCCGGGGCGGGGAAGTGTGCAGAATCCGCGCACCCGATAACGAAACCAGCCGGACAGCACAAGGCGAGGCAGACAAAAGGTCTGCCGTGGGAGGAGGGGGAACGGGGGCTTCGGCCCCCGTTCTTTTTTCAGTAGCCGAGAGAGTGGTTGCCGAGATCGATGGTGAGCACGGCGCGGCCGATCGCAGTGGCGGCGGCGCGCACGAAGCTCTGCACCCACGGCGTCGGTTCGGCGTAGGCGGCATCCTTCTGCGTCTTGGCCAGACAGAGGATCTTGTCGGCCAGCAGCAGTTTGCCGACGGGGTTGGTCGGCACGCAGCCGGCCGCCTCGAATTCCTTCCCCAGCCATTCCTGCGCCTGGCGCGCATCCATGCCGGCCAGATCGGCGTCGTGCAGATCGAACTCGTGCCGCTCGCCGTTGCCGGTGACAACCGTGACGTGACAGCCCATCGCAGGCTCCGTTTGTGTGGGAACGGGCGAATGTTACCCCATCCGCTTCGCTTGCACAGTCGCAGGACGGACAATCTTGCGTGTCCCCGTCCCGGGCTTGTGACGGCGCCCCGCCCCGATTAGGATGTGCCCCATGACAAATGCTGTTGAGTCGCATGCCGCCGGGGAGGCGGGGCAGAGGCTCGCACTGCGGCGGCCGGCCGAGGACGGCCTGACGGTCGTGCTGGCCGGCCGCTGGTGCCTCGATGAAACGTTGCCCTCGCAGGAAGCCGTCGAGCGCGAACTGTCCGCCGCCTTGCGCAGGCTGACTTTCGACACCGCTGCGCTGGGCGACTGGGATTCCGGCCTGCTCACCTTTCTGAGCGGCGTGCTGAAGGCCTGTGCCGCGCGCGGCATCGCCGTCGACCAGGACGGCCTGCCCGAGGGCCTGCGCCGCCTGCTGGCGATGGCCGCCGCCGTGCCTGAACAGAAGGTGCCGCCGCGCGCCGCCGCCGCGCAATCCCTGCCTGCCCGTGTCGGCGCGGCAACGCTCGACCTGATCCGTGGCGCGCCGGCCATGCTGCGCTTCCTCGGCGAGATCATTCTGTCCTTCCTCCGGCTGTTTGCCGGCCGCGCCCGCTTTCGCGCGAGCGACATGTGGCTGGAGATCGAGCAGGTCGGACCGCGGGCGCTGCCCATCGTCTCGGTGATCAGCTTCCTCGTCGGCCTCATCCTCGCCTATCTCGGCGCCGACCAGCTGAAGCTCGTCGGCGCGCAGGTCTTCATCGCCGATCTGGTGGCGATCGGCATGGTGCGCGAGGTCGGTGCGCTGATGACCGGCATCATCATCGCCGGGCGCACCGGCGCCGCCTTCGCTGCCCAGCTCGGCACCATGCAGGTCAACGAGGAGATCGACGCCTTCCGCACGCTGGGCATCTCGCCGGTGGATTTTCTCGTCCTGCCGCGCATGCTGGCGCTGATGCTGATGGTGCCGCTGCTCACCCTTTACTCGGGTTTCGTCGGCATGTTCGCCGGACTGGTGGTGTCGGTCACCATTTTCGACATCAGCCTCTTCGAGTACTACAACGAGACCCTGCGCGCGCTGGAACTCAAGCACTTCTGGGTCGGGCTGTCGAAGGGCACGGTGTACGGCGCCATGGTGGCCTTCGCCGGCTGCCTGCGCGGCATGCAATGCGGCCGCAGCGCCGAGGCAGTGGGCGAGGCGGCGACCTCGGCGGTGGTGACCGGCATCCTGCTCATCACCATTGCCGCCTCGGTGATGACCATCGTCTATTACCAGCTGGACATCTGATGGACCGACCGGCGCACATCGAAGTCAGCAACCTGTCCATGGCCTACGGCGATTTCGTCGTGCAGCGCGGCATCGACTTCCGCGTGCGGCAGGGCGACGTCTTCGTCATCATGGGCGGCAATGGCTGCGGCAAGACGACGCTGATGCGCGCCCTGATCGGCCTGCAGCGCCCCGCCGCAGGCAGCGTGCGCTACGGCGGCGAGGATTTCTGGAGTGCGGCGGAGGAAGACCGCGAGCGCATGAAGCGCCGCCTCGGCATCCTGTTCCAGGGCGGCGCACTGTGGAGTTCGCTCACCCTGGCGGAGAACGTGGCGCTGCCGCTGGCCGAATACACGGGACTGCCACCCGGGCGCGTCGCCGAGATCGTCTCCTTCAAGCTGGCGCTGGTCGGGCTGGCGGGCTTCGAGGACTTCTACCCCTCCGAACTTTCCGGCGGCATGAAGAAGCGGGCCGGCCTGGCGCGGGCCATGGCGCTCGACCCGGACATCCTCATCATCGACGAGCCCTCCTCCGGCCTCGACCCGCTTACGGCGCGCCGCCTCGACGACCTCATTCTCGAGTTGCGCGACAGCCTGGGCGCCACCATCATCGTCATTTCCCACGACCTGGCGAGCATCCTCGCCATTGGCAGCGACTCGATCTACCTGGATGCCGACACCCACACCATGATCGCCACCGGCAACCCGCGCCAGGCGCTGGCTTCCGGCGACGCCAAGGTGCGCCACTTTCTCACCCGAGGTTCTGAATGAGCAGAAAAGCCGACCCCGCCCTCATCGGCGCCTTCGTCCTTGGCGCCATCGCGCTGTCTGTCGTCACCATTCTGCTGGTGGCCGGCGACGACTGGTTTCGCAAGCACAGCCAGCACATGCTGTATTTCGAGGGTGCGGCGCACGGCCTGCAGGTGGGCGCGCCGGTGGTCTTCCTCGGCGTCAAGGTCGGCACCGTGAAGAAGATCGAGATCGGCCTGGACGAATCCAGCCGAAAGTTCGTGGTGCCGGTCGCGATAGAGGTCGAACCGCATATCGTGCGGACGAAAAGCGGCGAGCAGATCGATCTGCGCGACCGCGAGACGCTGCGCCGACTGGTCGAGCGCGGGCTGCGCGCGCGGCTGCGCCTGCAGAGCATTCTTACCGGCCAGCTCTACGTCGACCTCGACTTCCATCCCGACAAGCCGGCCCGCTTCGTCGCCACCGATCCCGAGGTCAGCGAAATCCCCACCGTCCGCACTGCCGTGCAGGAGCTGACCAGCAAGCTGGAAGGCTTTCCGATGGACAAGTTCCTCGCCGACGTTGCCGCCATCGGCACGGCGCTGAGCAAGACGCTGGATACGCCGGAGGTGCGCAACCTGCCCCGCCGCCTCGACGCCACGCTGAAGCACCTCGAGTCCCTGGCGGCCAGGCTCGACGCCAAGAGCGGGCCGATACTCGAGGAAACCCGCAGCGATCTGGCCGAGATGAAGAAGGCGCTCGTCGCCGCGCAGGCTGCCATGGCGCGGCTGGAGAGCGCGGCCGACCGCATCGGCACGCTGGCGAGCGCGGACTCCGAACTGGTGCGCAATCTGACGCGCGCCAGCGACGAGCTTGCCGGCGCCGCCCAGACGGTGCGCCGGCTGGCCGAGTCCGAATCGCCGACGGTGCAGCACGCCAACCAGGCCCTGAAGGAAACCGCCCGTGCCGCCGAGGCCCTGCGCAAACTGGCGGAATTGCTGGAGCAGCAGCCGGATGCGATTCTGAGGGGCAAGCGCAAGACCGAAAACCCCTGAGCGAGGGCGCATTCGGGGGGTGAAAGCCTGTAAAATCGCGCTTTTGCGATTTTCCTGTCGTTTCATGCCCACGTTTCAACAAGTCATCCTGCGCCTGCAGGATTTTTGGGACAAGCAGGGCTGCGCGCTCCTGCAGCCCTATGACATAGAAGTCGGTGCCGGCACCTTCCACACCGCCACCTTCCTGCGTGCCATCGGTCCCGAGCCGTGGAATGCCGCCTACGTGCAGCCCTCGCGCCGTCCCAAGGACGGCCGCTACGGGGACAACCCCAACCGCCTGCAGCATTACTATCAATATCAGGTGGTGCTTAAGCCGTCGCCCCTGAACATCCAGGAGCTCTATCTGCAGTCGCTCGAAGCGCTCGGCATCGACCTCAGGGAACACGACGTCCGCTTCGTCGAGGACGACTGGGAGTCGCCGACGCTGGGCGCCTGGGGCCTCGGCTGGGAAGTCTGGCTGGACGGCATGGAGGTGACGCAGTTCACCTACTTCCAGGAAGTCGGCTCGCTTATCTGCAAACCGGTGCTCGGCGAGATCACCTACGGCCTCGAGCGGCTCGCCATGTACCTACAGGGGGTCGAGAATGTCTACGACTTGGTCTGGGCCGAGGGCCCGGGCTATCGCATCACCTACGGCGACGTATATCACCAGAATGAAGTCGAGCAGTCGAAGTACAACTTCGAGCAGTCGAATGTCGAGATGCTGTTCCGCCATTTCGGCGAGCACGAGTCGGAAGCCAAGCGGCTGATGGCCGCCAACCTTGCGCTGCCGGCCTTCGAGCAGGTGATGAAATGCTCCCATACGTTCAACCTGCTCGACGCGCGCGGCGCCATCTCGGTCACCGAGCGTGCCGCCTACATCGGACGTGTGCGCGCGTTGGCACGTGAGGTCGCCCAAGCCTACTACAACTCGCGCGAAGCCCTCGGCTTCCCCATGGTCAAGGCGGGGGAGAGCGCGTAAATGAACAAGACCCTGCTGATCGAGCTTCGCACCGAGGAACTGCCGCCGAAGGCGCTGGCCCGCCTGGGCGAGGCCTTCGCCGTCGGCGTGCACGCCGGCCTTGCCGGACAGAATCTGGTCCAGGCAGAAGGCGGGTACCGATGGTTTGCCACGCCACGCCGCCTGGCCGTGCAGATCCCGCATGTGCTCAGGGAAGCGCCGGACGCCAAGGTGCACGAGAAGGTGATGCCGGTCTCGGTGGCGCTCGAGGCGTCCGGCAACCCGACGCCGGCGCTCCTGAAGAAGCTTGCGGCCAAGGGCATTCCGGCCGGTGCCATTGCCGGTTTCGAGAGGCGCATGGACGGCAAGTCGGAGACCTTCTTCTACGAGGCCACCGTCAAGGGCGCCAGGCTTGAAGACGTCCTCGACCAGATTGTCGGCGATGCGGTGAGGAAACTGCCCATCCCCAAGGTCATGCGCTGGGGCGATTCCGACGTGCAGTTCGTGCGGCCGGTACACGGTCTTGTCATGATGCACGGCGAGCATGTCGTGCCGGGTGAAGTGCTCGGCCTCGTGAGCGGCAACGTCACGCTTGGCCATCGTTTCCTCGCCACGGAGCCAATCGTGCTGGCTGCTGCCGGCGACTACGAGGCCGTACTGGAGTCTGCGGGCCGGGTGGTGGCCTCCTTCTCCCGTCGCCGCGAAATCATCGCGCAGCAGCTGAAGGCAAAGGCCGACGCACTGGGCGCCAGGGTGAAGCTCGTCGATGCGCTGCTCGACGAAGTGACGGCGCTGGTCGAGTGGCCGGTGATCTACGCCAGCGAGTTCGAGCCGGAATACCTCGAGGTGCCGCAAGAGTGCCTGATCCTGACCATGCAGGCCAACCAGAAGTATTTCCCCTTGTTCGACGCTGCAGGAAAATTGCAGAACCGCTTCCTCATTGTGTCGAACATGGCGGTTGCCGATCCGCAGAACATCGTCAGCGGCAATGCCCGTGTCGTCCGGCCGCGCCTGTCGGATGCCCGCTTCTTCTACAACCAGGATCGCAAGAATGGCTTTGTCTCGCGCATGGTCAAGCTCGGCGCGGTCGTCTACCACAACAAGCTGGGTTCGCTGGGTGAGCGGGCGCAGCGCCTCGGGGCGATCGCCGGCCACGTTGCCGGCAAGCTCGGCGCCGACGCGACGCAGGCGCGCAACGCCGGCCTGTTGTGCAAGGTCGATCTGCTCACCGACATGGTCGGCGAGTTTCCCGAGCTGCAGGGCATCATGGGCCGCTACTATGCCCAGCACGAAGGTGCGAAACCGGACGTGGCCGAGGCGATGGATCATCACTATCGTCCGCGCTTCGCCGGCGATGTGCTGCCGGAAAGCAATGTCTCGTGCTCGGTTGCGCTCGCCGACAAGCTCGATGCGCTGGTCGGCTTCTTCGGCATCGGACAGGTGCCGACCGGCGACAAGGACCCGTTCGGCCTGCGCCGCGCCGCGCTTGGCGTGCTGCGCATCCTGATGGAGAAGCCGCTGCCGCTCGACCTCGGCGAGCTCATTGACGAGACGGTCAGCGCATTCCCAGACGGCATGCTGTCGGCGAGCGGCTTCGAAACGCAGCTGCACGACTTCATGCTTGAGCGCCTGCGCGGTTACCTCCGCGATGCCGGTCATGGACAGGATGTGGTCGAGTCGGTGCTGGCGCAGCGCCCGACACGCATCGACCTGGTGCCGGCGAAACTCGATGCCGTGCAGCAGTTCCTCGCGCACGACGCGGCGCAGGCGCTGGCTGCAGCCAACAAGCGCATCGGCAACATCCTGAAGAAGGTCGAAGGAGCGATTCCCGAGCCCGATGTGGCGCTGCTGCAGGAAGCGGCCGAGCAGGCGCTGTTCGAATGTGTCGTCAGACTCGCGCCGCTGGTGAGGTCGCATGTCGCCAACGGCGACTACGCCGATGCGCTGCTGGCGCTCTCGGGGGTGCGTTCGGAGGTCGATCGCTTCTTCGACGAGGTGATGGTAAACACCGATGAGCCGCTGATCCGCGCCAACCGCCTCGGCCTCCTCAAGTCGCTGTTCGATCAGCTCAACGCCGTGGCCGACATCTCCAGGCTGGCAGTATGAAGCTGGTCATCCTCGACCGCGACGGCGTCATCAACCACGACAGCGACCAGTTCATCAAGTCGCCCGACGAGTGGCGGCCGCTGCCCGGCAGCCTGGAGGCGATCGCCCGCCTGACGCAGTGGGGCTACCGTGTGGTGGTGGCGACCAACCAGTCCGGCATCGGGCGGGGGCTGTTCGACATGGATGCCCTCAACGCCATCCACGACAAGATGATGAAGGCAGTGGCGCTCGCCGGCGGCCGCATCGACTCGATCTTCTTCTGCCCGCATCCTGCCGACTCGACCTGCGAATGCCGCAAGCCGCGACCCGGCATGCTGCGCGAGATTGCCGTCCGCTACAGCACCGACCTCAAGGGCGTGCCGGCCGTGGGGGACAGCCTGCGCGACCTGCAGGCGGCTGCAGTGGTGGGGGCGCAACCCATTCTGGTGCTGACCGGCAAGGGCGCGAAGACGCACGACCATCCCGACCTGCCGCGCCAGACGCTGGTGTTTCCCGACCTGGCCGCAGCGGCGGCGCACATTGCCGCATGAGCCGCGCTGCGCCCAGGCCGAGCCTGCCGATCCTCCTGCGCTCGGCCCTCTTCATGCTGCTGCTGGTGCTGATCACGCCGCCCTATGCCCTGGGCGTCATGCTCTGCTTTCCCCTGCCGCATCGCTGGCGCCGCCGCTCCGTGGTGCCGTGGGTGGCGGGGGCGACCTGGCTGATCAAGCATCTGCTGCGAATCGACTATCTCGTGCTGGGGCGCGAGAACATCCCCGATCGCCCTTCGGTGATTCTCTCCAAGCACCAGTCGGCCTGGGAGACCATCGTCCTGCAGATGATCTTTCCGTGGACGCTGTTCGTCTGGAAGAAGGAGCTGAAGATGCTGCCCTTCTTCGGCTGGGCGCTGGCGGCAACGCCGATGATCTCGGTGGACCGCGGCGCCGGCAAGGAGGCCCTGCGCCAGCTCGTTGAACAAGGGCGGATGCGCCTCGGCCAGGGCTACTGGGTCATCATTTTTCCCGAAGGCACGCGCACGCCCGTCGGCATGCACCGCCGCTACAAGGTCGGCGGCGCCCACCTGGCGGTGGAAACCGGCGTGCCGCTGGTGCCGGTGGCACTCAACGCCGGCGAGTTCTGGAGCCGGCGGGCCTTCATCAAGTATCCCGGCACGGTGACGGTCAGCATCGGGCCGGCCATTGACCCGGCCGGGCTGTCGGCGGAAGATGTCAGTGCGCGCGCCGAAGCCTGGATGGAAGCTGAAATGCGCCGTATCAGCCCACATTGCTACATACAAAATGAACCAGACGGAACTGCAGCTTGACCTGCCGCTCGGCGGCGCAGTACCGGATACCTCCGGCCAGCACTCCCTTCAGCTCGACGACCCGCCCCTGCCCTTCCGCCTGCGCCGCTCGCGCCGCGCCCATGTCAGCCTGAGCGTTGACGAGCAGGGCCTGCAGGTGAGCGCGCCGCGCGGCATGGCCCTGCCGCAGATCGAGCAGGCTATCCGCGAGGGCAGCCGCGCCATCGGCGGCAAGCTGGCAGGCAAGTCCGCCGCCACGGGCAAGCTGCCGCTGCCCGAACGCTGGCAGGACGGTGCACGCCTTCCCTTCCTCGGCCGTGAAGTCGTGCTGTGCCTCGATGGCGGGCGACCCGGCATCGCGCTGTGCGATGACAGGCTGCACCTGCCCCTGCCGCCGGAAGCCGGCGAGAAGCAGATCAGGGACAGCGTTCAGGGCTGGCTGCAGGCGCAGGCGCGACTGGCCATCGGGACGCAACTGGAGGCCGGCAGCCGTCGCCTGGAGATGCCGGCGCCGCCCTGGCGGCTGTCCTTCGCCTCGGGCGCCTGGGGCGGCGTCGACACGCACGGACGCCTGCGCTTTTCCTGGCGCCTGATCCATATCTCGCCTGAGGAAATCGGCAGCGTCGTATGCCGGTTCCTGTCGCAACTCAAGGCCGCGCGGCCGGCGCCGGCGCTGTGGGAAGACGATGCTGCGCCTGTTTCAGCTTGAGCTGCCGCTGTTCCGGCGCGCCGCGCCGCCGGCGGAGCAGATCCGCCACATCCAGCTCGGCACGCGCATCGTCGACTATCGCCTGATCCGTTCGAGCCGCCGCAGCCTCGGCATGACCATCGACCAGCGCGGGCTGCGCGTCGGCGCCTCGCCGCGCACCTCGCTGGCCGACATCGAGCGCTTCCTGCGCCACAATGCCGCCTGGGTGCTGAAGAAACTTGACGAGTGGCACGGACACGGACAGGCGCGCCATCTGGCGGTTTGTGACGGCGCATTGATTCCGGTGCTCGGCGAGGAGTGCGTGGTGCGCATCGAAGCCGGCGCCAACCGCGTGCGCTGGGCCGGCCACACGCTGATCCTGCTGGCGCGCCCCGATGCCGACCTGCGGCAGCTGGCGCGCCGTGCCTTGCGCAATCGCGCCCTGGAAATTTTCAGGGAAAGGGCGGCGTACTATGCCGCGCAATTGCACCGTCCGCTGCCGCGCGTGGCGCTGTCCAACGCGCAGACGCGCTGGGGCAGCTGCAGCGAAAAATCCGGCATCCGCCTGTCGTGGCGTCTGATCCATGCGCCGCCGCGGCTGCTCGACTACGTCGTGGCGCACGAAATGGCGCACCTCGTCGAGATGAACCATTCGCCGCGCTTCTGGAAGGTCGTCGAGCGGCTCTGTCCGGACTACCGTACCGCGCGCGACGAGCTGAGGCGGCTGGCCGCCACCTGTCCGCAGTTATAGAAGAAGGGAAAGGCATGCGCATTTTGCACACCATGCTGCGCGTCGGCGATCTCGACCGCTCGATCAGGTTCTACACCGAGGTGCTGGGCATGCGCCTGCTGCGCCGCAGCGACTACCCGGACGGCAAGTTCACCCTGGCCTTCGTCGGCTACCAGGACGAGAAGGACGGCGCAGTGCTGGAACTGACTTTCAACTGGGGCGTGGACCAGTACGACGTCGGCACCGGCTACGGCCATCTGGCGCTGGAAGTCGACGATGCCTATGCCGCCTGTGCCGAGATCAAGCGCCGCGGCGGCACGGTGACGCGCGAAGCCGGCCCGATGAAGCACGGCAGCACGATCATCGCCTTCGTGCAGGATCCGGATGGCTACAAGATCGAGCTGATCCAGAAAAAGCCGGGCTGAACAGGGCTAGCGCGGCACCGCGGCCGGCATGTTCCGGCGCCCCAGCCAGATGCCGGCCGGCTTCTCGACGTATCGGTGGAACAGTGCGCCCGCCAGCAGGCTCAGGCACCATGCGAGGAGCATGCCGAGCGCGTTGGCCGCCGGCGCTGCAGGAAAAGCCCGCCCGAAGGCTGCGTTGACGACAAGGCAGACCGGGTAGTGCACCAGGAATACCGAGTAGGAAATGTCGCCGAGATAAGCCAGCGGCTGGGCCAGCCTGGACGGCAGTTGCTGCATGGGTCGAAAAGTCAGTCCCAGCAGGACGGCGGCGAACAGCGCCACCACGATGCGGCTGCGGAAATCGAGCATCAGCGCGGCGATGGCGACTGCTGTCATGAGACCAAGCCAGGCGGCCGGATGCCTTCCCTCGCTCGCCCAGAAGGCCAGGGCGCCCATGGCGTAGGCGCCGAAAAAGTACACGGCCCATGCGTCCCAGGCCGGAATCCGGTTGAAGTAAAGCAGCGAAACCAGGGCCAATCCCGACACGAACACCACGGACACCAGCCTGTGTGCGGCAGCCCCCATGATGCCGGAGAACCATAGCAGACCGACCATCAGGGCGTAGAGCTGGAAGTCGATCGCCACGAACCAGACTCCCGCGGAAAGCACATCGAAACCCAGAACGTCCTGCAGCAGGGCCAGGTGCGCGAGGAACTGCAGCATCTCCGGCGCGGCCGGGTCGGATGCCTGTGGGTAGATACTCCTGGCGCACGCAGCGCAGGCCACTGCCAGCGCGAGGGCTGCCCACAACGGGATCGCGAGGCGGCGGTAGCGCCGCCATATCAGCCGGTGCGGCCGCCCGACGACAGGACTGGCCCGGGAAGCCAGGTTGCGAGCTGCGAGGAAGCCCCCTGCAACCAGGAATACCTGGACTGCCAGCCTGGCCTGCCCGAACAGCCAGTCGATGAGCCGCGGCGACAGTTCGTAGGCAATGTCGGACATCGGCCCATAAAAAGACAAGTGATGCAGCACGATGAGCTGTGCGCTGATCGCCTTCAGCAGATCGATCGAAGCCAGTCGGCTCGTATTATTTTTCATTAAATCAATATATTACAAAATCAGCAGGGGAAGGGGGCAGATCGATGCCCGCCTGCCGCTGTCATGCCACTACCTGGGAATGCCGCTACTTGCGTTCAGGGCTGGAGCTAACCCAATGATAGGAATAGACTTGTTTCTCAACCGCAGTTTTTTCACCTGTCGGTTTCTGAGTATGAGGTTGCTGAATGCAGGACGCGAATCGGTCGTGCATGAAGCGCATGGTGTGACTCGACAAAGAAAGGAACAGCAAATGGAAGCGCAAACTCACCTTGATGTGACGGAGGTTGCGAAACCGGCAACCGTGAAATACGTCACGGAGGAAGCGGCAATCGGCATGCATACTGAACGCTTGCCGTTCACTGTCAGGATTGCCAAATGCGAAGAGGATCTCGCGAAGGCGGTATCCATACGCCATCAGGCTTATGCAAGGCATTTGCCGGCTGTCGCTGCGACCCTGGACCGGCCGGAGGCGCTCGACCGCGCGGAGGATTCGGTAGTCGTGCTTGCCGAATCGAAACTCGACGGCACGCCGCTGGGCACGATGCGGATCCAGAAGAACTGCAACGGAAATCTGGTTCTCGAGGATTCCGTCGACCTGCCCGCATGGCTCAGGGGCCGCAGCATGATCGAGATTACGCGCTTCGGGATAGCGGAGGGCCGCATGGGACGGCTCGTCAAGACCGTGCTGGTCAAGGCGGGCTTTCAGTTCTGCCTCCTGAACGACATCGAGTGGATTGTCATCGCAGCCCGCTCGCCGCTCGACACGCTGTGGGAGAAGCTCCTGTTTCAGGACGTATTTCCCGGATTTGGCTTCATGCCCATGCGTCATGCGGGGAACATACCCCACCGCGTCCTGGCATTCGACGTGCCCAATGCCTACGAGACGTGGACGCAGGCGCGGCACCCGCTGCTCGACTTCATGTGCAAGACGCATCATCCGGATCTTCGCCTGGTCGAGCGGGATGAGGCAGCATGGGCGGCGGTGGCCAGGTTGCCCGAGGTCTACCGTGACTCCGGCCTCAATCCGCTGGCGGTCATGCCGTAACGGGGTGGAACGTAGCGATACGCCGCCCTCACCGGGAGTAAGGGAGGGTTCGCCGATCGACCGGCAGGTGCGCTTTGCTGGCGGCAGTGGTGCAGGGAGGATGCTCGGCATGACCTCCCATGGGAGGCTTTTGGCATGAGGCGGACTTATCTGCAGCGCCTCGAATCAGGGTTGAAGATCGACGCCCTGCTGTATGGTTTGTCGCTGTACGCCATACCGATCCTGATCGGCATCGCCTCGCTCTACGCCGTCTTTGCGCTGGAAAGCCAATACCCGTTCGACCGCCAGCAGCCCGTCGCCTTCCATGTCCTGGAACAGTCGGGGACGGCGCTGGCGCCTGAGGAAGCGCTGCGGCAGCTGGAGCGGGTGCCGACGGTATCGCAGCAAGACACCAAGCTGTCAGAAGCACCCTATTGGTTGAGCTTCTCGGTGAGCCCCGGGGGAGCGGCAGAGGCGACCGTCTTGGAGCTGCCTTCGCGGCACGGCACCGAGGTCGCGTGCTGGAGCACGGCACCGCTGTCTCCGCTTGGCAGGGCGGACCGCAGCAGCAGGGCGGGACGGCTGCGGATGGAGAAGACCGGATTCGCCGTCGACCTGGGCCGCCTGACGACCGAAACGACGATACTCTGCAAGGCGGAACACGCCGGCCCGGCCCGCATCACCGTGCTGCAGTGGCCGGATTCCGAATTCGACCTGTCCGTGCAGAAGTTCCACAGGAATGCCGGCTTGCTCGACGGCGGCCTGATCGTGCTGGCCCTGTTCGTGCTGGTGACCGCGATCATCAACCGCGAGTGGATGTACGTGCTGTTTGCGGCCTGGCTCGTCGCAAACCTGCGCCTGGGCGCCCTGTCGGCGGGCTGGGATTTCCAGTGGCTGGAAAGAAGCATCCCGTCTGAATGGGTCGCTCCCATGCGGCAGCTCACGATCGCCGCTTATTACACGCTGACCTATGCGCTGTTCTGGAGACTGTTCGGCGAGGACTTGCGGCAGCCGGCGCATGCCCGCCTGCTCAAGGTGGCGCAGTGGACATGCGTGCTGATCATCGGCTACGCCGTAGTGCTGCCGTTCAAGTATTTCCTTCCCCCCATGTGGCTGACGGCCGTCATCGGCGTGATGGTCATCCTGTACCTGATGATCCACATGCTCGTCGAAAAGCGCTCCACGGTCGCGATGTGGTATGGCGCTTCCCTCGGGATCGCCGTTTTCGCCAATCTCTACGAGGTCATTGCCGCGGCGCTCGGCTACAAGGGGTTTATCGGTGCCGTGAATAGTGTGACGGCGGCATTGTCCTCGAGCCTGATGGCAGCCTTTGCCATCGCCGAGCAAATGCGCCTCGAGCGAGAGGGGCGGGTCAAGGCGCAGGCCGAGTTGCACAACACCTACGAAGCCATTCCGATCGGCCTGTTCACCCTGAATGCGCAGGGGCAGTTCATCCAGGCCAACCCCGCGCTGCGGCGGATGCTCGGGGTGCAAGGGGTGCAGAGGGACCACTGGAGCGATCATTTCGAGTTGGGCGCCTGGGACAAGTTGCAGAAGCTGGTCCTGGGCGGAGACGGCCAGGAGATGGAACTCCGCAGCCTTGCCAGGCGGGGCAAGGATCAGAAATGGTTCATGGTGAAGGCCACGCTGGCCAAGGAGAAGATCGAAGGCTCCCTGCAAGACGTCACGGAGAAGGTCAAGGCAAACGACAGGCTGCATTTTCTTGCCGAGCATGATCCGCTGACCGGCATCCTCAACCGGCGCGGCATCGAAAAGGAATTCGACGAGGCGGTTGCCATGCTAGGCGACGGCGTTTCGATGTCCCTGGCCTACCTCGACCTCGATCGCTTCAAGCTGATCAACGATCTCTTTGGCCACTTGGCCGGCGACGAGGTGCTCAAGCAGGTTTGCGAGCGCGTCAGAAACATGCTGACCGAAGGGCAGAGCATGGGCCGCGTGGGGGGCGACGAATTCGTCATCGTCTTCAAGGGAACCCCCATCGACTCGGCCGCCTGGGTCTGCCGGGGCATCGTGGACAGGATAGGCAATCTCCCCTACCAGATCGGCGACCGGGCCTTTCAGGTGAAGGGTTCGATCGGCCTGATGGAGATCAGCGAAAGCATACGGGTCAAGGACGCCATTTCGGTTGCGGACCGCGCCTGTCGCGAAGCGAAAAGCGGGAACCACGGCAATCCGGTGATCTATGACAGGCATTCGCCGGTATTCCGCGAACGCGAAGATGAATTGCGCCTGATTGCGCGGTTCGGCACGAATGTCGCTCCGGAAGGGCTGTTTCAGGTGATGCAGCCCATCATGTCATTGCGCGCGCCCTACGATTCGCTGAATTTCGAAGTGCTGCTGCGCATGCGCGAACCCGATGGGTCCATTACCCCGGCCTCGAAAATCATCTCGGCTGCAGAGAGCAACGGCCGCATTGCCGTGATCGACCGCTGGGTGCTTTCCCGCACGCTGGAGTGGATCAGCATGCACCAGGAGCTACTCAAGAACACGCGATTCGTCTGCCTCAACCTGAGCGGCGGCTCCCTCAACGACGAAAAGTTCATCCAGGATGCATTCTCGATCCTGTCCCAGTACGGCCGCACCGTGGAGCGGCTTTGCATCGAGATCACCGAGAGCGTGGCGCTGCATGATCTGGACAATACCCGGCGATTCATCGACGGTGTCCGCAACTACGGCGCGAAGATTGCCCTCGATGACTTCGGTGCGGGATATACGTCGTTTTCCTACCTCAAGGAACTTCCTGCGGACGCCCTCAAGATCGATGGTGAATTCGTCAGGGGCGTGAATGCCCATCCCGCCAACCTGGCGATTGTCGAGGCCATCGTGGAACTGGCGCACAACCTCGGCATGAAGAGTATCGCCGAGTGGGCGGAGGACCAGGCCACCGTAGAATCCCTGGCGCAGATCGGCGTCGATTACGTGCAGGGATTCGCCGTTGCCGCGGCCCAGGAACCAAGCAGGATTCTTCTGGCCGAATCCTCCGCCAGCTTCATAGAAAACGAGGGTATGTCGGCCTATGTGCGCACTGCCCTGGCAAAGGAGAAGACGATGGACCTCTGGGATCCGTCAGGAGACGCCACGAGATTCAATCTGCATTGAACTGCGTTCGTGACGCATGCAGGGCGATTCGCCGTTTCGGGTGGAAGCTGTGCGGAAACTGCCTAGTCGCCAAGCCAGTCGAGAAACTTCAGGAACACCGAATCTACTGCGGACTGCTGTTCCGCGACGATGCATTCCCGCTCACTGACGTCAAGGGGGATCGCGGCATCCTTCAGCAGCCGGATCTGCGTCTGAATCATGCGTCCGTTCTCCTGTTCGATGCGCCGCAAGGCCGTAACGAACGGGTCAAGATCGTCAACATTCTCGGGGATGGCTGGAGTGAGACGTACCCGCCCGAGCAATGCATGGCCAAGCGCAAGTGCCGCATAAGCGGACTTGACGTCCATCACCGGCCCCAGGGGCGACTGGATGCGCCACCATGCACTCCATAGCGGCGCGGTCAGCCTCATCGCTTCGGCATAGATGGCCGAATTGGCCGACCAGCGTGTCACACGCGCCAGCAGGGACGCGAACTCGAGCTCTCGGAAGTACTGGCCATGCACGAAGGGATAGGCGGCGGAGACCTTCGGTTGGAGCTCGATCGGCGCCAGAATGGCGGCATTGATGCTTGTCGTTGCGCCAACGAAAAGCGTGATCTTGGTCTGGATATCGGCGCTGAAACCGCGCACTGAAATGGTGTCGCGGGCGCGGTTGTAGCGTTCGGCGAGGCTGCTCATGTCAGGCGACGCTTGCGGCCGGGTTGGATTTCGGCAGCTTCGACTGCTTGGCTCGGTGTGTCGTCCGCCGTAACGGGCAGGGCGCGCATGTGGTCCCCGGCGCAGGGAAACGCGTGCGGGACGGCGTCGGGTTTGTCTGCAGCGATCCAGACCGAGCCATCCCCCAGCCAGGATCCGTCATCCACGGCACGCACGAATTCGAACAACTGCCGCAGGGTGATGTCGGGCATTTCCAGTGTGAAGGCATGGTACGCACGCTGAATGAGCAGCAACCTGCAATTCGGCAGGTTGCGCCGCATCAGTTCGTGGCACTCGCGCGGGGTGAAAAAATCGTACTCGCCGTTCATGATCAGGGCAGGGCAGCGGATCTCATCCAGCCGCGGTGTCAGCGGCTCGAACTTGATAAACGATTCCATCAGGTTTTGCAGCGCGAACAGATCGTTGCCGATGTAGCCTGAACGCTTCATCTCGGGGATGCGCTCGCGATTGGCCGCCAGCCACGACGAGCTCATGTTCATCGGGTACAACAAATTCTGCAGATACGGCAGCCCAAGTTGCGTGAGTCCCTCGTAGAGAACCTGCCCGAGGCACTCAAGCTGCGGTGTAAGCTCGGCGAAGCTGCTCATTACAGCGATACTGGATAGTCGGTCACCGTGCCTGATGGCGAAATCGAGGGCGACCACGCCGCCGAAGCTGATGCCCGCCAGATGCGTGCAATCGGCCTGCACGTGGTCGAGGAGTCCGGCAAGTATCTCGGCGTGATCGGCGAGTTCAATTCCCAGGACCGGCTTTGACGACTGGCCCTGGCCGAGCATGTCGTACGCCAGCACCTGATAGCCGCGGTCTGCCAGCTTGATCCCGTAAGCCGTCCACAAATCGGCGTTTTGGGTCAAACCGTTGGCGAAAGTAACCAGCGGCAGCCCGGCTTCGCCACGCAACTCGTAGCGAATGTTGTGCCCGTGAATGTCAGCGAACGGCATTCGTCAGTTTCTTGCCATCGGCGCCTAGGGGGCAGATGCGAGGCGGTGGCCGGCTGGTTATGGCTTACTTGGCGAGCCCCGAGGGTTTCGCTTCCGCAACCGGCGCGCCGCCACCGCCGCTCACTCCGCCGATCCCCGGCAGCTTGGACGTGAAGGCATCCTCGACGAAGGCCTGGATGGTGTCGCGGATGATGTTCGGCGCCTTGAACACGCCATAGTGCGCGGCCGGGTGCGGGAAGGAGGCGAAGTGCGCCCCCTGCACCTGGGCCGCCGCTTTGCGCGCGTTTTCGACCATCAGCCACAGGTCGGTATCGACGTGCACCACCAGCGTGCGCGCCTTGATCCGCTTCAGTTCCTTGTTGATGTTGTGGTTGAATCCGGCTTGGTTGCGGTACCAGTAGTCGACCGGGTCCTCGTTCTTGGTCCGGTTGATGTAGGTGAGCGACTCGTCGCCCTTGGGCTGCCAGTAGAAGACCTCCTTCTGCAGCGTCGACCACGGCGTCGCCGAGCGCACCGGGAACGTGTAACCGGTAAGCTGGAGCAGGGACCACATGAAAATCAATCCTTGCTTCGGATGCTTTTCCTCGGGCAGGTGGTAGTAGTTGCCGCTGGTCTGGCGCCAGATCGGGTCGCTCTCGATCGCGGCCTGGCCGAGGCGGAAGGTCCACTGGCCGACCGGATCGTCGCCGTCCGAGGCCGTCGTGCCGCCAATCGGCATGATCGCCTTGACGAAGCCGCCGGGCGAATACATCACGCCCCACACCCAGGCCTGCGTCGCGCCCATCGACACGCCGGTCGCCACTTCGACCTGGGCGACCTTGAGGTGGTCGCGCAGCAGCCGGTAGTTGGCCTGCACCATGTCGAAATAGTTGTACTGCGGGAACTTGCGGCCGAGGCCCGCCGACGGTTTGGACTCGCCCCACAGGCCGAGGGCATCGAGGAATACCACATAGAAGCGGTTGGTGTCGATGGTGCGGCCCGGGCCGACGATGGCGCCGTCGGAGAAGGCATTCAATGGCTGCCCCTCGAACCAGGTGTTGTACATCCAGGTCGAGTCGCCCGAGTAGTAGGTGTTGATGATTACCGCGTTGGTGATTTCGCCCCTGTCGTTGCTCTTCGGCGTGCCGACGGCGATGTAGCCGACCTTGAGCGGCGGCGCGCCGAGCGACTCCAACGTCGTGCCCCCCTCGCCGCCGTCGCGCCAGGTTTCCGGATTGGCGTCGAGGTTGTACTTGCCGCCGATGCGGAAATTCGGGATTTCGTAATACAGCTTCAGGTGATCCTGGTTCATCGCCGCCGACGGCGGCGTGATCGCGTGGATCTTGCTCTTGTCGAATGCCCAGCCGGCGACCGGCAGCAGGCAGGCCGCGCCCAGGGTCAGTCCTGCGATCAGGTTCTTCACGTTGGTATTCCTCATGTCGGTTTTCATGGCAGTCCTCACTTGGCGAGGCCGGAAGGCTTGCCGGATGCCGCTGCGGCAGGCGCCGCAACGGCCGTGCCGGTCTTGTTGATCAGGGCGTCGATGATCTCATCCGATGCCGCATCCACGTGGCGGGTCTTCATGAAGTCCACCGTGTCCCTGGCGAACTCGTAGGGTACGTCGGTGTGGATGAAGTGGCCCACGCCCGGATAGACCTTGACCTGCGGCGGGTTGCCGGCGGCCGTCATGCGCTTCTTGAACGGGATGATGATGCTCTTGGCCATGTCGGTCCAGCCATTCAGGGCGGTGCCCGGAATGAACGGTTCCTTCGCGCCGAAGGCGAGGAAGATCGGCGCCTTGATGGTCGGCAGGCGCTTGTAGATCGACTTGGGATCGGCGGCGTCGTTCTCCGAACAGATCGCGTAGAGGTCGTAGGTAAACATGAACGCCCACTGCTCGAATTCGCGCTTGTTGCCGGTGATCATGGCGATGCGCTGGTCGGTGTGCAGGCGCGCGTACTCGGTGTCGTTGAAGAAATAGCCGGCCGCACTCGGCGAAACGTTGCCCGCCGCGTCACGCTTCCGGAAGTAGAAAAAGTCGCGCACCGCCTGCGGCGATTTCTTGATCTCGCCCTCGACCAGGCCCATCGGATCGTAGGCCGCCTTCCAGGCCTTCAGGTCGTAGGCGATCGACTTGTCGCAGATCGGGTATTCCTTGTCGCCCATCTTGAGGAACTTCGGATATTCCTCCAGCCCGGCCGGGCCCTCCAGGATCAGCCCCTGCACCGCCTCGGGGAAGCGCATGGCGTAGCCGAGCGCGGTCTGGCCGCCGAGCGAGTGGCCGTGGTAGTAGGCCTTCTTCACGCCCAGCTTGCCGACGATCAGCGCATGGAAGGCATCGCGCACGTCGTCCAGCGTGCGCGTCATCGGCTTGTCGAGGTTGCCCGGTCCCGAAGTACCCCATTGCGGCATGTCCGGCGCGATGACGCGGTAGCCGCGCTCGACGGCGTACTTGATCAGGTAGCCGTAGTGCGCGCCGAAGGCGCCCTTGCCGTGCACCACGACGAGCGTCGGCGGGTTGGCCGACTTGCCGCAGTACTCGTCCATGTAGCCGATTTCCCACTCGATGCCGCGCTTGTCCTTGACCTTGGCGTACTTGACCGGGAAGGGCGAGACCATCTCGTCCTTCCAGAACGACTTGGCCGGGTCCGGCTTCATGTTGATGCGCGGCGTGCGGTAGTTCTTCGCTTCGCACACGATGCTCTTGTCGGCGATGACGCCGATGTCGCGCATGTAGGTATCGAAGAGCGGGTTGTTCTTCAGCGTGTTGAGCGCTTTGAACACCGCATAGTGCGCCGTCGGATCGGGGAAGCTGACGTACTGCGCGCCGGGGATGGCCTGCACCGCGGCCTTGGCCTTGTCGGAGATCAGCCACTGGTCGTTCTCGATGTGCACGACGAGGGTGCGGGCCTTGATCTGCGGCAGCAGCTTGTTGATGTTGTGGATCTCGCCCACGGTGTCGCGGTACCAGAGGTCTACGCCGTCGAAGATCTTCGCCAGGTTTTTCAGGTTGGCGCCGGCGTTCGGGCCCATGCCCGGATCGGGCTCCCAGGTGAATACCTCCTTCGACACGGCCGGCCAGCCCAGCGACTGGCGGTAATTCAGGTCATAGCCCGTGATCGACAGCGCGGACCAGTGGAATTCGACGCCCTTGTTGGGGTGCTTCTCCTTGGGCAGCTTGTAATAGTCGCCCTTGGTTTCGATCCACACCGGATCGGACTCCAGCGCGGCCTTGGCGAGCTGGAAAGTCCATGCAGCCATCGGGCCCTCGCCGTCGGTGGCCGTGGCGCCGCCGATCGGCATGATGGCGTCGACGAAGCCGGGGTGCATCAGGCCCCAGTAGTAGGCCTGCGTGCCGCCCATCGAGGCGCCGGTGGCGAGCAGGACATGGCCGATCTTGAGATGGTCGCGCAGCAGGCGGTAGTTGAGCTGCACCACGTCGTAGTAGCTGTAGACGGGGAACTTGCGGCCGAGGCCGTCGGAGGGTTTCGAGGCGCCCCACAGGCCCAAGGCGTCGACGAAGACGACGTAAAAGCGGTCGGTGTCGAAGAGCAGGCCGGGGCCAACCAGGGCGCCGCCCGAGAAGTTGTTTCCGGCCTGGCCGACGTACCAGTTGTTGTACATCGCCGTGGCGTCGCCGGAATAGTAGGAGTTGACGACGATGGCATTGACGATCTCGCCCTTGCCGTTGCGCTTCGGCGTGCCGACGGCGATGTAGGCCGTGCGCGCCGGCGCGGCGCCGAGGGATTCGAGGGTGGTGCCACCTTCGGCGCCGTTCTCCCACGACTTCGGATTGGCGAGGTCGTACTTGCCGCCGATGCGGAAATTCTTCACCTCATGGGTCAGCTTCAGCTTGTCCAGCCCGGCGACCACCGAGCGCGGGGTCAGGGGCTGTTGCGCCAGCGCAGGCCCGGCGGCGAGCAGAAGGGCCAGAATTGCCAGACCGTTCCAGAATGTTAGCGGGATCGATTGCTGTTTCACTTTCCAGTCCTCCTTGTTTTATTTTCCAGTTCTCCACCTTGCCAGACGGCGCCATTGCCGACGACGGCTCTAGCCAGCCGAGAAATAGTCACTGAACACGCGAGCGAACAGCAGCGGCACTTCGAGACTCATCGAATGTCCGACGTATGGAAACACTTCAAGCCGGCAATTGGGCAGTATCCTGGCCATTTCATCGATGTGCTCGCGCGGTATCCAATAATCAAGCTTGCCATATAGCACCAGATGTTCGTGGGCCATTGCCGGCATCCTTGCGGCGAGCGCCCTCGAGTCCCATTCGAGCGCAAGATTGTGCGGTGTGCCGAACCATATCCCGTCCGAAAGTACGCGCGTGCGATCCACCAGGTGCCGGAACACGCCCCGTTGCAACTCTGTTGTGGTGTCCGCAAACTGCGGCATTTGGCCTGCCACCAGCGACTCGGGCCGAAACAGCGTCGGCGCTGCACTGGCCAGGCCGGCGAAGGCGACATCAGGATCGGCTTTCATCTGCGAGAGTACGCCGATCTGTCCGGGCGCGAGCTGCAGGCCGAGCGGCGTCACCGGGTCGAGCATCAGCACCTTGCTGAAGCGCCCCGGCTGCAGCGCGAGCATATGCGAGCAGATGATGCCCCCGGTCGAGTGTCCGTAGAGATGGCAGCGGTCGATGCCGAGCGCGTCGACCAGGCCGAGCATGTCGCGCGCATGCGTCTCCATCGAGTAGTTGGAGTAGTCTTGCGTGGGTTCCGGCTTGTCGGAGTCGCCGCAGCCGCGCCATTCGGTAGCGATGACATGGATCGTCTGCGGCAGAAGCGGCAGCACCAGATCCAGCCAATCGGCGCAGCCAAGGTTGCCATGCACCGCGAGCACGACGTTGTTACCCGCGCCATGCTCGGTGTAGTTGATATGCAGGTTTCCGACTTTAACGCGAGGCATCCTGCCCTTGTCCTCCCACGCTTGTCGCGCCGCGCCGACCAGTGCGCCCGGATACGCTTTCCCGAGACGCCCTACTGGATATTCATTACCGCCACATGATCAGGAACCACCAGCGCCGCTTCCGTCGCGGCGACGACCTGATCAACCGACACGCCGGGCGCGGTTTCCAGCAACGTTGCCCGGCCTTCCGGAAACGCCACGACGGCCAGCTCGGTTACCAGCAGATCGATCGGGCGGGCCGTGGTGAGCGGCAGCGTGCATTGCTTGACGAGCTTCGACTTGCCCTTTGCGGTGTGCTGCATCGCGATCACCACGCGCTTGGCACCTGAAGCCAGATCCATGGCGCCGCCCATGCCCGGGACCATCTTGCCCGGGATGGTCCAGTTGGCGAGCCTGCCGCTGCTGTCGACCTGCAGACCGCCGAGCACGGTCATGTCGAGGTGGCCGCCGCGAATCAGGCCGAACGACATGGCGCTGTCGAACGTGCAGGCGCCGGGCAGCGCCGTCACGGGCCGGCCGCCGGCATCGGTCAGCAAACGATGGTGCATCCCCTCGTCCGGCACGGCGCCGGTGCCGATCAGCCCGTTTTCGGACTGGAAGAAGACGCGCATGCCCGTGGGCACGAAATTCGCGACCTGGGTGGGAATGCCGATGCCGAGGTTCACGAGCATGCCATCGCGCAGTTCGAGCGCGATGCGTTTGGCAATGACGGTCTGGGCATCCACGCAAATTACTCCTGGGCAATGAGGTAGTCGACGATTGAGCTGGGCGTCATGACATGATCGGGGGCGATGACCCCCACCGGGACGACGTTGTCGGCGTCCACGATCACCGTGTCCGCGGCCATCGCGATGACCGGATTGAAATTGCGCGCAGTGAGCGCGTAGGAAAGGTTGCCAAGGTAGTCGGCCAGGAAGGCATTCACCAGCGCAAAATCCGCATGCAGCGCGGGTTCGACCAGGTAGTCCTTGCCGCCCACCGTCACTTTCTGTTTTCCTTCCTCGACCAGGGTTCCCACTCCGGTAGCGGTCAGGATTCCGCCTAGCCCATAGCCGCCGGCTCGGATGCGCTCGATCAGCGTACCCTGCGGCACGAGCTCAACCTGAAGCTCGCCCGCGATCATCTGCTGCTGGGTTTCGGGATTGAGGCCGATGTGGCTCACGATGGCCTTGCTCACGAGTCGGGCGTGTATCAGCTTGCCAATGCCTAGGTTGGGCATCGCCGTATCGTTTGCGATCACGGTCAGATCCCGCTTGCCCTGCCGCACCAGCTCGTCGATGATCCGTCCCGGCGAACCGACGGCCATGAAGCCGCCGATCATCAGGCTTGCCCCGTCGGGGATCTTTGCCACTGCCTCGCTGATTAGAATCGTCTGCATGCTGGCTCCAGTCAGTTGTCAGCGGCCCGCTGCTATTGCGCCAGCCAGGCGCCGTCCATCGGCAGGGCTGCTCCGCGGATCTGCGAGGCGGCGTCCGAGCAAAGAAACACCGCCAGCTGGCCGAGCTGCTCGGGCGTTGCGAACTCCTGGGAGGGCTGCTTTTCGCCGAGGAGTCGTGCACGTGCCTGCTCTCCCGTGAGCTTGTCTCGCGCCGCCATGTCGTCGATCTGCTTTTGCACCAGCGGCGTCAGCACCCAGCCGGGGCAGATGGCGTTGCAGGTCACGCCGCTGGTCGCCGTCTCCAGCGCCACCACCTTGGTGAGGCCGATCAGCCCGTGCTTGGCGGCAACGTAGGCGGCCTTGTTGGACGAGGCGACCAGACCATGAACCGAGGAGATATTGATAATGCGGCCCCAGCCACGCGTTTTCATTTGCGGCAGCGCCGCCCGGATCGCATGGAAGGCGGCGGAAAGGTTGATGGCGATGATTGCATCCCAGCGGTCGACCGGAAACTCCTCTACCGGCGCCGTATGCTGAATGCCGGCGTTGTTGACAACGATATCGACCCGACCCAGTTCGCATGTGGCGAATGCGATCATGGCCTCGATTTCATCGGCCTTGGACATGTCGGCCGGGCTGTAGGCAGCCCTGATGCCGCCCTTGGCCAGTTCGCTGCACAAGGCATCGATTTGTTCTCGCGGGCCGAAGCCGTTGAGCAGGACATCCGCTCCGGCCGAAGCAAGCGCGCGCGCGATGCCCAGTCCTATGCCGCTGGTCGAACCAGTGACCACCGCCACTTTTCCCTTCAACATCTGCGCTCCCGTCATAAAAAAGTCGATGGCCAGACCAAGCCCTTCTTGAGCAGGATCGGATTCTGCAGTCTCAAGCCAAGTAGAGCCTACTATTGCGGCTGCAAGGGATCAATCAACAATCTAATTTAACATATGACATATTGCAATAAAACGTTCGGCAATGTTTGGAATTCATGAAGCCGCTGAGGCGATCCGTGCCGACAAACGATTCGGACAGATTGAGAACGTGTGGGTGATTTCAAGCTTTGCTCACGGCCGGGAGAAAGTGGCCGAGAGAGGCGACGTGTAATCCCTTGAGAGGGTTGGTGGGCCGTGTTGGACTCGAACCAACGACCAAGGGATTATGAGTCCCCTGCTCTAACCGACTGAGCTAACGGCCCCCGGCAGGATGATACTGAAACGGCAGCCGAGGCTGCCGTTTTTTATTGCTAGGTTTCCGTATCGAGGAAGCTGCGCAGCTTCTCCGAGCGTGAGGGATGCCGCAGCTTGCGCAGGGCCTTGGCCTCGATCTGGCGGATGCGCTCACGGGTGACGTCGAACTGCTTGCCGACTTCCTCAAGCGTGTGATCGGTATTCATTTCGATGCCGAAGCGCATGCGCAGTACCTTGGCCTCGCGCGGCGTGAGGGAATCGAGGATTTCCTTGGTGACGTCGCGCAGGCTGGCGTAGACCGCCGCCTCCGCCGGCGCCAGCGTGGCGGCGTCCTCGATGAAGTCGCCCAGGTGCGAGTCGTCGTCGTCGCCGATCGGCGTCTCCATGGAGATCGGTTCCTTGGAGATCTTGAGAATCTTGCGGATCTTCTCCTCGGGCATCTCCATCTTGATCGCCAGTGTGGCGGGGTCCGGCTCCTGGCCGGTCTCCTGCAGGATCTGGCGCGAGATGCGGTTCATCTTGTTGATGGTCTCGATCATGTGCACCGGGATGCGGATGGTGCGCGCCTGGTCGGCGATCGAGCGCGTGATGGCCTGGCGGATCCACCACGTGGCGTAGGTCGAGAACTTGTAGCCGCGCCGGTATTCGAACTTGTCCACCGCCTTCATCAGGCCGATGTTGCCTTCCTGGATCAGGTCGAGGAACTGCAGGCCGCGGTTGGTGTAT
>WBZN01000545.1_pt1 | contig 28259 bp, 21 predicted proteins | sample 5204281 | NCBI WGS metagenome assembly WBZN01 (sample SAMN12344347, study PRJNA552823) | activated sludge metagenome | biome: Activated sludge suspended growth; feature: Nitrification reactor; material: Wastewater; isolation source: activated sludge from nitrification reactor of wastewater... | reverse complement strand
GCATCGCGCGTCTGCTGCGCTCCTTCCCGCGCGGCGAGCGCGGCGATCGCACGCCGGTCACGCACCCCTTGTCGCTCGCCGGCGTGGCATTCGTGTGCACCGCGGTCCCGGCCTTCCTGCTCACCAAGCTCATCGGCAAGCATCTCGAGAGCTTGACGATCATGGGTGTCGCGCTGATCGCGGGCGGCGTCGTGATGTGGGTGGTCGACTTCGCGCATGCCCGCGCCGAAGCCGCGGGTCCGGGCGCCGAGAGCCGTATCCGCACCTGGTCGATGGACGAGATGTCGCTCGGTCAGGCGATCTGGATCGGTCTGTGCCAGGTCCTTTCGGCGGTCTTCCCCGGAACGTCGCGCTCCATGGCGACCATCGCCGGGGGCCAGCTCGCCGGCATGTCGCGGTCGTCGGCGCTCGAGTTCTCGTTCTTCCTGTCCATTCCCACGATGGCCGCGGCCACCGGCTACGACCTCCTGAAGACGTTGCGCGGGACGGAGAACCCTCTCGGCGCCGCGGGCATGGACGCTCATGGCTGGTTGGTGCTTGCCATCGGCTTCGTCACCGCATTCATCGTCGCCTACGGGTCGGTGGCTTGGTTCCTGGCTTTCGTGCGCCGACACGGATTCACCGGCTTCGCCGTTTATCGCGTGCTGGCCGGCGTGGCCGTGCTCGCCTTCATGGCCTGAGGCGGGCGTCGCCATTTGGGCGCAGAATGGCCGCGATGCGATACGCACCCCATTGGGTGGCCGGTCTGGCAGCTGCGGCGCTTGCCGCCGCTGCCTGTGCGCCGGGCGTGGATCTGGGCCTAACGCCACGCGAGCGTCAATTCTTGCGCGAGCACCCGGTGATCCGCTGGGCCCCGGACCCGGCCTACCCTCCCGTCGAGTGGCGCGACGGCGCGGGCCAGGTGCGCGGTCTGTGTCCCGACTATCTCGCTCTGCTCGGACACAAGCTCGGCGTGCAATTCCAACCTGTCGAGACCGCCGACTGGACGGCGGCCCTCGCGGCGGTGCGGAGCGGCCGCGCCGATCTGCTCACCAACGTCACCGACACCCCGGAGCGCCACTCCGAATTCCTCTTCACGCAGCCGTATCTGGACATTCCGGCCGTACTGCTGGTGCGGGCCGGCGACGCGACGCGCACCTTGGCCGAGCTCGGATCGCGACGGTTGGCCATCGAGCGCGGCTATCAGCTGACGCTGGACGAGGTGCGCAAGGACCACCCGCGGATCCGTATCGTCGAGGTGCAGGACGCCGAGGACGGCCTGAAGCGGCTGGCGCTCGGCTCCGTGGACGGCGCGGTGGCCGATCTCGCGCAGGCCTCGTGGACCATCGAGCGTCTGCAGCTCACCGGAATCCGCCTCGCCGGACCGGTCCCGGAGTTGGAGCCCGCGCTCGCGATGGGCGTGCGACCGGATCTTCCACTGTTGCGCGCGGTGCTGGACAAGGCGCTGGCCAGCGTGACCAACGACGAGCGGGACGATGTCCGCCGGCATTGGATCGGTCTGCAAGTGGAGGGATGGCGGCCGACGTCGGTGTTCTGGGCCACGCTCGCCACGGCGGTCGCCGGCGCGGCCGCGCTGCTGATCCTGTTGTGGAACCGCGCCCTTCGCCGGCAGGTGGCGGAGCGCACGCGAGATCTGGCCGAGGCCACCGAGTCGCTGCGCCTGTTGAGCAACACCGACGCGCTCACCGGACTCAAGAACCGCCGCTACCTGGAGAACAACTTGCCGGCGGAGGTGGCGCGCGTGCGCCGCTTGCACGTCGATCTGCGGCTGCGCCCAGAGCGCCTCCACAAGAACGTCGACATCGCATTCGCCCTGGTCGATCTCGATCACTTCAAGTCGATCAACGATACCCACGGCCATACCATCGGCGATCTCGTGCTCCGGCACGTCGGAGAGGTGCTGACGGGAGCGGTGCGCGAGACCGACACGGTAGTGCGCTGGGGTGGCGAGGAGTTCCTGGTGATCGGTCGCAACACCGACCGCAATGAAGTGTCGGTCTTCGTGGATCGCCTGCGCGACGCCCTCGCGCGCCAGCCGTACGACCTCGGCGACGGACGTCGTCTGCCGCTCACCGCATCGATCGGATTCGCGCTCCTGCCCATGGTGTGCGCCGAACCGGAGTTCCTGGCCTGGGAGGACGTCGTCGACCTCGCGGACCGCTGCTTGTACACGGCGAAGCGCAACGGGCGCGATCTGGCGGTGGGGATGATTCCCGTGGACAGCGCGACGCCGCAGGCCCTCCGCGACCTGCTGCCGGACCTGTCGCGGCTGGCGCGCTCGCCCTGGATCAAGGTGCTGGTCTCGCGCGGCGATCCCAGCCGCCTGGAGTGGGGCGAATGAGCGAGCCGGGGCGATCCATGGCGTCCGCTGTGCGGCCGCTCTTCGAGCGCTACGTGGCGCTCGGCGACAGCTCGACCGAAGGCCTCGACGACCCGGATTGCGCGGGCGGTTATCGCGGCTGGGCGAACCGCCTCGCCGAGCGCATCGCCGCGGCGCAGGCGCCGCGGCCGCTGCTGTACGCCAACCTCGGCGTGCGCGGCCGGCGGACGCGACAGATCCTCGAGCAGCAGCTGCCGGCGGCGCTCGCCATGCGGCCGGACCTCGCGACGCTGTTCACCGGCACGAACGACATCGTGGCCCGGGATTGCGATCTCGCCCGGACGGGCGCGGACGTCGAGCGCATGCAGCGCGCGCTGATCGCGGGCGGTGCCACGGTGCTCGGCTTCACGCTGCCCGACCTCGGCCCGGTCATGCCGGCGGCGCGGCGGCTGGCGCCGCGCATCGCCGCGCTCAACGAGATGCTGCGCGCGACGTCGGCCGCGACCGGCGCGATCCTGGTCGATTTCGCGGCGCACGCGGTGACGACCGACGCGCGGCTGTGGAGCGCGGACCGGCTGCACGCCAACGCCGCGGGCCACGAGCGCATCGCCGCGGCGCTGGCCGCGGCCCTCGGCCTGCCCGGTACCGACGGCGCGTGGGCGGATCCGCTGCCGCCGGTGGACCCACCCGGACCGGCGCGCCGGGCGCTCGGCGAGGTCGCATGGTGGAGCCGTCACCTGCTGCCGTGGGTATGGCAACACGCGCGCGGCCGCTCGAGCGGCGACGGTCGGAGCCCGAAACGGCCGGTGCTCCTTCCCGTCGTTCTGCCGGCCGTAGTCGGCGGCGTGGGCGGCGAGGCATCCGCCGCGCGCGGCGGGCTGGTCGGCCTTCGCGATTCGGGTTGAGGCGGCTCGCCGCAGCGACTCGGCGCCGCTCGCCCATGGCATAGTCTGGAAAACGGAGCTTTCGGCGGAGGTCCCGCCGGGCATCACGAACCGCAACGCCTACCCAGAGGAGGAGTTCTCATGCGCAGCCCTCGCGTCGCCGCCCTGCTCGTCGCCTCGTGTTTCGCCTCGGCAGCCGTTCTCTCCGCCGCCCCGCAGGAGATCAAGGGCGCGGCGATCCTCGATCACGCGTGCGGCAAGGTCGCCGTGAAGCACATGGGATTGGTGCACGACGGCAAGATCGACGAAGCGACCAAGCTCGGTACGCCCGAGATGCAGCAGCAATGGCAGGCGATGCCGGCCGACGACCGCAAGATGATGTCCGGGATGATGAAGGAGATGTCGGTGACCGCGGAAGCTTTCGCCGCCGACATCAAGGCGCACGGCCTGCTGGTGATCGACGGCGCCAAAGGCACCTTGACCGTCAAGCAGGAGCACAAGGACAAGAACGGCAGCAGCACCGAGACCACGACCCAGAACTACCTCATCGACGCCAAGGGTTGCTGGATCACGCACTGAGACGACGGTCGTGCCGCCGGCAACTCGCACGGGACGCGGATGAAGAGAATCGGCCTGCTCGGCGGCATGAGCTGGGAATCGACGGCTCTGTACTACCGCTTCCTCAACGAGGGGGTGAAGGAGCGGCTCGGCGGCCTGCATTCGGCCGAGTTGCTCCTGCACAGCGTCGACTTCGCGGGTATCGAAGCCAGCATGCGAGCGGGACGATGGGCGGAGGCGGGGGGCGTCCTCGCCGCCGCGGCCGCCGGGCTCGAACGCGGCGGCGCCGCGTGCATCGTCCTGTGCACGAACACTCTGCACAAGGTGGCGCCGGCGATCGAGGCCGCGGTGTCGATCCCGTTGCTGCACATCGCGGACCCCACGGCGACGGCGGTGCGCGCGGCCGGCTTCTCGACGGTCGGCCTGCTCGCCACCGGCTTCACGATGGAGGAGGAGTTCTACGTCGGCCGGTTGCGGGAACGCCACCGGCTGGATGTGCTCACGCCCGACGCGGTCGACCGCAAGCTGGTGCACCGGGTGATTTTCGATGAGCTATGTCTCGGCACGGTGCGCGAGTCGTCGCGCCGGGAGTACGAACGCGTCATCGCGGACTTCGCCGCGCGGGGCGCCCAGGCGGTGATCTTCGGCTGCACGGAGATCACGATGTTGATCGATCCCGCGGAGTGCGCTCTGCCGGCGTTCGACACCACGCGGCTTCACGCGCTGGCGGCTCTCGACTTCGCGCTTGCCTAAGGGATCGCAGCTCTCAAAGTGCGTTCGTTGTCGAGGCAGCGCCGGCGCGCGATCCGCGCCGCCCGACGGCGACAACTGACCGAACGCGCCGCCGGACGGCGGCAACTGACGGAACCGCGCCGCCCAACGGCGGCAACTGACGGAACCGCGCCGCCCAACGGCGGCAACTGACGGAACCGCGCCGCCCGACGGCGGCAACTAACGGAACCGCGCCGCCCGACGGCGGCGCTCGGCGGCACGGACACGCGCCGACGAGCGCTGCCTTGGTGTCAGTCGTCTGCCTTTGCCGTGCCGTCCGCGATGGCCTGCTCCAGGAGCCGCTGCAAATCATGCGCGGCGACCTGGCTGGCCTTGTCCTGCTCCCCGGCGAGGACGTCCTGCCGGCGGCTGAGCTCGTCCTGCCGCTTGGCGAGCTCGTCCTGCTCACGGGCGAGCTCGTCCTGGCTCGCGGCCAGCTCCGACTGGACCTTCGTACTCTCCGCCGCGCTCGCCTGCCGGTCGGCCAGAGCCGCCTGCTTGTCGGCGAGCTTGGCCTGATCGTTCGCGAGGCCGGACTGCTGGTCGGCCAGCTCTGATTGGTGCTTGGACAGAGCGCTCTGCGCTTCGAACAGCTGCCCGATACGTTCGAGCGTGGCACGATCCGCAATGCTGTAAGCCTTGCCTGCGTAGCGGAACCAGGCCGCGTCCTTGCCGTTCTCCCGCAGGTGCGCCCGCAGATGGTCCACCCAGCCGGAGCGGATCATCGTCGTGCCGCCGTGCAGATACAGAACGAACTCGTCGACCGGCCCATCGCTGCTCAACAACGAGCGCGGAGGGGCGGGTGGGACGGGCGGAATCGGTGGAGCGGGTGGAATGCGGGCGGCCGCCGATGGCATCGGCGGCATCGGTGGCGCCGGCGGCACGGGCGGAAGCTCGCTCAGCGCGATGCTGGGTGGCGGCGGGGGAAGCGGCGGCGCCGCGGGTGCCGATGGCATCGGCGGCGCCGGCGGAGGAGGCGGTGTCGGTGGCGTCGCATCGATCCGCAGGTAGGAGTACGAGTACGTTCGCCGGGAAGTCCGGCTCGGGGCGGTCGGCGCGGAAGCCATTGCCGCCGGCTGGACGTCGCTCGCTAGGCGCGCGACCGGGATCTCATCGTCGTGGGTCTCTCCGGACCATGCGGCAACGGGCCGCACGGGAATGGCAAGCAGGACGGCGCCGGCCAGGGCGATGAAACCGGCCGTGCCGAGCCTGCGGGAGCGGTTCTCGAGCATTTGGAGTCTCCTTCGCAAGGCGTGGAACGTAGGTGAGTGCGCCGCGGCCGCGGTGACGGCCGGACGTGGTGCGATCCCCCAGCGAACGAGCAGGCGGCCGTAGCGCTCCGGCGCCGGCTCGAGACGGGAGAGGACTTCCCGGTCGCGGGCGGTCTCGACGGCGAGCGCGTACTCGCGCGCCGCCAGACGCACCAGCGGGTGAAAGAAGAAGAGGCGCTCGGCGAGCGCCGGGATCAGGCCCCAGGCGAGATCGTGATGACGGACGTGCAGCAGCTCGTGCGCCAGCACCAACTCGATCTCGGTCGCCGGCGTCTCCGGCGCCAGCAATACGGTCGGCCGCCACAGGCCGAAGACGAGCGGGCCGTGCACATCCGCCGAGGTGGCGACGCGCGGCGCGCGCCGCAGGTCGAGCCGCGCGCAGAGATTCGCGGTCAGGCCGGTGGCCGTGCCATCGAGGTCCACCGCCGCGCGCTCGAGCGCGCGCAACCGCCCGAGGTCGCCCAGAGCGCGCGTCGCCGCGATGGCCGCTCCGAGCAGCCACAGAGCCGTGAGCAGCCCGCTCCAGGCGGCGGCGCTCGGCAGTCGGTCGCCAGCCGCGGTGGCGCTGGGTGGAGTGGAGGCGTTGGCCACCGCCGCGCCCTCGCGGGAGATCGCCGGCGGTATCGACGTCCGCACCGGCGCGGCCGGCGCCGACGGCGGAGCGGCGAGAAACGTCGGCGCCCCCGGACTCGCCGGCAGCACCGGCAGCGGCAGGGCAAAGGCCAGCGAAGCGATGGCCCGCGCCGCCACCAGCCACCACAGCAGGGCTGCATAGCGCGGCGGCGGAGCGAACCGAGAGCGCGTGACCGCGAGTGTCGCCAGCGCCAGGACGCCCGCGCCGGCGCTGGCCTCGACGACGCGCCAACCGAGCGGTGCCAGGGCTTCGGCCGCGCGGCCGAGCGCGAGCAAGAGACCGATTGCGGTGTCGCTCATGCGTCCTCCCGAGGGCCCTGCAGTCGTTCGAGGAGTCGCTCGAGCTCCGCGCGCTCCGCCGGGCTCACTTCGCCGCGCTCGGCCAGATACGCAACCAGAGGCGTCACCGAGCCGCCCAGGGTGCGCTCGACGAAGCTTTCGACGGCTCGCTCCACGATGGCCTCGGGAGCGACCACCGCGCTATAGCGATACGACGCGCTGCCGGCGGAGGACCGCCGCAGGTGCCCCTTGGCGCGCAGGCGCTCGAGCATCGTCAGCACAGTGGACCGCGCCAGCCCGCGCGGCCCGCCGAAGCGTTCCGCGGCCTCGGCGACGCTGACCGGGCCCGATTCGGCCACCTCGCGCAGCAGCGCCAGCTCCTGATCTCCGATGGTGCGTGGCTTCATGGTGCTCCGATCTCCATCGTTGCTTACAGCTGTAGTCATCGTAGACGTGACTACAGCTGTCGTCAAGAGGTTTGTACGCTCGAAGCTGGGAAAGGTTTACTGGCGCGGCCGGATAGTTCTCGCCGCACCGCTCGCCCGCCGCCCGCAAGACACGCTGCGATGGTCGGGAAGGTACCGCTACGGCGTCAGTGGCTCGCTCGTCCCATATCTGGACCGGACGTTGGGGCGAGACGCCATCCGGGGTTCGACGTCGAGCCCCGTGGTGCGCGGCCAGAGCGGCCCTGTTCTCTAGGTCGCGTCGCGCGCGAAACCCACCGCCGGGCCGTCGCCGTCCGCCGGCCACAGCTCCTGACCGGCGATCGCCGTGACGAGAGAGGAGCTGGTGACGGGTCGTCGGCGGGCCGGTTGGGCCGAGGATTTCGGCGGCTCAGCGCGAGAGGGCGTCGAGCGTCGCCTGCGCGCTCGCGTGCAAGTCGGGCGGCGCGCCGTAGAGCACACGCGCCGCTTTGCCTTCGCGGTCGAAGATCCACATCGTGGGCACTGCTACCACGTTGCCGAAGGCCTGGGCGGTCGGGGGATCGGCGATCGCCCACAGAATGCCCTTGGGGACGGTTGCGGCGGCGGCGCGCACGGCGGCTTCCGGCGACTCGACGGCGAGGGCCACCACCGCCAAGCGATCGCCGTACTTGGCCTTGAGACCGGCGAGCCATTCGAGCGTCGATCGGCACGGCGGACACCAAGTGGCCCAGAATTCCACCACCACGACCCGGCCGGCGACCGTCGCGTTGGAGATCGTCTGGCCGTCCAGGCCGGCGAGCGAGAACTTCGGCAGGGCCGCGAGACCTTCGTTCGTCGATGGAGCGCCCGCCGCCGCGCCCGGCGGCTGCGCGCCGTTCGCAGCCGCGCGCTCGGCGCGCAGGTCGGCTTCGCGACCCGCGAGAGCCAGCCGCACCATGCGCTCGAGGTCGGCCTTGAAGTGGGCCTGACTGTCGGCATTGCGCCAAGGGGTGTAGCGCCCGCCGTCTTCACCTTCGGCGAAGAAACCGAAATCCCGCGGTCGAGCGACCAGGATGTCGTTGACGAAGACCGCCGGGTAGCGGGTGACACCGAAACGCTCGGCGAGCTTCGAGGCCCCGAAGTTCTCGCTCACCAGGGTCACCTTGCCGGGGAACTGCGCCACCACCTCGCGTGCCAGCAAACTTGCTGGGTCGGAGAGGTTTCAGGTGTAGGGCCAGCGCACCAGGGTGACGGTGACGCTCGCCGCGTTCTCTGCTTTCTGTGGAATGGAGCCCGCCGCGTCGAGCAGCGCCATGTAGGCCGGCAACACGCGATCCGCGACCGCGCTCCCGATGTCGGGCCCGGTGCCGTGCGGCCCGGAGAGCCACGATTCGGCGCGCTCCAGGAACAGTTGGCCGAGCGACGTATCGCGGCGCTCTCCGGTCAGGCGTTTGCGCCAGCCGGCGAGCTTGTCACCGGCGGCGTCGGATGCAGCGGCCGCCCCGGCCGCCGCAGCGGGCGCTTCGAGCACGGCCAGTTGCTGCGTGGCGTCGAGCAGCTGATAGGCGGCGCCGCCGTAGAGGCGCGCGGCATCGAGCTCGCCGGCGAGCTTCAGCGTGGCGTTCAGTCGAATGAAGTCGGGGTGGCGGTCGATCGAGCGCGGCGGTTGAAAGAGCGCATCCGTCTGGCTCTGCAGCGCCGTGATCTCGGGCAGCAGGCTGCGGCGCGGCGCGGCGTCGCCGGAACGAGGCGTCGGGAGATCGAAGCAGAACGTCGCGAGGTCCAGGCCGGCCTGCGCCTGACCGAGATAGAAGACGCCCGCGCCCGGGCTGGTGACGCGGGCGTACGCGCGGCTCGCCTCGAGCAGCGGCAGCGTCTTGCCCAACGCCGACTCGGTGAGCGCGCGCACGGCCGCCGGCTCGTCGCGCCAGGTGTGCGCCACGGCGGAACGCTGCGCGGCTTCGAGCCGCGGCGCCGTCTCGGTCCACAACGACTCGAAGGAGCCGAGGTCCCGCGCCGCCGCGGGGTGTTGGGCGCCCGCGGCCATCGCGAGGAGCAGGCCGCGGCCGCGAGCAAGATCCTCGAGCGCCAGGAAGGTCCGGCCGGCGTCGGCGTCGCGCTGCGCTTCGCGCAAGAGGCGCTCGGCTTCGTTGCGGGCGCCCGCGTCCTCGCCCTCGGCGTGCGGGGCCGCCAGCAATCGCGTTGCCTCTCGCGACACGCTCTCCGCCAAGCCGCCCGCAGCCGCCCGCGTGACGGTCACACCGGCCGCGCAGAGCGTCACGGCGAGGGCCGCGATGGCGAGCGGGCGCGCAGGGATCGGCGTCTTCACCCGCAGAGTATGAAGCGGTTCGCGGTGCAAGCAAGATCCGATCGGGCCAAGTGGCGGTCCCCGAGGCGTGAAGTGCCGATGGGAGCCGGGAGACGCGGCTTCGACGGACATGCTCGCGCACGTGGCGGCCGAGCGATGAGCCGCACTCGCCTGGCAGACTTCGGACCGGCGTCAAGCCGGCGCGAAGCCCCGCCTGCGCAGCAGCGCTGCGACGCGTTTGCTGCACAGTGCTTCGGGCGGCTCACCCCACCGGTTCATCGCCGCGGCGCGGACCGGGCCGGCGTCGAGCAACAGCTCGACCACCGCGCAGTAGTCGACGTCGGCCTTGCGGCAGTGGGCCGAGCCGTGCGCCGCCCAGCCGATCGGCGAGCTGCCGAACTGCCGGTCACGGGCATCGACCGGCGCGCCCAGCTCGAGCAGTGCCTTGACCACGCGCGGGCGTCCCCGCCAGGCGGCTTGATGCATCGCGGTGCCCGCCCACTCGCCTTCCCTGGCGAGGTCGAAGCCGAGCCGCACCATGAGCCGAAGCGCCGCCTCGTCGCCCTCCCCGGCGGCTGAGGTGAAGACCTGGTAGTCCTTCGGCTCGAGGCCTGCGATCAGATCCGGATGGCTCGCGAGCAGTGCCCGAGCCGCCGGCTCGTCGCCGGCGAAGCAGGCGCCGAATAGCCGGTCGATCGGGCGCACTTGCGTCGCATCGGCGCCCCGCGACAGCAGCAGCCCGGCCATGTCCGGATTGCCGGTGCGCACGGCGAGCTCGTACGCCGAACGCCCGTCGGCCCGGCGCAGGTCGACCGCGGCGCCGTGATCGAGCAGCAGCGCCCCAACCGCGGCCGAGCGGCCGAACTCCGCGACGCGGTGGAGCGGCGTTTCCTCGGTCTGGTCGCTGGTCACGTTGGGATCGGCGCCGTGTTCGAGCAACCACGCCATGCCGCGCGTCGCCGCCGCGCACTGGTCGCTCGGCTCGCGATAGCCGGCAAGAAAGAACAGCGGCGTGTTGCCCCAGGCGCGGTGCCGGCCGCTGATGTCGCAGCCGCCCGCCAGCAGCTCCGCGAGACTCGCGCGGTGGTCGTGCTCGGCGGCGTGGTAGATCGACTCGCCGTCGTTCGGGTCGGCGCCATGTTCGAGCAGTAGTCGAACGATCGCGGCGTGATCGGAGAGCGACGCGCGGTAGAGCGCCGTGAGAGGACTCTCCTTGGCGCCCTCGCCCGGGGCGTCGCGCCAGATCGTGAAGCTGTCGGCGGGGACGCCCTGCGCGAGCAGCAGCTCCACACAGCGCACGAGACCGCGCGCCGTCGCCGGGTCGCCGCGATGCAGCGGCGAGGCCGCGGCGTAGAGGATCGGCGTCCAGCTCTCGATCGGATGGGCCGCGGTCGCAACGGCCGGATCGGCGGCCAGGAGCCGCGCGAGGCCGTCCGCTCGGCCGGCGGCGCAGATCGTCCAGACGTCGCGCTCCGCGGCCTCCGGGCAGCGGGCGAGGATCTCCTGCGCGGCCTTGCGGTCGCTCGCGCGCACCGCCGCGAGCAGTCGGTCGGCCTGGGCGGCCACCGGTTGGTGTTCCTGGATGTGCAGCTGCAGTCTGGGCCAGCTCTCGAACCCGTGCTCGCGCGCCTGCGCGTGCAAGGCGTCGGCGAGACGCACCGCCGCCACGAGCTCGGCGTCGCTCATTCGACGCAGTCGCTGCACGCCCGAGCGCAAACGCGACAGCGCGGCCGTGTCACCCGCGCGCGCCGCGCGCACCAACTCCTTGGCGCGCTTGCGCAATAGTGCGGGGTCGGCCAGCGAGGGTAACGGGGAGGGGGGCTGCGGCAGGGGGGCTTCGTTCATCACACGTCCTCCGAACGCCCGATGTCCGCCGCGACGGGCCAGAGTGACGTGGATTCTTGGGTGGCGCGAAGCCTCAGGTGGGATCGTCCCTTTCCGCGGACCGGATGCGCCCTGTGCGCACGGCGCAGTATAGGCAAGGCGCGCGCGGCTGCCAAGTAGCCGGCGGTGCCTCGCCGGCCGCGTGGTCAGGGCTGGTCCGCTTCGTAGCGGGCGCGCAGGGCGCGCAACGACTCGGCCGCGCCTTCGACCATCTCGACGGTGGCCCGGGCGAGCGCGGGCGTGAGCGCGCCGTAAGTGAGGGGATCGCCGGCCCGCCGTTCGAGCTCGTCGAGCCAACCCGCGAGACGCAGGGCCCCGACCAATGTCGCCGACGACTTGAAGCGATGCGCGAGCGCGCCCACCCGCGCACCGTCGCCGGTGGCGCAGGCATCGGTGATCTCGCCGGCGAACGCCTGCGTCTGCATGACGAAGAGGTCGATCAGCTGCTGCAGGAACTCGCGTTGGCCGAGCGCGCGCTCCTCGAGCAGGCGCAGCTCGATCGCCGAGCCCGCCTCGGCCACCGGGCGTTCGGGCGCCGGCTGCGCGGCCGGCGGTTGTCCTTCCGGTCGCCGCAGCACGCGCCGGACTCTCCGGTAGAGGTCGTCGGGCGCGAAGGGTTTGAGGATGAAGTCCTCCATGCCGGCGGCGAGGGCCCGGGTCTTCTCCTCGAGCAGCGCCGACGCGGTGAGCGCCACGATCGGCAGTCGCTCGCGGTCGAGGCGGAGCTCTTCGCGAATCCGGCGCGTCGTTTCGTAGCCGTCGAGACGCGGCATCTTGATGTCCATCAGGACGACGTCGAACGAAGCGTCGCGCAGGCGCTCGAGCGCCACGACGCCGTCCGCGGCGGGCGTGACGCTGGCGCCGACCGCCTCGAGCAGCCGCGTGGCCACCAGCTGGTTGATCTCGTTGTCCTCGACCAGCAGGACGCGTACGCCGCCGAGCGCGTCCGCGGTCGGCTTCGCGGCCCGGGGCTGACCGCCGGTCTCGTCGAGCGCCGCGGGGAGAGGCAGCTCGACGATGAAGGTGCTGCCGCGGCCGAGCGCGCTCTCGAGTCGAATCGAGCCGCCCTGCCGCTCGACCAGCTGACGGACGATCGCGAGCCCGAGGCCGGTGCCCCCGTACTTGCGCGCCGTGTCCGAGCGCTCCTGCGAGAAGGCGTCGAAGATCCGCAGCTGCCGCTCGGGGGCGATGCCCGGGCCGGTGTCGTCGACCACGAAGGCGACGGGGCCGCCGGCCGCGCCTGGCGGTCGCACCGACAGCGTCACGCCGCCGTGTTCGGTGAACTTGATGGCGTTGCCGAGCAGGTTGAACAGCACCTGCTTGAGTCGCATCGGATCGCCCTGCACGCGGCGCGGCAGGGCGGCGTCGACGGACGCTCGCAGCGTCAGATTCTTGCGTGCGGCGCTGCCGCGCAGCGACTCGACGAGCCGCTCGGTGAGCTCGTGCACGTCGAACGCGGCCGACTCGAACTCGATGCGCCCGGACTCGATCTTCGACAAATCCAGGATGTCGTTGATCAGCGCCAGCAGGATGTCGGCGGAGAAGCCGATGGCGCCGAGGTATTCCTGCTGGCGCGGGTCGAGCTCGGTCGCCGCGAGCAGATGGGTCATCCCGACGACCGCGTTGAGCGGCGTGCGGATCTCGTGGCTCATGTTGGCGAGGAAGAGCTGCTTCGCCTGCGCCGACTCCTCGGCGAAGCGCTTGGCGGCGCGCAACTGCTCCTCGGTGCGGAGGCGCTGGGTGATGTCGCGCACGTAGGCGGTGTAGATCGGCTGGCCGTCCTCGAGCCGCGTCGAGCTGAGGGCCATTTCGGCCTGGAACGTACCGCCGTCCCGACGCCGGGCGCGCAGCTCGACGTGCCGGCCGGCGAGTCCCGCGAGCTCGCCCGCGAACGGCTGCGCGGGGTCGCGGGCGACGAACAGCTCGCCGATCGATTGCCCCGCGATGGCGGGTGCGGTGCAGCCGAAGATGCGCTCGGCGGCGGGGTTGAACTCGAGCACGGTGCCCTTCTGGTCGGTGGTAATGACCGCATCGAGCGCCGCCTGCAGGATCGCGCGCTTGCGCGCCTCGCTCGCCTCGATGGCCGCCTGCGCCCTGCGCCGCGCCGTGGCGTCGCGATAGAGCCACAGGTTGCCGGCGAATTGGCCGCCGCGATGCACCGGCAGGATGTCGCGCTCGAGCACGCGGCCGTCCGCCAGCTCGAGCAGCTCGCCGGTGACCGCCAGACGACGGGGAAGGATCTCGGCGAGGCCCGCGACGAAGGCGTCGGGGGCTTTGAACAGCGCCTTCGATTGCTCGGCGGCGCGCAGGGAGTCGAGGCCGAGCATGGCTTCCGGCGGTCCCGGCACGGTGAACATGGTGCAGAACTCGCGGTTCACCAGCACGATGCGCCGGCGCTCGTCGTCCACCAGGACGCCGCCGCCGAAGCTCTCGATCAGGGCCGCGAGCCGCGTGGAGTCGTCGATGCGCCGCGCCTGCTCGGCTTCCATGGCGCGTAGCGACGAGCGCAGGTGTGCGATCTCGACGGCGTTGCCGAGCGCGCGCGCGAGCACCGGCAGCACGGGCTTCAGAGCCTCGAGGTCGGATTCGTCTCCGACCGCCGAGCGCCGGCGGATGAGCAGAAAGCCGCGATCCTCGAGGCGCGCCACCCGCAGCGTCGGTAGTGCGTCGTCGTCGGGGAGGAATCCGAACAACAGATCCAGCCGTGCCTGGAAGCCCGTGGAATCGATCCGCACCAGCGGATTGTCGGCGGCGAGCCGCGGCGGCAGGCCGCGGGTGGACGGAAACGCGCCCACCAGGGGATACGTGCCGGCGGCGCCGAATTCGGCCCTGGCGTCGAGCAACCAGATGGCGGCCTGCTCGAGATTGGCGCCCCGCACCAGGGTCTCGAGAAACGCGGCGCAAAGCTTGGGGACGTCGGGAGCCGCGTGGGCCGCCGCCGCCAGCGCGAGCGCCAGCGGTGGCGGCTCGCTCGCTGCCGTCCGTGGGACAGCCGCGGACGCAGGGGCCGCCCCGGACGGCGCTGGCGATGCGGAGCTCGGACGCTTCGACGACATGCGGTGGAAACAGGCGCCACCATACGCATCCGCGCCGCCGCGGTCAACCGCGGCGCCGGTTCGCGCCGGCAGAGAATCCGGCGCGTCGGCATGCCTACCTCAGGGCTTGGCGCCGAGCTCCCGGACGTACGCCGCCAGCGCCGCGAAGTCCTGCTCGGGGATGACACCCTGCCACGCCGGCATCTTCACCCCGGGCTTGAACGCCGCCGGATTCTTGATCCAGGCGATGAGCTGATCGTCACTGGGGAAGTGCGCGCCGGCCAGGCGCAGATCGGCGCTGCCCACGCCGTCCTTGCCATGACAGCCGGCGCAGCCGTACTGCACATAGGTGCGCTGTCCGGCGCTCGCGGACTGCGGCACGGTGAGCGCCGGGCGCGGGATCTCATGACGAAGCTTCGGCAGCGAGCGCAGGTACTCGTAGATCGCGGTGACGTCCTCGCGCGACAGCGTGGGCAGGGGCTGCATCGGCGAGCGCACGGCCTGGTGATCCGGCCGGACGCCGGTGCGCACGGCGCGATCGAAATCGTCCAGGCTCCACTTGCCGATCCCGGTCTCCGCGTCGAAGGTGAGATTGGCGCTGGTCACGACGTCGCCGTTCAGATCGTTGAACGCGTTGCCGCCACCCATGTAGCCCGGCGTCTTCTCGGGCTCCAGCTCGTTCATGGTCTTGAAGTCGGCGGCGTGGCAGGCGTAGCAGCCGAGGTTGGTCGCGAGATAGCGACCGTACGCCACCTTGTCGGTCTCCGGCGGCGCGGCGATCGGATGACTCGGATACGGCAACGGCCCGAAGACCGCGTGCGAAAGGAACTTGGTCAGGAACGACGGCTGCGAGACGCCCGGTGGGTCGACATGGGCAGGCTGCACCCACGGGTCGTCCGAGCGCAGGAACGCGATGATCGAGCTCATGTCCTCGTCGGAGAGCAGTGGCAGCTTCACCATGTAGGGCGGGATGTACCGCCCGTCGCGGCCGATACCGGTGCGCAGCAGATAGATGAGCTCGCCGTCGCTCCAGCCGCCGATACCCTTTTCGGGATCCCGCGTGATGTTCCTGGAATAGATGGTGCCGAACGGCGACGGGCCGTTGTCCATCAACGCGCCGGTGAACTTGCCGGTCTTGTGATCGAGATGGCAGTCGGAGCACAGCAGGCTCGCGAGCTTGCGGCCGCGCGCCACGCGCTCGGGCGTGACTTCGACCTTGGCCTGGATGGTCCCAGGAGCGTAGTGCGGAATTCCGGTCGCCGCGACGTAGGCGGCATACAGGCCGGCCGCCACGAGCAGGGTGGCGAACAGCCAGGCGAGGCCTTTGAGGAGCTTTTTCATGGTGCGCATGCTAAGCGAGACTCGCGCTCATTCGGGAAGGGCGCGAAACATATTGATTGTTCGCGATATGCTTCTGCCGCTCCGGGGAGGGGCACGTCATGCGGCGACGCTCCATGCGCTCACACACCCTCAACATCGCGGCCGTCCTGACTCTGCTGGCGGGCGGCGCGGTCCACGCACAGCCCGAAGGCACGGCCGGCTTGAACATCAGCGCCGGCGTGACGCCGGTCGACGCCGTGGGATTCGTCGAGTGCGCCCAGCCGCTCGCCGGCAACGCCTGCCTGCACGTCAGCTGTCCGAACTGCAGCACGAGCTATTCGCCGTCCGGCACGACGTCGAGCTGGAATCTGACCGACGCGCAGATCAAGGCGAAGACGGGCTTTTCGCAGTGCACCATCTTGGACGTCAACGCCGGGCTGCACATCGACCAGTCGCCGATCGGCGGTATCGGCGGCGTGGCGATCGAGCACGGCGTCAAGCAGGAGTTCCTGTGGGCGCCGAGCGGGCCGTGCAACGCCAACTCGATCGACGCGATCTTCGACGACGAGTCGGGCAACGCGGCCAACAGCTGTCCGCCGACCAACGCGAAGGTGATGCGTCCCGTGGACGCGCTGTCGAACTTCGACGGCTTGGCGGTCGACGGCACCTGGGCGCTCGACATCAACGACAACAGCGGCAACGGCCTGCTGCAGGCCTGGGGCATGGCGATCGACGCGCACTGCGACATCGTGACGACGCCGCCCACGAACTGCCACCCCTCGGCGACCACGCTCTGTCTCCAGAACGACCGCTTCGAAGTGAAGGCGTCCTGGCAGAGCGCCACCGGCAGCGGCGTGGGCACGGCGGTGAGTCTCACTGCGGACACCGGTTACTTCTGGTTCTTCGACTCCGCCAACGTCGAGGCGGTGGTGAAGGTGCTGAACGGCTGCGGGGTGAACAGCCGCTACTGGGTCTTCGCTGGAGGCCTCACCAACGTCAAGGTGACGTTGTCCGTGAAGGACACCAAGAACGGGCAGTTGCGCCAGTACGTCAATCAGCTCAACACGGCGTTCAAACCGATCCAGGACGTCAACGCGCTGGCGACCTGCCCCTGAACGCGGCGCCCGTTCGGGCCGCGTAGCGGAGGGCGCGATGAAATTTCTGACCAGATTCCAGGAGCCGATCTACGCGCTGCTGCGCATCGTCGCCGGCGTGCTGTTCGCCTGTCACGGCGCGCAGAAGCTGTTCGGTTGGTTCGGCGCCGCGCCGGTCTCGGCACCCTTGATGATCGCTGCCGGAGTGATCGAGCTCGGCGGCGGCGTGCTGATCGCGATCGGGCTCTTCACCTCGATCGCGGCGTTCGTCGCGTCCGGCGAGATGGCGGTGGCGTACTTCAAGTCCCACGCGCCGAACGGCTGGGTGCCCCTAGCCAACCACGGCGAGCTCGCCGTGCTGTACTGCTTCCTGTTCCTCTACGTCGCGGCGCGCGGCAGCGGACGCTTCGCGGTCCGCAAGTAGTCGGGGCGGCGCAGCCTAGGCGGACGACGCGGCGGCGCGCCGGCGCGCGAGCCGGACGGCCGCCTCGGACAGAGCCGCGCGCACCTCCGCCGCGTTGCGTAGGTCGGCGAGATCGATGCGCCGGCTTCGCAAGCCGCGCCGCCCGCGCGCCACGATCGCCGCCTCGCGCTCCTCGATCCGTACCGTCTCGAGCTCGCTCCAGCGGGCGCGGAAGCCGCGGAACCGCCGGCCGCCGACCCGCATGCCGTCGTCGTCGATGCGGAGGCAACGGCGCGCCGCGGCGCGCCGCTCGACGGCGCGGTGCGCGAACGCCAGCACCAGCGTGACCGCGACGAGCAGCACGGTCGGCCGCGGCACGTGGCCGGTCGTGTGCCAATGCTCCACGCCTTCGAGGGCGAGCACCGCGGCCACCAAAATCTCCGTCCAGTTGGGACCTCGCCGATGTTCCGGGTCGGGGTGCATCGCGGACGTCCGCTCGGAGGTCAGGGCGGCGCGGGTATCGCGCAGCAGCGCGCGCAGGAGGAGGGCTCCGAAGGCGATCTCGAACAGCGCCAGGCTGAGCGCCAGGCCCCGCGCGTGGGCGAGCAGCCCCTGCGCGCCGGCGAAGAGCAGCGCGCCGGCGGGCACGGCGTGCTGGAGCTTCTGGAACTGCTGCGCGCGCTCGTGCCGCCGCGACGCGAGCGGCACCTGGATCGCGGGCTCGTCGCCGCTCGATGCCGGAGCATCCATCAAAGCGGCCCGCCGGCTGGAGGGTGGAGCTCGTCGCTCGCCGCCGCGACGCGATTGCGGCCGGATTGCTTGGCGCGATAGAGCGCGCGATCGGCGCGCGCCATCAGGGTGGCCGGCGGCGAGTCGGGTCGCGGCGCGCTCGCTGCCACGCCGAAGCTGGCGGTGACGCGGCCGTCGGTCGCCGCGAGGTGCGGTATGGCGAGCTCGGCGATCGCCGTGCGCAGCCTTTCCGCGAGCTCGAGCGCCTCCGCTTCGTCGCTGCCGGGCAACAGCACGGCGAACTCCTCGCCGCCGAGACGAGCCGCGATCTCCCCGGCGCGCCGCGCGCCGCGCGCCACGACTGCGGCGACGCGCCGCAGGCACTCGTCTCCGGCCGGGTGCCCGTAGGCGTCGTTGTAGGCCTTGAACACGTCGATGTCCATCACGATGGCCGCCAACGCGTCGTTCTCGCGCGCCGCGCGCCGCCACTCGTCGCCGAGCGATTCCTCGAAGCGGCGTCGATTGGCGAGCCCGGTGAGCGAGTCGGTGGCGGAGAGACGCTCGAGCTCGCGGTTCGCCGTCTGCAGGCGGTCGTTCACTTCGGCGAGCTCACGGGTGCGCAGCTCCACTTCGTCGGCGAGGCGGAGCTCGCGGACCTTCAGGCTGCGCACCCGCAGCCGGTAGAGAAGGGCGATGAAGGCGGCGAGCACGAGTGCGGCGCCGGCGCGGAACGCCCAGGTCTCGTGCCACAGCGGCTGGACTTCGATGTCCAGCATGGACGGCGGCGCCGGCGGTCCCGTTTCCGGCAGCGCCTGCACCTCCAGGCGGTAACTCCCGGGGGTCAGCCGGCCGTAGAAGGCGAGGCGCCGCGTGCCGGCATCGATCCATTCCGGGTCGTGGCCATCCAGTCGGTGCCGGAATCGCAGTCGCCCCGGATGCGCGAGTGCCGGCGCCGTGAAGCGGAACTCGGCCCGATCCGTGCCGGCCGGTACGACGAGCTCGCTGCCCAGTCTCTGCGGCCGTTGGTCGAGCAGCACCTCCTCGATGCGTACCGTGGGTGCCGGGGCCGGGGGCAGGGCGCGGCCAGGATCGATCGTGACCAGGCCGGCCATGGTGGGGAACCACAGCCGGCCCGCCGCGTCGACCGCCGCCGCCGGCTGCGTGCCGCCGTTGCACTCGCGCACGCGCATGCCGTCGGCGCGATCGAACCGTCGGGCATGCACGCCGCCCGGCCGGGGTGCGCCATCGAGCTCGGACCGGGCGACGCGCAGCAGACCCCGATTGCTGCTCAACCACAGGTTGCCCTGCCCATCGTCGAGCACGGTGAACAGAGTCTGCTCCGGCAGCCCCTCGTTGGCGCCGAAGACCGCCCATTGTCCAGCGCGCCGGCGGAGCAACCCTTGGCCGGCGCTGGCGGCCCACAGCGTGCCGTCGGCATCTTCGAGCAGAGCCGTCACGTTTGCCTCGACTGGAAGCGCAATCCGCTCCCAGGTGGAGTCGCCGCCGTCTCGTGCCCGCCACAATCCGCGGCCGTACGTGCCGGCATACAAGTCGCCGGCCGGCGCTTCGTAGAGCACGAGCACGAACGCCTCGGCGAGCGGGCCCGACGGCTGGACGTGGACGAAGCTCTGCCCCGCGCGCAGGCTCCCGCCCCACGGCGGGCCATCGAGCGTATACAGCCCTTCGGGCGTCCCCACCCAGATCCGGCCGCGGCGGTCCTCGATGACGCCGCTTACCGTGCCTTTGCCGAGGCCGCTGCCGACCAGAGCGCAGGTTGCCGTTCCGGCGGCGTCACGCCGGCACAGCCCGCGACCCTCGGTGCCGAACCACAGGACGCCCGCACGATTCTCGAAGAGCGTCAACACCGGCGCGTCGGGGACGCCGCGCCGTCCGCCGAAGCCGTCCACTTGGCCGTCGTGCACTGCCGAAAGGCCCGTGTTGTGCGTGCCCACCCACAGGCCGCCCGCCCGCCGCGGCAGCACGGCGAGCGCGACCTCGTCGGACAGGCCCTCCGGCTTGCCGAACGGGGCGACCTCGCCCTCGTGTAGTCGGTGCAGGCCGCCGCCGTCGGTGCCGACCCAGAGGTCGCGCTCGCGATCTTCCAGCAGGACGTTGATGACCGTGTTGCCGAAGGCGCTGCCGGAGGACGACTCGAAGCGATCGCCATGCAGGCGGGACAGGCTGCCGTCTGCGGCGCCGACCCACACCCGGTCGTCGCGATCGACGGCCACGGCCGTGAGATCGTCCGATGCCAGCCCCGAGGCCTTGTTCCAGAGGCGGGTACGTTGGCCGTCGAACTCGAGCAGGCCGCCGCTGCGCAGGGAAGCCCAGATCGTGCCGCCGGCCTGTTGCGCCAGTCCGCTCACGCCGCGATCGCGCGGGCCGACCGGTGCCAAGAGAGCGGCGTTGGCGCGCGGGTCCAGCCGGTGGACGCCGCGCGCCGCCGTGCCGATCCACAACGTGCCGGTCCGGTCGACCAGCAGCGCGTACACCACTCCCAGGGCGTCGCCGGCCACGGTCGTGCAGCGATCCGCCGCGCAGCGTCCGAGGCCGCCGTGAGTTCCGACCCAGATGGTGCCATCGGGCGACGCGGTCAGCGCGTAGACGACGTCGTCGGGCAGTCCGTCCTGGCTGCGCCAGATGTGCAGCGTTCCGCCCTGCCATCGCGCAACACCCTTCTCCGTGCCGACCCAGAGGGCGCCCGCCGGGTCGAACGCGAGGGCGAGGACCTGATCCCCGGGGAGGCTCGATCCGGTCACCGCGGCGAAGCTCCGAAACCGCTCGCCGTCGAAGCGCACCAGACCTTCCTGCGTGCCCAGCCAGAGGTAGCCGTCCGGCGACAAGGCGGCGGACATGATCGAGCTCTGCGGTAGGCCGCCTTCTTCCGCCCCCCAGCTGTCGTGCGTGTACTGCGTGAGCAGGCGAGTGGGATCGAGCGCCCACGCCGCGGACGTGGCGAGGGCGAGCATAGACACCAGAGATCCTGCGAGTCTTCGGCGACGGATGCCCGGATTCTAGCTCGCCGCAGCCGTGCGCGAGGCACGGACGGCACGCGGGCTCGCGCCCCCAGGCAAGATGCGCGACAATGAGCCGGCGGCATGGACATTCCTCACCTGGCACTCGCCGAGTTGCTGCGCGATCTGGCGATCGGCTGGAAGAACCTCGCCTCGTATCCGGCGGGACATCCGCGCCTCATGCAGAGCCTCGACGCGGCGCGGCGGCGGCTGCAGAGCACCGTGCCGCTCGGCGATACCCTGACGCTCGGCGTGCTGCGCGACGGCCTCCTTCATGGCGGCGAGAAGATCGAGATGATCTCCGCGCAGCGCCTCGGCGAGGCCCTGCACCGCCGCCATGTCGCGGTGGTGTCGTTCTCCGGCGAGACGACGGCGCGCGAGCTCGACAGCTTCCTGCGTTTGCTTGCCGCCGACCCGCGGCGCGCGACGCAACCGCTCTGGGAGGAGCTCGACGCCGCCGGCGTGAACCACATCGTGCTCCAGCCGGTCGACTTCGAGGGCGTGCGCCTGGACGAATCGGAGACGGCGGCCGACGAGGCGGAGGCCGCGAAGACACTGGCCGAGGCCTTGGTGCGCGAGCTCATGCGTGGACGCGAGGCCCTGCCGTTCGGCATGGAAGCCAACCACGTCTCGCTCGACGAGCTGTCGGCGCTGCTCGGTGCGCTGTTTGCGGAAGCGGAGCGCAACGACGAATCGGTCGGCGCGGGCGGGGAGGGCAGTGCCGCGGAGCCCTCGGGGACCGGCGAGACGAGCGGTCGCGCCGGCGGCGCTGGCGCTGCCGGCGAGGCGGGGGCTGCACAGGGGCTGGAGCAGAGCGCTGCTGGGGAGGGCGGGAGCGCGCCGGGCGCCGGCGCCGGTTCGGCCGCTCGTCTGGTGGCCGCGGCGGCCGCGACCGCCGACGGCGGTCTGCCGGGCACGGGCGCTGGACGCATGGCCCTCGGCTTGGCGCGGGCGCTCGGCGAATATCTGAGTCGCGCCCGTCCGGAGGACCGCGCTCGGGCGATCACCGAGCTGTCGATGCTCGTGCCGCGCCTGGCCCCGAAGCTGCGCCTGGCGCTCGCGGAGGCGGTGGTGCGCGCGCTCGGCGCGGCGAGCGGCGATACCGACCGCGAGCGCGCGGACGCGGCGCGCCTGGAAACGTTCCTGCGCAAGCTCCCACCGGCGGAGGCGATCGAGGCCTTACGGCGCGCCGGGGCCGGGGGCGCGGCGCTCTCGGCGCGGACGCTGCGGCTCGCTCAGCTGCTGGCCCAGGCGAGCCGAGAGGCCGAGAGCGACGAGGCGGCGGCCTCGGCCAAGGCGCTCGCGGAGCTGGAAAAGCTCTTCCGCGACGACGACATCGACTCCACGATCGGCACGCCGCCCGACGAATCGCGGCTGTCGCCGATCGAGCTGCCGCAGCCGCGCGATCTGCCGCCCGACGAGCTGCCGGCGCTCGGGCCGCGTCTGGACAGCCTGGCGGCAAACGCCCTCACCGCCCAGCTTCTCGCCACGCTGCTCGACCTGGTCGCCGGTCAGCCCGCGCGACAGATCCAAACGGGAGTGTTGTCGCGGCTGGAGGATCTCTATCGCGAGCTGCTCGGCGCCGGCCGCTTCGGCGCGGCGATGCAGGTGATCACGACGCTCAAGTCGGCGCACGGCAGCGAGGATCTCGACGAGACCAGCGACGATCTGCGCCGAGTGATCGAGCGCCTGGGAAACCGTGAGTCCATCCGCGCCATCCTCTCGGCTCTCCGGGACCTGCCCGAGGACGCCTTCGGAGAGGCGGCGCGTCTGGTCGAACAGCTCGGCGCGCCCGCCATGCGCCATCTGCTCGCGCTGCTCTCCGAGGAGCAGGACCGCTCGCTGCGCCACCGCCTGCTCGGCGTGCTCTCGGCCCTCGGCTCGCGGGTGGTGACGGAGGCTTCGTATCTCCTCCAGGACGGACGCTGGTTCGTGGTGCGGAACATGATCGTGCTGCTGCGCACGGTGGGCGACCAGACCTCGCTCCCGGCTCTGCGCCGGCTCGCCGAGCATCCCGACCTGCGGGTGCGGCTCGAAGCGATCAAGAGTCTGCTGGCCTTCGACCCCGCGCTGCCCGCCGACCTGTTGGCGCGCGCCATTCAGGATCCCGATCCGAAGCTGGCCGAATCGGCGATCAATCTCGTCGGCGCCTACAACATCGTCCAGGCCGAGGCGCCTCTGCTCGAGCTGCTCGGCAAGCCGGATCGTCTGGGGCGGCGGCGTCCGGTGCGCCTGCGCGCGCTGCGAACCCTGGGTCTGCTCGGGCTGTCCTCGTCGCTGCCGGAGCTCGACCGCATCTTCCTGCGCGAGCGCTGGTTCGGAAAGCCGCCTGCCGAGGAGCGCCAGGCGGCGTTTCGCGCCCTGGCGGGCTTTCCCGCCGAGGCTCGTCAACCGTTCGTGGATCGCGGCCTGAAGTCGCGCGACGCCGGCGTGCGCACCGTCTGCCGCGCGCTCGCCGAGGGCCGGATTCGCGCGCCCGAGCGCGAAACCGAGGAGGTCGGATGAGCGCCGAGGAGCCCCTGGGCGAGCGCGGAGTCGAGCGGTTGGTGCAGTGCGTGGTTTCGGCGGTCAACAATCGCGCGCTGTATCCGAGCGCCCATCCGCGCACCATCGAGGCGGTCGACCAGCTGGTCAATCTGCTCGAAGCGGTGCTCGCGGAGCGCAAGCAGCTCTCGATCACCATGGTCGCCGTCGAGGACGATCTGGTCGTCGACCAGCGGCCGCTGGCGCAGGGCAACCTTGCGGTACGCGGTTTCGTGCACGCGTTGCGGCGGCTCGGCGTCGAGGGCTTGACGTTGCTGCGCGGCCTCACCGCCGAAGAGACCCGACAGTTCCTCGAGGCGCTGGCGGAGCGCAGCACGGCGGTGTCGACGGACCACATCCAGGTCGGATGGCTGCGCCTGGCGTTCGAGCAGGATGGCGACCAGGACGGCGCCGGCGCCGCGGCGTCCGTCGAGGACGGCGCAGGCGACACCGAGGCGGCTGCGGCGGCCGAGGCGGCGCGGGCCAGCCGCCGCAGCGTCGATCATCAGACCCGCCTGGTCAACGACACGCAGCAGGCCGCGGCGACGTACCTGGCCTGGCGTCGCGAGCGCCGCGGCGGACTGGCGCCCATGGAGCGGCTGATCTGGTCGGCGATCGCCGCGTTGTCGCAATCGGCGGAGGTGCTGCTGCCGCTGGCCGCCCTGCGCACGCACGACGAGTTGACGTTCGCCCACTCCTTGAATGTCGCGCTGCTGGTGCTCGGCCATGCCCGCGCCCTCGGGCTGCGCGGCGAAACCCTCAAGGACGTGGGCTTGGGCGCCCTACTGCACGACGTCGGCAAGCTAGCCCTGCCGGAAGACCTGCTGCACCGGCCGGGCAAGATCTCGGCCGCGGAATGGGACCTGGTGCGCAAGCACTGCGAGATCGGCGCCGGAATGCTCTGCGAGCTCGCCGATACGCCGCCCGTCGCGGTGCTGGTGGCCTACGAGCATCACTTGCGGTTCGACGGCCTGCCCAACTACCCGCAGCCACGCATGCCGCGGCGGCCGAATCTGGCGAGCAGCCTCACCGCGGTTGCCGACACCTGGGACAGCTTCGTCGGCCGCACGCCGACCCCCGCGCGGCGGACGGCGGCGTTCACCCTCCTACGCCGTCGCGCCGGCAACTTCCTCGATCCGGTGCTGGTCGCGAGCTTCTGTCAGCTGTACGAGACTCCGGCCGCGCCGGCCGCCTGAACGTTTCCAAGCGGTGTGGACGGCCGCGCGATCAAGGCTTCGCGGCAGCCGGTTGCAGGGTCTTCAGATAGGCCACGAGCTCCGCGAGCTTGGCCTGCACGTCTTTTTCCTGGCTCGAGTCCCGCGCCGGATCCTGCAGGGAGAGCCCCCAGGAAGGCATGTCGGTTTCATGGCCTGGCACCTGGTCGCGGCCGTCGACGCGGCGGAGCACCTGGTCGGCCTGGAACTCGCCGTGATTGCGGCTGGCGATCGTGGTGAGGTCGGCGGGCTTGTCCTTGAGCGAGGCGGCGAGCTTGCCGTCGCCTTTGCCGGCCGGTCCGTGGCAGCGACTGCAATACACGCGATAGGTGACGCTGCCGCGCGCCGCGAGCTCGGAAGGCGAATTGCTGTCGGCAGCGAAGGCCATGGCGGTGAGCAGCATGCCCCCGGCCATGACGCTCAGAGAGAGTAGACGACGGCGGGACCGACGATCGGAATGGGTACTCATGAAGTTCGCCCTCCTGTGACTCCGCTTGCAATGTAGCGGCGCCTTCGGGAGGGCGAGATACCCCAAAGGGTGGGCCAGGGCCGCGCCGGTCGTATCATGGAGCGCATGCCGCCGCGCCCACGCCTGCTCGCGAGGCAAGCCTTCTCCCGCGCCGCTGGAGCGCTGCTCTCGGAGGGCAACGCGGTGCGCCTGCTGCGCGATGCGCGCGAGAACTATCCGGCGTGGCTGGAAGCCATCGCGGCGGCCGAACATTGGATTCACTTCGAGTGCTACATCCTGCGCGACGACGTGGTGGGACGCCAGTTCGCCGAGGCGCTGTCCGCCAAAGCGCGGGCCGGGGTGCGCGTGCGCCTGGTGTATGACTGGATGGGCGGGCTCGGCTCGGCCGGCGGCGGCTTCTGGCGCGGCCTGCGTCATCAGGGAGTCGACGTACGGTGCTTCAACCCGCCGCACTTCGCGGAGCCGTTCGGCTGGCTGCTGCGCGATCACCGCAAATGCCTGGAAGTGGACGGCAGGGTCGCGTTCGTGACCGGCCTCTGCGTGGCGCAAAGCTGGGCGGGCGATCCGGCGAAGGGGCTCGAGCCGTGGCGGGACACCGGCGTCGAGTTGCGCGGACCGGCGGTGCGCGACGTGGCGCTCGCTTTTGCCGACACCTGGTCGGCGATCGGCGAGGCGCTGCCCGCCGAGGAGCTGGCGCCGGAGGGGATGCCCGCGGCCGGCGACGTCGATCTGCGGGTGATGGCCAACACCGCGGGAACCGGCAGCATCTTTCGACTCGACACTCTGGTGACGGCTCTGGCGCGCCGCACGCTGTGGCTCACCGACGCCTACTACGCCGGCACCGGCATGTACGTCGAGAGCCTGCGCGCCGCGGCGCAGGACGGCGTGGACGTGCGCCTGCTGGTCCCCGGGCGGGGCAGCGACCTCACCCTCGTGCAAGCGATCTCACGGGCCGGCTATCGCACGCTCCTCGAGGGCGGCGTGCGGGTGTTCGAATGGAACGGGCCGATGATCCACGCCAAGACCGCGGTGGCGGACGGCCATTGGGCGCGGGTGGGTTCCACGAATCTGAATCTCGCCAGCTGGATCGGCAATCGCGAGCTCGACGTGATGGTCGAGAATCCGGCCTTCGCCGCCGAGATGGAGGCGATGTACCTCGAGGACTTGAAGAACGCCACCGAGATCGTGCTCGACCCGCGGCTCAAGGTCCGCAGCGTGACGCCGACACCCTTGCGACGCATGCGCGGAGCCGGTGGCAGCGCCGGTCGCGCGGCGGCCGGCGCTCTGCGGCTCGGCAACGCCCTCGGCGCGGCCATGACTCGCCGCGTGCTCGGCCGCTCCGGCTCGCGTCTGACGCTGCAGACCGGTCTGGTCCTGCTCCTGCTTTCGCCGATCGGGTTCCTGTGGCCGAAGGCGTTCGCCTGGCCGGCGGCCGCCATCGGCCTCTGGCTGGGCCTGGCGTGGGTGACGAGCGGCGTGCGGCAGCTCGGGGAAGCGCGCCGCATCCGCCGGAGCCCGGATCCCGCGAGCGCGACCGAGACCGCGGCGACGGTTCCCCCCGCGCCCGCGCCGGCGGTCGAGGAGCGCGCGCGATGAGGCGCTGGTGAGCGCGGCGCGCAAGGCCCCGAGCGGCGGGCTGGTGTATTCGACGGAGCGGGGGCGCACGTGCCCGAAGTGCGGCTGGCCGCTCGAAAGCTGCGCCTGCAGTGCCAAGGAGGGCGCGCCGCTGCCGCAGGGCAAGGCGGCCGTGGTGCGCGTCGGTCGCGAAACGCAGGGCCGCGGCGGCAAGGGCGTGACGGTGATCACCGGCGTGCCGCTGCCGCCGGCCGAGCTCGCCGCGTTCGCGGGCGAGCTCAAGCGTCGCTGCGGCTCGGGCGGCACGGTGCGCGACGGCGTGATCGAGATCCAGGGCGATCACCGCGATCGCCTGGTCGAGGAGCTCGGCAAGCGCGGTTGGACGGTCAAGCGTGCCGGCGGATGAGCCCGGACGGGTCGTCGTCGGTGCCGCCTCCATGTTGGCAGAATCTCCATGGCAGGCAGGTCGGACCGCACGCCCGTCCGAACCCTCGCCGGCGCGAACGCTGCGCCGCTCTGAAGGCGGCGCCGGTCTGAACGCTTACGCTGGTCTGAAAGACAGAGGAGCTGAACGTGGAATCGAATGCAGCGCCGGGATTGATCGCCGCCGAGGATTTGGAGAACGTGGGTGAGCTCCTGGTGGCTGACCAGGTCTTCCGCGTCGCGGGGAGGATCGAGCGCACCGCCAATGGGGGGCTGCGTTTTCGCGAGCGCGATCGCGACGGCTACGCCAGCTCGTGGATCGACGTGCGGGAATCGGCGGTCATCGGGGTGCGCTACAACGATCGCCCGAAGTGACGCCGTCGCTACTCGCCGAGCACGCCGCCCCCGGCAGGCAGGAGGCGGCGCTGGAAGTCGGTCGGCGTGGTGCCGGCGAATTCGGCGAAATCGCGGATCAGGTGCGACTGATCGAAGTAGCCGCAGCCGTAGGCCACGTCCGCCCAGTCTACGCCGGCGTTGGCGCGCAACGCGCTCACCGCGCGATGAAACCGCAGCACGCGCGCCGCGGTCTTCGGGGTGAGGCCGATGTGTTCGCGGAAGCCGGCGATCAGGCGCCGGTGGCTCCAGCCCAACTGCTCGGCCAAGGCGCGGATGCCGATGCGGCCGCCGGTCGCCTCGAGACGCTCCCAGGCCCAGGCGACGCCGGGTGCGGGCGCAGCGGAGTCGGCCAGGCGGGCGAGCAGGAACTCGTCGAGCAGGGCGAAACGATCGCTCCAGCCGGCGGTGTTTCCGAGGCGCTCGACGAGCGCGGCGCCCGCCGCGCCGAGGACGCCGTCGAGCGGCACCACCCGGTTCTTGAGCTCGTGCATCGGCACGGCGAGCGCGCGGTGGGCCGCGAGCGGGGTGAGATTCGCTTGTACGCCGTGGCTGGTGCCGTACGACTCGGTGAGCGCGTACGCGTCGGACATGCCGGCCGTGAAGATGACCTTCTTGAGGACGTTGACTCCGCCGGCGGTATCGACATAGAACTTGCCCTGCGTGTTTACCCACCCCGCGGGGACGGCCTTGAGCGGCACCTTGCTGCCGCCGCGCACGCCCTCGTCGGCGGTGATCACCAGCTTCGAATCGGC
>WBZN01000544.1_pt1 | contig 28299 bp, 20 predicted proteins | sample 5204281 | NCBI WGS metagenome assembly WBZN01 (sample SAMN12344347, study PRJNA552823) | activated sludge metagenome | biome: Activated sludge suspended growth; feature: Nitrification reactor; material: Wastewater; isolation source: activated sludge from nitrification reactor of wastewater... | reverse complement strand
AGGAGCTCCTGCAGCAGGTCGCCGATGAAGAAATCCTCTTGCCGCGGCTTGCCCACCACGGTGGCGGGGAAGATGGCGTCCTTGCGGCGCGCCACGTAGTCCACCTCGAACACCGGATAGTCGTGGCGCAGCGAGTAGTAGCCGTAATGATCGCCGAAGGGCCCTTCACCGCGTCGTGCGTGCGGCTTCACTTCGCCGACCAAGGCGAATTCGGCGCGCGCCACGAGCGCGTGGGCGCCCGGACCGTCGCAAAGCTCGAGTCTGCGTCCGGCGATGAGTGAGGCGAGCAGCAGCTCGGGCACGTTCTCGGGCAGCGGCGCGATGGCCGACAGCACCAGCGCGGGCGGGCCGCCGAGGAATACCGTCACCGGCAGCGGCTGATCGCGCGCTTCCGCGGCCGCGTAGTGAAAGCCGCCCCCCTTGCCGATCTGCCAATGCATCCCCGTGGTGGACGCGCCGTGCACTTGCATCCGGTACATGCCCAGATTGCTGCGCCCGAGGGCACTGCCGGCGTGAGCCTGGCGATCGGGATGCTCGGTGTAGACCAGGGGCAGGGTGAGGAACGGCCCGCCGTCGGCGCTCCAGCAGGTGAGCGCCGGCAACCGGTCGAGGCGCACATCCGGTGTCACGACCTCGCTCACCGGTCCGCGCTCGCGGCGCTTGCTGCCGATGCGCAGCGCGGCCGCCGCCAGATCTCGCGCGCCCCAGAGCTTGGCGGGCGTCGGCGGCAGCAGGGTCTGCGCCGCCTCGACCAGCCGCCGGATCAGCCGCAGCGGCCGCTTGCCGAACGCGAGCTCGGCGCGCCGCGCGGTGCCGAAGAGGTTCGTCACCAGCGGGAAATCGGCGTCCTTGACGCGAGTGAAGAACAGAGCCGGCCCGCCGGCGGCAATCACGCGACGATGGATCTCGGCCGCCTCGAGATGGCGATCGACCGGCACGTCCACGACCGCGACGTCGTGATCGCGGCGCAGCTGCGCGAGAAACGCGCGCAGGTCGGGAAAGGTCGGCTCGCCCATGAAGCCGCGAGTCTATCGGCCCAGCGGGCGCTCTGTCTCAGTACGTCGCCTTGGTGCGGCGTGTCGTGAGCCGCTGGCGATAGGTCCTCGACGCGCACGTCGTCGATCCAGGCGCTGCCGGGCCCTTCGAGCGCGAGACCGAGCGACAGCGCCATGGCGTGTTCGGGAACCGTGATCTGGAGCGAGTACTCGCGCCAGGCGGCCTCGGAGACCATCGACTCGGACACGTCGGAAGCGAGCTCCGGTTGGAGAGCGAACGCCTGCAGCCAGACGCGCGCGTCGCTGCCCGGCGTCGCACGCGCATACAGACGGACCCGTATCGTCCGCCCTTGATAGCGCTCCGGTGCGATGGGCTGCGAGAGCGAGCCGAAGACCTCGCCGTACGGTGAGGCCGATGCACGAGCGACGCGGCCGCAGCCGCTTCCATGGTGGCAGCCGGTGTGGGCGGCATCGATCTCGTAACCGCCGAGCCAGGCGTCCGCCGAGGCGTACCAAGCTGCCGGAGGCGAGCCTGCCGCCGGGCTTTCGAAGTCGCCGTTCGCCGGCTGAAGGAGTGGCAGCACGTCGACGGACCCTCCCTGCGGATTGGCGCGCGCCGCGTGCGTCTCGGCTGCGAAGAGCAGAACATCGTAGAGATCGGGGGCCCGGTCCTGAACCACCAGGGCCTCCGGATTCTCCGGCGCCCACACCGCGCCGATGGAATAAGCGCGGCGCGGCTCGCGCAGCCACGCCACCGGCCCCGAGGTCGGCACCTGACGCAGATCGAGGGCCAGAAGAGGATAGCCGGCGCTCGCCAGCGCGGAACCCAGGCTGTCGCCGCCGAGCGCGGGCGCCGTGAACTCGTGCAACCCTTGGCCGCCGCCCAAGGGAGCCGGTAGGGCTCGTAGAGACGACGGCACCGCCCTGAACGCTCCCCGATCGAAGGCGAAGCCGCAGATCACCAGGTCATTGCCCAGTGCGCTCCGTAGATACTGGCCCATGCGGAAGGGACCCGCTTGCACGTGCCCGTTGTGCGCCCAGACCACCATTCGGGTGCCGGGATCCTCATGCCGGAGGATCCAGCCGATGTTCTCGGCCATCATGCCGTCGCGAAGGAAGCCGGCGTGGAGGCCGAGTGCGTTGAGCTGTGCAAATTGCGCGACCAGATGCGCATACTGCCGCGCCATCGCGTAGCTCTCGACGCCGGTCCGCCTGCTCCACTCGTTCCGATGGCTGTCGAAAGCGGCTACGAGCCGATTCGCCGCGACCCGCGTGGCCTCCCTTGTGGGCAACGGAGCGAGGCGATGCAGGACGAGCTCGAAGGCGCTCGCTAGCGGAGCCAAATCGTGCGCGAAGCCCGCTGCGTCAGGCGAGCCCTGCGAGCGCATGTAGGCCAACGCGCGCTTCACCGCGCGGACCGGGTATTGAAGGTCGTAGCCGTAGAACTTCACCTTGCGCCGGTGGGCAGGATCTGCATTCCAGGCGCGCATCCAGCGGATCATGTCCAGGACTTCTTCGGTGTTCCAGATCCGGAAGTAGAGCCCCGCCACGGCGCGCTCGGGATCACCCCGGCCATGGAGGACGTACTCGTTGACGTCGAACGCCTCGGGCATGCTGGCCTCGATGCCGAAGACGGTGAAGCCCTTCTCGGCGACCAGGTACTCGAGCAGGCGGTGCTTCAGCTGGAAGAACTCGCGCGTGCCGTGGGTCGCCTCTCCGAGGGCCACGACGTGCGCATCGCCGATCATGGTGCCGATCGGCGCCAGGTCGTCGAAGCCGTGTCCGGCCTCCGTGGTGCGCAGCGGCGCGGCGTGCTCGGCGATCCACGCATCGACTTCCACCGGACGCGCCTTGGCTCCGCGCTGCGCGGAGCTCTCCCCTCCGAGCAAGCTGAACAGGGCCAGCCACCACGCTGGATGAGGCAAAGGCATCGATGGGGAATCTATTGGCTGCACGCCGCGTCTTTGCGGAGCGCGGGGCCAGCCGCCGCCAGGACGCGTCCGGTGGCAAGCCGCGGCCGGCGAAGGTGGTTCGGGGGCTAGAAGAGCAAGAGCGCGCCTCCGCAGGCGGCGGCGATGAGCAGAAGGCCGACGACCGCCTGGCGCCGCACCGCCGCGATGCCGAGGAAGGCGGCGATCGCGCACTTGAGCAGCGTGTTCGACAGCAGCCCGACGCCGAGCGCGCGGGCGGCGAGCTCGACCTGGGCGGGATCGGTGCCCAGGCGCGCCATCGAGAAGGTGAGCGCGTCCATGTCGGTCAAGCCGAGCGCCGCGGCCGACCACAGCACGCCGGTCGAACCGAACCAGCCGCGGCTCCATTCAACGGCGTAGAGCACGGCCTGGAAGAGCAGCGCCATGCGCAGGGCGGCGCCGAGCGCCAGAGGGTTCGAGAGCTCGTTGGTGGCTTCCTCGCCGGCCTGGCGGCGGCGCAGCAGGATGAACGCGGTCGCCGTTCCCACGACGAGCGGCGGCAGGAGATAGCGCAGGCTCCACCAACCCACCTGTGGCGCGATGGCCGCGGCGATCACCGCCACACGCACGCAGACCAGCGTGCTCGCGGCCAGGATGCCGAGTGCCAAGCCCTGCGCCAGCGCCGGTTGGCGGCGGCTGGCGCGGGAGAAGTTCAGCGTCACCGCGGTCGAGGAGACCAGTCCGCCGAGCAGTCCGGCGAGTGCGTAGCCGCGCTCGGGTCCGGCGATGCGCTGCCCGGCGTAGCCCGCGAAGCTCAGCCCCGAGAACACCAGCACCAGGGCCCACAGCTCACGCGGCCGGAACCCGGGATCGGGTCCGTAGGGGCCGAGCGGCAGCAGAGGCAGCAACACGAGGGCCAGCACGGCGAAGCGCAGGCCCGCCTCGATCTCCTCGCTGCGCAGCTTGAACACCAGGTCGTGGATGCGGGTCTTTTCCATCAGCACGAGCGCCGTCAGGGCCGAAATCGCGCTCGCCACGACCAACTCGCCGCTACCGGCGAGGAAGCCAGCGGCAAGGACCACCAAGGCCGCCACTTCGGTGGTCGCTTCGGTGTCGCCTCGCCAGGCGGAGAATCCGTAGGCCGCCACCGCCAGCAGCGCACCGGCGCCGAGCAGCAAGCCACCGGCGAGCTCGAACCCCTGGCCCGGCAGCCAGCCGCCCAGGCCTCCGAGCAGACCGAGGAGCAGAAAAGTGCGGACGCCGGCGAAATCGTGTTGGCGTCCGCGATTGCGCGCCGACCACTCACGCTCGACGCCCACCGCGAGACCGCCGAGGGCGGCCACGCCAAGCTCCATGGCAGCGCTGGCCAGGCTCACGAGCTCATGCCATGGGCACGAGACGGCGGATGTGCTCGACGTAGAGGTCGGCGCGATGCTCGGCCACCAGGTCGAACACCAGCATCAGCGCGCTCTGCGCGATGCAGCCGGTGCCCACCGCGTACCACGTCATGCGGTCGCGGAGGGCGTACGTGAGGATCACGCCGATCGCGAGCAGCGCGATCTCGATGCCCTTGTAGAGCCGGAAGTTTCGCGCCACCGTGTCCATGCGGGCGAGCTCCTGGCTGCGATAGTCCTGGGGATCGCTGTCGAGCTGCGCGGTGAGATTCTCGACCTGCCGGTTGGTGCGCAGCAACACCGCGCCGCCGACCACCAGCTGTACTAGCGCGATGGCGAGCAGCGGCGCGGCCGTCCAGCGGTATTCGCTGGCCGAATTGATGAGCACCAGCGAGATCGCAATCGCCGCGGCCGCGGCGAGCAGGAACAGGGCGCTTTCCGCCTTCTCGGCCTGGAAGTAGCGCACCATCTCGTCCTTCATCTGGAATTCCCAGGCAAGGGTCTTCACGGGCTGACTCACGTCCATGGTGCAAGGTCTCCTGGCGGTCGAGCGCGAGCGTTTCAGTCCGTGCGTTCGATGCGGACTTCCGGGTCGCCCCACGCGTCGCGCACGACGGTGATCTGGCAGGGATTGCAGCACACCTCGCAATCCTGGACCAGCACGCCCCGAACGTCCTCTTCGATGCTGAGCTCCAGCGGCTCGCCGCAGTACGGGCACAGCACCTCGAAGACGTTGTTTATCGCGCTCACGAGCCTAGCGCGAATCACCGCTGCGGCGGCGTGGTAGAAAGTCGTTCCATGAACGCCGCCGCGTCCGCAAAGACTCCCTTCAAAGACCACTTCTCGGGTCACGCGACCGAGTACGCGCGCTATCGACCGACGTATCCGGACGCGCTGTACGAGTTCGCCGCCGGTCTGCCGGCCGGTCGGCGCTTGGCGCTCGACTGCGCCACCGGCAACGGCCAAGCGGCGCGAGGGCTCGCGACCCGCTTCGCGCGCGTGCTCGGAACGGACGCCAGCGCACAGCAGGTTCTCGCCGCGCCGCGGCTCGGCGGGGTGCTGTTGGCGGTGGCGCCGGCGGAGCGCGCCCCGGTCGCCGCGCACACCGTCGATCTGGTCAACGTGTCGCAGGCTCTGCACTGGCTGCATCACGCGTCGTTTTACGACGAGGTGCGGCGGGTGCTCGCTCCGGGCGGCGCCCTGGTCGCGACCATGTACGACTACCTCGAGGCCGGGCCCGCCATCGACGCCGCGGTGCAGGCGCTGCGCGAGGTGGTCGATCCCTATTGGCCCCCCGAACGCGCCTACACCACCCGCGCCGGCTTTCATGCCCTCCCGTTCGGTTTGCGTGAGGAGCCGGCGGGCGAGCTGGCAATGCGGCAGGACTGGACGCTGGACGAGCTGCTGGGCTATCTGTCGACCTGGTCGAGCGTGCGGCGCTACACCGCGGCGCATGGCGGCGATCCCGTCGCGCGCCTCCAGCCCCTCTTCGCGGAGGCCTGGGGCGACGCGGGTGAGCGGCGGGCGATCCGCTGGCCGCTGATGGTGCGGGTCGGGCGGCCGTGAGCGGGCCGCCGTACGCCGCGCCGTCGGCCCCTCGGGATCGGTCGGTCCTGGCCTGAAATGGCTGCGGCGCCGCGCGGTCTTGCCCGCCTAGCCGGCAGCCTCCTCGGGCGCTCGATCCTTGCGCTGCTTGCCGTCGGCTTGTTGCCGCTGGCGATCGCCTCGTATCGATTGGTCGGCCTCAACCGCGCGGCGATGGCCGAGCAGGTGCTGCGCACGCACGTGGTGTCGGCGCGCAGCGCGGCGGGCCGCGTCGGCGCGTTCGTCGAGGCGCGCCGCGCCTTGGCCGGCGGCGCGGCTGCGAACGCGGTGCTCGCGGACCCGCACTCCGCCGCGGCGGCGAATTTTCTGGCCGAGAACCTCAAGGCGTGGTCGGGTCTCGGAGTGATCGGAGTCGCGGTGCTCGATCCGCGGGGCGAGCTGGTGGTGCGAGCCCAACTGAAGGGCGAGGGTCTCGCCGAGGCGGTCGCCGTCGGTATTGCGGGCCGCAGTCCCGGCAGTCCGGCCGGCCAAGGCCGCGACGCGTCCCCGGCGGTCGAGCTGCTCGCTCTCGCACCGTCGCCGCGGCTGCTGCTCCGGGTCGCGGCACCCCTGCCGCAGGCCGCAGGCGAAGTGGTCGTGGTCGCGGACGCGGCCGATGTGCGCGACTTCCTGCGCCCGGACGAGCTCGGCGACGAGGCGGAGCTGACGCTCATCGACGGCAACGGCAGCGCCGTGCTCACCCAGCAGGGATCGGGTTCGCCCGCTTCGGCGGGCGCGGCAGGCCGGCCGACGATGGACGACGCGATACCACCCGCTCTCCTCGCCACGGCACGCTCGGGGCGCGTGAGCGGCGCGGCACGCTATGCCCGCGTCGATGGCAGCACCGTGCTGGGAGCCGCCGCCCCCGTCGAGGGCACCACCTGGGCCGTGGTGTCACTGCAGCCGACGCGGGTCGCCGATCGACTCGCGGAGAACGTGCGCACTCGCGCCCTCGCCGCCCTCGGCGCCGCTCTGCTGCTGATCGCGCTCTTGTCGATGGCGGCCTGGCTTGCCGTGGTGCGGCCGATCGGCCGCCTGGCGGCGGCGCAGAGCCGCCTCGCCGGCCGGGCTCCCGGGACCGCCGGCACGAGCATCGTCGAGCTCGAGGCGTCGTTCGCGGCGCTCGAGCGCGCGATCGAGGACCGGCGTCAGCTCGACGCCGTGTCCCTCGGGCGCTACCAGGTACTGGAGGTCCTCGGGTCCGGCGGCATGGGTACGGTCTTTCGCGGCTTCGACCCCAAGCTCGAGCGACCGGTGGCGTTGAAGATCGTGCCGACGCGTGGCGAAGGAGCCGTCGCGCGCAAGCACACGGACCGCCTGTTGCGCGAGGCGGTCACGGTGGCGCGCTTCAGCCATCCCCACATCGTCGCGGTCCACGACGTGCAGGAGGCCCCGGGTGGCGCGTTCGTGGCGATGGAGTTCGTGGCCGGTTGCAGCCTCGAAGCTTTGGTCGATGCGCGCGGCAAGCTCGGCCTGGATCAGGTGGCCCCACTTGGGCTGGCCGTGGCGGAAGCGCTGGCCGCCGCGCACCGGCTCGGGGTGGCGCATCGCGACGTCAAGCCGGCCAACGTTCTGCTCGGCCAGGACGGCGCGATCAAGGTGAGCGATTTCGGCATCGCGGCCCTGCTGTCCGGCCCCCTCTCGAGCGAGCCGGAAGGCGACGACGTGATCTTCGGCACGCCCGGATTCCTGGCGCCGGAGGTGCTGCTCGAAGGTCGCTGGGGCCCGGCGGCCGATCTCTTCGCGCTCGGCGTCACGTTGTACTTCGCGCTTTCCGCGCAGCTGCCGTACGGCGGCGAATCGCTCCGCGAGCTGCTGCGGTCCGCCGTCGACGGCCCGCCGCCCCGCGCGCTACGCCTGGCCCGTGGCGCCGCGGGCGGCGATCGCGAAGGCGATGCGACGGGCGCCGCCGAGGTCGAAGGGCTGGTGCAGAGCCTGCTCGAGCGCAGCCCGGCGCGGCGGCCGGCGAGCGCGCAGGCCGTCGTCGAGGTGCTGAGCACGTTGTGCGCCAGGCACGGCTGGCGCTGGTCGAGCCCGCCGACGGCGGCAGAGTCGAAGGCCGGACCCGAGAGGCCCGGCCAGTGGTTGGAGACATCGAGCCTGCGCCGCTGAGCGCTACTTGCCGCTTTTCGCGACGATCGGCCAGTCGATCACTTGCCGATTGCCGACCGCGTCGGCGACCTGAATCCGCAGCACCCAGTTGCCCTTCGCGAGCTCGATCGGCCGCGGATACAGGCGGGCGACGCCGCTGCCGCCGTCGGTGACGTGCAGCGCGAGCGCCGTCCAGCCCTCGAGCTTCACGGGCGACCCGGCGCGGAACGGATTCGCCTGCGGCGCGCGCAGGTAGAGCACGGATTCGTCCACCGGCTGCGGCAAGCGGCCGGGGTTCTCGGGGTCGTCGAGCGTCGAGTACCAGGCGGCCGGCGGGACGAGCGGTCCGCGCTGCCAGGGCTGCGGCACGCCCCAGGAGAACGGCACCCAGGAGATGCCGTCGAGCGACCACTCGAGCTGCGCCGGCAGCGGCCAGCGCACCGGCGGCGGGAAGCGGCGGCGCTTCTCGGTTTCCTTGGCCGCCATCTGATCCGGCGAGGGAGGCAGATTGGCGGTCTCCCAGCGCACGCTGGGCGGCTCGCTGTCGACCGCGAAACGCACGGTCGAGAGCGTTTCGGGCTCACCGCAGGCGCCCGCGACGGTCACCGCCGCGGTGTGCGGGCCGGTCGGCCACGGACCGTGCAAGGCTTCGAGAGCCGCCGGCTTGCCGTCGAGCAGGAGGGCCGCGCCGGCGGGTGACGAGCCGTCGCTGCTGACCAACGCGAGCTGGCTGCGGCCGTCGAGCCACAGGGTGTCGCCGCGCTGTGCGTTCACGCCGGTCGCGGCGATGGTGGCGGTCGCCGCGGCGGCTCCGGCGACCGCGGCGCCGGGCGCGATGCGAAACGGCACGAGCGTCGGATAGCCGTCGAGGCCGCTGGCGCTGCGCGCGGCGACGCGCAGGAAATAGTCGCCCGCCGCGAGCGCCGCGCTGCGCCAGGTGGGCTCGGTGACGCCACTCGCGCGGTCGACGAGCGCCGCACAGTCCGCGTCCCGGCAGAGGTCGACTTCATAGGTCGCGGCTCCGGGGACCGCCGCCCAGCGCAGGGGAGGATTGTTGCAGCCGAGCACTGCGCCGCTCGCCGGAGAGGTCACACGTGGAGCGGGCAACAGCGCTTCCGGTGGGGCAGGAGGACCGCTCGCCGGCACCACGGACCCCGTGCCTTGCGCGACGTCGAAGCGAGTTCCCGCCGCCTCGACGGCGCCGCTGCCCCGATAGACCATGAACGCGCCCTCGCCGCTGGTCGCGCGGCGCACGCGGCTGTCGCCGTTTGCCTGGCCGCGCAATTTCGACGTGGCGTGGGCGTCGCCGAATACGATCTCGATGTCGTTCTGGGCCGGCCGCTCACCCGCTCGCACGTCGGCAGTGCCCTGCTCGATCTCGACCTCTCGCGGTGCCTCCGGCACCAGCTTTGCGCCACGGCGGCGCAGGAAGAGCAGCGAGTCCTCGGTGACGAGGAGGCGCGCGCCATCGTCGAACGTGAGCTCGGCGGAGGACTTCTCGCGTGTGCGCAGGCCGTCGCGGTCGAGCAGTAGGTCGTTCTCGACGGCGTCCGACCAGGTGAGCGGCCCGAGCTTGTCGTCGACCGTCTGCGACTTGCGCGACAGCAGCGCATCCGGTCCCCCGCCGCCGGCACCGACCTTGATCTGCAGGCGTGTTCCCGGGGTCAGCTTGTGCGGATTGGCGAGTTTCGGATTCAGATGCCAGTTCTCCGGCCAGCGCTCGCTCTGCCCCAGGTAGCGTTGCGAGAGCCCCTCGAGCGTGTCGCCGTCGCGCACCACATGCCAGGCGATGGTCTCGGCGCGGGCACTCACCGCGGCGACGGTGGTCGTCGACGGCGCGTCGGCGCGCGCCGGTACGGCGATCAGGAGCGCGGCGAGGATGGTGAATCCTGGGGCGACGTGGCGCATAGACGTGAGCTCCTACCGCAGCGAACGGTGGACCGAGGTTTCGGGGATTTTGCCATGCCGTTCGCCCGGATGGGGTCTCGCGACGCAGACCGAAGCAGCCGCGGGTTCTCCCGCTCGCGGAGGCGCCGGCGGAGAAAGAGGCATAGACTGTTGACGATAAGGCCAGCGCCGATGCCCGCTCCGAGCCAATCCCGTGCCGTACAGCTCCTGCTGGTGGAAGACGGGCGTCCCGTGCGCATTCTCGCGGAACGCGAGATCCCCGAGTCCGGCAGCCTTCTGGTCGCGATCCACCCTGACCGTACGCCGGCGGAGCTCGTGGCCGGCAGCGGCTTCGAGTTCGTTTCCTTGGACGCAGCGCCGCTCGGCGAACGCGAGACCGCACTGCGCGTGGCGCGGGCCGGGAACGAGGACTCGGAGGTGGTGGCGATCGGTACGGACGGACCGTATCCGTATCTGACGCGTCCCTTGCGTTCGGCGGAAGTTCGCCGGCTGCTGGCCGAGGATCCGGACGCCGGCCGCGACGGCACCTCGACCAGGGAGCCGCAGGCCATCGAGGGCGCCATCCTCGGGAAGAGCGCCGGCATGCGCCGGGTCATCGAAACGCTGGAGCGGGCCGCGGCCTCGACGAGCAGCGTGTTGCTGCTCGGCGAGACGGGTACCGGCAAGACGCTGCTGGCGCGGGCGCTGCACCGCATGTCGCCGCGCCGCGAGCAGCCGTTCGTGGCGCTCAACTGCGGCGCCTTCCAGGAAGCACTGCTGGAGAGCGAGCTTTTCGGGCATGAGCGCGGCGCCTTCACCGGCGCGGTGAGCGAGAAGCCGGGGCTGTTCGAGACCGCCAATCACGGCACGTTGTTCCTCGACGAGGTGGCGGAGCTCTCGCGGCCGATGCAGGCCAAGCTGCTGCAGGTCCTCGACAGCGGCGAGTACCGCCGCGTCGGCGCGACGCGCGCGCGCCGGGCCGAGGTGCGTGTGGTGGCGGCCACCAACCGCGACCTCGAGCTCGAGGTGCGCGAGGGGCGTTTCCGCGAGGACCTGTACTTCCGGCTCAGCGTCCTCGCAGTGGCCGTGCCGTCGCTGCGCGACCGCCCGGAGGACCTGCCGGCGCTGATCGCCGGCCTCCTGTCGCGTCTCGAGCTGCGCGGGTTGCCGCGCAAGTCCGTCGCTGCGACCGTGCTGCCGGCGCTCGCGTCGTACCGTTGGCCCGGCAATGTGCGCGAGCTCGCCAACGTGCTCGAGGGCATGGTGCTGCTGTCGGCAGGTCCGGTCCTGGGGCCGGAGCAGCTGCCGCAGCGGATTCGTGGCGCCGCCGCAGAGCCGGCGGCGGCCCAGCGTCAGGCGGCGCCGCAGACCCTGGCGGAAGTCGAGCGCCAGCACGTGCAGGAGGTCTTCGCGCACACCGGCGGCAACAAGGCGGCCGCGGCCCGTCTGCTCGGCATCGACGTCAAGACCCTGGCGGCGAAGCTGCGCGCGTAGCCGGCGTTCCGCGCATCGCGCTCAGCGCACCACGGGTGGCAGGTCCTCTGCATCCTCGACCCAGGCGGCGACCATCGAGAAGGTCGGGGTGCGCCGGGCGAGCCCCTTGCTTTCGTTGACCCGCGACAGCATGCGAGTGAGCGCGGCGGCGTCATGGCGGCCGAGGTCGTGCAACGTCCCGGCGCCCGCCGCTTCGAGCAACTCGCTGAACAGCTTGCCGACGCCGGGCACGCGCATGAGATCCGCGCGATGCGCCCACCGCAGCAGCAGAGCCTCCGGGATCCCGGTGCGCGCCGCGAGGACGGCGCGTGAGCGGGGATGCGCGGCGCGCTTCAACAGTTGGCCCGTCGTCTGGACGCCTTCGGCGATGAGGCGCGCCGCGTGCTGCGACTCGACTCCGTCCAGGGTTTCGATCGGATAGGACTTCAGTCTCGGCATGACGTACGGCTCCCGGCGGATCCAAGCACTGCTTGGGCATCCAAGGGAGCAAAGGGAGTGCCAGCGCGGTCGGGCGGCGTTACGGCGGTTTTTCGGCCCGTCTGCCGAGATCGCGATCGCGGCGGTGGCCGACGCGGGGAGAAACTCCGCGCGCTGCGGAATTTCTCCCCGATCGTTTTGCTGACTGGCTCAGCCCGCGATGGCGGAGGTGCAATGCCCGCAACGAACCGCCTTGAGCGGCACGGGCATCAGACACTGCGGGCAATCGCGCGTCGTCGGCGCGGCGGCCGGGGCGGGCCTGCGGAAGCGGTTCGCGAGTCGCACCATGAGAAAGATGACGAAGGCGAGGATCAGGAAGTTGATGATGTTGTTGAAGAACGAGCCGTAGGCGAGGATCGGCGCGCCGGCCGCCTTCGCCGCCGCGAGGGTCGGATACGTCTCTCCGTTCAGGCTCACGAAGAGATTGGTGAAGTCCACCTTGCCGAGCAGGACGCCGAGCCCGGGCATCAGCACGTCGTCGACCATCGAGGCCACGATCTTGCCGAACGCGCCGCCGAGGATCACCGCGACGGCGAGGTCGAGCACGTTCCCGCGGGCGACGAACTCCTTGAATTCCTTCCACATGGCGTCTCCTTCCTCTCCGAGCGGCGAGTCAGTGGGCCGCGAGTCGCTTGGCGATCCGATCGAGCTTGTCGGCGTAGCCGGCGATCACGCCGCTCACGACCACGATCTGGGCCTCCGCCTCGCTCCAGTGCCGCAGCTCGATGGCCTCGCGCACCGCCGGCAGCGTCTTGACGCCATAGCCGGTGTACTGGCCGGGGGCGTAGATCTGGTGCACGTACCAGGGGCGGCCCGGCAAGCCCTCGCTGCGCGTGAAGGCGCGCTCCAATCCCGCGAGGTCGGTGTCGAGCCGGGCGGCGTCGGCCGGCGCGAGCGCGGGGGCGAACTTCGCGAGCGCGGCGTCGAGGTCCTTGGCGCTGGCTTGCAGCTTCGCCACCGCGTTTTGCAGCGGCGCGAAGTTCAGGAACGGCACCGGCTCCTTGGGGGCCGGCGGCACGTAAGTAAGCGTCGGGTCGGCGACCGCCTCGAACGTCCTGTCGTGCAGGCGCCGGTTGGTTTCCTCGGTCTGCTTGCGCATGTCGTCGGCCAGCTTGGTGACCTCGCGGGCGTAGGTCGCGACCGCCTCGGCGACCGGCGTCAGCGTGAGCGGCAAGCGCTCGGCCTGCGCCAACCGCAGCGTCAGTCGGCCGGTGGTCTCGGCCTGCGTGATGCCGTAGACGAATCCGGGATCGCCGAAGCGCACGTAGTGCGCGAACGAGTCGTAGACCGAGTGGTACGAACCGCCGCCGTTCTCGCCGCCATAGCCGAGGTTGAGCGAGGCGATTCCCAGGTGCTGGAGGAACGGCGTGAAGTCCGAGCCCGAGCCCAGAGCGTCGAGTCGCAGGTCGTCGCGATCGCGCGCCTCCTTCTGCGCGTCGGCGTCGCCGCGCACCAGGACGACGGCGCGGGCGCGCTCGCGCACCGACAGCTTGGTCTCCGGGTCGATGACGTCACGCGCCACCTCGTTCACCAGGCGCTCGAGACTCTGCGCGCCGTCGAAGCCCATGAAGCCGCGCCCGTTGCTGTCGCTGTTCAAGTAGGCCACGGCCTTCGCCTTGAGCTCGTCGGCGTGGGCCTCGGCCCATTCGGTCGAGCCGATCAGGCCGGGCTCCTCGCCGTCCCAGGCGGCGAACAGGATGGTGCGCTTCGGACGGAAGCCGTCCTTGGCGAGCAGGCCGATGGCGCGGGCCTCGGCGAGCATCGCGACCTGGCCGCTCAGCGGATCGTCGGCGCCGTTCACCCAGGCGTCGTGGTGATTGCCGCGCAGGATCCATTCGTCGGGACGTTCGGCGCCGCGCAGCGTCGCGATCACGTCGTACACCGGCTTGAGCGACCAGTCGAAGGCGAGTTGCAGGTGGACCTTCGCCGGGCCCGGGCCCATGTGGTACGTGGTGGCGAGCGCGCCCCGCCATTCGGCCGGCGCTACGGGGCCGCCCAGCGCGGACAGCAGGGGCAGCGCGTCGCCATAGGAGATCGGCAGCACGGGAATCTTCGTGAGGGTCGCCGCGTCCTTGATCGCCAGGCGCTTGGCGTCCTTGGTGGCGGCCACGCCGGGTGTCAGGGGATCGCCGCTGTAGATCGGCATGTCGGCCACCGAGCCGCGCTGCGCACCATGGTCGTTGCGCCAGGCGCCCTTGGGGTAGACGTCGCCCTGGGCGTAGCCGTCGTCGCGCGGATCGGAATAGATGATGCAGCCGAGCGCGCCGTGCTCGGCCGCGACCTTCGGCTTGATGCCGCGCCAGGAAGCGCCGTAGCGCACGATGACGATCTTGCCCTTGACGTCGATGCCGTGCTGCGCCAGCTCGTCGTAGTCCTTGGGCAGCCCGTAGTTGGCGTACACCAGATCGCCGGTGACGTCGCCGTCAGCCGAGTACGCGTTGTAGGTCGGCAGCTGTTCCTTGGTCTGGCCGGAGGTCGGGTCGCCGGCCACGGCGGGCTCGGAGAGGCTCGCCACGAAACGGGTCGGGCCGGTCATCTCGAGGTGCCGCGAGATCGGCGTGGGAAAGAGCACCGAGAACTCCTCGATGTGCGTGTCGTAGCCCCAGTCGCGCAGCCAGCCGGCGATCTTCTCGGCGTTCGCCTTGCCGGCGGGAGAGCCGACGTGGTGCGGATGGGCGCTCAGCTCCTGCAACCAGGTGCGCAGATCTTCGGCACGCAGCAGGCCGTCGAAGCGCTTCTCGAGGGCGCGCTCGGCCGTCGAGCTCGCGGCCGAGAAGCCGAGCAGCGGCGGATCCTCGGCATCGAGCGCCGTCGGCCGCGACGCCGCCAACAACAGCAGAGTGCAGCACAGCAGTGGGAATGGACGGCGTGGCAACGGCAGGCGCGAGAACGGAAAGCGGGTAGTGCGCAGGATCATGGGCGCTCCTTCGAAACGGCGGAAGCGTCGATTCTACGGTGCCTGCCGCCGCGTCGCGTCGCCGTCGACGGGTGGAGCGGTCCTGGTGGGGCGGAGTGGTCGGTTTTCCGGTGGCGGATGCTGAATCGAGGGTGCAATGCGAGAATGCGCCGATGTCCGAGGCCGTCCCCGATCTCGCCGCTCTCGAGGCCGCCCGCGAGCGTCTGCGTGGCCGCGTCCGGGTGACGCCCGTGCTCGCCGCCGCCCCCTGCCGCGATCGCCAGCGCCTGCCCGAAGGGGCTGAGCTGTCCCTGAAGCTCGAATGCCTGCAGGTCACCGGCTCGTTCAAGGCCCGGGGCGCGCTCAACGCCTCGCTCGGCCTCGATGCCGCGCGCCGGGCGCGCGGCCTGGTGACCGCTTCGGGAGGCAACCACGGGCTGGCGGTGGCGTACGCCGGCTGGGCAGCGGGCGTGCCCACGACGGTGTTCCTGCCCGAGAATGCGCCACCCCACAAGGCGACCGGCATCGCGGCCTGGGGAGCGCGCGTCGAGCGCGTGGGCCAGGCCTGGGACGACGCCAATCACGCGGCCTTGGCCGAAGCGGAGAGGAGCGGCGCCTGCTATCTCCATCCGTTCGCCGACGCCGCGGTGATCGCCGGGCAAGGCTCCCTCGGACTGGAGCTGCTCGATCAGGTGCCGGAGATGGACGTGCTGGTGGCGGCGATCGGCGGCGGCGGACTGATCTCCGGACTCGCTCTGGCCGTCGCCGCGCGCCGTCCCGGTCTGCGCGTGATCGGCGTCGAGCCGGTGGGCGCGCCGACGCTCCACGACAGCCTGCGCGCCGGGCGCGTCATCGAGCTCGAGAGGCTGGAGACGGCGGCCAACACACTGGCGCCGCGCCGCAGCGCGGAGATCAACTTCGAGATCGTGCGCCGGCACGTGGAGCGCGTCGTGCTGGTCGACGACGAGGAGATGCGCGGCGCCGCGCGCTGGCTGTGGCGCGAGTTCGCGGTCGCGGCCGAGATGTCCGGCGCGGCGGCGGTGGCGGCGCTGCTCGGCGGGCGGGTGCCGCTGCAGGGTGGCGAGCGCGTCTGCGCGCTGGTCTGCGGCGCCGGCCGCGACGGCCTGGACGCAGGCTGACCAGGCGTTACTGATCGAGCTCGCGGAGCATCTGCTCCAGCGCGCCGCGCTGCTCGGGATCGTTCTCCAGCCGCAGGGCCTGCCGGAAGCTGCTGCGGGCCGCGTCGCGGTCCTGCAACTGGTAGAGCTCGATCGCCCCGAGAGTCTTCCAGAGCTCGCCACGATCCGGCTGCAGGCGTACCAGCGCCGCGTACGACTCCGCCGACTCGCGAAAGCGGCCGAGGCGATAGGCAGCGCGCGCCGCGTTCTCGAGGGGCGCCGGATCGGTCGGGTTGCGCCGTGCCGCCTGCCGGAAGTCGGCGAGCGCCGGCTCGAGCTCACCGGCCTCGGCGAGCAGAACGCCGCGCTCCTGATACACCGTCGGCACGTGGCAGCCCGCGGCGATCGCGGCGTCGAGCACTCGCTTCGCCTCGGCGCGCTGCCCGCGTTCGCGGAGCAACCGCGCCAGGTTCGAGGCCGCCTCGGGCTGGGTGGCGTCGAGTGCCAGCGCGTGCCGGTACTCGCGCTCGGCGTCGCTCTTCCTGCCGAGCTTGAGCAGGCTGCCCGCGACGCTCGCCACCGGCACCGCCGAGAGCTCGTTCTCCTTGGCGGCGCGTTGGAAGAGCGCGAGGGCCTTCTCGGTCTGGCCCGTGTCGCGCAGGCACTCCCCAGCCAGGCTCAGGGCGGGAAAATTGTGCGGATCGGCGAGGACGATCCGCTGCAGGTCGGACAGGATCTCGGCGCACTTGCCCTGCTGCACACCCTCGGCGGCCTTGTGCAAGGCCTGCGCCGTCGCCGTCATGGCGCGTGGGTCCGGCAGCGTCGCGCTCACCGCGCCGCCGCCGGCGTTGCCCAGGTAGCCGAGACTCGCCAGTTGGCGGCGCTGATCGTCGGTCAAGACGTTCTCGGCGCGCGCCGCGCGATCCAGCGTCTCGCCGGCGGCGGCGAGCCACGAGCGCAGGCGGTCGCTCCAAGCGGCGAGCGGCTTGGGTTCGTCGGCTGCCAGATCGTGCGCCTCGTCGGGATCGCGGTCGATCCGGTAGAAGCTGCTTTGCGGCGCCTGCAGGAACAGCTCGGCGCCGTCCGACATGGCCCGCAGCGGATACCACTTGTAGGCGAAGAACGGCAGGAAGCTCTCGCTGTAGCTGGTGCGGCGACAAGTCCCCGGATCGGCCGGCGGCAGCAGGCTTTCGCCGTCGAGGCCGGTGGCCGGAACTCCGGCGAGAGCGAGCAGCGTGGGCGTGACGTCGGCGGTGCGCGCCAGGCAGTCGTCGGCCCGCGCCGCGGGCACGCCCGGCCCCGCCAGCAGCAACGGCACGCGGCGTGCCCCGCGATAGAGCAGCAGCCCGTGCGACACCTCGCCGTGCTCCCCGAGCATCTCGCCGTGGTCGCCCACCGCCGCCACCACGGTGCCCGCGGGCAGGGCGGCCAGCAGGACGCCGACCTGCTCGTCCATATAGGCGATCTCGCCGTCGTACAGGCGGTTCGGCCCGGTGGCGTGGTCGGCGAAGCGGGTGGGCGGCCGGTACTCCTCGTGGGGATCGTAGTAGTGCACCCACAGGAAGAACGGTGGATGCAGCCGACGCAGTGCACGCTGCGCTGCTTCGGTGGTGAATTCCGCCTGACGTTCGCTCACTTCGGTACCGGCCGCGTAGCCGTCTCCGAGATCGTCGTCGTAGGTGCGAAAACCCTGATCGAGCCCGTGGCGGCGCGCCAGCACGATCGCCGAAACCACTGCCGCGGTGTCGTATCCCGCCTTCTGGAGCCGCTCGGCCAGCGTCTCGATGCCGGGCTGGAGGACGAACGTGCCGTTGTCGCGCACGCCGTGATGCGGCGGCAGCAGGCCGGTGAGAATCGTCGAGTGGCTGGTGAGGGTGATCGGCGCCGCGGTGTCGACGCGCACGAAACGGGTGCCGCGGGCCGCCAGCGCGTCGAGGTTCGGCGTGCGCGCGTAGGGCCAGCCCCAGGCTCCCAGATGATCGGCGCGCGTGGTGTCGAGCGTGATGAGAACGAGGTTGGGACGCGGGTTCGGCGCCGCTCGCGCGAGCCCTCCCGCGAAGGCCAACGCCAGCGCCGCGGCCGGCCAGACGAAACGGACTGTGGCATTCACGGGAGCGGCAGTATACGCGCCGGAAGTCCGATAGCGGCCACCGACGAATTCGACCCGTTCGTCCCTGTGCGATCCGCAGGCGAATCCCCCATTGCGTAGCCTGTAATCGTTTACATGCGGTCACGGATGGTCGTTTTTTGACGCCCCGTGGCGGGCACTGTGTCCCTGAAAGTCGCAGAACGACAAAAATTAAACTTACCCCTTGACACCGTATGGCAGTCGCCGTAGGGTTCGTTCCGTTCCGATCCCAGAATCTAGCTTGTAGTCGCTGATCCCTGTTCCCTGTTCGGTTGTCCCTGCCGGCATGCGCTGGCCACGAAATGGGTGACCCGCCTTGGAAACGCCGCGTGCGGCGCCGTCTCCGGGGCTTTCGACAGCAGGAACCGTCCGGACGTCCCTCCGGCGGCGTTCATTTCGAGGAGGAAGGGGAAATGAAGCAGCGAACGCGGTACCTAGCCGGGCTTGCTACGGGCCTGGCACTTGCACTCTTGCCTGTAGGCAAGGCCGGAGCGCAGGTGATGACGAAGGATCGCTCGGACAATCTCGCCGACCGCTCCGTGGTCAGCCAGCGTCTGACGATGAGCGCCAGCGATGCGCAGGCGATCGAAGACGCGCGCACCTACCTCGCGGCCCCGGTCCAGGACGACTGGCAGGCCTTCCAGTGGGGCGCTCAGGGCGAGTGGCACTCCTTCGTCGACATGCGTTCCGGCCACATCAACTTCGCCGAAGGCGCCGGCATCCCGTGGATCCCGGGCCGCGGCAACCGCCTGCAGATGGCCGACATCGCCGGCCACATGCAAGGCAAGAAGAGGATCGACCTTGCAGCCGTGGAGTCGATCGCGCGTGAGTTCCTGCCGCGCGTCGCGTCGGTGCTCGGCGTCGATCCCAAGAGCTTGGTGCTCAACCACGGCCGTTCCGGCCAGCCCGCTCCGTACCTCTGGTACGTGGACTTCGACATGGTGGTGAACGGCTTCGCCGTCGAAGGCGCCAGCGTGGTCTTCCGGGTGAACAACGGCAACCTGATCCAGTTCGGCAGCGACAACCTGCCGGCGCTCGGCGCGAAGGTCCCGCCGGCGCGGCTCAACGCGCAGCAGGCGTTCGCCAAGCTCGGCGACTACTTGGGCGGCTTCGAGCCGGGCGATCGTTTCCTCGATCGCGGCTCGTTCCACTACTTCCCGACCAACGTCCAGAACGACCGCTTCTCGGAGGGCTATGAGCCCGGCAAGGGCCGCGGCATCGCCGGCGTGTGGGAGTTCGTGTTCAAGCGCCCCGGCACCGTGGGCACCTGGCGCGGACGCATCGACGCCACCAACGGCGACGTCCTCGAGTTCTACGACATCAACGACTACGCGTCCGCGACCGGCGGCACCTATCAGGGCGACCGCCCGGCGACGGAGGTCACCCTGCCGCTGCCGTTCACGAACCTCTCGACCGGCGGCTTCACCAACTCGGCCGGTCTGTTCACGGCCACCGGCACGCCGAGCACCACGCTCGCGGGCCAGTACGTGAAGATCGTCGACACCTGCGGCGCGATCTCCAAGGCCGCGGATGCGAGCGGCAACATCGCGCTCGGCAGCGCGACGGGCACCGACTGCACGACCCCGGGCTCGGGCGGCGCCGGCAACACTCACGCCTCCCGCACCCAGTTCTACAACGTCAACCGCGCCAAGGAAGTGGGCCGCGGCTGGCTGCCGACCAACAGCTGGCTGGGCGCTCAGCTGACCGTGAACGTCAACCTGAACCAGACCTGCAACGCCTACTGGGACGGCGTCTCGACGCTCAACTTCTTCAAGTCGGGCGGCGGCTGCGCCAACACCGGCGAGCTGCCGGGCGTGTCGCTCCACGAGTGGGGCCACGGCCTCGACCAGAACGACGGCAACGGCAGCTCGGCCGACAACGGCACGGGCGAGACCTACGGCGACTTCTCGGCCGCCCTGGCCACGCACGCTTCCTGCATCGGCAACGGCTTCCTGACCAGCAACTGCGGCGGCTACGGCGACGCCTGCAACGCCTGCACCGGCGTGCGCGACATCGACTACGCGAAGCACACCTCCAACACGCCGGAGACGGTGGCCAACTTCACCCAGACCAAGTGCCCGGCGCCCTCGGCCAACAACCCGAACTACGTCGGTCCCTGCGGCAAGGACGCGATCTCCCGCGGCTCGAGCGCCAACAAGCGCGAAGGCCACTGCGAGTCGGTTCCGATCTCGCAGGCCCTCTGGGACCTGGCGAACCGTGACCTGACGGGCGCCGGCCTCAGCCTGGGCGCGGCCTGGGCGGTTACCGATCGCCTGTGGTACCTGTCGCGCTCGACCACCACGACGGGCTTCGTCTGCAACACCTCGACCGCCACCTGGACGTCCAACGGCTGCGCCACGGGCACCCTGTTCCGCACCCTGCGCGCGGTCGACGACGACAACGGCAACCTCGCCGACGGCACGCCGCACGGCGCGGCCATCGCGGCGGCGTTCAACCGTCACGGCATGGCTTGCACGACCGACACGGCGTGGAACACCACGTTCGCCGGTTGTGCGGCTCCCGCGGCTCCGGCGCTGTCGATCGCCCCGGGCAGCAACTCGGCGGCGTTGACTTGGACCGGCAGCACGGGCGTGTACGACGTCTACCGCAACGAGCGCGGCTGCTCGGCCGGTTTCGTCAAGGTCGCCAACGACGTCTCGACCGCGTCCTACACGGACACGGCGGTCGCCAACGGCCTCACGTACTACTACCAGGTGGTCGCGCAGCCGAGCGGCAACGAGGCCTGCGGCTCCGCGCCGTCGACCTGCGTCTCGGTGACCCCGGCCGCCGTCGTCACCCCGGACTTCGCGATCTCGGCCGCGCCGACCGCGGTTTCCGTGGTGCAGGGCAACTCGGGTACCTCGACGGTCACCACCACGGTGTCCGGCGGCTTCAGCAACGCGGTCTCGCTGACCTCCACCGGTGCGCCCGCGGGCGTCACGGTGTCGTTCAGCCCGGCCTCGATCGCGGCCCCGGGCTCGGGCTCCTCGACGGCGACGTTCGCCGTGGCGGCTTCCACCGCGGTCGGCACCTACGCCATCACTCTCACGGGCACCGGTGGCAGCACGACCCACAACGCGACGGTCAACCTCACGGTCACCGCTCCGGCCACGCCCGACTTCACGATCTCGGCCTCGCCGACGTCGACGTCGATCGCGGCCGGCTCGACCGGCAACGTCACCATCACCACGGCGGTCTCCGGCGGGTTCTCCAACGCCGTGGCGCTGTCGGCCACCGGCCTGCCCACGGGCGTGACGGCGGCTTTCGCTCCGACGTCGATCGCGGCGCCCGGCGCGGGTTCCTCGACCCTGACCCTGACGGTCGCTTCGACCGCCACCGCCGGCACCTCGACGATCACGGTGACGGGCACGGGCGGAACCACCACGCACTCGACGACGGTCAGCCTCACGGTGACCACGACGGGCGGCGTCACGGTGCTCACCAATGGGGTGGCGAAGACCGGCCTGGCGGGGGCGCTCAACTCGCAGACGTTCTTCAGCATCGCGGTGCCGGCCGGAGCCACGAACCTCGTGTTCACCCTCTCGGGTGGCACGGGTGACGCCGACATGTACACCCGCTTCGGCTCGCAGCCGACGCTCAGCACGTATGACTGCCGTCCGTACGTCTCCGGCAACAGCGAGAGCTGCTCCGTCGCGGCGCCGTCGGCAGGCACGTACTACGTGATGCTCAACGGCTACGCCGCATACTCGGGCGTCTCGTTGCTCGCGAGCTTCACGGCTCCGGGCGGCGGTGGCGGCGGTACCGAGCTGGTCACCAACGGTGGCTTCGAAGGCAGCGTTTCGCCGTGGGTGCTGGCCGGCACGGGCTCCACGTGGAGCTCGACGGCGTCGAATGCTCACGCCGGTTCGGGCTCTCTCGCCCTGGGTGGCGTGAACAGCGGCAGTGGTACGGCGTACCAGACCATCACCATCCCGTCGGGTTCGACCGCGGCGCTGAGCTTCTGGCTGAGCATCACCACGGCGGAGACGACGACCACCACGAAGTACGACAATCTGTACGTCGAGGTCCGCAACACCGCGGGCACGCTGCTCACCACGCTGGCCTCGTACAGCAACCTGAACAAGGGCGCCTACGCGCTCAAGGGCTCGTTCAGCGTCGCGGCGTACGCGGGTCAGACGGTGCGTCTGCAGTTCCGCGGCACGACCGACTCCTCGCTGATCACCACCTTCCGCGTGGACGACGTTTCGGTGAAGTAGTACGCGGGACCTGTAGGTTCTCGTAGTCTCGGGGGTCGGGCTCTTGGGCCCGGCCCCCTTTTCTCGTTCATACGGCCGCGTTCCTAGAGCGGGCCACCACGACTTGGCCCCGAGCGCGACGCCGCGGCGGCCGTCCTCACCAACGACGGTGGCGACGATGGCGACGAGCAGGCGCAGGAAACTCCTGAAAGGCCTGCTGCCGATCCGCGCGGAGCCGTAGGAAGGGCCGGGCCCGACGCGCGGAAGCTACTTGGGCGGCAGAAGCCAGCGCTCGCCGACGGCGAAGATCTTCACCCGCGCGGCATCGCCCGCCTTCTCCTCGACTGCCTCGCGCAGCACCTTCGGAGCGAGGTCCACCGGCTCGTCGGTGAGGTCGAACGTGCCCCAGTGCATCGCAGCCATGTGACGGGCGCCGAGGTCCTGGAACGCGCGGTAGGCCTCCGCGGGATTCATGTGCTGGTTGGCCATGAACCAGCGGGGCTCGTACGCGCCGATGGGAAGCAGCGCCACATCGATGCCGGGAAAGCGCCGTCCGATCTCTTCGAAGCCGTGGAAATAGCCGCTGTCGCCCGCGAAGTAGTAGCGGCGGTCGCCCGAGTCGAGCAGCCACGAGCACCAGAGTGTGGCGTTTCGCGGATGGCTGATGCGATTCGACCAGTGCTGAGCCGGCAGACAGGTGATACGCCAGCGCCCGCGCTCGGCGCTCTGCCACCAATCCATCTCGATCACGTTCTCGAGCCCCTGCTTGTGGAACCAGTCCTTGAGACCGAGGGGGACGTACCAGGCGAAGCCCGGTCCGAGCTTGCGGGCGGTCCAGGCGTCGAGGTGATCGTAGTGACTGTGCGACAGCACTCCGAACGCGTGGCCGGGCACCGCGGCGAGCGGAATCCCGGGCGCACGCTTGCGTTTCGGAATCAGGGCGCGGGCACCGAAGTGCGGGTCGGTGAGGACGACGTCGCGCCGGTCGTGAATGGCGAACGTCGAGTGCCCCACCCAGGTGACCGCCGCGGGATCGGCGACGCCCTGCAGGCTCGCGCCGTCGTTGCGCGTCACCGGGACGTCGAGCGGCGCGCTCTTGTTCCACTGCTTCTTCGACGTCCACCAGCGCAGCAGGTCGCGGATGCCGCGCGGCTCCTCACCCCACGGATTGAAGAACCTCCCGCCGAAGCGATGCGGCGCGTAGAGCGTCGCGGTGCGCGCCGCGCCGTCGAGCGCCGGCGAGCCCGCCGAGCCTGTGGGCGAAGTCTCCGCCATGGGCGTCAATTGCTCCCGAGCTGGATCTGACAGTCCTCGTTGAGGGCCGGCAGGATCGAGGTGTCCTCGACCACCGCGATGTGCGCGACGTTGGCGTCGATCGTCACGCGCACCTTGGTGTAGTAGTTGTTCTGGCTCGTGCCGCCCTTCCAGAAGATGGTGCCGCTGAAGGCGTCGCCGGTTTCGGCCTTCACCTCGCCGGCCGAGCCGAATTCGCCATGCGGATGCAGGCACGACAGCGCCTTGCGCGCGAAGCCTTCGTCGAAGATGCGTGCGAATCTCTGCTGCGCGCAACCGGCGGCCGCCACGGCGACCAGCGCGACCACGATGGCGAGCAGTCGTTTCGGCAGGGTCGAGGTGGGGATGGACTGACACATGATCCGGGTTCTCCTTGAGCGCCCTCTGAGGCGCCGGGTGATTCTAGCGTTGCCGGGAGGCGCGGCCGTCGCTGGTACGATGGCCCTGCAGGAGCAGAGGAGAGATCTCATGTTGTTGTCAACCGACCATGGTGCGGTGCGTGAGCTCCGCTTGGACCGGCCACCCGCCAATGCGCTCAACCCCGAGCTGATCGCGGCCCTGCGCACAGCCGTCGCCGAAGCGCCGAAATCGGGCGCTCGCGCCCTGGTGATCTCCGGCGCGCCGGGGATGTTCTCCGGCGGACTCGACGTACCGGCCCTGCTGCAACTCGACCGCAACGGCATTCGCGAAGTCTGGGAGGAGTTCTACGGTCTGATGGGCGCGCTCGCCACCTCGACCATTCCGGTGGCGGCGGCCATCACCGGACACAGTCCCGCCGGCGGCGCGGTGATCGCCATCTTCTGCGACTACCGGGTCATGGCCGACGGCGAATTCAAGATCGGCTTCAACGAGGTGCAGGTCGGCCTGCCGATGCCGCCCACCATTCACGCCGCGGTGTCGCGCGCCGTGGGCGCGCAGCGCTCCGAGCGTCTCATCGTGGGCGGCATGATGATCTCGCCCCGCGAAGCGCATCGCATCGGCCTGGTCGACGACCTGGCGCCCACGGAAGCCGTGGTTCAAGCGGCGCACGCTTGGTGCGAGCGCCTGCTCAAGCTGCCGGCGGAGGCCTGCGCGCAGACGCGCGCCATGGCGCGCACCGATCTCGGAGCGCTCTTTACCTGGTCGCGCGGACGCGAGGTCGATTCGGTCACCGAGGATTGGTTCAGCGCTGAAACGCAAGCTGCGATGCGCGCGCTCATCGAGCGCTTGCGAAAGAAGTAGGGCCAAAACGGCAGCGCGAAGGAGAACACGATGAGCGATCTCGCGAGTCAGTCCTGTGTCCCGAGCCGTCCGGGGACGCCGGCGCTCCACGGAGAGGCGCTGCACGCGCTCGAAAAGCGATTGGGTCATGACTGGAAGGTCGTCGAGGGACCGCGTCTCGAGAAGACGTTCAAGTTCCCGAACTTCGTCGACGCGCTGGCTTTCGTCAATCGCGTCGGCGAGGTCGCCGAGCAAGAAGGGCATCATCCCGACATCGAGCTCGGCTGGGGGCGGGTGAAGATCATTCTCTGGACGCATTCGATCGGCGGCCTCTCGGAAAGCGACTTCGTGCTCGCGGCCAAGGCCGAGAAGCGCCTCTAGCCCGACATTCGACGGGACGATCGTCGCCGGCTTTCCACGCCGCGGAGGTACCGGTCATGAAGACTCGCTGCCGTCTCGCCCTGGGGGCGGTGCTCACGTTGCTGGGCGCGACCGGGGCCGTTCTGGCGCAGGCGCCCCAACGCGACGGGCGAGCGCACGGAATCGCCACGAAGACTGCCCCGGACCTGGCGGCTACCGACATCGCGGCGGCGCGGGCCGTGTTCGAACGCAACCTGGACGCGATCCGGCACCGTGACCGCGACGCTTATCTCTCCTGCTATCTGCAATCGGAGTCGCTGGCGAAGAACGGCTCCGCCGGGTTGGCGCTCGGCTATGCCGATCTCGCCGCCAGTGTCGGATCGGGCTGGCCGGACGTGTTCGACGCCCAGGACCTGAAGCTGGTCTCCCTCGCTCCGGGCGTGGTGTACGGCGCTTACCGCTACCGCGTGCGCTACGGTGACGTCGAGCAGACCGGCCGCTCCGAGCGCGTCTTCCGCGCCACGCCCGACGGTTGGCGCATCGCGGTCACGACGGCTTTCGGCGATCCGCCGGGCACGCCGCCGCCCGCGCGCGCGCTCCTCGGCGGTACGCTCGTCGACGGTCGCGGCGGCCCGCCGGTTGCCGACTCGGCGGTGATCCTGAGCGACGGCAAGGTCGCCTGCGCCGGAACCCGGGCTGCCTGTCCGGTGCCGCCGGGCGCCGAGTCGACGGAGGTGAAAGGCGCCTGGATCACGCCGGGACTCGTCGACGCGCACGTGCACTTCTCGCAGACCGGCTGGGCAGACGGGCGTCCGGACGCGCTCGACGTGCGCGCGCGGCATCCGTACGACGCCGTAGTGGCCGGCCTGCGCGCGGATCCCGAGCGCTTCGGCCGCGCCGATCTGTGCAGCGGCGTGACCGGCGTGCTCGACGCCGGAGGCTATCCGTGGACCCTTGGTCTCGAGGCTCGCTTCGAGCCTGACACGCGCGTGCCGCACGTGGCCGCGGCGGGGCCGCTGCTTTCGACCATCGACCACTGGCTGAATCTGCCGTCTGAGCGCCAGTTCGTCCTGCTGCACGACGAGGCCAGCGCCCGCGCCGGAGTATCGGCCCTGGCGGCGGCGGGCGCGCGGTTCGTAAAGGTCTGGTACATCGTCGACAAGCCCGAGGACGTCGCGACCTTCGCGCCGTACGTGCGTGCGGCGGGTGAGGCGGCCCATGCGGCGGGCCTGCCGCTGCTCGTGCACGCGACCGGCCTGGCCGAGGCCAAGGAAGCCTTGCGCGCCGGTGCACGGCTGTTGGTGCACAGCGTCGACGACGCGCCGATCGACGACGAGTTCCTGCGTCTGGCGCGCGCCGCCCAGGCCACGTACTGCCCGACGCTCACCGTTTCCTCCGGTTACCTGAAGCTGTTCGAAGCCCTGGCCGCGGGCCGGGCGCCGGCGATCGACGACCCGAACGGTTGCGTGGACGCCGCGACACGGGCGCGCATCGCCGAGACCGCATCCGCGGGCGGAGCCAAGCCGGATGGCGCGGGGCTCGAACGGATGCGCAAGGGGATCGCGACGCGGGCGGCGGTCATGGCCGAGAACCTGCGCCGCGTTCGCGACGCGGGCATCCCGATCGCCATGGGGACGGACGCCGGCAATCCGCTGACCCTGCACGGACCTTCGGTCTACGCCGAGATGGAGGCCATGCAAGCGGCCGGTCTCACGCCGGCGCAGGTGCTCGTGGCCTCGACGGCGGCGGGCGCCAAGGTGATGGGACGCGAACAGGACCTCGGCACGATCGAAGCCGGGAAGCAGGCCGACCTGCTGGTTCTCGACGCCGATCCCTTGGCCGATGTCCGCGCGTTTCGCCGTCTGCGATTCGTCGTGCGCGGCGGTGAGTTGCGGCCGATTGCCGAGCTGCGAGCGCCCGTCGATGTGGCCAAGGACCCTGCAAGGCCCTGACTAGAGGACCGCGCGACCTCGGGTCTGGTGAGGCAGATGGCGACTCTTGTCGGTGGCGCGCCAACGCGCCGCTGTCTCAGCCGCCGACCGCAACCGCCATGGGCCACGCCAGTGCGCCGTGCTCAGTCGACAAAGAGGCTCCGACGCCGTTCGGGAGAGGCCCGCGTATCGGTCCGCGACCGGCAGCGGCGATACTGTGAGCAGAGCCATGCTTCCCTTCATCGACGAGCACGATCAGCGGATCGACGGGCCGGCCAGCGTGGCGTGGCCGGCGCTGCTGAGTGTCCTGCGCAGCCAGATGCGCGGCGGCGCGACGTTCGCGAGGGTCTTGGGTTGCGACCCCGTGTGCGGCAGTGCCAAGTTCACAGGTCGGCCCGGCGAGACGATCCCGGGATTCCGAGTGGAGGAGGCCGAGGTCGGCAGGCGGCTCGTGCTGCGCGGGCGCCATCGCTTCGCGGACTACGCGTTGACGTTCATCCTCGACGGCGACCGTCTGCGCGCGCTGACGCACGCGGCATTCCCGGGCTTCCTCGGCGCGCTCTATCGCACGGCGGTCATCGAGAGCGGCGCGCACCGGCTCGTGACCCGTCGCCTGCTGCGCGAGGTGGCTCGCGGTGCACGGACCGGCTGACTGGTGAGCCAGCGTTCCGAACGCGCCGGGACGAGAGACGCTGTGTCGATGAATCCGGATCGATCCAGATGCGACTCGGCCCGGTTGCCGGAGAGGCGCGTTCACGTCCGGTAAAGATCCTCGCCCGCGATGACGGACCTCTGCGCAGCGAGGTCGAGAGCGGTTTCGACGGGAGCCGCACAGTGAGCAACACACGAATCCGCAGGCCGGAGGCCGCATGAGGCGACGCAGCCGCTTCCTCTTTGGTCCCTTGGGCGCGGTGCTCCTTGCGCTCGGCGTCGTCGGACTGGCGTTCCTGGTTCCGGGCTACGACCAGATCCGACAGACGGTCAGCGAGATCGGTGAAGTCGGCTCCCCCGCGCGAGTTCCGTTCGCGCTCTTCCTGTGCACGGTGGCGGCTTGCATCCTGATCTTCGCGTCGGCGCTGCGCGAGCTCGCCGCCGCGGAGGGTCATTCGCGATGGACTGCGTTTCTCGTGGCGTTCATGGCGGTGTCGGCGGCGGGCGTCGGAGTGTTCGCGTACCCCCATCCGCTGCACAACGTGTTCGGCCTGTCCGAGCTGGTCGGCTACCAGGCGCCGCTGGCGTTCGCGCTCTCCTGGCGGCGCGATGCGCGCGCGAGGGCCGGTGTGGCCATCTCGTGGATCGGCGTGGTTCTGGTCTGGATGTCGATAGCCCTGAACCTGAGCTCCCT
>WBZN01000542.1_pt1 | contig 28332 bp, 29 predicted proteins | sample 5204281 | NCBI WGS metagenome assembly WBZN01 (sample SAMN12344347, study PRJNA552823) | activated sludge metagenome | biome: Activated sludge suspended growth; feature: Nitrification reactor; material: Wastewater; isolation source: activated sludge from nitrification reactor of wastewater... | reverse complement strand
CCATACCGCACACGCGACCAGGCGAAAGCCGATGTGTTCGATTACATCGAGCGCTTTTACAATCCCCGACGGCGGCACTCCACCTTAGGGTATCTCAGTCCGATGGAGTTCGAACGGCAGGCCGAATTAGCGTAGGGTGGTGTCAATCAAACCGGCAGCAGGCCAGTCGGGAAAGAAGGTGGCATCATAGAGGCTGGTCTGATCCTCAAAGGTGACAAACTCCATCGGCTCGCCTTGTTTCGTGGACACGATTTTCTCCGTTACCATCCAACCGAGGAGGGTCACGTGCTTCCCGACATGCTTGGCCAAGTCCCGTGCCGGGAGATACGACAGGCTCGCGACTACGTCTTTGAAGAGCTCCAGTGGATGTTCGCTCAAGGGAAAGCCGAACAGTTCCAGTTCATGGCTGAGCTTTTGCTGAGGCGAGTAGTCCGGTGGGATCGGCAGATAGCCGGCCGGTTTCCCAGACTGGGCGGCGAAGAGTCGCCAGATCAGCGCCGGCCGGGTCAGTTCTCCGGCGATGGAATCGAAGCAGCCCGCTTTGATGAGCAGTGTGGCCTGGGCGATCTCAGGATTCACTCGGACGAGAAAATCCTGTAGCGAACGGTAGGCGCCGTGATCCTGCCGTTCCACAACAATCCTCTGGGCGAACTCTTTGCGTAGGGCTTTGAGCTGCATCAGGCCAATCCGGACGGCCCGGTTCGATCCACGATAGGGCCAGTCGCTGACGTTGATGTCCGGTGGAAGGATCGTGAGCCCCATGCGCCGTCCCTCCGACAGATAGGCGAAGGCCGAATAATACCCGCCTTGGTTACTGATGACGGCGGCCAGGAACTCGGCCGGATAATGTGCCCGCAAGTAGGCCGACTTGAAGGACACCTGGGCGTAGCTCGCACTGTGCGGCTTACAAAAGCTATAGCCCGAAAAGCTCATGATCATGGCCCAGATCTTGTCGGTCGTCGATCGGTGAACGTCTCGTGCAGCAGCCCCTTCGTAGAACTGTCGCTGATAGTCTCGCAGCTGCCGTTCCTTGTGCTTCTTGCTGAGGATCTTGCGCAGCTGATCGCCGTCGTGTAAGGAGAATCCGCCCAAGGCCACCGCCACCTTCATCACATCTTCCTGGTAGACCATGATCCCGTGCGTCTCAGCCAAGACCTCATCCAGCAAGGGATGCCACGAGCGGTAGGGATGGCCGTGGGATCGGCGGACAAAGTCATCGGCATAGACATTGGCGGCGGGACGGATGATGGAAGACACGACCACCAGATATTCAAAGACATCCGCGTGAGCCCGGCGCGCCTGTGGCATGGTCGTCCACAGTTTTTTGAGCAGGAGCCTGGTTGCCGGAGACTCGACATAGAAGCAGCCCATTGTCTCCCCCCGGCGGATCAATTCCCGGGTGACCGGATCGCTGATCGGATCCCAGAGTTCGTAGTCGATCAGGCGGCCGGTGTTGTGGTGGACGGCAGCCAGGGCATCACGAATGACGGCGAGGGAACGATTGCCGAGCAGGTCGATTTTGACCAGCCCCGCATCCTCAGCCTGGTCTTTTTCCCATTGAATGACGGGCCAACCGGACGCAGAGGTTTCCACCGGAACATACCGGCGGATCTCATCGGGAACCAAGACCACTCCGCCGGGGTGGAGGCTGAGATAGCGGAAGTGTCCCTGCAGTTGTCCGGCCCGGAAGAGAATGTCCGGCCAGGGCGGGCGCAATCGCAGGGCGCGACAGACTTCGCTTGCCCAGGTTTGTAAGGTCGAATTTTCGGTCACATTCACGAAATCGGCGCGTCGATGAAGCAGATCCAGCGCCTTGTCGATCTCAGCGGCCGGCAGGCCGTAGACCTTGGCGATCTCACGCATGGCTGCACGTGCTGCCAGAGTGTTTTGATTGGCGACCATCGCAGCTTGTTTTGCCCCATAGCGCGCAAACACCCATTCGAGAATCTTCGGACGTTCATCCCATGGAAAGTCGATGTCGATATCCGGCGGGTCATGACGGCCTGGGTTCAGGAAGCGCTCGAACAGCAGATTGTGCCGAATCGGATCGACATGGGTGATGCCCAGACAATAAGAGATGATCGAGGCGGCCGCGGATCCTCGTCCACAGGTACGAGGCGCTTCCCGGACAATCTCATCGACCACCAGAAAGTAGTCGGCATAGCGTTTTTCTCGAATCACCGCCAACTCTGCTTCGATCCGGTGCCGCACCGCCTCGGACAGGGTTCCATAGCGCCGCTGTGCACCCTCGTAGGTCTTCGTGCGCAGCGACTCAAATGCAGCTTCTGTCGAAAGTTGACGGAACGAGGGGAAGATCGTTTCTTTGAAGGTCCAGTCGGTGAAACAGTCGTCGGCGATACGCCGGCTGTTGGTAAGCGCTTCGGACACATGCGGCAAGTACCGCTCAATGCCTGCCGGCGACATGAGCCAGTGGGATGGTGCACAACAGCGTTCCGGGCGGAGCCGGGACAATGCCGTGTTGTCGGCGATGGCGCGCAGCAGACGATGCGTCTCGAAATCGGCTGGATGAAGAAATGCGGCGCGGGTGGTGGCCACCGGCGGCAGCCTGTTGCCCCGGCTGAAGGTGAGCGCCTCCTGTATATCCGATCCGGGAGAAAGTTCGACATGCAAATCTTCCTGGGAATCCTTGCGCCAAGCTCTTAATGCTGATAGGTCGTCGGACAGAATGATCAGCCCGGCTCGATAACGTGCCACAGCCGCGATGCAATCGAAGGTGCTCTCCTCGTGACGAACGGATAGAAGTCGGCAGAGATTCGCATAACCAGCCGGCGTTTTGGCCAGCAGCACCGCCCGGTGTGCCTCATGAACGAGTTCCGCCCCGATGATCGGTTTCAACCCCGAGTGCTGCGCGACCTCTAAAAACCGGATGGCTCCATACAAGCCGTTGGTATCGGTGAGGGCAAGCCTGTCCTGGCCTTGTGTGCGAGCGGCCTGACAGAGGGCTTCAAGCGTCGGGATGCCCCACATGGGCGAATAGGATGAATGAGTGTGGAGATGCACGAAATCGGACGACATTCACTGCGTTCTCCCATAACGGATCGCCTGTTCACCGAACCGTTGATGCAGGTGGTCGAGAGCGACGGCGAGTCGCCGGCTCCTGGTGCGAGCCCATTGCTCCTCCGGTGGTCGTTCTTCGAACAGCGATCCCTGCTCAGCAAAGCCGGTGAGGTCGGTCAACGTGACCGTCATCATGCGAAGACGGATACGCCGCCTGAAGGCTCGTTGAAACATCCCTCGGAGCAGTCCGGAGAGATCGATCTCCCAGCAGGTCTCCGGAATCACCCGCGCCTTCGTGGTGACCTCGCGTTGATCGCTGTAGCGAAGGGTCAATGAGAGCCCGCCACACATCCGGTGTTGGCTGCGGAGGGTGCGACAGAGTCGTTGCAGGCTATCTGCCAGTCGTCCCTGGAGCCGTGCATCGTCCACCTCATCGGGGTTAAGGGTGACGGTGTCGTTCAGGACCGGATGGGCGACCGGCGGAAGGACCGGCGTTGGGTCGATGCCCTGTGCCCATCGGGATAGTTGTCCGGCATAGTTGCCCAGTGCCACTTCGAGGGCGTCTAGGGGGCTGTCCGCCACGTCTCCTAACGAGCGGAGGTTGAGATCGTCCAATCGCTTCAGTACCGTGCGCATGCAGGGGCGATGCACGCCGGGCAAGGCTCGAATCGACAGAGGAGACATAAAGAAGCGCTCCGATCCCAAGCGGACATCGTAGAGTTCGGAGGGTTCCACCAGGGTCGCGGCTGTCTGTGCGACGAGTTTATTGCTTCCCACGCCGGCCACGCCTTCGAGGTGAAACTGTGTGAGCACCTCCGCTTGAATTGCGGCCGCCGCATCACAGGCTGATCCGAAGAGGCGTGTGGTCCCGGTGAGGTCCATCAAGAGAGAACCGGGGAGAAAGGGCTCCCAGGTCGGGGCATACCGCTGGATGACACCGAGGATCGAATGGTTGGCCGTGGCGACCTGGCGAGGATTCGGGGGATGGACGTGCAGGGACGGGCAGAGGCGGCGCGCCCGGTCGAGTGTCATGCCGACGTGGAGGCCGTCTTGTTCCGCCTCGGTGGAGATCTCACGAAGAAGCGCACGAGGAGTGTCGATCGTGGCGATCGCGAGCGGACGGGTTCGGAGTAATGGCTGGCTCAACCGCGCCAGCGCGATTTCCAGAGAGGGGATGGCAAAGCAGACAATCTGACGATCCATGGCATTCGCTCACGCGGTCTGATGAGCGTACCTAGCGTTTCAGATGCCGGATCACGCCGACGACAATGCCCTCAATGTGAAACGTGTCGGTTTCGTGCACCAGGATGGGCGTCATGGCTTCGTTGGCCGGATGCAACTCGATCGCGCCTGCTGTACGGTGATACGTCTTGATCGTGGCCTCGCCGTTCAAAAGGGCAATCACGGTTTGGCCGTTTCGAGCCACATCCTGTTTCTGTACGACGACCACATCGCCGGGGAGAATGCCGTCGTCGCGCATGGAGGTCCCCTTGACCCGCAAAGCAAAGGTTTCTCCTCGTCCGAGCATGCTCTTGGGGACCTCAATGCGTTCGGTTTGGGGGATGGGTTCGATGGGATCGCCTGCAGCCACAATCCCGACGAGTGAAATCCGGGATGATTGTCCGATGGACTGCAGCGCCACCTCGACGACGCCGGGGATTGTGCGTGTCCCGCCTTCATAGCGAGCAATAGCGAGCCGCTTGCGTTTGAGCTGATCCGCAAGGGCTTGTTGGGTGAGACCGAGAGCCAATCTGGCGCGTTTGAATTCTTCAGGACTCATGTATCCAATGGATACATGAGCGGACTGTTTCTGTCAATGGTGATTTGAGAGGGAGAGGGTCACAGGACCTGCCGGCTTGTAATTTGAGCCGATGCGATGTGCGAACTATTCTCCGCATACATTGACCACCGTCAAAAGGCGTTATGAAGAAACTCAACGTGCTAGAGTGGGGCGGCGCATTCATTGATCTTCTAGATTTCGGACCATTTTCGGAAGGGTATTAGCCGCTGTATTCCGCGTCCTGGGCGTAGGACGATGTCTGATATACTTGCCATAGTTGACCGTGGCATCGTACTTTTGACGCGCTTTTGCGGGAGATTCAGGGATGGTACAACGCACCGCCGAGGTCACTGTGCCGCACGATAATTCTTCAGGGCCGGCAGATCCCCGGGAACTACCCGCAGAAGGAGTTCCTGGTCCTGACCTGATCGCATTGAACGGCCCGCCCCCTCTCCGCTGTCCGACCCACAAATGCGACGGGCTCCTGCGCACCGACGCTTCCGGCTACGATCCTTATACCGGGTTGGACGTACTGGTATGCACACAGTGCAGGCATCGAGGGTTTCGATCCCGTGAAGGTGTGATCCTCTTGTTTCGAGGCGGGTATGAGTTCAAGTTCAGCTATGGGCCGTCACTGCAGACGATCACAGTTGTGCTCAGTTCTGCGTCGGTCAATCTGTGGAGCACGCACGGTGTGAACGACGAGCAACTGGCAAAGATTGCTGCGGAGTGGAGCTTGCTGTGTGGCAATACGACGAAACGAGTTCATTTGGGCATTCCTGCTGAGGAATTCGCCGACTTCTATCTCTATTTTTGCCAAAAGTAACGCGGCCGCAGTCGATACGATTCGATCTTCCTCTTGTCTCCGCGGGAACGTCTCTCCGCGATGCACGTTCGGTCATCGGAATCCACGTCGGCCGGAGAGCGATCACCATTTCCCTAACCAGTTTCGACAACCTGCATAATACGATGCAATCGCGATGGCCAGGACGAACAGAATTTGCATCACGTGTTGGACGAGCACGCTCGGGTCGATCGTTCGAGTCACGAAGAGCACGCCGGCAGCCACCAATGTGACGACGAACGTGGTGCGCTTCGGGCAGAGACTGCCGTCCCGCTTGCTCTGAGCTGCCAGCACAATCCACACGCAGGCCCAGCCGATCGCCCCGACGACGAGCGCGGCGGCAAGATCGGTCATGCCGACCATCAGGCTGCTGAGCCCTAATTCCATCTTCGGGCGGCGCGGCAGTTCGATGCGTATGCGATAGAGTTCGCCGACAGAGAGTGCCAGCCAGATCAGCAGAATGCCGAGTAGAAAACTGCCGCGTCCCATTTCGTCCGGGAACAGGCGTTTGCGAACCGTCGTGTCGGAAGCGGGTTTTATGGGGAATCCCTGGAAGTGCGGCGTAAAGTCGTAGCCGCATTCGCAATATTGAACGGCGTCAGGATTCGCCATCAGGCAACGGGGACATTCAAGCGGGGTAGGTGTGGCCATTTTTCAGCGAGAGTCGTGTTAGAATCGCGCGCCGTGCCTTTGCCAAGGGCCGTGGCTGTTCAGGAGGATCGTATGGCCGTGTCGGCGCGCTCGTTCCGGTTTGTGGTTCTCGGCGGCCTGTTCGCTGCGGCATCCGTGGCCGCAGGTGCGTTCGGCGCCCATGCGCTCAAATCGATTCTGGATCCCTCCATGCTTGCCGTTTATGAAACGGCGGCACGCTACCAACTGTACCATGCTCTCGGTCTGTTTGTCGTAGCCTGGCTGGTTCGTGAGACGGACGATTCGCTGGCGGTGAAGGCCGGTTGGCTCTTTTGCATCGGGATTCTCCTGTTCAGCGGCAGTTTGTATATCGTAGCGCTGGCGGGAATCAAGTGGATGGGGGCATTGACTCCCCTCGGCGGTATCTCCTTTATTTCCGGATGGGCCTGTGTGGCCTGGACCGCCTGGCGTGCGGGACGTGTTCAGTGATGCTGGCGACGGGGTGACGGCGCAGGTTTTCCCCCTCCCTCCGTGACGCAAGTCGCGGTACGTTTACCGGTAATCGATCCCCATCCGCCTGCCGTATTCACAAATGTTCCTTCCAGGCGTTGGCCTTCTCCGGAAAATAGCAGACTGTCTTCCTGCACCCCCGCCCTGGTTTCCCATCGTAAATAGACGCTGTCGCCAAGGACGGTGATTTCCGCAGGACTGGTCGACGAGGCGATTCCCGCGGGGGCGAAGATCACGGCCGTCTTTTCCTCCCGATGGTTCTGATGATTGTGAATCGACCATTGCCACGTGCCGCATAATCGCGTGAGGCCGCGCTGCTGACGGACCTGATCTTTCCAATTGTACAAACGGAACCATTCCCGATGTACGGTATCGATGGCCCATATTTCGATTTGGGCGATCGTTCCCTGCAGGGGGGCGACTGCTTCCTGTGCCGGGGATTCTTTGAGCAGCATCAACAGCCGGCGTAGAGGAATCTCAAGGGGCGTACCTTCAGTCAACCAGGTGATCTGGGATTCGATTTGTCGTTGAAGGGCTTCCCGTTGTTCTGGTCCCGCGGAGGGATCGGCATCTTTGGCGGCTTGTGTCAGTTGCCATGCGGCAAGTCCCCGCACGAGCTCATTGGCCGACTTCGTGAGATCGGGGATCAGGAGCTCCTGGCTCATGGCGGGCGTGAGGCCCTTGGCTCCGAGGGTCATGGCGACGTCGTTCAACCCCAGTTGAGGGCCGACGACCGTCTTAAACAGGCTCAGCGAATCGCCCTGGGTCGGGAGGGCCGCCAGCGATGCGGCATCGGCCCGCACCAGGTCGTGAAAGGCGGGTAGGCGATTGAGCAGAGTCGGTTTGGCTTGGGGCGGGGGTTCGTCGGCTTCGGCAACGACTGACGCCGTCAGCAAGGCGGTGACACAACAGGCAATGAGCAGAGTGCGAACTGAATGATTCGGCATGAGTGCGAATACTTTCCTTGCGTGCGGAGCAGCGGGCGAGAGGCACTGTGCTGCGGCCATCCATGAACGGCTTGCCTGGCCCATCGGTGTCCGCTATGTTCCCTGAAATGACGATTTGAGAAATGCGACGGTGGCGTCCCATGCCTGCGCGGTGGCCTCTGCCTGATAGCCGGCCGGACGTGTCTCGTCACAGAAGGCGTGGGAGGCCCCGGGGTAGGTCTTGATCTCGATGCGCTTCCCTTGGCTTGCGGCGGCCCGGAGATGATCGACATCTTGCTGCGTGGCCCAGGTGTCCTGTTCGGCCTGGTGATAGAGCAACGGACTCATCATATTTGTAAGCTGGTCGGGAGCGGTGACCTTTCCGTAATAGGCGACGGCGGCTCGCAGCCGCTTGCGTTGGCAGGCGAACCGGATTGCCAGACTGGCGCCCATCCCGAATCCGACGACGCCATGGATATTGCGCTTGATGTGTTGGGTGGTATTTAGATATTCGCAGCAGGTGTTGATGTCCTGCAGCAGCAGCTTTTCATTGCACTTGGCCATGAGTGCTTCTGCCACCTCGTTATTGGCCGTGACCATCCCGCCCAGCCGCCCGTATAACTTGGGAATGATCACCCCGTAGCCTTCGCAGGCCAGTCTGGCGCCGAGGTCTGTGATTTGAGAATTGAGTCCCCACCAGTCATGCAAGAGCACGATACCAGGGTAGGCGGTCTTATCTTGTGGCCAGAACTCGATACATTCCACCTGCACGTCTTTGCTCACCCGCGTGCGGATATACGGATCCACCATGGCATCCGTCGCGGTGGGAATTGCCATACCACTCGGAAAGCGAGCCGTACCGGTTCCGATCTGATCCAGTGAAAAGGGTGCTGCCTGAGTAGTCATGGGCGATGAGGTCCTTTCTCGATTGACGTCGGCTTGGGCGAATGCTTTCGGTACTATAGGGAGCGTATTTGGGCGTTGTCAATCGAGGCGAGAGCTGGGTCGTCGAGGCATATTGACCCGTTGCCGGACGGTCGGTAGAGTGCACCAGAACGATGTCTCACGAACCGGATGTACCCCTTGGAATCGGACTGATCGGCGTCGGCCATCATGGCAGCCGTTACGCCAAGCATCTTCTGCAGGACTTGCCTGAAGCACGTCTGGCGGCGGTCAGCCGTCGTCGGACCGCCGGGGGAAATGGTCTGGCCTCCGCGCCGGCTGTGCCCTGCTACCACGACTATCACGAGTTGATCGCGGATCCTCAGGTGGCGGCCGTGGTCGTTGTGACTCCACCGGAACTCAATCGGGAGATCTGCCTGGCCGTGGTGCAGGCGCAGAAAGCACTGTTGGTTGAGAAGCCGTTGGCGATATCGGCAACGGATGCCCGTGTTATTGCTCAGGCCGCGCTGAGAAGCGGGCAGATCACGATGACTGCTCAGACGTTACGGTTTGATGCCGCCGTGGGTGTGCTGCGTGAGCGACAGGCACAGATCGGCGCCCTCCAATATCTGAGCCTGGCCAGTCGCATGGAGCCTCATGGCATGAGTGAGGACGGGCGGGGATTCGGCGGACGCGGTTGTTTGCTCGAGACCGGCATTCATCTTTTGGACCTGGCTCGTGTCTTGACTGGAGACGAGATTCATACGGTGTCTTGTGAGATGGACGTGGTGCCACCGGGTGGCGCGGAGCGTCGGGTTCTCGGCCGTTTGACGACTCATAGTGGTCTGGTGTGCCTTGTGGATGTGTCGCGGGTGTCATCCGGACGGGTCGGGCGAGTCGAGTTGATCGGAAGCGAAGGACAGTTATCGGCGGACTGGTGTGGGCAGCGAGTGGCGCAGATCTCTGCCAGGCATGGTGCCGGGAACTGGTCGAGCATTGCGGAGCCGACTGTGCTCGAGACGCTCCGCGCCTTCGTCCGATCCGTGCGCACCGGCTTGCCGCCTCCGGTGACGATCGAAGACGGCAAGCGTGCGGTGGAAATTGCTGAGGCCTGCTACGCTTCAGCCAGGCAGGGTGGACGGGTTGTGCCGGTCGAGTACGAGTAACCTACGTTTCCGCCACGATATGCGTGTCGGTTTCTTCCACGCCCTCGATCGCGTGAATGCGTGTAATCACGACATCCGAGAGCGCCCGTTCGTCGGCCACATTGATGAAGACAAAAATGTCGGGTTGGCCGAAACACGCGTGAATTTGTTCCACACCGGCAATGCTTTTCAGGGCGCTGAGCACCGGTTTACCTTTGCCTGCCTTGACCTTGATAAGAATGTACGCTTTCGTTGCCATGATGCCTCCTCGGGCTACACATCGTGAGAAAAAGTGCGATCGATATCGCCGGCGCTCGCTACTGACGGACGGTCATTCCGACTTTGCGCCGGGCATTTCCCGGCGACGTTGGGTATAGACCTGCTGGAAGGTCTTGCCCTGTGTGGAGAATGCGGCCCTGCTTTCTTCATACAGGCGCGCAAGAATATCGAAGTCCGGTTTGCCGATATTGAATTCACGGAAGGCCTCGCTCAGTCCCTCGGTATTCCAGACATTGTCTGTGTGACCGGCGGTTATCACCGCGTCGAAGGTGTCCGCCGACCAGCCTGTCTGTCGAAAGGCGGTCTCGACCTCCTCGGCGCGAGGGCCGAGTGTGACGCGATGGGCGTCGGTAAAGAATTGCCGGATTGCGGGATGAGTACTTTTTAAGAAAGCCGATTGAAACTGAATGACGGCCTTGATGATGCCATTAGCCTGGGGCGTGCCTTCCGGAGGCAGAATGCCGGCGTCTTCAAACGTGGCAAGCAGGGCCATGACGGATCCGATATACACCGACGACGTGCGGGACGGCTGGGCGACGGGCTGCATGGTGGAACCCGGTTTGTTGCGCACGGGCTGACTGAGAGCAACGGCAGGGAAAAGAAGCGCCAGTGACAGTGCGGTTAGGAGAAGATGCGGTGGGTGTGAGCCTCCCAATGCCCTCGCCTGACTGGTTTCCGAATGTCCGATCATGATGCCGGATGGACGGGCTGTACTGCGCCGACGATGACGTGCTGTTGGCATGGCGCATTATACAGAACAGGGGTAGAGCACGCTACAGCAGGGATGAGGAACAGCAAAGGACGGGGAGGCGGTAATTGAATTCAGACTGATCGACTGCCTATAATTCGGCCACTGGAGACGGTTTGCGGCTGATTTCTTGTTGAGCACTGTTTGAGTCGAACGACGGATACCCGGAGGGACTGTGCTGGCCAACGTGTTAAGTGCGGCGATTGTAGGCGTCGATGCGCACCTGGTTGACGTGGAAGTCGATATCTCTTCCGGTCTTCCTCAGTTCTCCATCGTCGGACTGCCCGATGCGACGGTGCGTGAGAGTCGTGACCGTGTTCGTGCCGCGCTCAAAAATAGTGGCTTTCACTTTCCTGTGAAAAAAGTCACGGTCAATCTGGCGCCCGCGAATATTAAGAAGGAAGGAGCCGGCCTGGATTTGGCCATTGCGCTGGGCATTCTGGCGGCAGAAGATCTCATTCCGCCTGAAGCGGTGAAGGATGTTGTGTTTGTGGGGGAACTCTCGCTGGACGGTCGCCTGAAGCCTATCCCTGGCGCGCTTTCGATCGGTGCCGTCTGTCGACGCCGTCATCCGGTGCTGGTCTCGGCCGAGAACGCCGGGGAGGCGGCTCTGGTGGAAGGAGCAGAAGTGTTCCCGATTCATACGTTGCCGCAGGCCGTGGAATTCTTGCGCGGCACGGTGACCATTGCGAAAGTATCGGTCCCGCAGGATGGTTCGGCCTCTTCCGGCCTTCCGGAAGACGAAGATTTCGCCGACGTGAAGGGGCAGGCGCATGCGAAACGGGCCATCGAAGTGGCTGCAGCCGGCGGACATAACCTGCTCATGATGGGACCTCCGGGCGCAGGCAAGACGATGTTGGCTCGTCGCCTGCCGGGAATCTTGCCTTTGTTGGCTCAGGAGGAGGCGTTGGAGACCAGTCGCATTCATAGCGTGGTCGGGCAACTGTCCAAAGAGCAGCCTCTTATGCGGCGGCGGCCCTTTCGAGCCCCGCATCACAGTATTTCCGAGGCCGGCCTGATCGGTGGCGGAACGATACCACGGCCGGGAGAAGTCTCGTTGGCCCACAACGGCGTGCTGTTCCTGGATGAGGCCGGTGAGTTCGGGCGTGCGACGCTGGACGGACTGAGGCAACCGCTTGAGGATGGGCATGTGACCGTGACGCGCGCCAGTGGTTCCCTTCGATTTCCTGCCCGGTTCATGCTGGTGGCTGCAATGAACCCTTGTCCCTGTGGCTACTATGGAGATCGGACCAAGGATTGTGTGTGCAGCGCCGCGCAAGTGCGACGGTACCGGGGGCGCTTGTCCGGCCCGTTGCTGGATCGTCTTGATCTGCAGATTGAAGTGCCGGCTGTCCCGATTCGCGCGCTCGGCGACGACGTGGCCACCAGCGATTCTTCCGCTGTGATCCGCTCGAGGGTGATGGCTGCGCGGGCGCGGCAGGCGGAGCGGTATCGTGGGGATGGAATTTACACCAATGCCCAATTGAAACCGCGCCACCTGAAGCAGTATTGTGCATTGGATCTGCAGAGCCGTGAGCTGCTGGAGCAGGCCATGATCCGGTTGGGGTTTTCTGCCCGTGCCCATGGACGCATCCTCCGTGTGGCGCGTACTATTGCCGACCTGGCCGAGTCTGGTAGTATCGCTCCCGCACATCTGGCCGAAGCGATTCAGTACCGGAGTTTTGATCGGCGAGTCGAGTTGTGAAGGAATCTCCTGTCATCCATACGGCGCGAGTTTTCGCCTGGTGGTTCATCGTCGGCGCGACCATGGCGTTGGCAGTGATTCTGCTGCAGGGTGGGATTCGCGAGGCGCTCCAGGCTCAAGGATCGGTGTGGGAGCTCAAGCTGGTCGAGTTGTTGACGACGATTCTGGGCGGTGGATTGTTAGGCGGCTGTATCGCGTTGATTTTGGACCGGATCAAGAAAGCATAACGGGCACCTTCCGGTGTCGTGCAGGATAAAGGAGTCGCGGCGATGGATATTGAAGTCGGTTCCAATCTGTATCGGAATTCCAACGGCATCATCGATATCGAAGGGGTGCCGCAATTTGAAGTGACCATCAAGGAACCGGCGCGCGCATTGCTCGTGAACTTCGCGCTGTTCGACGACGTGGGCCGCATGATGGCCAAGGTGGTCGATAGCAATCTGATCTTCAATGAGCGACGGGCGTATCAGCTCGCCAAGAGTCCGACGAGTGTGTCGTTGAAACACGAGGAGTCGGGGACGGTAGTGTTTGCATTGGAGTTGAAAGAGGGGGATCGGGTGGTGTTCAGCCGGGGTTCATTCCACACGATCAAGGGGCATCGCCTGGACGTGTCGCAAACCGAATGGCGAATCGACAAGAAACGCTTCAGCGGGAAAGAGACGGACACAAAAGGAGGGGCGGTGTTCATCGGGTAGCGCAGTCCCAGCGTTCCGCCCCTCTGCACTCGTGCGGTCGTTATCTACGGCGCGACGGTCGGTACAATAGCAATGTGCCCGTCCTTCAGATCCACCACCGCCGTATCTCCGTCCCGTAGCTCCCCTTTGATCAGCTGGCGCGCCATAGGGGTTTCGATTTCCTGCTGAATGAGCCGCTTCAGCGGTCTGGCCCCATAGACGGGATCATATCCGCGCCGCCCGAGGTTTTGTAGCGCTTCGGGCGTCACCATCAGGGTAATCCGCCGTTCCACCAACCGGGCACGCAACCGCTCCAGCTGGATCTCCACGATCTTCGCCAGGTGTTCATTGCCCAAGGCATGGAAGACCACAATCTCATCGACCCGGTTCAGGAATTCCGGCCGGAAGTGTGCCCGTAGTTCGCCGGTCACTTGAGCCTTCATCGTCTCATACGAGGCGCCGGCCTGTTGGGCCTCCAGGATATGCTGGCTCCCGATGTTCGACGTCATGATCAGTACGGTGTTCTTGAAGTCCACGGTTCGACCCTGGGAATCGGTGAGCCGTCCGTCGTCGAGTACCTGCAAGAGAATGTTGAAGACGTCGTGGTGAGCCTTTTCGATTTCGTCGAAAAGAATGACGGAGAACGGATGCCGTCGCACGGCTTCGGTCAGTTGGCCGCCTTCTTCGTATCCGACATAGCCGGGAGGAGCGCCGATGAGTCGCGCGACCGTGTGTTTCTCCATATACTCTGACATGTCGATGCGAATGAGGTTCGACTCATCATCGAACAGCGTGACCGAAAGCGCCCGCGCCAGTTCTGTTTTGCCGACACCGGTGGGCCCGAGGAACAAGAACGATCCGATGGGGCGATTGGGATCTTTGATGCCGGAGCGTGCGCGGAGTACGGCGTCTGCCACCGCAGTGACGGCTTGTTCCTGTCCTACTACGCGCCGGTGCAGGAGTTCGTCTAGCTTCAGGAGTTTTTCCATTTCTCCTTCGACCAGACGGGTAACAGGGATACCGGTCCACCGACTGACGACGGCGGCGATATCCTCTTCATCCACTTCCTCCTTGAGAAGGCGGCTTTCGTTTTGTTTCTTGCCGAGGTGTTGCTGCTCCAGTTCGAGTTCCCGTTCCAGCCTCGGTAGCTCGCCGTAGCGCAATTCAGCGACCTTATTCAAGTCATACGCGCGTTCGGACTGCTCGATTTTTTGTTTGACCTCCTCGATCTGCTGACGGATTTTTCTGAGCTTACTGACCGAGTTTTTTTCGGACTCCCAACGCGTCTTGAGCGCCTGGAGATCGCGATTTTTCTCGGTCAGTTCTTTTTCAATCGATTGCAGCCGTGCCTTGCTGCCCGCATCTGTTTCCTTTTTCAGCGCTTCCCGTTCGATCTCAAGCTGAAGCACCTTGCGCGAGACTTCGTCCAACTCGGCCGGCAAGCTGTCGATCTCCGTTCGGAGGCGTGCGGCAGACTCGTCGACCAGGTCGATGGCTTTATCAGGCAGAAACCGGTCGCCGATATAGCGGTTCGACAATTTGGCTGCTGCAACCAGCGCCGCATCCTTGATCCGCACCCCGTGGTGCACTTCGTAGCGCTCCTTCAGGCCACGGAGGATCGAGATGGTGTCTTCCACGGTCGGCTGATCCACGAGGACCGTTTGAAAACGGCGTTCTAATGCAGCGTCCTTCTCGATGTGTTTGCGGTACTCGTCGAGGGTCGTGGCACCTATGAGGTGCATCTCGCCCCTGGCCAGCATGGGCTTGAGCAGATTCGCGGCATCCATGGCGCCTTCCGCCGCGCCGGCTCCCACCACCGTGTGGAGTTCGTCAATGAACAGCAGCACTTGCCCCTGCGCCGACTGGATTTCCTTGAGGACGGCTTTTAATCGTTCTTCGAATTCACCGCGAAACTTGGCCCCGGCAACGAGCGCGCCCATATCAAGGACAACCACGCGCTTTTGTTTGAGCCCTTCCGGGACATCTCCTTTGACGATGCGTTGTGCAAGTCCCTCCACGATGGCCGTTTTCCCGACACCCGGCTCACCGATGAGGACGGGATTGTTCTTAGTGCGACGCGAGAGAATCTGGATGGTTCGTCGGATTTCGTCGTCGCGCCCGATGACCGGATCCAACTTGCCTTGCCCGGCCAGTTTCGTGAGGTCCCGTCCGTATTTTTCGAGCGCCTGGTAGGTGCCTTCCGGGTCCTGGGTGGTCACTCGTTGATTGCCTCGCACCTGCTGCAGGGCCGTCAGCAGGCGTTCACGCGTGAGATTGAGCCGACGAAAGACACCACCTTCCTCCACCATGGCCAGGATCATGTGTTCGACGCTTATGAAATCGTCACGGAGCTCCTTCATCCGGTCTTCGGCTTTCGTCAGCAGCGAGCCCAAGCGGGGCGTGAGGTGGATCTGCCCGGGAGCCGCGCCCGGTCCATGAACTTGAGCCACTTTGGTCAGGGCCTGCTCCGCGGCCTGGCGAACAGCAGCGGGAGACACACCGGCCTGTTCGAACAAGGATCCGGCTATCCCTCCTTCTTGCTCCATCAGGGCAAGGAGCAGGTGTTCGACATCAATGCCCTGGTGCCCCCGGCGCATGGCAAGGGCGGATGCGCTCTGCAAGGCCTCTTGTAGCTTGACGGTCATCCGGTTCATATCCATGTGGCTGACTCCTGGGTGAGTGTATCTAGTGAAAGAACATAATCATATCGACGCGCAAGTCAATAGCGCGTGGCGTGGTGGATTGCCCGACACTTCCAAGGCTTGGCCGTGCAGACTGCTTGACCTGTCAGGGGCATCCGGCTTATTGTCCGCCTCCGATAGCTGGTGCACGTCTCGGGGCGGAGGCATTCCGATATGAACATTTACCTCCTTTCGATTGATCCATGCTGACAGTCATCACATCCACCCTGCATCTCTATCGGGAGGCCCTGCACGCGACCAGTCGTTCACTGGTCCGTGGATGGCTGGCGATACCCGCCGTCATTGTATTTACGCTGCTCATGCTGTTGGCGCACCAAATCGCCCGCCCCCTGGGGATGCTGGGTGGCTTTCTGCTGGGCGCGGTCAATGCGTGCTTGATTGGGGCGACCCTCAGCGTGATCGAACAGGCGATTAAGGGCATGCGGCCCCTCACCATCGGCGACGTAATCGAGAGTATGGGGCACTATTTCTGGGACGTGATAAGCGTCGGGTTTGTGTTGTGGATTCCCACCATGCTGCTGGATACGAGCCTGCGCGCGAACCCTGACAGCCAGTTTCTAGTCACCGCCTGTCTGCTGCTCGTGTTTATCCTTCTGAATCCAGCCCCGGAAGTGATTTATCTCACCCGGCATGATTCGCCCCTTGATGTCTTGAAGCGGAGCTACGATTTCGTGCTCGATAACTGGATCGAATGGTTCCTGCCCATGGCGTTGGTACTGGCGCCTCTGGGACTCTCCCTCTTTTTCAAACTGTCCAGCCAGCTGGGGAGAGGGGCCGGGTTGGATTTCATTCAACTGGTGTTTGTGCCGTTTACCGTACTCAGCGCCTGGCTGACAGATTTCGGGATTTCAGCGGAACTGACCGGCATGATCGCGCTGCTGCTGACCCCACCGCTCATGGTCGGCATGCTGATCTTTCGCGGCCACCTGTTTATCGCCCTATCCGCAACCTCCAGACGACAACGTTTGTACCAATCGCAGTTCCACGACTCCGCCCGATAGGAGGCGCACCAGCCGTCCAGAGTCCATCCCTGTGCGTTGCACAATATGGAGAACTTGTTGAGGGCATGTACGAAGTGGTGTATGGCTTAACCTGCACTCCCGATTGCTCTGGTTCTCGTGTGGTTCACCGGGGAGGATGCGCCGTCGTGCGCCTCTCGATTTTCTGGCGACTGATTCTGACGTATGTGGTCATCATCGCGGTGATGACAGCCGTCAATATCTATGCTTTGCTGCAAATTCGAACATTGGCTGGCCTCAATACAGAAGTTGGCTCCCATCATCATCCTGAAATTGAGTCGGCAAAACGGCTGTTGAGCTCGTTTTACCAGCAAATCCAGAGCGAGAAAAAATATGTGGCGGTACCGGCGGCCACGTTTCTCGAACACTTCGACGCTGAAAGCAAGGATTTTCAACTGGTCCTGCATGGATTGCTCACTCAGGACACTTCTGAGCCGGAGATCCAGTTGGTACGAGAAGTGGAGCGGATCCAGCAGGCGCATTTGGCTCTTTTCCATGCGCAACTTGCAGAGGGTGTTGGACAACGCCCGGAGTCGAGCGCAGCCTATGATGAACGAAGAGATGCTCTGGCTGGGAAGATGGCCTCGACTCTGCAGCAGTACATTGGGCTCCATGAGGCGCGTATCGCGGTGGGAGTGAACGAGTCTCATGCGAGCTCGGTTCATGCGGAAGCGGTCACACGGCAATTGGTGTTGGTGGCATTGATGTTCGGGCTCGGTATGGCTGCGGTGGCGAGTTACAATATCCTTCGACCGCTGCGCCGGCTGCAGTCGACGATTCAGGAAATGGGGCAGGGAAATTTCCGGGCAACAATGGACGGTCAGGCACCCCGTGAACTTCGAGAATTAGGTGATACGGTGAAGTGGATGGGGGCCAGGCTGCAGCAACTCGACGATATTAAAAGCGAGTTTCTTGCCCATGTGTCCCATGAGCTTCGCACGCCGATGGCATCGATTCAGGAGGGGACCCATCTTCTCTTGGATGAAATCCCAGGCCCCCTGACGCAGGACCAGCGGACGACATTACGGATCATGTCCGACAGTAGCCGGCGATTGATGTACCTCATTTCGACCATTCTCGATCTTTCGAAAATGGAGTCCGGCATGATGGAATATCGATTTGCTCCGACCGACCTGAGGCGTGTTGCTGACATCTCAGTCAATAAAATCAGGTTGTTGGCGGATGCGAAACAAGTGCGACTCCTGGTCGAAGCTCCGGTCGAACGCCACTGGGTGAGAGCTGACAGCGCTCGGATCGAACAAGTGCTGGACAATTTGCTGTCGAATGCGTTGAAGTACAGCCCGGAGGGGGCGGCCGTGACGTTGCATATGGAGCCGCGGCGTGATGAAGGGTTGATGTTTGTCGATGTGACAGACTGCGGGCCGGGGATACCAACAGAGGAAGTCCCGCATATTTTTGAGCGATTTTATCAAGGCCGCACCAAGACACGACATGTCTCGGTTGGCAGTGGGTTGGGGCTGGCCTTGGCCAAAAAGGTAGTGGAAGCCCATGGGGGGCGTATCTGGGTCGACAGTGAAGTCGGAAAAGGAACAACTGTGCGGTTCATGTTGTGTCTGACAAAACCGGGGATACTGGCATAGTGTGGCAGCTGCGGAACAGGGCAGTACTGTTGGGATTCGGCATCTTGTCAGCCTGCAGCACGGTGTCTTCTCCCCCCGGCGAGACCCCCTATTTTTATGGTGACGGTAGCGACGGAAAGGCGTTGCAGGCCATTATACGTAAAGAAAGCCAGTTAGTGCCCAAATGCGCTAGTAAAAATACCTGTGATCATGTATTCTTCACGCGCGCCCTGGCGTCTCTGTATGAAAGTCGGGAATCAGCAAGCCAGTATTTTGAGAAAGTCATTGCTGTCGCGCCGAAGAGTCAGCTGGCAGCGTCGAGTCGCCTGTGGCTGCAATTGTTGCAGTCCGAAGAAGTGCCTGCCGATCAGTCCTGGATCCGTTCCATTTGGAATGCTCCAGCTACTGCACATACGCAGAGGCTTCTGTCCCAGGCAATTGAGCGGACCGTACACGACTTGCTTGACCGCGAACTCACAATTCAGCAACTACGGGCACTGCAGGACAGTGAGGCTCAGTCGCTCGAAGCGTTGCAACGAGAACTTCAAGACCAGGAGCGGAAGGCGGAATTGTTCAATTCCAGAAGAGAACACCCGCGGATGTCGGTCGAGCCGGCTACACTCCAAAGCTTGCAACGGCAAGTCAGTGATCGAGATAGAAAAATTGAGGAGCTCACGAGTCAATTGGAAGCCCTCAAGCGCATTGACCAGGAAATGAGGGGAAAGACCCGCCCGATCAAACCTCCGTCGAATGTCTTTTCGCCACAACAGCCGGAGTCGTCCAAACCTTAGGGGCCGTCATGGAGCAGGAACGCATTCTTGTTGTAGATGATGACGAAGGATTGTTGCATCTGTTGAGGATGCGGCTGTCGGCGCTTGGGTTTTCTGTGACGCCGTGCACCGGTGGTCGAGATGCGCTCACGGCTGCTCGGCAGGAAACGTTTGACATCGCGATTACTGACTTGAGGTTGCGAGCTGAAGATGGGTTGGCCTTGGCCGAGGAGCTCATGCAGATCCAGCCAGGTCTGCCAGTCATCATTCTGACGGCTCACGGGAGCATTCCGAATGCTGTCGAAGCGATGCAACGCGGAGCGTTCGGCTACCTGACGAAACCGTTCGATGATAAAGAACTAAAGGCGACCCTCGACAAGGCCTTGATTCAGCTGCGCATGACGCGTGAGATTCAGCGCCTGAAATCTTTAGTGAAGGAGCTGTACGGACTGGAGAACGTGATTGCCAGAAGTCCCGCAATGCAGCGATTGTTCCAGCAAGTTGCGCAGATTGCGGATTCAGATGCGACCATTCTGTTGACTGGAGAGACTGGTACTGGGAAAGAAGTGCTCGCGCGCGTACTTCACGCCAATAGTCGTCGTTCTAAAGGTCCATTTGTGGCCTTGAATTGTGCGGCAATCAGCGAGACTCTCTTTGAAAGTGAATTGTTCGGACATATTCGCGGCGCCTTCACCAATGCGGTAGCGGCCAAGCGGGGTCTCTTCCAAAGTGCACATGGGGGCACTCTCTTTCTCGACGAGATTGCCGAGATGTCCTTACCCATGCAGGTGAAACTTCTACGTGCGGTACAGGAGCGGGAAGTGCGGGAGGTGGGGGCGGAGTACGCAACCAAGGTAGACGTGCGTATCATTACAGCAACGAACAAGGATCTCGCAGAAAGCGTAAAAGCCGGAACCTTCCGTCATGACCTCTACTACCGAGTATCCGTCGTCCCTCTAGCTCTCCCTCCACTGCGAGAGCGAAAAGACGATATTCCGCTTCTTGCGCAACATTTTTTAAAACAAAGCGCTAAACGTTCGAATAAGGATGTTCGTGGATTTACCCCTGCAGCCATGCATCGCCTCATGGTGTATCCGTGGCCGGGTAATGTACGAGAGCTTGAAAATGCTGTCGAAAAAGCTGTCGTAATGTCTCGGCAAGATATGGTGTTGCCAGAATTGCTTCCGACCGCGGGGGCGACCTCAGACATTGGCCTGAAACCATTGACTGAGGCCAAGGAGGATTTTGAGCGGACCTATTTGCGCAATGTGCTTCAGATGACAGGAGGGAATATCTCGCGCGCGGCACAATTTGCCGGCAGATATCGCGCAGATTTCTATAAAATGCTGAAAAAGTACGGGTTACACCCGTCCATGCTGAAAGAACGTTCGGATTTTGAGTTGAGTGACTTAGAAGAAGTAACAGAGGAGGTCAAGGATGCCTAGTGCTCAACCTGGGGAAGTATGCACAGGTGGCGTCCGATGAAACGTTCCGACTTGATTGCCGCTGAGCGATGAATTCTCTCGATATGGACTCCGAAGTCCTGCCCCCGGACCCACTGAACGATGGCCTGCTCGATTTCCAATGGAACCTGTTCATCAGGCAGGTCCATCCGCAGTGTGAGTCTCATGCCAATCTTGACTTGATGGTCCCCTTGGATCCGCCACCCTCCCGACGACATATCCCAAACGGTGCCTTTGCCTAGAAAATCTTCTGAGAGATAGTATCCTGTTCCGCAAATCTTGGCTCTCTGGTAAGTACGGAGTTTGAAGTGTTTCGGCATGGCAAGTACTTCCCGGGGGATTAATGTGCGGAAATAACTACAACTGCTTCTCATTCCGTACTGATCCAGCAAGGACACCCTGATTGTTCAACGTTGAGGAAGTATCGCATCCGGAAGTCCGGTGCACGAATTGTTCAAGTCGATGTTGTTCGGGTTTGGATGTGCGGATGAACTCGATGCCAACCTTCGAGTCTTCGGCCCATCTGACGGCGGCAAGTTCGACATGCAGAGGAGCCTGCTGGTCCGGCAGAAATAGCCGCAGTTGGATATATTCACCGGCGGCCAGTGTTTTTGAGCTTTCCATGAGGCATCCCGGCAGGGAGAGGTCGAGAATCCGTCCTTCAGCAACCATGCTCTCTCCGGCAAACATGACGGAACAATCTACTGATACTCGTTGGCTATATCGATTTTTCATCGCGCCTCCTTTGCCTCTCACTGGAACCAGCATGGGTCAGTTGAGTCGCTCTTGTTCTCAACTATATTCGGAGGTTTGCGGGAGGCCTAGTCCTCAAAGTCGGTAACTCTTTAGGGGGGATCGCTGTTAAGGTGTCCATTCTTGACCGTTTCGGTTCTATGAGGCTCTAGAGGTCTGGGGAACCGGTTGAGACGTGAACTGGCGCATCTTTCTGCGGCTCTGTTTCTATGATCGTTCTGGTATGAAGCGACGAGAGCTTAAAGGGGCTACAGCCTAGCTTCCGGACTAATCTGAATTGCAATAGAAAGAATGAAAGCACCCGAGACGCGAGGAGCGAATTCACGAGCCGCCACGTGCTTAACAGATTCGTTAGTGGAATTTGTGGAGCTGGCGAGAGGAATCGAACCCCCAACCGGCGGTTTACAAACCAGTCCTGAGCCTCTTTCATCCCATCACTCCACAGCATCAGAACCAATAGAATCGCCTGATCCACCATTGGGTTAGGCGATAGTGCCATGTTGCGTGGAGTTGTCGTTCAAAAGGGTAAAAAGGGCCGTTACGGTTACACTTTTGGTTACACTTTTTTGAGGTGAGGTTGAACGTGGACAGGAACGAAAAAGAACCGACGCAGCAAACAAGACTGTCCCCCTCGGCCGGTGATGCCCGTGCGCGGGGTGGCGAAAGCCACCCGCGCAGGGGAGCCGCGCCAGCGGCCTCTGCTAAACTTGACAGGAGGACATTTCTCGGCGGACACACATGGCCTCACATCACACTACCTCCCGCAGGAAACATCTGGTCCGTTACGATTCATGATTTCGGAAAACAATGGGTCGAAATGTCTTGGGGGAGATTAGACCCGATTCAGGGCAAGAGGGGAGAGAAAGGCGCATCGCGGAATAGAAAGATGAACGAGGTGCGGGCACGAGGCCGGGCCAAAGGCACAATTCGCAAGAAATGCCTGACCATCGGAGCCGACCATCTCGTGACCTTGACCTATCGAGCGAATGTGGAGGATCGAGAGCGCGTATTACACGATCTGGGACGGTTACGACGTGCGCTCTCACGTTCCGGCTGTTCTATGCCCTATGTCGCGGTCCTGGAGCGTCAACAGCGTGGGGCACTGCATCCACATCTGGCCGTTAAAGGGTTTCAGGATGTTCGACTCCTTCGACGATGCTGGTACAAGATCGTCGGGAATGGCCAGGGGCAAGTGAACGTCAGAGGGCCCCGGCCAGGAAGTTCACCGGTGAAACTTGCTCGCTACCTGTCGAAATACATCAGCAAGGATTTCGACAATATGCCACGTGAGTTTGAAGAACACCGGTACTTTTGCTCTTTAGGCGTGAAGGTGCCTACTGAAAAGCATGAGTTTGTGCTGGACCGAATGGCAAAGGACGTGGAAGGGAAAATGTACGCCCTCATGCGGCAAGAGGCGTTGCGTCGTGTCGGCGTCTGCTGCCGTCTTACGGAATGGATGGGTGGATCGGGCACCTATGGATGGATGGCGGGTTTTGAGGATGCCTCGATACGATGGGGCAACGGAAGCTCTGAACCGGTGCCGATTACTCCAAGCTCGTGACTCACTGCGCCGGCGCCTGCTGAAGCGCGGGCGCACTTAGTTGGGGGGAGGGGGGTGTCGGAGACTCCCCCCGGAGCGGTCCCTGGCCTACTTGGACGCCTCGGTCACGGTGGTTGGTGGGAAGTCAGGGCCAGACTCTCGACCAAAGAATTGCCTCCACAGATAGTCGGCGCAGGCATCTGCCAAAGTCTGTATTCCCGCTTTCACGGCTACACCGTGGTCATCTCCAAGAATGTCGGCATGAGTCAACTTTGGAGTCAAGGAATCGTCCTTCGTATATTCGCAGGTCCCTTGCCAAAGAGTTTTTTGATCGTCAAGTCGGATCAATCGAGCACGTCCAGTGTAAGATGGGCGATAGGTAATCGTTTCAAAGGAAAATCCACCTATAATGATCGGGTCGACGCTCCATCGTTCCGTTTTGAAGTCGATCACGTAACCTTCGCCAAATTGCTGACGAAGCTTCTGCGAGCTGTCATTTTTCACGAGATGCGATGTCCCCACTGCCGTGAGTTTTAGCTCTCGTTGCCATGCAGTTACGAATCGATTTTCTACTTGCGTGATGGGGTCGAGAAGTTGAGTTGACGAGATGAATTTCGCTCCGACCTCCCTGGCGTCAGTCTGCTGCATCCCACCCTCGATAGCAGCACCGATCAATCCAAACATGCTTAAAGCAGTCGTGCGTGTTTTCGGTTCTCCCGTCCAAATCATAAACTGTTCAGGATCATAATGAACAACTGCCACCTTGGCATTCGCTGTTAGATCAGTAATGGCTTCAGATGGTGCAGGCAGCCGAGTCGTGCTACAGCCTGCTAAGAACACAAGAATCAGGGCGCCTAGTATCGGGGTGAGTCGCAATCGGAACATTGTGCATGCCCTTTCGCAAAGCGGTTCTGGTTACTTGTATTTCACGGCGATGCCGCTAACCGATGTGCAGGTAAAACTATAGACATTGTAGATAGGAATAAAGCCGTACAAGCTGGTCGAGACGGTTACGTTGATCAATGCATCACCACCTTTTTGGCTGAGTGCTTCGTCCACGGCTTTTGAAAAACTGGAATCACCGAATGGAATGATGGCAAGGATGAAGTGCCGACAGCCAGATCCTTCCACCGGCCCAAGTTCCTCAAAACTCACACCCGATTTAAGCCTGTCTGCATTATTGGCTGAAGGTTTCGTGACAATGCCTAAGTTTCCGACTGACGTACAGCCAGTCATCAACGCGGCCCCAAGAACAAGAAGTGCACACAATCTGGACGAACGTTTCATAAGGCCTCCGTTGAAAATCAATGTGAGCTGCAATATACGAGGTGAATGCATGCTCCGCCATTATGCTTAGAGGTGGAATGTCACCCTGCTTTGGGGGATGGTAGTGGTACTTAACGATAAGGGGAGGGGGAGAGGATTAACGGGTCGAACCCACTGGTATGTCTCAGTATCTGAGTAAGGATTTCGAAAATATGCCGCATGAGTTTGAAGAGCACCGATACTTTTGTTCTTTGGGCATCAAGGTGCCTACTGAAAAGCATGAGTTTGTGCTGGAGCGAAGCGCAAAGGGACGTTGAAAGGAAGATGTATACCCTCATGCGGCAAGAGGCGTTGCGTCGCGTCGGCGTCTTTTGCCGTCTTACGGAATGGATGGGTGGACCGGGAACTTATGGATGGCTGGATTTGAAGATAGCTCGATACGATGGGTTATCGTAAAGCCTGAACCCACTTACATTCACTTTCTAACTCCAGTCAGCGTGGTCGGTGGAATCTCAGGGGCAACTTCGGCTGATATTGGCAAGTTCGTTCCCCCTCACGCTTCCTCACGTGCGGGACGCTTTCTGTCGGCTGCGAGGGGGGTAACTTGACCGGCCGTGCCCATTGATATTCTGGTAAAATATGGTGCTATTTCAATTTTCTCAATGCCATACACCAATAAATGCTGTTAAAATAAATTTTCCTTTCTGCTAAAATCCTCATCCTTCTATGATTACAATTGCGGGAAAAAAAGGCGTTTTACACAAACTGGTTTATGAAGTCCGATATCGACAAGGCTTCATCTACCTTGACAGATGTGGGATTACGGCTAACAGGATAATGTCTTCAAATCCCGAATGGATCTTGAGGGGCGAGAATGTTAACCCTCAAAGCGCTCCATTAGTTAGTATTCTTAATGGGGCTAAAGCTGAATTTAACGCGCTTAAGTATAATTTCTCCATCGAGCAACAAACGGGTGGTCGAGATCCCCTAAAAAATAAGGATGTGAACGCCTTTTCTATACAAGCCGATTCGGCAGCCAGAATCATTGAAGAGGAGCTCGAACTAAGAGAGTTTACGAGAGTAGGCTTTCGGGCTTGGTTTATGTTTGGCTGCGACTCTGAAGAAGACGTCAAAGAATGGGTTATGTCGTTAGGGGCATTCACCATCAATCCGAGAGTATTCAAAACATTTGATGGGTGCCTAGAAAGCGAAAGTCACGTTGTCCTATTGCGAACCTCAGACCGTAAGTTGCGAATAGCGGTAAGCAATGTGGAGAGACTTGAGCAAATGGATCTTGGGGGGGAAATATTAGCTCTACGAGCTCAATCCCTCAGTCAAAAACAAAGAGAAATGAGACTTAAGCAGGAAGACGTTAAGCAGCGCATTCTAGCGAATCCGCAGTATGCGGCTATGATCGATGTTGACGTATTCGTTGAAAACCCGATTAGTACAGGTGCCACAGATTACATTACACAATCCTTTGACCTGATTCGAGAGAAGCTCCCATTCGCCCTATCTGAGAGATAAACCATATGCACTACCAGAGTCCTTCGGAGACAGGAAGTGAACTTACCAGCAATGTGGAAATGTATGGCTCAGCAATCAGATCTTTAGTAGAGGTTCCAGAGCCTGATGCCATGGCATACGTTCCACGTGAGGGTGGGACAGGGCAAGGAGAGTTACGTCCCCGGCGTGGATATGGACGACGGGAAGGAGCGTCCGGCTCTGCAAGCGGGAGGCTGCCGGAAAAGCAGGCAAACAATGATCTTATTGCGAAAAAAGAACACATATCCCGAGTTCTTAGGAGCTGTCGTGAGATGCTCGAAGACATTGTTGAGATCGAAGATCCAATCCAGGTGTCGAATGAGGCTCATGCGCTAATGCGGGAGTTTAAGTCCTTATGGCAGTATAGGGATGCACGCGAGAGTGAATGGGGCGACCTGATAAATTTGCTTCAGATCGCCTTGCCTGGCCAGAATTACGAGGACGTTCCGAAACAAACCTGGATAGCTATATCGCGAATTTTTGAAGAGTGTTTGGCGAACCGTACCCTCAGAAACGACGATACTCGTCGCGCCATTAGATTGCTGAAGGAAGCAGGATTAGACCCCTGGAACGGAATTAGTGGGCCGGTCATTCCGGGCTAGGAACTTCTCTCAAAAGCTACAGATGGTACCCCCTCCTCAGGCAGTCTTTCTCGATACATCCATACAAATCGACCGTTTTTTGCGGGAAGTGCAGATGAAACGGGCGATTGATGCGACTCTTTCGCATTTCGACATAAAGGTTACAAGCCGAGTCGTCCAGCAAGAGTTTAAACGTCGGGTTCTTTCAGAGGCCCTGTATCTGTTGAATCAACTCAATGATACTAATAGCTACCAAGCAACACTTGCCCATGTAACGAACGTGCTCACTAAACATCATGATAGAAAACAGAAGATATGCCTGAATTTGCTCCAGTCCTGTCTTCCTGGTGCGTCCGATGAGGAGCTTACCGAACGAGCTCGGCGGTACCTTAGGGTATTTCTAGTCCACGGCCAAGAAAGCTTTCAATCGAGCGTTGATTCGGTTGTGTATGGAACCGGATGCTACTGGTCAACTCAGCCCATAGTTGAGGAAAAGCGTTATGAAAAGTATGCTATGGGTCCTCACAAATGCTCTCGAAGTAAGGGGCGTTGTCCTGTTGGGCAATTCTTGGAGGGTAAGAGCGACCAGTGTAAAGCGCTATTGAGTTTCTTAGAGTCGCTTCCTGCTGAAAAAAAGACTGATGAACTCACGGAAATGGGGAATTTTATACGAGTCTTCCTGAAAGATGGCTCTGCTTCCATTGATAAAAGTGAGCCCTGTCTGAAGGTCGGAGACCTTCTTATTGCCTTTGAGAGTGAAGGCTTTCAAAATTTTTTCACGAAGAATTACAAGGAAAGTCAGGTGCTTTGCGATTTCACAGGGCAGAATCTATTGATACGCCCAAACAATCCCGCCACGAAACACATTTTCTGTGAAGCTGATGCCAAGCCTTGGGAAATCCCGGGCTAGTCCCCCGCCCATATCAAACTTCAGGCTAATCGCCACATTCCGAATTTGAATAAAAAGAAGAGCTGTAGGGACGAGCAGATTGTCTCGCTGACTCTTGACTAGTACATACGACGTCCCCCCGTCTTGAGTAGCAGCTACGTTTGGAGTCCGGGGACGACTATAGCTCCTTTGCTGGCCAATTGCCTGGCATAGGCGGCGGGCGTCAGTCCACCCAATGCTTTTTTCGGTCGCTCCTCGTTGTATTCGCGCCGCCACGCTTCAATGATGGCTTGGGCATGCGCGAGGGTCAGGAACCAATGCTCGTTCAGGCACTCATCACGCAGGCGCCCGTTGAATGACTCGATGTAGGCATTCTGGTTGGGTTTGCCCGGTTCGATCAGGCGCAGCGTTACGGTGTGCGCGTGGGCCCATGTCAGCATGGCACGACCACAGAATTCCTTCCCATTGTCGGTTCGAATCACCTGAGGCACCCCGCGGGTCGCGGCCAATTGATCCAGGATCCGCGTGACGTGCTGCCCGCTGATGGCCCGTTCCGGCACAATGGCAACCGACTCATGCGTGGCATCGTCCACGATCGTCAAACATTTAATGGCTCGGCCTTCCGCACTGCGGTCAAATACGAAATCCATGGACCAGACGTCGTTCGCGGCCGCAGGCCTTACCAGTGGCAGACGCTCGCCTACCGGCACCTTCTTGCGGGTGCGGCGCCGCACCTGCAACTGGGCTTCGGCATAGAGCCGTTCAATCCGCTTGTGATTCACCAATCGACCCTGCTGACGCACCTTCAGATAAATCATGCCGGCCCCGTACCGCCGATGGCGATGCGCGAGTGCGACAATGGTCTGTCTCAGATCGGCATTCCGGTCCGGCGCGGGGCGGTACCGCAAGCTGCTGGCACTCATGCCGATCACCTGCAAGGCATGGCGCTCCGTCAGGTGTCAAGGGTCATCCAAATTTCCCCAGTTATGGTCATCGAAAATTCCCCACCCGGGTTAATTCGTCGCTGACGCTTCTTCGACCCGCACGAGTCCAGCTTTGAGCTTCTCCTTGAGCCGGTAGGAA
>WBZN01000541.1_pt1 | contig 28373 bp, 25 predicted proteins | sample 5204281 | NCBI WGS metagenome assembly WBZN01 (sample SAMN12344347, study PRJNA552823) | activated sludge metagenome | biome: Activated sludge suspended growth; feature: Nitrification reactor; material: Wastewater; isolation source: activated sludge from nitrification reactor of wastewater... | reverse complement strand
CGGACCATCGGCCACGAACTGGTTCGTGCGATCGAGTTGGAAGATGGCACCCGTCATCATAAGGCGGGGCATGATTTCCCACTTGAAACCGATCTCCTTATTCTCGAACTCCTCCGGCTCCAGTGTGGCGGTCGTCACGTCGAGCACGTTGAACTGATCGCCGGCACTGGGAAGGAACGAACGCGAGTAGCTGACATATAGCGAGATCTGCTCGGATGGCTTGAACACGACGCCCGCGCGCGGCGACCAGACGTTATCGACGCGACCGAGGACATCGCCGTTCAAGCCGTTCTCGAAGTCGATGTCGAAGCGGTCGAAGCGAATGCCGCCAATAATATCCAGATATCGGCTAACCTGTAGCTGGTCCTGAACGTACGCGCTCTGTGTGTTGAGATCGGTCGCGCGGCGGCGATTGACCTCGTTGAAATAGACCGGCGAAAACAGGGTCGGATTCGCAAGCGTCACCGTAAGGCTTGTTGGGCCATCGGGCGTGAGAAAATGCGGTGTGTTGCGACCGTTTTTGGTCTCTTGATACGTGAACTCGGTACCCGCCAGAATAGTGTGGCGGATATTTGGGGCCACATCGATCTTCATCGTCACGTCGGTCTGGTTCACGATGCTGTCGCGCTGTGTCGCATCACGGTAACCGCCAATCGTGACATCGCCTGTGTCCGATACCGAACTGCTGGCAAATGTATTCTGGTAGGCCTTGTCAAAGGTCATATACGAGGTGTAGTTGCGCACCTTCACGTCGTCGCTGAACTTGTGTTCCAGTGTTGCGGCAGCGGTGTGACCTTCATAGTTGGCGAAGCTGTCACGTGGATGGCCGAAGAACGTCTCGTCAAAGCCTTCCAGGGGCCATCCGTTGCGCGAAGGGACCCCTCGATCCACGGTGCGGTCATCGCGATAGTATTCGTAGCTGACGAGCAGCTTGGTTTGATCCGTAAGCTTAAAGCCCAGCGTCGGATTGATCCCGAAACGCTCCAGCTCGAAATAGTCGCGGAAACCTTCGGAATTCTCGTACATGGCGTTGATGCGGAACGCCGCAGTGCTCGAGATCGCGTCTCCTACATCGATCGTCGTACGTTTGGAATTGTAGCTGCCATAACTGGCCGTAACGTCGCGAATGGGAACGCCATTGGCTTCCTTCTGCGTGCGGTTGACGACACCGCCGCCACCACCACGCCCGAAGATCATCGCGGCAGGCCCTTTGAGCACCTCGACCGCCTCGATGTTATAGAGGTCGCGATAATACTCCGCATCGTCGCGCACCCCGTTGAGGAAGAAGTCTGCCGTCGTCTGCTGGCCGCGAATGGTGATCTGATCGCGATGTCCTTCACCCAGCGCGACATTGACACCAGGGACGTAAGTCAATACCTGGCCGAGGCTCTTGGCACCCTGATCATCGGCCTGCTGACGCGTAATGACCGTCAGAGACTGAGGGATGTCCTTGATTAGCGTTTCCGTCTTTGTGGCAGTCGTTGTGCGGGCGGCCGTGTAGCCATCGATACCGCTCGGTCCGCCGCGTACGGGTGCGGGTGCATCTGTCGTGGCGCGCTGCCCACCGTTGCTGGGGTCTGCAACCGGCTCATAGTCCTCTGGCGGCGGAGGCGGCGGCGCGGATTGGGCGGCGGCGCTTTTCTTGGGCTTGGATTTGGCCTTCTTGCGCGCTGGCGGCGGGCCCTGCTCATCGTCTTCAACGGCCGCCGCGGACGCGGGGGGCGCCGTGGCAGGTTTTGCACTGGGCTCTTTGGCCGTTTCAACGGTAACGGCAGGCAGGTGCGCATCGGTTTCCGCGGCGCCAGCGCCCGGATCGCCAGCCGCACCCTGGGATTGTGTCTTGCCCGTGTTGGCCCCAGCCGCTGGCCGTGGCTCGGGATCCGTTTCCTGGGCACGAGGAGCCGGAACGTCAAAAAGCATGAAAGCCGCGCCCACAACAGCCCCAAGCAGGCGAGACTGGGAGCCCAAACCACTTTCTCCCCTCAGAGAGACTGCGCGCATCGTGTCTCGCAAAGTATGGAAACGCATTGTTCCTCCCAAAAGCAGAGGCGAATGTTCTTTAAAAATGACGGTCACTTCACCGTTAGCCAGGAGTGTAATTATATACTTTTGAAATCAACAAATTTATTGCACGCGGAGTGGATTGTCCGTCCCTCCTGTGGCAGAAAAGTTTTGAACGATTCAAAGTGATTGAACCGTATCCGCCCGATACAGCTACTCCGCGGCCTCTCGAGCCAGGAAGCCGCCTGATTGGCGTGCCCACAGTTGGGCATAGATGCCGCCACGGCGGAGCAACTCGCTGTGGGTCCCCTCTTCCACGATCCGTCCGTCATCCATTACGACCAGCCGATCCATCGCTGCGATGGTCGACAGCCGGTGCGCGATGGCGATCACTGTCTTGCCTTCCATCAGCGTATTGAGGCTCTCCTGAATGGCGGCTTCCACCTCGCTGTCGAGCGCGCTCGTGGCCTCGTCCAGCACCAGGATCGGCGCGTTCTTCAGAAGAACCCGCGCGATGGCGATGCGCTGGCGCTGGCCGCCCGACAGTTTCACGCCGCGCTCGCCCACGTGGGCATCGTAGCCCTTGCGGCCCCTCATGTCCTCGAGGCCATCGATGAAGCTCGCAGCCTGGGCCCGGGAGGCGGCCGCCGACAGTTCCTCCTGCGTGGCATCCGGCCGCCCATAGAGGATGTTGTCACGCACCGAGCGATGCAGCAGCGAGGTGTCCTGGGTGACGACGCCGATCTGAGCGCGCAGGCTGTCTTGTGAAACGTTTGCGATGTCCTGGCCGTCGATGAGGATTCGTCCGCCTTCCAAGTCGTAGAAGCGCAGCAGCAGGCTAACGAGCGTCGACTTGCCCGCGCCCGAGCGCCCTATCAAGCCTACCTTCTCGCCGGGTTTGATATTCAGACTCAAATGATCAATGACCCGGACGGGCTGATCGGCGGCACCGCTGACGCCAGCGCCATAATGAAACTGTATCCCGTCGAAGCGGATCTCGCCCTTCGTAACCATCAGCGAACGGGCATCCGGCGCGTCCAGCACCGTATGGGGCCGCGAAATCGTCTCCATGCCCTCGTGCACGACGCCGATGTTCTCGAAGATGCCCGAGATCGTCCACATCACCCAGCCCGACATCATCACGATGCGGATGACGAGGCCGATGACCGTCGCGTTGGCGCCGGTTGTGACGTGACCGTTCGCCCAAAGCGTGATGGTCAGCCAGCCCGTCGTCACGATGAGGATGCCGTTCAGAGTGTAGAGCGCGAACTCCATGCCCGTAATAAGCCGGAGAGAGGCCTGCCACTTTTCCATCATCTCGCGGAACGCAGTGCGGGCGTATTCGTCCTCGCGCTCGGCATGGGCAAACAGCTTCACTGTGAGAATGTTGGTGTAGCTGTCGACGATGCGCCCGACCAGCATGGAGCGGGCTTCCGACGTATCGGTCGCCCGCTTCTTGATGCGCGGCACGAAGTAGGCCAGCGCCACGATATAAGCGGCGAGCCAGATGATGAGAGGAATGGTCAGGCGCCAGTCAGAGGCGGCGAAAATCGTGATCGCGCCCATGAACTGCACCATCGCGTACCACAGCGCGTCGATGAGCTGGACCACGCTTTCACGCAGCGCGGGCGCCGTTTGCACGATCTTGTTGGCGATGCGGCCGGCGAAGTCGTTCTGGAAGAAACCGAGCGACTGGCGCAGCACATAAGAGTGCGTCTGCCAGCGCACGCGGTTGGTGAATGTCGTTGCGACCGCCTGGTTCTTGATAAGGTCGTGCACCGTGGACACCACGGGGCGCGCGATGAGCGCGACGAACGCCATCCAGGCCAGCACACCGGCATTGTCGGAAATGAACGCCTTGGGATCGGACGTCGCTTTCATCATGTCGACGAGCTGGCCGATGAAGGCAAACAGCATCACTTCGATGGCCGAGCCAAGAAAGCCCATGACGAGCAGCGCCACGAAAACCGGCCATACCGGCTTGACGTAATGCCAATAGAATTCACCCAGCCCCGCGGGCGGGCGCACGATTCCCGGGCGCGCGAAAGGATCGATGCGCGTCTCGAACCAGGATGTTATGCGCCGGAACATCGTTTAGCTGCCTTCAACGGCCGCGGGGATCTACCACAGGTTCCCCTGCGCGGGAGATATCTCGCGATTAATGGGTTCGCATCGCACGCGCTCCACATCTTGTGAGAGCCTGACGGCCAAAAAACTAATCCGGCCCTCACGGAGTTTTGTCCCGAGGACCAGATTGCTTGTGGCGGCGCGATGAACACCCTATGCACTAGGGTCCATATTGGTCGAAAAGAAGACGAGCACAAGTCCAAGCCCCATGACCGAGGCCCTATGAGTGAGTCCCTGCTGGAAGCCCGTAAAGAAACCGCCCGTACCTGGTTTGAAGAATTGCGCGATCAGATCTGCACAGCCTTCGAGAAGCTGGAAACCGATCTGCCCGTAACCGCCCCTCACGGCGATATGTCACCAAGCCGCTTCGTGCGCACGCCTTGGGAGCGTACGGATCATACCGGAGCCAAGGGCGGCGGCGGGCTCATGAGCATGATGGCGGGCCGCGTGTTCGAGAAGGTGGGCGTGCACACCTCCACCGTACATGGCGAGTTCGCCCCCGAGTTCCGCAAGCAGATCCCGGGTGCCGAGGAGGATCCGCGCTTCTGGGCCTCGGGCATCTCTCTCATTGCGCATATGCGCAATCCCAACGTGCCCGCCGTACACATGAACACCCGCATGGTGGTGACCACCAAGTGGTGGTTTGGGGGCGGTGCGGACCTCACCCCGGTTCTGGATGCGCGACGCACGCAGACGGATGCCGATACGCTGGCATTTCACGCCGCCATGTATGGCGCCTGCGCGCCTCATCCTGTTGCCGACTACAAACGTTACAAGGAATGGTGCGACGAATACTTTTATCTGCCCCATCGCAAAGAGATGCGCGGCGTCGGCGGCATCTTCTACGATTATCTGACGCCTTCAGACGATCAGGGAGGCTGGGACGCCGCGCTCGCCTTCACCAAGGATGTCGGCCGCGCCTTCGCGTCGGTCTATCCCATGCTGGTGCGCGGCAACTACACGCTGCCTTATACGGAAGCTCAGCGCGAGGAGCAGCTCATCCGCCGCGGCCGCTACGTGGAATACAATCTCCTCTACGACCGGGGTACCGTGTTCGGACTGAAGACCGGCGGCAACGTGGAGTCGATCCTCTCGTCCATGCCCCCGGTCGTCAAATGGCCGTGAGGCTGGGTGCGCTCACACCGGCAAGGCGATCGAGTACTTGATCTGATCGAGCGCAAAGCTCGATTCGATGGAGGCGATGCCCGGCACCAGCGTCAGCTTGTTCTTGAGAAACTTCTCGTAGGCCGACAGGTCTTCCACGACCACGCGCAGAAGATAATCGCGGTGCCCCGTCATCAGGTAGCACTCGAGAACCTCCGGCCAGCGCAAGATCGCCTTGGCGAAGGCTTCCAGATCTTTTTCGCGCTGGCGCTCCAGCTTGATCGAAATGAAAACGCTGACTGGCAGCCCAACCTTGCGCTGATCGACGAGCGCGATGTAACGGCGGATGATGCCCGCCTCCTCCATGATCTTGATCCGCCGGTGACAGGGCGAGGCGGAAAGCCCGACGCGTCCGGCGATTTCCTGCATGGTGAGGCGGCAATCCTCCTGCAGAAGGCTGAGGATTTTGCGATCTATGGCGTCGAGTTGGGTCATGGCGGGGCGCAGATCTGAGCGCCTCACGGCATGCGGGGCGCGCTATGCTAGCTTCAGCCAGACCGCTGCGGGTTTCAAGCCAGCCAAAGGCCTTAGCAAGTGGAGCGCTATCGCCCCGCCGTCTTTGCCGCCAGCACCTCGTCGAAGGCTTCCGCAAACTCGATCGCGCCCTGCGCCTTCATGCTCGCGGTCATACGCCGGTCGAGTTCCGCCAGGAGCTGCTCGCCTGTCAGACCAATGACCATTTTGTTGACGTAGTAGGCGCGGCGCGCGAAGAAGTTCGTCACCGGCGCCTTCAACCCCGCGGGCTGCATCAGCTCCAGGCCTGTTGCAGGTCCCGACAGGTTCATCACCTCGACCTCGGCGCCCGACATATTGGTCCGCCCGTACTTGGCGGCCATGTCGATGAGCCCCTTGAGCTTCATGGCCTGCAGCATGGGACCGATGTCGCCATCGATGTTGAGCACGTGCATGCCCATGCCTTCCGCAGTCTTGGCATAGCTCTGATGCCGCTCCCAGATATAGGGCACGCGCTTGGCGTTGGCGTACATGCGCTTCAATATGGTGATCTTGTACTTCAACTCGTGCTGACGCTTGGACGACAAGTTTGGATTGGCGGCCTTGCGTTGCAGGTGCGCGATAAACAACTTGCCGTTCTTCGACAGTTCGTTGACGGAATTCGCATCGAGGAGCTGGGCGTAACCCAGTGCGCTTGAAATCGCCCGCCCGGTTTTCTTGATCGGATGAATGCCGGCTTGCATATCGTAGGTGCCGATGCCGCCCGTCTCGAGCGCATAGACGCGCACCACCTGATCCTTCTCAAGACCAAGAGCGTGCGCTTCCTCCGCGTAACGCCGCTTGAATTCTTTTTCCGAGACACGCTCGGGCACGAAGCCGTAGACGCGCCGGGCCGCTTCCAGATAATCGGCAACGACCGGCATTTGCGAGGAGGGAGGGGCCGGCGTCGACTCCTCTTGGGAACTCAAGAATTTCGAGTACTTCGCCGCGAGCGCGTTGGACAGCTTTGGACCCGTATACGCAGGCGGCAACGTCATCACATAATCATCTGCGCTAAACAGCGTGTCGCGCGAGCGCCTCTTTTTGCGTGCCTCACGCTTGGCGTCGACCTTGTCCCAGTAGACATCGAGATGATGCTCATGGGCTCGCCGTGCCTGTTTCCAGGCCTGAAGCTCGGCCGCCTCATCTGCGGTCAGCGATGCCAGGAAATCGGTGGTCGACATTGCGCGGACCGGCGGCACCGGCCCCACGGTCAAACCAAGCGCCGCAACCACGGCCGCGGCGGCGAAAATCCGCCAGCGCTGGAACGCGCAATTCAAAAAATCTTCTCCTTGCGAATTGGCCTCTGATTCGGCGAAACCTTCGCCTTAGACTTTGACCGTATCGTGATTCAAGCCGCGCCCGGATCAAAATCTACTGCACCGCAGCGCCACTTGGATTTAGGGTAAGAGCCCAATGGGTTCAATATTGCACCATCCCAACTGGCCGGCCTTGGACGAGGACGCGTTTCGCATCCTTGCCGCGACGCACCTGCTGTCCGCGCCGGTCGTCTCCCAAACGCCCGTGACAGGTCCTGGGCCGCGACCGAGCGACTACGACCTCAATCCCAGCGTACGGCCCGCGGATGCGACCCAGTTGCGGCCCGCCGCCGTGCTGGTTCCCATCGTCATCGGCGCGCCGCTCAACGTCCTTCTGACCCAGCGCACGACGCACCTGGCCGCCCATGCAGGGCAGATCGCCTTTCCAGGCGGCAAGATCGAGCCGCAAGACGAGACCCCGCTGGCGGCTGCATTGCGCGAGGCGCAGGAAGAGATCGGGCTCGACCCCGGTTTCGTCGAACCCCTCGGCTATGTCGAACCTTATGAGACGAGCACAGGCTTTCTTGTCACGCCCGTGGTCGCTGCGGTGAAACCCGGCTTTTCCCTCAGACCTGACCCGCACGAGGTGGCGGACATCTTCACCGTGCCGCTTGCCTTCCTGCTGGATGAAGCCAACCACCGCATCGATGCGCGCGACTGGCGCGGTGCGAAACGGCACTTCTATGCCATTCCCCACGAAGGGCGCTATATCTGGGGCGCAACGGCTGGAATCATTCGGGCGTTGCACCGGAGGCTGACGGCCGCATGATCCGCATCGTTCTGGAGAACCTGTTCTTCTTTCTTTTGCCTACCCTCGCCTATGTCACCTACATCGCCTACCGGCGCAACGACTGGCCCGGGCTGTGGAGCGTCCTGCGCGAGGCCCCGCTCGTGCAGCTTTTCGTAACAGGTGCATTTCTCATGATCGCAACGCTGATGCTGTTCTCGACGGCCTCCGGTCACCGCCCCGGTGACGCCTACACGCCGCCCTCCTACCATGATGGCAAGGTCATACCTGGTCATGGCGCGAACGACGAGAAAAAGTAATCCGCGATGGCGAAAGCTGACCAAGGCAAGATGACAAGGCTCCTGGCGGATGCGCCGTGGTTGCGCGCGAGCGCGCTCGTTGCCGTGCTCGAAACCTTGGCGCGTGAGGGCGGCGATGCGCGCGTTGTGGGGGGCTCGGTGCGCAATGCCCTCATCGGCGCGCCGATTACGGACATTGACATTGCAACCCCGCTGCTGCCCGCCACCGTGATGGAGCGCGCGGCACGGGCTGGGTTGAGCGTTCATCCCACCGGCATCGAGCACGGCACCGTAACGATCGTTTCGGACGGACATCCCTTCGAGGTCACGACCCTGCGGCGCGACGTGGAGACCGACGGCCGCCGCGCAGTCGTCGCCTTCAGTTCCGACTGGCGCGAGGACGCGGCGCGGCGGGATTTCACCGTGAACGCGCTTTATGCCAACGCCGCCGGCGAAGTCTTCGACTACTTCGGCGGGCTTGAGGATCTAATTGCCCGGCGCGTGCGCTTCATCGGCGATGCGCATGCGCGAATCCGCGAAGATTATCTGCGCATCCTGCGCTTTTTCCGTTTCAATGCGCAGATCGGCCAAGGCTCGCCCGATGCGCAAGGCCTGGCGGCCTGCGTCACGCTGAAAGACGGGCTGGCACGGCTTTCATCCGAGCGCATCGGCGTGGAGATGATGAAGCTCCTGGCTGCTCCGCGCGCTGGCGAGGTCGTGGCCGTCATGGCCGAGTGCTCCATCCTTACCCGGGTGCTGGGCCGCGACACCTATCCTGAGCGGCTCTCCCGTCTGATCGCTATCGAACAGGCCTGCGGGCTTCCCGCCGATCCAATCGCGCGGCTCGCGGTCCTGGCGCTCGAGAGTTCTGAGGGCGCTTCACACTTGGCAACGCATCTACGTCTTTCGAATGCGGAAGCCGACGCACTTGGCGCGGCCGCACGACGCCATCCGGCCTACGAGCCGCAGACGCCCGAAGCCGAGGCCCGCCGCTGGCTCTACACAGCCGGCCGGGACAATTTCCTGCGCGCAGCCCTCAACTCGTGGGCCTCATCGGCCGCCTCTGTAGCCGATGAGGCGCGCAAGGAACGAGCCCTCCTGGCTCAGCGTTGGGTGATCCCCGCGATGCCGGTGCGCGGCGCCGATGTGCTGGCCCTGGGCGTGAAAGCCGGACCCGGCGTGGGGCAGATCCTGCGCGCCTTCGAGGATTGGTGGATAGAGGCCGGTTTTCCAGCCGATACGGCGCAGCACCAGTCCGTGCTGCAAGGCCTCGCGGCCAAATCGTTACTAAACCGTTAAAAACATCTTTTGCATTTGATGGTCGCGGGCTAAGTTCCGGCCCGCGGGACGTCTGTATTGCGTAGAGGTGAAATTTCATGGATTACGTGGACCGCGAACGTGCACATTCGCTGCGCTTCGTCCAGATCGTGTTCGCCGTTCTCGCCCTTTTCAGCATCGTCGCAGGTTTGGCCGTCGCCTATTGGGCGGACCGGCTGGGACTGCCTGAGACGTCCGCCGGACCGATCGCAATCGCCTTTCTGTGCGTCGGCATCATGGACACAGCCCTGCTCTTTGTATGGGAGCGCATCTTCCGCAACGCGCCGCTCTGAGCTTCTGCGCCCGCGCTGCGTGAACGGACCCCCACCCACACTTCAGGACTTCGTCACTTACGTCGACCGCGGCCCCTGCATCTGCCTCAAGGCCGCTTCGATCCGCCGCCACGTCTCGGCATCGTCTTTCTTCCCACCGCTCTCGAACGCCCTGGCCTTTTGCGCCGCTTCCACAAGAGCCTTGGAGCCCATCGCCTCGTAGAGCTTTCTGGCATGAGCCTGGATTTCGGTTGCATGCATGATGTCCGGCCTCCCTATTCAAGCGTTGCCGTGCTCGTTGCCGTGAGGTTGGCCTGCGCAAACACACGCAGGTGAGGTGCACATTATGGGCGGCGCGCGCAGCCCGTGCAAGTCCATCGGCATCGCGGAATTGTCGTGGCAATTGCGCCACGCGGTGTCACACGCCTGAAACATGACTCACCCAATAGGAGCGGAGCCATCGGGCCGCTCAAGGGAGCTGATCGTGACCGCAACGATCGAGAAATCGAACTACAAATCCGTCTTCATCTCGGATTTGCATCTTGGAACACGATCGGCGAAAGCCGCAGAACTGCTTGAGTTTCTCAAGCACACCGAGTCGGAAACGCTCTATCTCGTCGGCGATATCATCGACTTCTGGAAAGTGCGCCGGGGCCCGGTCTGGCCGCAGTCGCATAACGACGTGATCCAGAAAGTGCTGCGCCGCGCCCGCAAGGGAACGCGCGTTGTCTTCATCCCGGGTAATCACGATGACGGTCTGCGCGACTACTGCGGCATGGACTTCGGCGGTATCGAGATCCGGCGGGACTGCATCCACGAAACGGCCGACGGCAAACGCTACGTCGTGCTTCACGGCGACGAGTTCGACATTGTGGTGCGTTATGCGCGCTGGCTCGCCTTCCTCGGCGACCGCTCCTATGAGACCGCACTCTGGTTGAACGCGCCCCTCAACTGGCTGCGCCGCAGGATGGGACTTGAGTACTGGTCGCTGTCCAACTTCCTGAAGCATCGCGTCAAGGGCGCCGTCAACTTCATCGGCGAGTTCGAGACCGCGCTCGCCAGCGAAGCGCGCAGGCGGGGCGCTGACGGCCTCATCTGCGGTCATATTCACCACGCCAATGACCGCCAAATCGATGGCGTCCACTACCTCAACACCGGCGACTGGGTCGAGAGCTGCACGGCAATTGGCGAACGCCATGACGGGCGTCTGGAAATCATCCGCTGGCGTGACACGCCGATGCGTCAAACCAATGAACCCGAAGCGAAAAGACAATCGAGCATCGAACTGGCGGCTTAAATCCGCTGTTCCCGTCAAACAGGAAACGCACCCACATGGCTACGGCTTCGAGCGCCTCTGCTTATGAAATCATGCCACGCTCCAGCACGGATCTTCTGCGTGAGGCCGTCTATCAAGGGCCGGCTCTCAGCAGGCAGGGCATGCTGGAGCGTCTGTTCACATTTGCATTTCGCTCCATGGTCTATCCCCAGATCTGGGAAGACCCGCGCGCCGATATGAAGGCGCTGCAAATCACGCCGGCATCCCGCATCGTGACCATCGCGTCGGGCGGCTGCAACGTGATGAGCTATCTGACGGCCGGACCGGCCAAGATCTACGCGGTCGACCTGAACGAAACCCATGTCGCGCTCAACAAGCTCAAGCTCGCCGCCGTTCGCACGCTGCCCAACTACGCAACGTTCCATCGCTTCTTCGCGCACGCCTCCGACAGGCGCAACGTTCGCCTCTATGATGATCTCATCGCGCCCACGCTCGACGGCGACTCGCGGGCCTATTGGGAGGGCCGCGACATCACGGGGCGGCGGCGCATCACACGCTTTGCGCGCAACTTCTACCGGTACGGCCTGCTCGGTCATTTCATCACATCCGCACGCGCAAGTGCGCGGGTGCTGGGAATTGACACGCAGGCGATCCTCAAGGCCGAAACCCGCGACGAGCAGCGCGCCTTGTTCCAACTCCATTTCGCACCGCTGTTCGACAAGAAGATCGTGCGTTGGGTGACCTCGCAGCGGGCCTCCTTGTTCGGGCTCGGCATTCCCCCGGCACAGTATGACGCCCTGTGTGATAACGGCGCGCGCGAGATGGCCGATGTTCTGAAGGAGCGTGTTGAACGTCTCGCCTGCGACTTCGACATTGCCGACAATTATTTCGCCTGGCAGGCTTTTGCCGGGCGCTACGGGGGTGAGGGGCAAGCGCCCCTTCCGCCCTACCTTGAAAAACATAACTTCGCCAACGTACGCGCGCGCGCCGATCGCGTCACGGTTCTCAACGAAAACTTCGTCCACTTCCTCGCGGCTCAGCCGGCCGAAAGCCTCGATCGTTTCGTGCTGCTCGATGCGCAGGACTGGATGGACGACGGTACGCTCAACGCGTTGTGGCGCGAGATGACCCGCACCGCACGTCCCGGCGCCCGCGTTATCTTCCGCACGGCGGGCCCCAAGACCATCCTGCCCGGGCGCGTCATGCCCGATCTGCTCGCGCGCTGGACGTATGACCCGAAAACCTCCGCAGCGTGTTTCGCAATGGATCGCTCGGCGATCTATGGCGGCTTCCATCTCTACACCAAGGGGTGAAGGAGCAACCGACATGACAGCGATCGCGGCGGCCGAGAAGATGGATCGCCAATACCGCTTCCAGCGCCACATCTATGACGCCACGCGTACCCACTACCTTCTGTGGCGGCGCCGGTTGATCAAGGAGCTGGCACCCCCGCGCGGCGGCAGTGTCGTCGAGATCGCGTGCGGAACGGGGTGGAACCTCGTGCGTGCCGCGCGGCGCTATCCGCAGGCGCGCTTCTACGGTTTGGATATTTCTGCCGAAATGCTGCGGACCGCTACGGCCGCCATTCAAAAGAATGGTCTTCGAGACCGCGTTAAGCTCGCCCAAGGGGATGCGACGAATTTCGATCTCCAGGCGACGTTCGAGCTTGCGGGCGCGGACCGCATTTTCATCTCCTACGCCCTGTCGATGATTCCGGACTGGCCCAGCGCGATCGAAAGCGCCGTGCGCGCGCTCAATCCGGGCGGGGCGTTGTATATTGTCGATTTCGGCCGGATGGAACGTTTGCCCCACGCGCCCCGTTGGGCCTTCCGGCGCTTTCTCAAGCACTACAACGTCACCCCGCGCCATGATCTGGAGCGTGTGGCCCGTGAAGCCGCCGGACGGCACGGGATGCAGATACGGTTTGAGGAATCCAGGCGCGGATATTCCGCCTATGCGGTGCTGACGAAGGACTGAGCGCCTTTCCACGCAAAAGGGTGCCGGCCCGCGAGGCTTGCGGTGGCACCAAGGTCTTCTGCAAGCGCCGTCTAGGTCCGTTTCATGCTGGCGTTAGTGCGTGGTGGCAACCTGCTCGGCTGTGGCTGCAATCTCGCCCGGCAACACCGTCACGATTTCTTCCACCGGCTCGCCGTCAGGCTCCGAAGCCGCCTCGGCCGGCTCCTCGGCCGTGACTGCCTCCTCCGCCGCCACCTCGGGCTCATCCCCCGCATCCGCAGGGGCTACGGCCTCGGCCTCCGCCGTACAAGCCTCTTGCGCACTCTCGGCTGCCGGCGCCGCCGGCTCGGCTTCGGTTTCAACTTCCACTTCCGCTGCCTCCACGGCTTCAACAACCGCTGGTTCAGTCGAGGCTTCCGCTGGCTCGGTCTCCGCCGTCACCGCCGCTGCTTCAGTCTCGGCTTCGGCGCACGCTGGAGTTTCGGCTTCACTTTCAGCTTCGGCGCTTGCCGGGACCTCGGCTTCGGCACTGGCTGGAGCCTCGGCCTCGCAGTCCAATGACTCGGAGACGGGTGCGGCCGCCACCTCATCATTACTCTCGTGGAGCCCCTCAACGGCCACCTCGGGCATGAAGCCGCGCACCTCCGACAGGGTCCGCTCCAGGGCATGAAGCGTTTTGAAATCAGGCGTGGCTTCTATGCGCGCGCGAACTTGTGCGCATAACGCATCGAGACTGCTTAAAATATCTTGAGGCATATCTTCCCTTCCTGTTGCTCATGGGTTTTGGCAAAGTAGGACTGTTCATCGCGCATGACCGAACATGCGGACGCGGTGCTTCGAATTTTCCAGTAATGCGCGAGAAGAAAATGTAGCTGAATATTCGCGCCGCAGATTGCACGCCGCGCCTTGTGCACAGCTATAAAAATTTATTCAGACTACTTACGAACAAAGAAGCCTTGATTCGAGATCAGCGCGCGTACCGCCGCGTGCGTAATCTTACGTATGCAGTTCTCACTAGGTGAATGAGGGACGCTGCATTGGCTCGCGCAAGGCGCTCATCCAGCGCCGCTGCGATGAGAACGCATGAGCCTTCACGCGGTTGTGCGGCATTGCTCGCACCAAAAAAGAACTGGCCCCGGATTGCTCCGGGGCCAGCTTGTCCAAAGTCCTTATGTGCTTCTTAGAAGCCCATGTCACCCATGCCGCCCATGCCGCCGGCCGGGCCGTGAGAGTGGCCGCCTTCCTTCTTGGGCACTTCAGCGATCATGGCTTCCGTCGTGATGAGCAGGCCCGCAACCGAGGCCGCATCCTGCAGCGCGCAACGCACGACCTTGGTCGGGTCGATGACGCCCTGCTGGAACAGGTCGCCATACTCGTGGCTCTGCGCGTTGTAGCCGAAGGCGTACTTGGAGTTCTCCATGATCTTGCCGACAATGACCGAGCCATCCTCACCAGCGTTGGCGGCGATCTGACGGGCCGGAGCCTGCAGCGCCTTGCGCACGATCTGGATGCCGACCTTCTGGTCGTCGTTCTCGGACTTGAGGGAATCGAGAGCCTTGATGGCGCGCAGAAGCGCGACGCCGCCGCCAGGAACGATGCCTTCCTCGACAGCCGCACGGGTCGCGTGCAGAGCGTCGTCGACGCGATCCTTGCGTTCCTTGACTTCGACTTCCGTGGCGCCGCCGACCTTGATCACGGCAACACCGCCGGCGAGCTTGGCCAGACGCTCCTGAAGCTTCTCGCGGTCGTAGTCCGAGGTTGACTCCTCGATCTGCGCCTTGATCTGCTTCACGCGGCCTTCGATTTCCTGCTTCTTGCCGACGCCGTCCACGATCGTGGTGTTTTCCTTGTCGATCGTGACCTTCTTGGCGCGGCCCAGGTCCTTCAGCGTCACGCTTTCCAGCTTGATGCCGAGGTCTTCCGAAATCACCGTGCCACCCGTGAGGATCGCGATGTCCTCAAGCATGGCCTTGCGGCGATCGCCGAACCCGGGAGCCTTGACGGCGGCAACCTTGAGGCCGCCACGCAGCTTGTTGACGACGAGCGTAGCAAGCGCTTCGCCCTCGACATCCTCGGCGATGATGAGCAGCGGCTTGCCCGCCTGCACGACAGCCTCGAGGATCGGGAGCATGGCCTGCAGGCCCGAAAGCTTCTTCTCGAACAGGAGGATGTAGGGGCTCTCCAGCTCAACAACCATCTTCTCGGCGTTGGTGATGAAGTACGGCGAGAGATAGCCGCGGTCGAACTGCATGCCCTCGACGACATCGAGCTCGAAGTCGAGCGTCTTGGACTCTTCGACGGTGATCACACCTTCCGAGCCGACCTTCTCCATCGCTTCGGCGATCTTCTTGCCGACGACTTCGTCACCGTTGGCGGAAATCGTGCCGACCTGGGCGATCTGATCCTTGGCGACCTTCTTGGAGTTGACCTTAAGGTCGTTAATGACGGCAGCGACGGCCATGTCGACGCCGCGCTTCAGGTCCATCGGGTTGGCGCCGGCCGCGACCGACTTGGCACCCTCGCGCACGATAGCCTGAGCCAGAACGGTAGCAGTGGTCGTGCCGTCGCCGGCCAGATCGGCCGTCTTGGACGCGACCTCGCGCAGCATCTGCGCGCCCATGTTCTCGAACTTGTCCTCAAGCTCGATCTCCTTGGCGACGGTGACGCCGTCCTTGGTGATGCGGGGCGCGCCGAACGACTTGTCGATGACGACGTTGCGGCCCTTGGGACCCAGCGTCACCTTGACGGCATTGGCAAGAATATCGACGCCGCGCAGCATGCGCTCGCGAGCGTCCTGGGAAAATTTGACGTCCTTAGCTGCCATGTGAAGCAACTCCTAAGTGTTCTTAAGGGGTTTCGGAAATGGGATGATCAGGCTGCGGCTCGGGCCTTGGCGGAGCCTTCGAGTACGCCGAGGATATCGCTCTCCTTCATGATGAGGAGATCCTGGCCGTCGATCTTGACCTCGGTGCCCGACCACTTGCCGAACAGAACGCGATCACCGACCTTCACGTCGAGAGCATTGATCTTGCCGGTCTCGTCACGGGCGCCCGGGCCCACGGCGATCACTTCACCCTGCTGGGGCTTTTCCTTGGCAGTGTCGGGAATGATGATGCCGCCGGCGGTCTTGGTGTCTTCCTCGAGCCGCTTGACGACAACGCGGTCATGGAGAGGACGGAACTTCATGGGGTAAACCTCATGATCTGAGCGAATTTCTGGTTTCTGATGAAGACTTAAGGCGAGGCAAGCCTCAGCACGCCGTTGAAGTTAAAACCGCATAGCGCGCCGGGTCTGCCCTGCACGAGCGCTATATGAGCGGCCCTGTTAGCAGTGTCAAGGCATGAGTGCCAATTGATCGGCAATTGAGTTACCAGCTGCCCTTCCGCGGACAAGCTCGGCCACCTCCCGCCATTGGCAGCATGGCCCTCAGGCGGCCGGACACCAGGTTCGGACCAACTTCAACGCCGCTGAGCAGCCACCCGCTCCGTCCACCTTCCGTGTCAGGGGAGCAATTGCGAACTGTACGAGAAAACAAAGCGTATACCCCGCGCGCATAGGCCAACGGACGGGCGGCTTTGAATCGGGCGGGTTTGAATATTGATCAGATTGCGAAGTCTTCCAGCTTCGCACCCTTCTTCAACCGCTCCAGCAGCCAATTGGGCTTGCGGCCCCTGCCGGTCCAGGTATCGGAGCGATTATCGGGATTAGCGTAGCGGGCTACACCCAGTGATTTCGACTTTCCGACCCCGCGGCCGCCACGGCCGCCGCCAAATAGTTCGTTGACCGAGAAACCGTGAGTCTCCGCTAGCTCAGCCATCTTGCGCTTGAGTTCGGCGCGCTCCTTTTCTCGCATCACGGCAATCGCCTTTGCGACGCGCGCTTCGAGTTCGACAAGCTCTTTCAACGACATCTTGTCGAGATTGCCGCTAATCGTGCCTTTTGATTTCTGTCTCACGACTGGTACTTCCCACATGTTCCACAGCATAAGGCATAAACGAAATATGCTGTCCGCGCCATAGGAGCCCGGCGCAATTCAAAATGCCACATCTGAACTTCGTTAAAATGCGGCCTTTAGTTGGCGCTATTCTTACTCTGTATTATTCGCTGCGCAATGCCTCGATCGGATTGAGATGAGCAGCCTGCCGCGCCGGGAAAAAACCAAAAAATACGCCCGTCACCGCGGCTGCTCCCATAGCAATAAAAATTACACTGGGCGAGATCAAGACCGCCATTTCGCCCGCGTGCGCCACAATAAAGGCAGAAGCAACACCCAATACAGTACCAATTAATCCGCCAATCAGACAAAGACTTACGGCTTCAACCAAGAATTGACGCATGATATCGCGCCGGCGGCCGCCCACGGCCATCCGAAGACCGATCTCTCGCGTGCGTTCGGTAACGGATACGAGCATAATATTCATGATGCCGATACCGCCGACAATGAGAGAAATGACCGAGGTCGCGCCCAAAAGATAAGTCATAGTGCTCAAGACTTCCGTACGAGCCTTCATAAACTCGGCCAGATTGCGCACGTTGAAATTGTCCTCATCTCCAGCTTTTACACGACGCCTCTGACGAAGTAGATTTTCGATTTCCTCTTGCGCGTCCGCCAGATTGGTCTGGTTGTCAAACTTAATATAGATCTGACCCACCTGATCCGGCGTCACGCCGCTTTTGCCCAGGATTTGATTGCGCGCGATCGTCATCGGCAACAAAACGAGATCGTCCTGATCGCGCCCGAAACTCGATGATCCCTTTGACGACAGCACGCCCACAACCTGAAAAGGCGTATTCTTTATGCGTATCGTGGTGCCAACGGGATCTTCGCCCGGAAAAAGCTGTTTCACGACGCTTTGACCGAGTATTGCTACTTTGGCGGAAGAGCGCAGATCCTGGGGTGTGAAATCGCGGCCCGATGCGAGCGGCCATTCGCGCACCGTCAGGTAATCAGGATGCACGCCGCTGAGCGTCGTCGTCCAATTGGCATTGCCAAACACCACCGAGCCTGCGCCGTTCAATTGCCCCGAGATGGCCATAACGCCCCCCACGCCGTTGTGCAGCGCGTTGAGATCGCCCTCTGAAAGCTCCTTGTCGGTGCCCTCGCCGCCCGCGCGCCCGCGCACCCGGCTCGATCCCGAATAGACCACCAGCATGTTGGTGCCGAGCGAGGCGATCCTGGTCTCGACGTCCTGGCGCGCCCCAGCGCCAACCGCAACCAGAACGATCACGGAAGCAACACCGATGATGATGCCCAGAGTCGTCAGGATCGATCGCAAAAGGTTGGCCCGCAGCGCGGACCAAGCGACCTCGAAGCTGTCGAAGAAGCTCATGACGGCCCTCCCTGGGGTGTGCGCCGCAGCGTGTTGATCGCGTCATCCACTATGCGCCCATCGCGAAATGTAAGACGGCGGCGCGCGAATTCGGCGATGTCAGTTTCATGGGTGACCACCACGACGGTAATGCCCTGGTCGTTGAGACGGCAAAACAGCGCCATGATCTCTTCTGACGTCTTGGTGTCGAGCGCACCCGTCGGCTCATCCGCCAGCAGGATCTTGGGATTGTTGACGAGCGCCCGGGCGATCGCAACGCGCTGCTGCTGGCCGCCCGAAAGCTGGCGGGGATGGTGATCCGCCCGATCGCCCAGTCCAACCTGGCGCAGCCGCTCCATGGCCATGGCCTCGGGATCTTGCGGACGCGGGCGCGCGTAAAGCAACGGCAGCATGACCTGGCGCACCGCGGGCGTGCGCGCGAGCAGGTTGAACTGCTGGAAGACGAAGCCGATGCGGCGGTTGCGCAACTCCGCCAACTCATCGGCCGTCATTTCGGAGATGTCGCGCCCATCGATATAAAGGGCACCCGAGGTCGGCACATCGAGGGCACCGATGAGATTCATCATCGTCGATTTGCCAGACCCTGAAGCGCCCATTATCGCAACGAAATCGCCATCCTCGATGGTGACCGATACATTATCGAGCGCCCGCACGGTCTGATCGCCCATAGTGTAGATCTTGGACACGTTCTCGGCACGAATGAGCGGCGTCTTGGCGGATGCCGCCGCATTCTTTGCCGGCGTGCGAGGCGGTGCAGTGAGCGCGAGTGCTGTCATTTCTTTGCTTCACGCGCGCGCACGATGACGCGCTCGCCCTCCGTGAGTTTGCCGCCGGCGATCTCGCTGAACTGATCGTCGGAAATGCCAAGCCTGACCAGACGGCGTTCGGGCTTACCCGCCGCATCGAGAACGTAGACGTTCCCCGAACGCGATGCAGCACGCCCGGATTTCCATTTCTCGTAAGCCGGCATCTGTGCTTCGCTCATCAATGGGCGCAAAGTCTGCTCAAGGATCGATTGGATCATCTGGCGCTCGGCGCTGCGGTCAATTGTGCCAGCCGGCGAGGAACTGAAAAGCTTCTCCAGGGCCCCGCGCGCGGCCTCCTCCTGAGCATCGGTTAAAGGCAGATCGTTTTTCAGACGCGAGATGATGCGGTCCGACCTGCCTTCCCGCGAGGCCCCAGCGGAAACGACGAACTTTTCCGCATTGCGCGGCCTGAAGCGAAGCGCCTCGTTGGGCACACGCAGTGCATCGTCTTTCTTCGCGGACTCGATCTGCACATTGGCCGTCATGCCCGGAAACAGGCGGCGGTCGTCATTGGAGGCTTCGATGATGACGGTGTAGGTCACGACGTTCTGCAACTCGGTCGCGGCCAGCCGCACCTGCGTCACGGTTCCTTCGAACGTGCGCTCGGGATAGGCGTCAACCGAAAACATCACCGGGTTCCCTTCTGCAACGGCCCCGACGTCCGCCTCGTTCACCTGCGCTTCGATGCTGATGCGCCGCAAGTCCTGCGCCAGCTTGAAGAGTTCGGGTGCTTGCAGGCTGGCGGCCACCGTTTGACCCACATCGATGGTGCGCGAGATGACCGTGCCGTTTACGGGCGCAACGATGCGCGTGCGGTCGAGATCGACCTCTGCCTGCTTCAGCGCAGCCTCGCGCTGCGCAATGACCGCCTTCGCGGTTTCCATCTGGGCTTTGGTGACTTCGATGTCGGCCTGGGCGATGTCGAGATCGCGTTGCGCGTTCTCCAGTGTCGCGGTGGCGGCGAAGCCCTTCTTCTGGAGTGTCGACTGACGATCGATGGAGCGCTTGGCTTGCGCCAGAACCGCTTCGTTGCGCTGCATGGTGGCCTGCTGGTTGACCAAACCGGCACGCGCAGCCAGCAAGTCGGCGCGCGCCTGGGCGACTCTCGCTTCATAGGTGCGGGCGTCGAGCGTAGCCATGAGGTCGCCTTCCTTCACCTCGCTGTTGAAGTCGACATACAGTTTGTCGATCTGTCCGGAAAGCTGCGAGCCCACCGACACGGTCACCAGCGCGCGCACAGGACCCGACGTCGCCACGATCTTGCGGATGGCGCCGCGCTCGACAGGAGCCGTCTCGTAAACGAGACCGGCTTCGGATCTGCCCTGGGGGTCGAGCATGTAGACGACACCCAGACCAGCCAAGGCCAGAGGAATTCCAAGGGTGAATAGATATTTCAACGGTTTGCCCATTCTGTTCGCGGCACTCCCCACTGTGCCCTGCCTCTTCGCATTGAAAAACGCGAAGGCAGGGCCCTATCCGTCGGCATTTTCAAACTTCAGCGTGAACAGAATACTCAGTATGGCCTTTTAAAGGGGCTCTTTCCGCATCGGAGTCGCACCCTAATGGTCGCGTTGCATATGATTGGGGAACCCAAAGCGTCAATTCGCCGTTTCTGTTGACCGGCTGCTGTCCACCGGCATTGCGGTCGCCTGCGTGCGGACAGCAGGCCGGACGCAAACTTTACCACGTCTCTTTGGCGCAGGATTGGCAACCGGCACCGCCTCGTTCAATCCGCTGTTTGCCACATGCTACAAGTCGCACTAGGTTCCCATCCAGCCCGTCCCTCATAATCGGGCCCAGCACTCTTCATCTTCTGGAGATTAGTCTCGTGACCCTGAAACTCCCCGATCTGCCTTACGCTTACGATGCCCTTGCCCCCTATATGTCGGCAGAAACCCTGCAATTCCACCATGATAAGCACCATCAGGCTTACGTCGACAACGGCAACAAGCTGCTTGCCGGCTCCAAGTACGAGGGCAAGTCGCTGGAGGACATCTGCAAGGAGGCCTTTGCCGACAAGAATGCGGGTATCGTCAACAACGTCGGCCAGCACTACAACCACCTCCACTTCTGGCAGTGGATGAAGAAGGGCGGCGGCGGCAAGAAGCTGCCCGCAAAGCTGGAAAAGCTGGCCGATGGCTACGGCGGCTTCGATAAGCTGCGCGCCGACTTCATCAACGCAGGCGTTACCCAATTCGGCTCCGGCTGGGCTTGGCTTGTCCTCAAGGACGGAAAGCTTGAAGTCACCAAGACGCCCAATGGCGAGAACCCGCTCATGCACGGCGCAAAACCTCTCCTGGGGTGCGACGTGTGGGAGCACAGCTACTACATCGACTATCGCAATGCCCGGCCCAAATATCTGGAGGCGTGGTTCGACAACCTCGTCAACTGGGAGCATGTCGAGAAGATGATGGGCTGACACCGCCCGCCAGGCAGGGCGCGGCCGGATTGGCCGGATCAACCTTGCCTGCAACACGTTGCCCACCTATCGGGGCGCCCCGTGCTAGTCTGGCTTTCTGAGAGCCGAGCACTTGGGCGCCCCGATGCCGTTTTCAAACGTCCGTCTTTCCGCGGTCGCCACATTCAAGGGCCTTTCCAAGGCCGATCTATCTCTGCTCGAAGCACAGCTTTCCCCCATCGCGGTCACCCGCGGAACCGCGCTCGTGCGCGAAGGCGAGGCCGCGGACGCGCTCTACATCGTCGTCACCGGCCGCTTCAGCGTCGACGTCGCAGGCCACGACGAGCCGGTCGCAGAGATTTCGAGCGGAGCGACCATCGGGGAGATCGCCTTCTTCGCAGGGGGCACGCGCACGGCGACCTGCACCGCCATTCGCGACAGCGTGGTCGTGCGTCTCACCCGCGCGGACTTCGACGCCATATCCGCCCACGCCCCTGCGATCTGGTCGAACATCACGGCCACACTTGCCGAGCGGCTGGCGGCGGAAACGCGAAAGAGCGCGCGCCTCAGCGGCGGCGGGGCGGCAAAACCTCCCCCGCGCACGCTGGCGGTGGTGCGGGCGGGAAGCCGTCCAATTCCGGCAGTCTTCCTCGATAGTCTTTGCGCGATGGCACAGCGCGATCCCGCAACCCTCGTCGTCTCTTCGCACACGTTGAAGACTCACGGGTTGGCACCCGAAAGCCTCGACGGTGTTGACGCGGCGCACACGCTCAATGGTCTGGAGAGCCGCTACGCCACGGTCGTCTATATCGCCGACGACACCCTGACGCCGTGGAGCGAGAAGGCAATCCGGCAATCCGACGAGATTGTCCTTACCGGCTATCATGGTGCCGCGCCGGTTGGTGCCTCCGTCGCGCGCAATGAACTGGAAGCATTTTCATTCGCGCTCGATCGTCCCCCGCGCCATCGCCTTGCCTTGCTGCACGATTACCGCGGCGGCGTGCAGGGTACGCGCCATTGGCTCGCACGCCGCCCCGTCGCGATGCACCATCATCTGGCGCTTGGAGACGACGCCAGCCTTGCGCGTCTGTGGCGCTTCCTGCGGGGCGCGGCCCTGGGTTTCGTCGCGTGTGGAGGCGGCGCCTACTGTGCGGCCCACGTCGGGCTTTACAAAGCGTTCAACGAGCACGGCATCGGGCTCGATCTGCTCGGCGGGGCATCGGGCGGCGCGGCCATGGCGGCGGCGTTTGCCGACGAGTTGCCGGCGGACGAGATCGACCGGCGCGTGCATCGCATGTTCATCGAAGGCAAGGCCATGCAGCGCTATACGCTTCCGCGCTACAGCCTGCTCGATCATACCCACTTCGACCGGCTGCTGCGCGAGGAGTACGCCAACACGCTGATTGAAGATTTGTGGAAGCCCTTCTTTGCGGTCGCACTCGATTTGACCGACTATCGCCTGGAGGTCCTAAGGTCCGGACCGGTGTGGTCGGCCATCCGCGCCAGCGCTGCAATCCCTGCGATCTTGCCGCCTTTCTTCACACCCGGCGGAAGCATGCTCGTCGACGGCTCGGTCGCCTCCAACGTGCCCATCGACGTGATGCGCACGATCAAGCCGGGGCCCAATGTCGTCGTCACGTTCGATCCGCCCACGGGAGAAAAGCTCGCGGTGGATTACGCCGCTCTGCCCGCGCGCCGGGAATTGCTGTGGAAGCTTCTGACCCCCTGGACGCGCGCCGAGTTGCCCGACGCGCCCTCGCCTGCCTCCGTTCTGGTGCGCAGCCTGATGGCCAACCGCAACCATTTCGAGCGCCACCTTCAGCCGGAGGACTGGCTCTTGATGCCGCCGACGCCCGCCCGCATGGGGGCGCTCGACTGGCGTCAACACAGCACGTTGGTGGAGAGCGCCTACGCCTACGCCCGCACGGAGATCGCCAAGCGTAGAGCGGCCCAAGCCGCCCCCTTTTGAGTCCCCAGAAACACCGATCCCAGAAACGCCGATGCAAACAGAGGCGCGAAACTCAAATTCGAATTTGCGCTGCCCTCAATTTGAGTCGGGTGTTTCGCCGCCGGTCTTCTCCTTGAGATCCTGAAGATAGGCGAGAATACCGTCGATCTCGCCGGGGCTGAAGATGAACTCGGGCATATCGGGATGCCCCGTCGACAAGCCTTCGGCCAGTCCTTCCGCCAGATCATCCAGGGGATAGCGCGTCACCACCTGGCGAAATGGCGGAGCCTCCTTGTGCGCGCTCTCGCCCGTGGGCCCGATGGCATGACAGCGCACACAGTGCTTCGTCAGCAGCGCCTCTCCCTTGGCCTTGAGATTCTCTGCGTGCGCGGGCACCTGGGAACAGACCGCGACGGCCAGCGCCGCCGTGGCCACACGAATGCTGACGGTCATCATGTACGTAAACTCCCAAGAGACTTGTCAGCGCGCGCCGGCCGCGCAGGGTGCTTATTTATTTGAGCTGTCGATGTGAAGCTTGAGCTTCTCCAGATAGTCACCGATAGCCTTCGCGTCCATGGGCTCGAAGGCAAACTGGGTGTGTTTCTTCGTCATGGCTGCAATGAAAACGTTGCCGAGATCGTCGGCAGGCAGCGAGGCGATGATATCGCGGAACGGCTTGACGGTCGAAATCTTGCTGCTGCCTTCCGCACCGATAGCATGGCACTTCGCGCAAGCTTCATTAAGGAGCGCTTCGCCCTTGGTGGAAAGATTGCCGCCCATGCCCCATGCGCTCGTTACGCAGGCCCCACCCACTGCCAGCGCCGCAAAAGCAGACACGCTTGCCTTCGTCATCATCATTTTCTTCGACACGTTCATCCCTTCCATCAGGTCATTTGCGACCGCCGGTGATGGACTTGATGATAATGTTCTTGATGGTGGTGGCTACAGTACGGGAGATGGAGCGCTGGAGTTCCTTACCGACCATCTCGCCCATGCCTTGCTGGCGGCGGCCCGTAGCCGGATTTCGCCCGCCACCCAGCACGCCGCCCAGCCAGTCGCCGACGCCACCACTGGCTTCTGCCTCTTTGGCTGCCGCATTGGCGCGCTGCGCCAGGATCTCCTTGGCGCTCTCCCGGTCAAGGCGTTCCTCGTACTTGCCGTAATAGGGGCTGTACTCGATGACGCCGCGGCGCTCTTCCTGTGAGACGGGTCCGATGCGGCCTTCCGGCGGGCGGATCAGCGTGCGTTGCACGATGGAGGGCTCACCCTTGTTCTCCAGAAGGGAGACCAGCGCCTCGCCGACCTTGAGTTCCTTGATGACCTTTTCCGTATTCAACTGGGGATTCTGACGGAAGGTCTTGGCGGCCGCATCGATGCCGGCCTGATCCTGAGGCGTAAAGGCGTTGAGGCGATGCTGGATGCGGTTATTGAGCTGGCTCGCGACAGTGCGCGGTACGTCGGCCGGGTTTTGCGTGATGAAGTACACGCCCACGCCCTTGGAGCGCACGAGGCGCGCAATCTGCTCAACGCGATCCATCAGCGGCTTGGGTGCGTCATCAAACAGCAGATGCGCCTCGTCAAAGAAGAAGACGAGCTTGGGCTTGGGCAGATCTCCGACTTCGGGAAGCGTCTGCCATAACTTGGTGAGCAGCCACAGAAGGAAGGTCGCATAGACGCGCGGCGCTTCCATGAGCTTGTCGGCGGCCAGAACATTGATGACGCCGCGGCCATCAGGAGCGATGCGCAGGAAATCGTTGATGTCGAGCGCGGGCTCGCCGAAGAAGTGGGTCGCACCTTGCTCTTCGAGCACCAGCAAGCGGCGTTGGATGGCGCCCACCGATGTGGTGGCGATATTGCCGTACTTGGTGGAAATCTCCTTGCCGCGGCTTGCTATGTCGTTCAGCAGCGCGCGCAGATCGTCGATGTCGACAAGCGGCATCTTCTCGTCCGAGGCGATCCGGAAGGCAATATTGAGCACGCCCTCCTGCACTTCGTTGAGTTCCAGCAAGCGCGACAGCAGCAGCGGACCCATTTCCGTGACAGTGGCCCGGATTGGATGGCCCTGCTCGCCGAATACGTCCCAGAAGATCGATGGAAAGGCGCGGTTCTCGTAGGGCTCAAGGCCGATCTCGTGGGCGCGCTTCAGCAGGAAGTCTTTGGGCTCGCCGACGGCCGCGATACCGGACAGGTCGCCCTTGATATCGGCGGCAAAGACCGGAACGCCTGCCGCCGAAAAGCCCTCTGCCAAAACCTGGAGCGTGACGGTCTTGCCCGTGCCGGTGGCGCCCGTGATCAATCCGTGGCGGTTGGCGAGCCGCAGGTCGAGATATTCTGGCTTGGAACTCTTACCGACGAAGATCTTGCCTTCCACGATCACCGATTGGCTCATTGCGTCACCCCAATATTTCCCGGCCAGCCACTCCAGCGGGTCGGATCGCCCGAACGGTCATGACGGTCAGCCACCCTCGCGCTATCCTAATACCCCCACGAATAGGGCGACTCGCGGCCGTTTCATGTCTCGTCCTCTTGGCATGGGTCCATTGTCATTGCAAACCCCGGTTGCATAGCCGCCCAGCCGCCTCCCAAGCGCCCGGCGGACCGTTTCGGCAGCCCCGTCAAAAGGGTGCGGCGCGTCAACAGGCCCCTCGGCATAAGACTTTTTGCCTCGTCTTCCGCCTCGCCCTGTCGCTATAGAGAACCTTTGGTATCCGACCTGACAGGACAATGACGCGATGACCGATCCGACGTCCAACCTCGCTCTCGCCAGCGGCTTTCCCCAGGCCGGCTACGATCAGTGGCGGGCGCTCGTCGACAAGGCATTGAAGGGAGCCGACTTCGACAAGCGTCTGGTGACAAAGACGGCGGACGGGATCGCTATCAAGCCGCTTTACGCGCGCAAGGATGCGCTCGTTTCCGCCGAAGGCGCGCTGCCTGGAGCCGCCCCCTACACGCGCGGCACCAGCGCGGTGCGCGGCGGCACTGGCTGGGACATCCGCACCATCCACGTCGAACGGGACCCGGCCGTTGCCAACGCCGCCATCCTGGAGGATCTCGAGGGCGGGGTAAATTCCATTGCCCTGCACGTGGGCGGCCCCGGGCTTCCCATCTCAAAGGAGGCCCTGGAAACGGCGCTGGCGGGCGTTCTCCTCGACGTGTGCCCGGTCGCGCTGATCGCGGGAGAGCGCGCCTTCGACGCCGCGCTTGCTCTCAACGCCGTATGGGCGGCCCGCGCCATTCCGGATGACGCACGTTCAGGTTCCTTCGGCGCGGATCCCCTTGGGACGCTCGCCATCACCGGCCGGCTTGCCGAGCCGCTCGATACCGTCATGGCCCGCGCCGTCGCGCTCGTGAAGACGACCATGTCCATGCCGCGCGTCACGGCGCTATCGGCCGATGGCGTTGCCTACCACGTCGCGGGTGCGAGCGAGGCACAGGAACTGGCCCTGGTGCTCGCAACCTTTGTCGCATACTTGCGCGCCTGCGAGCGGGCCGGGATCTCGCCAGCCGACGCAATGCCGAGGATCTCCGTCGCACTCGCCGCCGACGCCGACCAGTTCTCGACCATCGCCAAGCTGCGTGCCGCGCGCATGCTGGTTTGGCAGATGGCACAATCGTGCGGGGCGGGCGACGCGGCCGCGAAGGTGAAGTTCAACGTGCCGACGTCCTACCGCATGATGTCCAAGCGCGATCCATGGACCAATATTCTGCGCACTACCATCGCGTGCGCGGGCGCGGCCATCGGGGGGGCCGACGCCATCTGTGTGCTGCCGTTCACGTTCGCGCTCGGCAAGCCGGACGCATTCGCACGCCGCGTGGCCCGAAACATTCAGATCGTTTGCCAGGAGGAGAGCCACCTTGGGCGCGTCACCGATCCCTCGGGCGGCTCGTGGTACATGGAGCAGCTCACCCAGGACATGGCGCGCAAGGCATGGGAAATCTTCCAGGACATCGAGGCGCGCGGCGGCATTCTGCCGGGCCTCACCACGGGGTATGTGCAGGAGATGATCGAGGCGGCGGCCGAGGCGCGCGCCAATTCCATCGCCAAGGCGCGCAGCCATCTGACGGGGATCTCCGCCTTCCCGCTGCTCGGAGACGATGGCATCAAGGCCGAACCCTGGCCGCGTGCGGAGACCCCGAGCATCGCCAACGCGGAGATCGAGGTGACGCCGCTCAAGGTCCATCGCCTTGGCGAGGCCTTTGAAGCGCTGCGCGACGCCGCCGACGCGCACGGCGGCTACAAAGTATTCCTCGCGAGCATGGGCGAGATCGTCGATCACAACGTCCGCTCCACCTGGACCAAGAACTACCTTGCGGCAGGCGGCATCGAAGCGCTGACCTGCGATGGATACAAGACCCCGGAAGACGCGGCGGCGGCCTTCACGGCTTCGGGCGCGAAAGCCGCCTGCATCTGCTCATCCGACGCCGTCTATGCGGGCGTGGCCGAAGAGACCGCAAAGGCATTGAAAGCCGCCGGTGCGACGCTCATCCTGTTGGCGGGCCGCCCGGGCGGCAAGGAAGCCGCATTCACGGCCGCCGGCGTCGATCAGTACCTGTTCGCCGGAGCCGACGCCGTCGCGACGCTGCGCGGCCTGCAAGAGGCTCTTGGCTGATAGCCCTTTCCGGTTTTCGTGCTGTCACTCGGAAAAACCGGTTCCGGGGGCACGTTAGCGAAGGTTGCCGGTGTAGGTCGGCTCTGAATCGGGGTCGTCACTCCACTGCACGCGCGGTGCAGGCCGCGCGCGCTGCGTGACGCGAGGTTTGGGTGAGCCAGCCTCAACCGACGCATCCGCCGTTACGGCCCCGCGGCCCAGCGCACGCACCACCGTGACTTCCGTGCCGATCGACACCAGCGACGACAGATGCATGACGTTTGCGTTCAACATCCGGAAGCAGCCTGACGACTCAGCGCGCCCGATCGACTTTGGATCGTTGGTCCCATGA
>WBZN01000539.1_pt1 | contig 28505 bp, 18 predicted proteins | sample 5204281 | NCBI WGS metagenome assembly WBZN01 (sample SAMN12344347, study PRJNA552823) | activated sludge metagenome | biome: Activated sludge suspended growth; feature: Nitrification reactor; material: Wastewater; isolation source: activated sludge from nitrification reactor of wastewater... | reverse complement strand
ACTTGATCATGAACTCGTTTTCCTGGCCCGGCGTGAAGCCGGTCCGGACTGGTTCCCACGGCCCACGGGCGCCGATACCGCCGTCTTCCGCCTTGGTGATGCGGATCAAACATTCCTTCGGCACCGTATTGACCGCGTGGTGATCGATTTCGAATCCCCATTTGAACTTCAAAGCATTGGCCTGTTTGCCCGGCAATGAATCGGTTTGATGCATCGGCATGAGCCAGCTCCTGGTAAAGGATTGTTGGGCGCCGTACCGGAAGTTGGCCTGGTAACCGGTGTCCACCGCAATGGCGCGTCCGTCCGGCCGCGTCTCATGTCCTTTGACCGACTTCGCGGTCGAAACATAGGGCGCGTGCTTCGCCATCGTGACGTGGTACGGATAGGCCGGGTTGTACTTGGCCCGAATCATCAACCGCGCAACCTTATAGAACGGATCCGAGGGCTTCCAGCCGCGATAGGGCCGGTCCACCGGGTTGCCGTCGACATAGACGTAGTCGCCGTCGTTGATGCCGCGGTCTTTCGCCGCTTGCGGATTAATATGGATCTGGTGCTCGCCGACCCCCGGCGTCCGTTTGTCCATGCGGTACGGATCGCCGAAGTTCGACTCATAAATCTGCACCCAGTCGTTCACCGACCATTGGCTATGGACCCGGTGACGGGTTTTGGGCGTGACGCAGTAGAACTGATAGCCCTTCTCCCACAACGGATTGGCGTGCTGCTTGATCTCCGACCAGGGCAACTTGATGTTCCGCACCGTCTTATCGTCATGGTGCTGCGCGGTAACCGGAATCCCGTAGTCCTCCGGCCTGACATAGGGATTGGTCGTCATGATGGCATTCGGCAGATAGGGCGTACACTCCGGGCCTTCGCGGTGTGAGATGAAGTTCTCCCCGTACTCGATGGCCTCGGGCTCCACTCGATAGGTCTCCAGCCGCCCGGACCGCGTCCAGTGCGGTTTCGACTCGTTCGTCTCCTCCCAGAGCGGGTGCCGCGGATAGGTGCGACACATGACCATCCACCCCTTTTCCGACTTCAGCATGACGTCGGCGCTATAGCCGAAGAAGGTGCTGGAGGCGTCGAGAATACGTTGCACGTAGACGTCCACGCGATTGTGATAGACAAACTTGTACGTATCCGCCATCCGTTGCTCGCCCGTCATCTCTTTCAGCTTCGCGGCCACGCCCGAAAAACTGTCGAGATCGTTTCTGGTGTCATACAAGGGCCGGATCCCGCCCTTCCAGATCTGCACCCATGGATTGGAGACCGTCGCCGTCATCTCCGGGTAGGTGAACTCCATCCAGGAATTCACGGCAAAGGCCACATCGGCATGGTTGACGTCCGAGGTCATCTCGATATCTTGCGTGACCAGCATCTCGATGTTCGGATCGACGTTTTTCACCATGTCATAGTGGTGTTTGGCATTGTTGAGGATGTTGACGTTGACCACCCAGCGAACCTTGCTGGGACTCGGCATATGGGTCTTGCCGGTGAAGACTTTGCGGCCGTATTTCGGCGTATTGATAATCAAGGCGTTGTCGCCGTGATTCCAATAACCAGGCTCTTCACCATAATAATATTTGCGATACTTGATCTCCTTGCCGTGTACGTCATCCTTGAGGTTCAGGTTCCACGGATCTTCTCCTAAGTAGACGCTTGCGCCCGCGCCTGACCAGGGCGCCGCCTGCCAAATCCCGACCTTGTAATTGCCGGACCAGGTGTGGCACCCGGTACCGAACTTGCCGATGTTGCCCGTCAGCATCATCACCAAGGCCGCCGCGCGTCCCATTGACGTCATATGGAAGTAATGGCAGACGCCTTCGCCATTATGAATGGCCGCCGGTTTGACCGTGCCGCAGTCCCTGGCCCAGCGCACGATTAAATCTTTTGGTGCCCGATTCACCTGGTGGACCGTGTCGAGGTCATAGTCCTGAAGATGAATTTGATACATCTGATAGATGGGTATCGCGTCGACCTCACGCCCGTTGAGCAATTTGACACGATAGGTGCCGGTCAACGCCGGATCGATACCGCTCTGCGCAAGGTGTAGGCCGACCTGCTCACGATGTAATGGAACGGCTTGCCCCTTCGACAAATCCCAGACCATCATGCCGCCGAGCCGGCGTATCTGATCGGGATTCAATCCTTGCATGCGCCCTGAATACGACTTACTGAAGTCCGGCAACTGATAGTCCTTCACCACCTCGAAGGGATCCAGGTACTGCAGGGTGTCCGTCCGCACCAGCAGCGGCATATCCGTAAAGCCCTTGATGAAATCCATGTCCTGATAATTCTCGTCGAGAATGATTTTGGACGCGCCGAGAAATAAGGTGCCGTCGGTTTCCGGACGGACAGGAATCCAGTAATCCGCCCGGCTTGCGGTCGGGTTATATTCGGGGGTAATCACCACCAGACGCGCACCGCGCTCGATACTTTCCAATTTCCAATGCGCTTCCGGCATTTTGTTTTCAACGAAGTTCTTGCCCCAGCTCGTGTTCAGCTTGGTAAACCGCATATCCGATAAATCGACGTCGCAGTTTTGCGTGCCGTTCCACCAGGGTTGCGACGGATCCTGGTCTCCGTGCCAGGTGTAGTTGTTCCAGTACCGTCCGCCTTGCGCCTGGTCAGGATTGACCTTTCGAATCCAACTATCCAATAACGGCAATACACAATTGTTGAACCGGGTATTGGCATGTTTCCCCATCATGCCGAGGATCGGCATCCCCGCGCGGTGTTTAAACGTCCGCACCCCAGCGCCCTTCATCATTTCAATCATTTCCGGCGCATAACCCTGCTCGCGGAGACGACGGGCTCCGGCTTCACCGCTGTAACGAGTGCCAATGACGACCAAGCCCTTGGCGACATAGGTGAAGGCCGTATCCCAGGAGACGCGGACCATATCGTCGAGGAACCGGCTGTCGAACTTGTACTTGCGCTTCGCATCCGAGGTCAGCTCTGGCGACCCGTCGTCCATCCACTGTTTCCAGCCCTTCCGCATCAACGGGCCCTTCAAGCGATAGGGACCGTACACGCGACGGTGGAAGGTGAAGCCCTTCAAGCACATGCGCGGGTTATGGGCGAATGTCCCCCGGTTGCCGTACAGGTCCTCATACGTTTGGTGGTCGTAGTTCTGTTCCACTCGCATGACGACGCCGTTCCGGACAAACGCCCGAATCCGGCAGGCATGGGTATCGTTGGGGGAACAGCACCAGGTGAAGGATGAGTCGTACCGGTATTGATCGTGATACACACGCTCCCAGGACCGGTCCGGGTACTCGCCTAAGGGATTGTCGACCTCGACGACCGGTTGCAACGCGGTCAGCGCCAAGGCCTTGTCGGCAACGGCCGCCACAGCAACCGTTCCTGCCGAGGCTTTCAAGAACTGTCTGCGGGATAACTGCATCATGAACACCTCCTCCAATAAAGACAGGACACAGGACCGGCGCCACACAGGATGGCGCCGCACCAGACGACAGGGTTGACCGGGGCAGAACGATGGAGACACAACCCCCTTCCAGATTGATGATGCGTTCGTCGCACCCGTACCCGGTCATACGGTGGTGCAACGAGGCGCAGGCCCCGTCGCGAGGGACCAGGCTCTGCGGTGAAACCAATCAGTGCGGAAAAAATCACGACGCCCCCTAGTGCACCGTGCATGCCACGTAGGACTCGTTCGGATAATGCGGGCTATGTCGTTGAAATACGGATCCCTACACGCAGGAGGCCTTTTGGAACACAGCGGAAGAGCCGGGGTGACCACGACACAGCGTGGTGAGGGGCCACGGCGCCACCACGATCAGTCGTGGCGCTGGCATGAAATGGAACCTGAAGTAGAGATGCGTAGGAGAAGAACGTCAGGATAGTATCTAACAGCCGGAGGGACGACGAATGCCGAGCTTATGCAATCGACTCCGGAGCGTGCTTGGCGCCAGACCCAATTGTTCGGCCGCGCCGCCGGGCCCTTCGATTCGCCACTCGAGCAGGGTCAGGGCCTGAAGAATGTGACGGCGCTCCTCATCCACCAAAGTCCGGCGAGGACTCGCCTGTGCGGTTGCCGGCCTATTGACCATGGCCGGATCAATACGTAACCACCGATCGTGACAGAGAATCAATCCACGCTCCACGAGGTTCTCCAGCTCCCGCACATTTCCGGGCCAGGCATATTGCACCAGGCGCTCCATCGACGGCGCATCAAAATCTTCGCACGATCGCTTCAGCCGACGGGCATGAAACCGCAGAAAATGCCGGGCGAGAATGGGAATGTCTTCCGGCCGTTCTCTGAGCGGCGGCATATGAATGGGAAACACATTCAGCCGATAGTACAGATCACTGCGAAACCGTCCCTGTTGAATCGCCTGTTCCAGGTTGGCATTGGTCGCGGCGATGACCCGCACATCGACCGGAATGGGCTTCGCGCTCCCGACTCGATCCACTAGCCCGTCCTGTAGCACACGCAAGAGCTTCGCCTGGGCATCGAGAGGCAGTTCACCGATTTCATCGAGGAATAACGTGCCGCCGTCGGCCAGTTCAAATCGTCCGACCCGCTGCTGATCCGCGCCGGTAAACGCGCCCCGTTCATGGCCGAAGAGTTCGCTTTCGATCAACCCCGACGGCAAGGCCGCGCAATTCAGCCGCACAAACGCCCGATCGTGCCGGAGACTTCTCTCGTGAATGGCGCGCGCGAGCACCTCCTTGCCCGTTCCGGTTTCCCCGGTAATCATCACCGTCGCCGTCGTCGGGGCCGCCTGCCGCGCCAGCGTCAACACCGCGTCGAATGCCCGGCTCCGTCCCGCGACGATGCCATAATCCTGGGTCGCTTTGAGCTCTTCAGTCAGGTACACATTCTCGCGGGCGAGTTGTTCCCGCAGACGATTGATTTCCTCATAGGCGTTGACGTGAGCAATGGCAAACCCGATCTGGGTCGCGACCTGTTGAAGGAAATCCACGTCGTCCGGATCGGGGTGCCCGGGCTCGATGCTTCCGATATTCAGCGTGCCGAGACAGACCTCCTGCACGACCATGGGAAGATTAATCATGCGTCCCAGGCCTTCCTGCGCATAACTTTCATCCTCGATGAACAACCGCTCCTCGCGCAGGTGCGGCCGTACATGGACGCGCTGATGATCATAGACCCACCCCACGGCACTCTGTGCGCGCGGAATCATCGCATCGCTTCGCAGCACGATTTTGGGCAGGTTTGTCTCCAACGCGTAAAAACGAAAGGCGTCTTTCTGCAGATCGTAGACCGTGATTCCCGCCCGTTCCCACCGCACGACGTTGGTCAACTGATCGGTGATGGCGCGGAACAGGCTCTGCCGGTTGCGCTGGGAATTCAGCACATTGGTGACCGACAAGAGCGTGCGATAATTGAGCGTCACGTTCGGCACGGCGTGATTCTCCGGCCCGGCATAAGGGCTATTAGCAACGCGGAACACGCGCCTTGAAGCGAGACGCCGGCAGGAGAGCAAGAACGATCAGCAAGCCGGGCGAGCGTTGACTGCCGGTGCTGCTCGACGCGTGTGGTGCATCATAGGACGAGCCGACCACGCATTCCAGACTGGCACGGCAATCTTCATCGAAAAATAATCTATGTCAGGCCCGCTGCTCTATGTCAGTCGAGTTGCGGACAGATTCATGGCCCGGAGGCTAACGCCTCCCAGGACCCAATACACGCCGTTCTTCGTCCAGGCCAAAACCGGATCTCAGTCGTGACGGACTGCGACCCGCCTCGGGTCCTAACGATCTCGAATCGGGACCAATCGAGGGCGTGAGGGGAACGGTCGTCGCTCCCAGATCGGGACTCCGTCGCGGCACGAATGAGCTCGGGCTGCGATCAGTCCGTTCACGAGGCCGATCCAGCTTGGGCGACACCTTCCCTTCATTTGGCGACCTGTCCATCTCTTTTCTGGGACTCACCCGCTCAATGCTTCCCTCGTCTTCGAGCAATGAATCGATACCCTCCGCTGACTCACTCACCACCAAATTCGTCGCCATCACGTCTTTCGCCATGGACTCCGCCGTAGGGAGCTCATCGGCATACACGTCCGTCTCATACTCGGCCGTGGACGGCGTGGCAAGCGACGTCCACACCGATTGCCCGGACTCGGTAATGTTAATGCTCGTCATGGTCGAGAGCCCCGGCCTGATCGGATGCTCCCTGAGTTCATCCGCGGGAAGCGCAATCCGCACCGGCACCCGCTCGACGATGTGAATGAAGTTTCCCGTGGAATTATCCGGCGGAAGCAACGCAAACGCGCTCCCGCTGCCCGGCACGAGGCCTTCGACCGTGCCATGGAACGTTTGTTTCGATCCATACAGACTGACGCTGACCAACGCCGGCTGCCCCGGCCGCACATGCTGCAACTCCGTTTCCCGCAGATTGGCCTCCACCCACAGATGATCCAGCGGAACGATCGTCATCAGCGAGGCGCCAGGCTGAACGCGATCGCCGACCTGTGCCTTCCGCTTGGCGACATAACCTGAGATGGGCGCGCGGATCTGCTGGCGCGCATATTCCAAATGCGCCTCGATCAGCTGGTGCTTGGCCAGATCGACGGACGGATGGGCCATCACGGTCGTACCGCCGATCTGCGCGTCGAGCGAGTCGAGTTCCGCCTGCGTTTCCCGCACCTCCGCTTCCAGGCTCGCAATTTTGTCCGCCGTATTCTGCAGAATTTGTTTGGAAATGGCGCCGCTCGGGGAAGCCCGTTGATACCGGTCCATGTCGTGCTCGGCCAATTCCAGGCGAGCGGTACGCGACCGCAATTTTTCCGCCAGTTGCTTGCGATTGATGAACAAGGCCGCGATCCGCCGGACTTCCTCTCCCAACCGTCCTCGCGCTCGTCCCAAGGCGGCATAGGCTTGATGTTCATCCAGCCGCACGAGCAAATCGCCGCGGTTCACAAATTGAGTTTCTTCCGCCAAAACCTGCGTGATGATGCCGGACGCCTGCGCCGCCACCGGCACCAGATTGCCCGTGACATAGGCATTGTCGGTGCGGATCCAAAACCGATCATGGGTGTACCAATACACGAGATAGCCGACGGTGGCGATCAGGACCAGCAGGGCCACGACTAAGAGGCGCCGGTTCCGGCGCGCGCGAATGGCTTTCGGATGGATGCGATAGGGGCCTGCCGCCGGGGGCACGCCCGGAGATTGCGAAGGTTGAGAATCTGCCGTTGTGGTGGTCATAGATTTAACTCGGGTTGTGTTTCGGTCGCTTTTCGATGTCCGGATTGTGATACCCGCCGCCGAGGGACTCGATGAGATCCACGGCGGCCACTAATTGATCGCTCTCCAAGGCTCGCAGGGCATATTCCTGTTCGAGCACGGGATACCGGTGCCGTAGCACTTCGCGATCGTCGTCCAAGCCGTTGACGAGTCGCACTTTCGCCAATTTCCAATCTTCACCCAGCGACGCGACCAACCGCTTGTGCGAGGCCATGATCTCGTTGGTCGTGTGCCAGGCACTGAGGCTGTCCGCTACTTCCCGCATCGCGTCAAGGAGCGTGTCATTGTAGAGTTCCACTGCGGCGTCATATTCCGCGCGTTGCGCCCCCAATTCGCCCCGCAACCGGCCGCCTTCGAACCAGGGCATCCGCAACCCCGGCGCCAGACCATAGGTGAAGCTCTGCCCGCTAAACAGAAAATTGGCCAGCTTGTCGGTTCCCTTGGCCAGCGTCAGTGCATTGAACCCCACAAACCCCGTGAGATCGATGGTGGGATAGAACTGTGTCGTCGCCACTCTGACCAACCGCGACGCGGCATGCGCACGGTATAAGGCCGCTGCCAGATCCGGACGATGAACCAGCAGGCCGATCGAAAGATGATCAGGCGCGGGGATCTGTTTCGGAATGTTTGCCATGGGCTTGGCAAACAGATGGGCCGCCTCGTCCGGTCCTTTCCCAGCCAACCGCGCGAGCAAATGGCGCTGCACGTCTAATTGGTCCCGGATCGCGGCTTGCCGCTTGAACGCCGCCTCGTAGTCGGCGACAGCAATTTTGAAGGGCTGATCGTTGTCGAGGCCGAGACGAAACCGGGTCTCCGCGAGATTTTTCAGATCGCGGCGGATGCCGACAATCGTCTTCACGATCGTGAGCTGCTGTTGAAGGGCCTGCCCCCGGAAATAGGCACGGGCAATACCGGTGGTGAGGCGTAATCGCACCTCAGCCGTTTCAGCCTCTTCGGCGGCCGCATGGCCCAGAGCCCCCTCGAGCATGGCCCGGTTCTTCCCCCAGAAATCGAATTCATACCGGAAGCTGAGGGGGTTGATGATGCCGTACATGATCTTGATCCCCGCCACTTCGGGATTCAGGGCGGCGAACACGCCATGTTGGGAGATGCGCTCATAGGTCAACGAGGCATCGGCTTCCAAAAACGGCAACAAGCGGGCGCCTTCCACCTTCACCAGCGACGTGGCTTGCCGCAACCGCGCCGAAGCATGTTTCAGCCCCGGATTGTCCTTGAGCGCGGTTTCGATCAACCCGTTCAGCTCAGGATTGCCGAATTGTTCCCACCAATGGTCGTCCGGCCAGTTCTGTAGCCGGCTCGTGATCTCGGCGAGTGTCTCCGTCATCTCGGGCGGATCGAGATACTGCGCGGGAGGGTCGCCTTTGGGAATCCAGGCGCAGCTCCCGAACAGCAAGACGCAGCCGATGCCCAAACTGGTTCGCACGTTGCGCACGGCTGCTGAACACGATCTCATGGTATCTCCTCAATCAATTCTTCTGCGCGCCTTTCCCGTAGTTCTTCCGCTGGAGTCGGCGCGATGGGCAGATGCGTCGGATGCGCAAACCAGACCAGAACGCCCAAACCGATAAAAATAAAACTGGCGACGAGAAACGCATCGTTGAGGCCAAGTATCGCCGCCTGCTGTTTGATCACCAGCCCGAGCTTGGCTTGAGCTTCGGAAGGTGACAGGCCTGCCACCTGAAATTTCGCCTCCAACTGCCCCATCGGGTCGTAGGAAATCGACTGCCGGCCCCCGAAGTGATCCGCCAGATGCAGTTGATGAAAGTGAATGCGCCGGAACAGGACGATGCCTTGAAAGGTAATCCCGAATGCGCCGGCGGCGACGCGCAGCAGATTGGCGACTTCCGCAGCACGCATCACCAACGGCCCGGAGAGGCCATGTAAAGTCAGCACGGTGATCGGCGTGAAGAAGGAGCCCAGAAAGATTCCCTCCACCACCATCGGCCAGAACAATTCTTCGTACGAATGCGGGTCGTCGTACAAACCGATCCAATAAAAGGTCCAGGCAAAACCGAGACAGTTGAGGCAGACCAGCCAGCGGGCATCGACATACTTGCAGAGGTAGTGCATGACGGCGATGATCGGTGCGCTCAGCAACACCAACGGCAGCAGCGCCAGGCCGGCGAGTTTCGAGGAATACCCGAGAATCAGCTGAATCTGAACGATCAGGAGGGACAACAACCCTTGGATCGAGAAAAACCCGAGTGTCAGGCTGATGATGCCGATGACGAAATTGCGATGCAAGAACAGCCGGAGATCCAGCGTCGGATGCCGCTCCCCGAGTTCCCAGATGATGAAACAGGGAAAGGCGATGAGCAACACCACGGCGATGACTTGAAGAAACGGCGAGTCCAACCAGTCGAAATCGTTGCCCATATTGAGCAACGTCTGCAGCCCTAACAACAGGACGGCCAGCAGCAGAAACCCGACCAGGTCGAAGCGCGCATAGCGTCGACGAAATCCACGTCCATACAATAAGGCGCCCAGCGTGCCGACAATCACCAGCGTCAGCACAAAATCCAGGTAAAAGAGGAAGCGCCATCCGAGCATATAGGCGATGTAGCCTCCCACCGGCATGCCGATGGTAAAGGGCGTGATGCTGAAGAGTCCCCAGACGGTCAAGGCCACCGCCTTGAGCCGTTTGGGATACTCGTTGAGCAGCATGGATTGGGCAATCGGCAAGGTAATGCCGCCGGCAATACCCTGCACGATCCGAGCGGGAACAAATTGCGCCAGGGTTCGGCTGTCGCCGCACAGATAGGAGGCAATGCTGTACACGATAAAGGCGCCGATCAAGAGACGGTAGTCGCCGATCCGTCCCGACAGGTACCGCGCGAGCGGAAAGCCCAACGCCAACCCGACCATGAAGTCGGTTTGCGCCCAGGTGAGAAAACTGGGCAGCACCCCGCCCAGATCCCCCGAGACGTGCGGCAACAAGGCGATGTAGGAGCCGGCGTTGAACAAGACGACGATGTGCGACAAGCCGAGTACGGCATTGAAGAGGACGAACCGCCATCCGTGTAATCGCCTGAGATACACCGCAGCCATGACGACCGTCCCTCACCTCGAATACGACGGGGAATATCCCGCCTGCTCGCTCCTGGCCGTCACGGGCTGGGCCGGAACCTGAGCCGGGGCCGCAGCCGGCGCGGTCGCATGATGCGCCGCATAAATCGCCAATCCCGTAAACAGCATGCCGCCCACCAGATTACCCAGCGTGACGGGAATCTGATTCCAGAGCCACCAGGTGGAGAGGCTCACGTCCGCGCCGAGCATCATGCCGACCGGCATCAGAAACATATTGACCACGGCATGTTCAAAACCTTGCGAGAAAAATAAGAGCGTCGGTCCCCAGATCGCGACAAACTTGCCGGACAACGAGGTCGACATGTAGGCGGCAACAACGGCGAGACTGACCATCCAATTGCACAACATGCCTTTGGTGAACGCCGCCAGTAGCCCCGCGGAACCGTGCGAGGCGTAGTACGTGGTTTTCGCTTGGGCGATCGCGATGAGTTTGTTGCCCACCGCATTGATCGGCGCATCACCCCCCGTCGTCAGCGCGATCGCAAACAAGGTCGCATAGAGGACGCTGCCGAGGAGATTGCCGAGGAACACCCAGCCCCAGTTCGCGAAGACGTGAGACAATCCGGCGTTCTTTTGTCCATGGGCTGCCGCGACAGGAAGCAACGCGAAGCTGCCGGTGATGATCTCCGCGCCGAGCAGAATGGCCAACGCCAATCCGAACGGAAAGACCAAACTTCCGAGGATCCAATAGCCGGTTTCGACGGCCACCGTCACAGCCATGCTCGTCCCGATCCCGAGATAAGCACCGGCCAACATACCACGCAGCACCAGCTGGCGCGGGGGCAAGCTCAGCTTGAGCGCGCCGCCGGCCAACATACTCTCCACCACGCCATAAGGCTTCACATAGTCCATTGTCTCCTCCTTGTTCGGTCCGCCATTCCTCGCACTCCGCGCGATTCACCGACCCGGTCACCGAGACGCGATGATAGTCGACATGAGCAAGGCGCATGCCTCGGGGAAAATCACTGAGCTGCGCAGACGTGGTTGAGACAGACAGGACCTCTCGCGTCTGTGAGCGCAATCTTTCGCACGATCGCACGTCGCTCAAATCAGCGCGGTATATGGGCGGGATCGCACGGGCGCACGGTGCGAAAACGCTCATCCATCGCGGGAAGGCACGCATTCGAGCGCGGGAGCAGGAGGCACAAGGCATTCGCAGGCGTCAGGAATGGTCATCGGTCGGACCGATCAATCGGGGCCCTAAATCAGGCGGCGAAGTTGCACAGTGGTGGGGGGGGAGACTACGATAGCGACGGAGACTGAGAGCAGCCTTGAGTGACCTGTTAAGCAATCTACCCATCGCCCGCAAGTTATTCCTTGCGTCGGTGATTCCTGCGCTCACCGTCCTGCTGCTCAGCATCCTGACCTATCGCAGCGTCACGACCTTTTCCGATGACGAAGGTCAATTGAACGACATCTATTATTCCCAACGATTGGCCTCAGAATATCTCCGCCTCGTCGTCGATCTGGAAACAGGATTCCGCGGGTTTGTGCTGACGGGCCAGGAACATTACCTCTTCCCCTATCGCACCGCGCAAGACCACGTCCTGAACATCGGCCGCACCCTGGAGGCCCAGGTGTCGCAACAGGATGATCAGCGGGCGCTCATTACCTCCGTGCAGCAATTGGTCAGACAGTTCATCACTGAGAAGGAACTGCTGATCGACGCCGTGAAGGCCGAGCACCCGAACGAAGCACGGGAGTATATCGAAGAAGGCAAAGGTCGGGCGCTGATGTTGAAGATCCGGCAGGACATGGGCCGATTCGAACATCTCACGCAGACAGCCCTGAATACCAAGCTGGCGAAAATCGCTCAGGATCGCGACACGATGCTGATGACGATCCTGGGCGGCGGACTCTTTTCCTTGATCTGCATGGTGGCGGCGTTGCACCTGATCGCCCATTCCATCACCACGCCCCTGGCCCGCCTCGCCACGGCAGTGGTGACGTCAGACCGCAATCCGATTCCGCAGGTTCCCGTCATGACGAGAACGGATGAAATCGGCAATCTGGCGCGCGTCATGCACGCGATGAGTACGGCCATCCATTCCCATATCGAAGCCCTGCAACACTCGGAGGGCAACTTGCGCCAACTCAACCAGGACTTGGCCGGTTCGGAAGCCAAGTATCGGAGCATCGTCGACCACGCTCCGTTCGGGATCTTCACGACCCGAGGAATGACGCTGGTCTTCAGCAATCGTTACAATAGTGTGCTCGCCGGACTGAACGCGACGGAAGAAAAAGATCCCGACGCGGTGCGGCGTGCCATTCATCCTGAAGACCGAGACCGGGTCATTGCGGAATTTGCCCAGGCGGTGGTGGATGGAGAGTCCTACGAAACCGTGTTCCGGTTTCTCCACGCAGACGGGACGATCCGAAAAGTCTTGAGCCGGCGAATCCCGATTCGCGATCAGTCCGGGGAGGTCATCATGTACCAGGGATTCAACGTGGACATTACCGCGCTCGACTTCATGCAGACGCGCCTGCGCCGGGCCGAACGGCTGGCAACGCTGGGACAGGTGGCGGCGGGCATTGCGCATGAAATCCGGAACCCGCTTGTCGGCATCGGCTCGACGACTTCCCTGCTCCTCGACGACACCGCTCCCGATGACCCCCGCCGGCCGGACCTGGCGGTCATTCTGCAAGAAACGAAACGTCTGGACCGGATCGTCAATCAGATCATCGACTATGCCCGTCCCAGGGAAATCGTGGCCTTTGCCTTCGACATGGCACAGCTGGTGCATGAAGTGACGAAGGTCCTGGATGAACCGCTGACACGAAAGCGGGCGGCGATCACCCTTTCGGCACCCGCCGCTCCCTATATGATCGAGGCCGACCGCGATCAAGTGAAACAGGTGCTGCTCAATATCTTGCAGAACGCCATCGAAGCCACGCCTCAAGGCGAGACCATTACCGTTGCGCTGGCGGAACAGGCACGCGGAATTGAACCGGGGCTGGAAATCACGGTCACGGATCGGGGCAGCGGCATCAGCCCCAGTCATCTGCCGCACGTCTTCGAACCGTTTTTTACCAGCGGGAAGCCGCGCGGAACCGGCTTGGGATTAGCGATCTCCCGCAATATCCTCGACGCGCACGGGGGAGACATCGCCTTGGACAGTGAGGAAGGACACGGCACCACCGTTCGCGTGTGGGCACCCGTGCGCCAGCAGCCGCAACGAATACAGGAAGAAGGGGACCATGCAGGCCACGATCTACGTTACGGATGACGAACCGGCAATTCGCTCCGCTATCGTCAAACGCCTTTCACGGCGCCACCACACCGTCACCGGATTTGAATCCGGAGAAGACCTCGTCAGTGCCGTCACGCAACAGGCCCCGGACCTGATTCTGCTGGATCTCAAAATGCCCGGCATGGGCGGCATCGAGGCGCTGCGAACCATCCGCCCGCTGGCCCCGCACACGCTCATCATTATGCTGACTGCCTATGGAACGGTGGAAAATGCGGTCGAGGCCATGCGCCTGGGCGCCTACGATTTCCTCATCAAATCCGTCGATCTCTCCGGGGTCGACCCCGTCGTGGATCGCGCCCTGGAGTTTCTCGCCCTGCGCCACCGGGTCGAATTTGCGCTCGAAGATCAGAACAGCGCCTACGCCTTGGCCAATATCGATGCGCGCAGTTCGGCGATGCAATTGCTCCTCGGGCAAGTGCGAGACGTGGCGGAAAATGCGAAATCGACGGTGTTGCTCCAAGGAGAAACAGGCAGCGGCAAAGAGTTTCTTGCGCGCGTCATCCACTGTAACGGCCCACGGGCAACCGGCCCCTTCGTGGCCGTCAACTGCACCGCCATTCCCAAGGAGCTGTTCGAAAGCGAGCTCTTCGGCTATGAACGAGGAGCCTTCACCGGCGCACACCAACGGAAACGGGGGCTGCTGGAAAAGGCCGAAAGCGGCACGTTATTTCTGGACGAAATCGGCGATTTAGACCCGGCCATGCAGGCCAAATTGCTGCGCGTACTGCAGGAACGGACGTTCCGGCGCTTAGGCGGCACGGAGGACCTCTCGGTCGATTTCCGGTTGATGACGGCGACGAATCGCGATCTCAAGAAAGACACGGCCCGCGGCACCTTCCGCGAAGACCTCTTCTTCCGTCTGAACGTGGTCACCTTTGAACTCCCGCCGCTGCGGGTGCGCGCGGAAGACATTCTCCCCCTCTGCATGCAAGCAATGTTGCGATTCGGGAAAGAGTTCGGCAAAGAGGTCGTCGATATCGAACCCGACGCGAAAGAACTGCTGCAGCGGTACAATTACCCCGGCAACATTCGCGAGTTGCAGAATATCATCGAGCGCGCCATGATCCTGTGTCACGATAAAACTTTGACGGCCGGCTGTCTTCCGCGCGAGCTTCGCGACCACGCATCAACGCATGTGGCGGTGGCCATGGCGCAAGGCGAACACCCCACGCTTCGCATTGAGATGGTGCTGGGGCAGCAGACGTTGGCGGATATCGAGTCGGCAGTCATCGAAGAAGTGGTGCGACTGTCGGACCATAACAAAACGTTGGCCGCCAAGCATCTGGGGTTGACCCGTTTTGCCCTGGACCGGCGGCTGAAGAAGCAACTGGAGCACGAGTAGCTCGCCGGGACGGTTCGGCTGTCCGTGGAAACGCTAGGTCGGAAGCAGCTCATGAAGCACGACGAGGCCGCGATGCGGGATCCCAATCATACAATTCTGGCCCTCATCATCGGACTGAGCGGCGCGCTGTTCGCGATGGATCTGTTCCTCCCGCTCGGCATCGCCGGCGGGGTGCTGTATGCCGGAATTGTTATTCTGGCCGCTGCCTCTTCCAATCCGCGGTTGCCGTTTCTCATGGCGATCGCTTCCACGTTGCTCATTATTGTCGGCGCGGCGCTGGGGCCTCAGCACGCCTCGATCCCTCTCTGGGTGGGTGTCAGCAATCGCCTCTTCAGCCTGATCATTGTCTGGATCTCTGCGGGGCTCCTGCAGCAGCGCCAGCGGGCGGAGATTCAACTCCGCGAGGCCAAGAACGACTTGGAGACGCGCGTGGATGCCCGTACCAAGGAACTGGCCGATGTCAATCACAGCCTGGTGCAGGAAATTTCCGGACACATCCAGACCGAAGGATTTCTTCGCAACAGCGAACAGGCGCTTGCCACGAGTCGGCAGGAACTGCGCGACCTCGCCGCCCGCCTGCTGACCGTCCAGGAAGAAGAACGCCGGCGCATCTCGAGAGACCTGCACGACGATATCAATCAGCGTCTCGCCATGCTTATCGTCCAAGCCGAATCGTTGGAAACTCACCTTCCTGCCTCCGCCGTCGGCTGCAGCAAAGAACTGCGTTCGATCCAGGATCGCCTGACCGAGCTTTCCGACGACGTCCGCCATTTGGCCTATCAATTCCATCCATCTATCTTGGACGATCTGGGACTTCCGGTGGCGTTGCAACGCCTGATTGATGAATGCGCGGTCCGTTCGAACATTTCGATCTCGCTCGACGTCATGGCCGCTCCGAAGGCCGTTCCTCAGACGGTGTCCACTTGTCTCTATCGAATCGCCCAGGAATGCCTGGCCAATATCATGAAACATGCCCATGCCTCCAAGGCACGAGTCTCCCTGGCCTCAACCGCCGAGGGGATCACCCTCACCGTTCAGGACGACGGCGTCGGATTCGATACCCAGCAAGTGATCGACAACCCACGCGGCCTCGGCTTGGTCGGCATGGCGGAACGCGTGCGTTTGGTCCACGGCACCGTGACCATCGACTCAATCCCTCAACAAGGCACTCGCCTCTCAATCCATGTTCCCCGCGCGGAGGTTTCCGTATGACTACGCCACCTCGAGTACTACTGGCCGACGACCATACCCTGGTGCTGGAAGGATTTCGGCGCATCGTGGAACAACGCTGCGAAGTCGTCGGCGCGGTCGAGGACGGGCGGGCCTTACTGGAGGCCGCCATGCAGTTGCGTCCCGACCTCATTCTGCTCGACATTTCCATGCCGCTGCTGAACGGGGTCGACGCGGGCCGCCAATTGAAAAAATTGCTCCCCGACGTGAAACTGATCTTTGTCACGATGCATGCCGATCCGGCTTACGTCAGCGAAGCGTTCAAAGCCGGCGCCTCCGCCTATCTCTTGAAACGCTCCGCCGCCAGAGAATTGGACCAGGCCATCGATGCCGTCTTGAAGGGACAATATTTTGTGACGTCGCTGCTGACGCGGGATATTGTGAGCGGTCTGTCGGCCGGTCAGAGCGGCCTCTTTGCGCAACGGCAGGAATTGACGCCGCGCCAGCGCGAAGTGCTGCAGCTCATCGCCGAAGGACGTACCATCAAAGAAATCGCGGCGCTCTTGAACATCTCCCCGAAAACCGTTGAGTTTCATAAGGCCCAGATCATCTTCCACCTGAACCTCCGGACCACGGCGGAGTTAACGAAATATGCGCTGGCGCACGGGTTGACTTCCGCCTAGCGCCGACGTCTACATCCGCCTGCACCTCGCTGCTTCGAACCGTCGCATCGACGCGCCCAAACCTCCACCTAGGACAACACCTAGTTGTGAGTCTATGCCACATTCGCTATGGTAGCGGCGACCGGCGATGCCTCGCATATGCTTGCGTCGCACTATCGCAGGAGAGCGGGATCATGAGCCCTAGGGCCACTCAATGCCAGTTTTGCTGGCGGGTTGAAGACAATCGAGCAGGTGGCAGCGATGCGTCCGCCTGGTCTGACCTGCCGACCTTCATGCAGAAACACAACCTGGCCTCCCACGATCTCAGTTTTGCCGGGGGCTATTGCCCGCAATGCACGCAGCTCTACGGTCGTCTCACGCAGGAACATCCCTAGGAAAGACGAGGCACACCGGACAGGAAGAGGATTTTCACTTCATGGAAGACAATCGAGAGAGTCGTTCACGGTGGTGCCGGTGTCGCCCGTCGGATTGCGCCACGAGGGATTTTGGGGCAGCTGATGCCGGCACGGGCAGCGATATAGACGCCGCCGATGTGGACCACTCACAACCGTTCTCGAATCGTATCGCCGGCCAGTATAGGAGACGGGCCTCCCGCGCCCGACCGCAACCGGAAGCCCGCTATCAGTGGCACGGAGCGCGTCATCCAAACCGACGCACCGGGTAATGTCTTCGCCAGGTCAGCTCCGCAGGCCACACAGCACTGGACTCACTAGGATACGAGTCAGCAGGAGTCCCCTCCTACACCACACAGTCTGTGTGCTCGCTGGAACCACTGACCTGGCCTCCTCTATCCGCTAAATGCCGAACAGTATGCGGCGATTGTTAGACTTCACTCCTTCAAGCTGATACGGTATTTGATGGAGACACCGTGCGCAGCATGGACAGCAATGCCACGGGCGATGGCGCAACGGTGCGGAGGAAACATGTTGACGACGAAGGACAGCGGACAACGCAGAAGGGCACAAGCCTGGCCGAAACACGGATACGCCGGTTTCGTCATGAAGGAGTCATCACCGGCGGAGGCCGGATGCAATCGGGCTCTGTCCACAGGAGGAAGGAGCATTTTCGTGCGCCGATGTCTCACGCGTCACATGGCCGTCAGCTGCCTGTTTGTGGTGCTCTCGGGAATGGCCTGGTCGAGCCCGTCTCTGAGTCTCGCGGCCTCTCCTTCGACCACGGTTCCATCGCCGAGCGAACCAGTCTATTCACTGGAGGCCGTACTGAATTTTGCGTTGACCCGTAATCCTACCGTCGCCAGCGCCGAAAGCACGATCGATCAAAGCCGCGGACAACAGGTGGCCGCGCACACATATCTCAACCCCTCGATCAGCGCCAATAGCGGTGTCGGCAAGATGCGCGAATTGGGACTCTTCGATCCGGCCATTCACGAGCGGGTAACTGAGTTCAACCTGAGCGTCGGGCAGCCGATCGAATGGCCCTCAAAACGCGCCGCGCGCCAGCGGGCAAGCGAAGCCGGCGTGGCCGCCGCCTCGGCCGGACTGGCGGAAACTCAGCTGAACCTAATTGCCGATGTGAAAATCGCCTTTTATGATCTACTTCTGGCTCAGCGCGCGCTCATCCTGGCACAACAGAATCTGGCCACAGTCGAAGATGTCGATAAGGCCGTACGCACCCGGGTGCGTCTGGGCGAAAGTCCGCAATTCGAAGCCATCCGGTCCGGCGTCGAAGTGTTGAAAGCGAACCAGTCGCTGACCAGGGCCGCGAATCGCGTCCGTGTCAATCGGGTCATGCTCGATACCTTGACGGCCGGCTCCCTGGGTTCGACCTATGCCATTGACGGACACATGCACCGTGTGGGCCCCGGATTCGGCATCGACATTTTGACGGAACGGGCACTGACCCAACATCCGACGATCGTGCGCTTGCGCAAGGCGGTCGAACAAGCCGACCACAGCCTGGAATTCGAACGCCAGGCCCGTGTGCCCAATATCACCATCGGCGGAAGCTACTGGCGGGAGATCGGCCGGGAAGCCTTCACCGGTGGCGTCTCATTCCCGACGCCCGTCTGGGATCGGCGACAGGGCGAAATCATCTCGGCCTTCGGCAGTAAACGCAAAGGTGAAGCGGAGTTTCTGCGCGCGCGCAACGAACTCATTCGGAACGTGAGCCAACATTTCCAAGATGCGAAAACCACGGCGGACATGATCGAGGTGTATGAAAAGGGCCTCCTCAAGCAGGCCGATGAAGCGCTGCGAATCGCCAAATTCAGCTTCCAGCAGGGCGCGTCGAGTCTGCTCGAAGTGCTTGACGCCCAACGGGTCCAGCGTCAGATCCTGCTGGACTATGCTCAAGCTCAGTTTGATCTGTCTATGTCACTGGCACTCCTAGAGCGCGCTGTGGGGGGGGCCGTATGATCCAGGGTACGCCGCAAGCCAGGCTTTCATCGAACCCATTCCGGCCGCCTCGCACGCGGGCATCGGCAGCCCTGTTGCTGGGCGGATTGCTCGCGCTGCTTGCCTGGTCGGGATGTGACGCCCCTCCGCCCAATGCGACGGGAGCCAATCCGCCGCCGACGTCTCCGCTGCCGAATGTCGTTCGATTGACCGCGGATGAAAAGAAAGCGGCCGGGATCGTCGTTCAACCCGTCACACGCGGGGAATTTCGTACCATTCGCGACTTCCCCGGCACAGTCGAACCGAATGAGCACGCCTTGGCTGAAATCACGACGCTCGTCCGAGGGCGGGTGATTGACGTTTATGCCGATCTCGGCAGGGAGGTTAAGGGAGGAACCCTGCTGGCGCTGCTGTATAGCAGTGAGTTAGGGATGGCGCAATCGGCCTACCTGAAGGCGACGGCCAAGTTGAACGTCGCAGAACGCGCCTTCCGCCGGGCGGAATTGCTGTTGAAGGAAAAAGTCATCGGCCTGGCCGAGTTGCAGCGACGCGAAGGAGAAATGCTGAGCCTTCGAGCCGAACTGCGGGAAGCTCGCGACCGCCTCCTGATTCTGGGGCTCACGGATGAAGACTTGCGCAACTTAGATCGCAACCACACCATTCGCTCCCACGTCCCGGTGGTGGCGCCCTTCGACGGCCGGGTGATCGCCCGCAATCTCACCAAAGGCGAGGTCGTGGAAACCACCGAAAAACTGTTCGTAGTCGCGGATCTCACCGACGTGTGGGTGACGGCAGTGATTCCTGAAAAGGATATTCCCTACATCCGGCCCGACCAGACCAAAGAGGGCCAGTCGGTGGAAGTGCACGTGGCCGCCTATCCCGGGCAAGCCTTCCAGGGGCGCATTACCTATGTGGGAGATGTCCTCGATCCCGCGACCCGCACCATGCGGCTCCGGCTGGAACTGCCGAATCCTGAGCGCAAGCTGAAACCTGCGATGTACGCAACCGTCCGGGTCTATTCCGAGCCGGAACCGAATGCGCTTCTCATCCCCGAAGCCGCCGTGCAACGCGACCGCGATCGGCAGTTTGTCTTTGTTGAACGCGAGCCCTCTCTCTTCGAAGCCCGCGACGTCAAATTAGGCAATTCCAACGGACGCGAGATCAAGGTCCAGGATGGCCTGTTGGAGGGAGAATCCATCGTGACGAGCGGCGCGTTCGTGCTGAAATCCGAATTACTCGGGGAACAGATGTAACCCGATGCTGTCTTCTTTCCTCGCCTTCGCGCTCCGCCAACGTGTCCTGGTCGTCGTCATGGCCTGCATCCTGACCGCCGGGGGCATCTATGCATTTCGCACGATCGCCATCGATGCCTTTCCGGATGTCACGACGGTGCTGGTTCAAGTCGTGACAAAAGTTCCCGGCATGTCCCCGGCTGAAGTGGAACGGTTTGTGACCTTTCCTATGGAACTGCAGCTCATGGGCGCGCCCGGGTTAACGGACATCCGTTCCTTTTCAAAGGTCGGGCTGTCGATGATTACCGTCGTCTTCAAGGATGACATCGACATCTATTTAGCCCGGCAAGTCGTACTCGAACGAATCCTGGAAATCCAAGAGCTGCTGCCGCCTGGATCCACGTCGCAACTCGTGCCCAATACCACCGGGTTAGGAGAAGTCTATCAGTTTTACCTGGAGGGGCCGCACGACAACGACGCCAACTTCGTCATGACCGATTCCGATTTGATGGAGCGACGAACGCTCGAGGACTGGGTGATTCGACCGCTGCTCAAGGGCCTGCCCGATGTCGTCGATGTGAATTCGTTGGGCGGATTCGTGAAACAGTACCAGGTCATGGTCGAACCGGGCCTGCTTCGGAAATACGGCCTGGCGATGCACGATGTCTTCGATGCCGTCGCGAAGAACAACGCCAATGCCGGCGGGAATATCCTGGAGAAAGACGACGAAAAATATGTCATTCGCGGTGTGGGATTGATCAAGACCCTGGAAGACATCGAACACATCGTCGTGAAGGAAGTCGGCGGCACGCCCGTCTATGTCCGGGATGTGGCGGAGGTCCGGATCGGGCACGCGGTCCGGCATGGCGCCGCGGTGCTGAACGGGAAACATGAGGTCATCACCGGCATCGTGTTGATGTTGCGAGGCGGCAATGCCCGGGACGTCGTGCAGTCCATCAAGGATAAAATTTCAGAAATTCACGAAAAACGCCTCCTGCCGGACGGATTGCGCATCATTCCCTTCTATGACCGCATCGAGTTGATCACCGCGGCGCTGGATACCGTCTACAAAGCGCTGCTTGAGGGCATCGTGCTGGTGGTCGTGATTCTCTTCCTGTTTCTCGGCAATGTGCGCAGCGCGCTGATTGTGACGGCCACCCTGATTGTGACGCCGCTGATCACCTTCATCATCATGGATCAAGTGGGGCTGACGGCCAATCTCATGTCGCTCGGCGGATTGGTCATTGCCATCGGCATGATGGTCGACGGCTCGGTGGTGGTGGTGGAAAATGTGTATCGGCACCTGGCCGAACAGCGCGACGACCACTTCAAGAAGACCGACGTCATCTTGCATGCCGTGACCGAAGTCGGCCAGCCGGTGATCTTCGGTATCCTGATCATTATTCTCGTGTTCCTGCCTATTCTGACGCTGCAAGGCATGGAAGGGAAAATGTTTCAGCCGCTCGCCAACACCATCATCATCGCCCTCCTCGTCTCGCTGGTCTTGTCGCTCACCCTTTCCCCCGTGCTCTGCGCCATGGCCCTCAAACGCGGAACGGAAGAAGATACCTTCCTGCTCCGCTGGGCCAAGCGGGCCTATCTTCCGACATTGCGATGGGCGATGGGACATCGCGTCACCGTGCTGGCCATCGCGATCGGGCTCTTAGGCGCCAGCCTCGCGCTCTTTCCCTTTCTCGGAGGGGAGTTCATTCCCATCTTGAACGAGGGATCGATTTCGCCCCAGACCATTCGCTACCCCAGCATCGCGCTGGATCGATCCATCGAAATTGAAAAAGAAATGCAACGCGCCGTGATGGAGTTTCCCGAAGTGCGCATGGTGGTGTCCAAGATCGGCCGCTCGGAGATGGGAAACGACCCTCAGGAGCCGAATGCCAGCGACCCCACCGTCACGCTCCGTCCGATGGACGAATGGACCACGGCGAAAACCAAAGCCGGACTCGACGACGCCATCCGCAAGCGCATCGAAAAAGTGCCGGGAGCCAATTACCTGCTAAGCCAACCGATCCAACAACGCGTGGATGAGCTGCTGTCAGGCGTCCGATCGGAAGCCACCATAAAAATTCTCGGAGACGATCTGGGGGTGCTGAGGAGCACGGCGGAAAAGATCCAAACCATCATGGCCTCGGTCAGGGGCGTGGGCGATGTGCGGGTCGAACAACTGTTCGGCCAGACCTATCTCACCATCGACATCGATCGCAGCAAGATCGCCCGCCACGGCATCAATGTCGCCCATGTGCAGGAAATTATTACCACCGCCATCGGTCAGGAACCGGCGACCCGTGTCTACGAGGGCAACAAACGCTTCGATCTGACCTTGCGGTACCCTGAAAAGTATCGCAACAGCGTCGACACGATTAAAAACATTTTGCTGACGACCTCCTCCGGTGCCCTGATTCCGCTCGGAGAAATTGCCACGGTGGAGCTCCGCGAGGGACCCTCGTTGATCAGTCGCGAGGGCCTGCAGCGCCGGATTTATGTCGGCTTCAACACGCTGGGTCGCGACATCGAAAGTGTCGTCGCAGAAGCCCAGGCCAAAATCGCGAAAGACATCCACCTTCCAGCCGGTTACCATTTCGTGTGGGGCGGCTCGTTTGAGAATATGCAGCGAGCCATGGCACGGTTGAAAATTATTTTACCGATCACGATCGGCTTGATCTTCACCCTGTTGTTTGCCTCGTTTAATTCCGTCCGGCACGCAGCCTTGATCATCATGAATCTGCCGTTCGCCATGATCGGCGGAATCGTGGCACTCTGGTTGACCGGTGAATATTTGAGCGTGCCGGCCTCCGTGGGATTCATCAATCTTTTCGGCGTAGCGGTGCTGAATGGAATCGTGCTGGTGTCATACTTCAACACGTTACGTGAAGACGGGCTTCGCGGTGAAGAGGCCGTGATCAAAGGTTGTACGCTTCGACTCAGGCCTGTGCTCATGACCGCACTGGTGGCGCTCCTCGGCCTCATTCCTCTGGCATTTGCCCATGGTATCGGATCGGAAGTGCAACGTCCCCTCGCCGTCGTGGTCATTGGAGGGCTCGTCAGCTCGACCCTCTTGACATTAATTGTCCTGCCCGTGCTCTACCAATGGTTCGATCAACCGGACAAACCGCCCCCAGCTGAGACGCAGCCGTAATCTCCTTTGCGCAGCGCCAATGCCCCTAGTGAAATGCCGAGGTTTTTTCGCGCACGCGATTCAGTATCATCCGTATCCTGGGAAAAGTTGGCTTCTGTCTACTGGCGTTCGCGCCATGAAACAGGGAGACTCTCGATTCTATGGCGTGGACATTCCTGATCGTAGCCGGACTGTTTGAAATCTGCTGGGCGATCGGTTTGAAATATACCGAGGGGTTTTCGCGAGTCTGGCCGACGACAGGCACGCTGCTCGCCATGGCCGCCAGTTTCGGGTTCCTGGCTCAGGCCCTGAAAAGCATTCCGGTCGGCACGGGGTACGCCGTATGGACCGGCATCGGAGCGGCGGGCACCGCTGTCTTGGGCATGGTGCTCTTTGCGGAGTCCGTCTCCATCATGAAAGTGTTTTCTCTCCTCTGTATCGTACTCGGTATCATCGGACTCAAAGGCAGCGCCTGACCGCGTAACGGCACGCACACTCACCGAGGTCTGTCATCTCCATGTTGCCTGTCGCCACCCCCGAACCGCAGGAGCCGATGCTGCTGCGATTTCCGCACAGGAATACACCGCCTCGTTATGGCCGTGCGACCGGTGAATGGATGCTACTCATTCCTCTCGCAACGGCCGGCCTCTTTTTTATTCACGGCCACGAGTGGCTGCATGATCTCTCCAGCCCCATTCAATTGAGCGCCATGCTCGGCTGGCTTCTGCTTGTGATCGCACTCTCAGCCTTTGCCGTCCTTCGCCATGCGGAACATCTTGCCGCCCGCCTGGGCGAACCGATGGGGACCGTCATTCTGACCCTGTCGGTGACAGGGATCGAGGTGATGATGATCTCTGCCTTTATGTATACTGGCAATGGCAACGCCTCCTTGGCTCGGGACGCGATGTTTGCCGTGGTGATGATCGTCCTGAACGGAATGGTCGGACTGTCATTGCTTCTTGGCGGACTGCGCTATCACGAACAGACGTACAATCTGCAGGGAGCCAATGCCTTTCTCGCGGTGATCGTCCCGCTCGCGGTGCTGGGGCTGGTCATGCCGAGTTATACGATTTCCTCCCCGGGGCCGACTTTTTCACCACATCAATCGATCTTTCTCATTGTGATGTCGCTGGGACTCTATGGTGTCTTTCTCGCGATCCAAAACCTCCGCCATCGCAACTATTTCGTGGCGCCTCGCCGGCAAGGCACACGCAACGCGGCGCTCTTACACGACCACCAGCCGTCGCCGGGAGGCTCCGTGTGGTTTCATACGCTGTTACTCTTGGCGTACCTGCTACCGCTCGTGATCCTTTCAGAACATGTAGCGACCCCCATTGACTATACGCTTCGGCGCTGGAACGCTCCCCATGCCTTGGGAGGCGTCCTCGTCGCAGCATTGGTCTTGGCGCCTGAATCCCTTGGCGCCGTGCGTGCCGCTCTGGCCAATCAACTACAACGCTCGGTCAATATTCTTCTGGGGTCGGTGCTCGCCAGCATCAGCCTCACCATTCCGGCCGTGCTGGCCATCGGCTTTTTTACCGATTCGACGATCCTGCTCGGTATCGACTCGGTGGATACCATCCTCCTGGTCCTGACTTTTGTGGTCAGCATGCTCACCTTCGCGGTCAGGCGTACGAATGTCCTGCTCGGCGCGGTTCACTTGCTCCTGTTCCTGGCCTACCTCATGCTGATTTTCGAGAAATGACCTGACGACGTTCCCTACGCATGAGGAGAAACCGCACGCAACCTCCTCACCTCGCTTGATCGTTCGAATCCGCACAACCTGCGCAGTGCGACTTGCTTGTGCTGACGAGCCCGTCACCCGTGGAACGCGCGCACGCGTGCCCCTGCCACTTTCCCCAGGCCCGTCATCACAAGAATTCCTTACTTTCTCCCACGTTCGCCTGCCTCCGACAAAAAAGGAACGAAATATGCTCCGTCATTCTTCAACGATGCAGGGGCCTGGACCGCGAGGGCGCTCCAAATAAGGGACTCATACTCGCCTTGGGGAGGTGGCGGACGATGCACACTTTTCCGACCTCATGGCTTGGCGCAGTTCTCATTTGCGCAGCAGTCTGGAATTCCCACTATGCGACGGCGGAGTCGAACACCATTTCTCCCAGCCCGCCGCTGTCGAATCGGTCCTCATACTCGCAGGCACGGATCGTCCCCGGGCTCGACACGACAAAGAAGCACATCGAAACATCACTCACGCCGCCACGCCAACCGATGAAGAACATTCCCGTGCGCCACACCACGCATCAACCACGGCCGTTCCATCCACGGCCGCTCGCGCCAAGACTTGATGAGAATTGGGGACGCAGACAATTCATCGGCCCCAGACAAGCCTCTACCGCAGCCGTGCCGATTCAGACTCCGGGCGCAACCCCGGACAAAAGACCTTCCTTCCCACCCATCTTCTCGCTCTCTACAGACAACCAACCGGTCTCCACCAGAAACGCGATGCCATATCAACGATATGACTATGAGCGGATGAACGACACGTCGCACGTAGTCCTGCGTGGAGGCAATTGACCATACTCGGATCGGCGGTCAGACAACCGCGCCCAGCCTGTGCAACCAGTTGAGTTTACGTCACCTTTGCCTCTAAGATAACACCCGTACGGCACGAGCCTGCCTATCGCCGGCCTCTGCCTCAGGTCGCCCCTTATCCGGCGGCGCGCCAGGATAAGGCGTTGGGCTGCTTCTATCTGGACAATAGGAACCTGTTTCGGGACCAGACGCATGTCAGGCACCAAGTCAAAAACGTTCACGATCCTGCTCGTCGAAGACAACGCCGGAGACGTCGATCTATTTTTACGCACGGTGGAGCATGAACTGCGCCGGCACGAAGACGATGAAGTGACGCTCGTCCTGAACGCCACGGCAGAGGGTGCGCTCGAACGTCTGCGGCAACAGCCGATTGATCTCGTGATCGCCGATGTGCACTTGCCGGGCATGAGCGGGATCGAACTCCTTCGGCAAGTACAGGATTTGAATCGGCGTATCCCGGTCATCATTCTCAGCCATGTGGACGCCACGGAGACCGTCATCGATGCGATGCGCCACGGCGCGTTCGATTATATCGTTGAGCCTTACGACAGCATGGATCTGGTCGCTCGTATTCATCGAGCCATGCGCATGTCGGAAATTCTGCTTCAGGGCGCGCCTGACGAGCCCGCCGCCCCGCGTATCCCCTTTAAAAACCTCGTCGGTGTGAGTCCCGCGATCAGAAATGTAATGGCCATGATCGAAGCGATCGCGCGGGTCCCTTCGACCACGCTCATCATCGGAGAAACCGGCACGGGCAAAGAGCTCATCGCGAAGGCCATTCACGAGCGCAGCCTTGATAGTGACGGCCCGTTTCAAGTCGTCGATTGCACGACCTTTTCGGAAGGTACGGTCGAGAGCGAACTCTTCGGGCATGTCCGAGGCGCATTTACCGGCGCCGTTGCCGACCGAACCGGGTTGATCGAGTCCGGAAGTCACGGCACGGTCTTTCTGGATGAAATCGGCGATCTCCCCGCCAATCTCCAAGCAAAGCTCTTGCGCGTCCTGGAGGCCGGTGAAGTTCGCGCAGTGGGCAGCACCCAGCAGCGGAAGGTCAACGTCCGCTTCGTGGCCGCGACGAATCAGGATCTGGCCGAGAAGGTGAAGCGGAACGAGTTCCGGAAAGATCTCTTTTTCCGCCTCAACGTCATGGTCATCCGGGTGCCGCCTCTACGGGAGCGGACGGAAGACATCCCCGTTCTTGCCCGGCACTTTATCGCCCGTTATGCCAGGGAGTTTACGAAACGGGTGGACGATCTCCATCCCGCGGCCGTGACGGAACTGGTGGCTTACCCCTGGCCGGGAAATGTGCGTGAACTCCGCAACGTGATGGAGCGCGCGGTCATGCTCGCCAAAGGTGATCGTATCGGCATTGCGGATGTGGCCGCGATGCTGGCGGTTCCCGACGAACGCCAGCGGGAGACTCCTGACGAAGATTATCTCCATTTGCCCTACGCGAAAGCCAAAGAACAGGTCCTCGAAGCGTTCAACCGTCGATATATCTCCACGAAACTGACTATTCATCAGGGCAATGTGACGCATGCCGCCCAAGACGCCGGCCTACCCCGTTCCTACTTCCACGAGATCATGCGCCGCTATTCCAAAGACGAAAAATAAGGTGTCAGGAAAGTATGACATGGAAGACCGACATCAATGTCGAAGCATATGTTTTTATTATCTTTTATCTCGAAAGGCACGGCCGTCTGCCTTTCCAGACACATTTTTAATTATATATATCAATAATTTAAAGATATTCACCCCCTTCTTAGTCAGTAGTTTCTGACCCCCCGCCGTTAAGCCCGTTGCAACGCCATTTCCCTCCGAAAACTCGTCTTCCAAATAACTGATTTACTTGATTATTTCAGCCATATTCCGCACGTGACACGGTGCATTGTTTTCCTGGTGACGGCACGTGAATTGTAATACACCTATACCGCGAGCGAATGTCCGCTCGAAAATTTCGAATTGTGAGGGACGAATGTTTCCAATTCGACACACGGAAAGGGGGTACACCAGACGAGATTGCATCTATGTCAGTGCAGTGAGGTTGTACGAACAGGTGCATGAGGGACTCATGCACCTCACAAGGAGGTAGCTATTATGCAGGTTTCCGTTTCACGGAGACAGTTTCTCAAAATTTCAGCGGGCACCGTCGCGGCCGTGGCCGTGGCGGATAAAGTCCTCGCGTTGACCGCACTGCAGCCGGTCATCGAGGTGGGCAACCCGCTGGGTGAATACCCGGATCGGTCCTGGGAACGGGTCTATCACGACCAGTACCGGTACGATTCCTCGTTTACCTGGTGCTGCTCCCCGAACGATACTCACGGGTGTCGGATCCGGGCCTTCGTCCGCAACGGCGTCGTCATGCGGGTGGAGCAGAACTACGACCACCAAACCTATGAAGACCTCTACGGCAACCGCGGCACGTTCGCCCATAACCCGCGCATGTGCTTGA
>WBZN01000537.1_pt1 | contig 28559 bp, 29 predicted proteins | sample 5204281 | NCBI WGS metagenome assembly WBZN01 (sample SAMN12344347, study PRJNA552823) | activated sludge metagenome | biome: Activated sludge suspended growth; feature: Nitrification reactor; material: Wastewater; isolation source: activated sludge from nitrification reactor of wastewater... | reverse complement strand
GCAGGCTTCGCTAATTCTTTGATGGAAAAAGATCAAATTGCTCGATTTTGTCTTTATTAACACGCCGCTTTTTGAAACTGCTGATCCATAATAACAATTGATGCAGTTTTTCAGGGTCGACTAGCTACCCTTGAATTGATTTTTCCAATCCGGGTGACGTGGCGCTGTTAAGTGACCATTGGCAACGACCAAATAATCGTAGATTTGCTGGGTACCATTACTCAAAGAGAGCAACCAGCGCTCATTCGGTGCTTTTTCAGCATACTCAACGCAGCAGTCAAAGTGAATGAATTTTTCTAATTGAAAATGCCGGGTATACGCTTGGAAATACGCTAGGATTTGTTCGTGGCTTGGATAATCGGGATAATCAGCAGGCATGGGAAAATCGCTAAACTGCGACATCGATTTACTTGAAATCGTGCGTGTAGCTTTATAAATGCTGCTGTGGCCAGGGATATCAGAATAAACCCAATTTCCACCGACTTGATCGCTTTTCTCAAAGCAAGTGATATCTGTTAATCCCGCGCTAACAAGCTGCTTAATAGTGCAAAGACCTGAGCAACCTGCTCCAATGATAGCAATTTTCATACGGCTTGGTTTCAATGCGAGTTAAGTTCAGTAAAAAATAGTGTGGTTTGTCTCACGAGCAAGGGAGTTCGTTTTGTGCGTTAATGAAGGGCAGTAAAGAAAAGTATTGCATTCAGAGCAAGCTTCCTTTAGTTTTAATGAATACCCACTGTATCGTATAAGGAGTAATAGCATGCAAAAGTATCTCGGTTATCTACTAGGAATTGTATCGCTTTTTCTGACAGGGTGTGGCTATAACACACTGCAGTCGACCGATGAGCAAATCAAGGCAAGCTGGTCCGAAGTGGTCAATCAATACCAACGCAGAACAGATCTGATACCTAATTTAGTCAATACCGTGAAAGGCTTTGCTGAGCAGGAAAAAGACGTATTGTTCGGTGTGACTCAGGCGCGTTCCAAAGTCAGTGGAATTCAAGCAACGCCCGAGCTTGTCAATGATCCGGAAGCATTTGCCAAATTTCAAGCTGCGCAGGGAGAATTATCCAATGCGCTGTCGCGCTTGATGGTGATCGTTGAAAATTACCCGCAGCTCAAATCGGATGCTAATTTTAGAGAGTTACAAGCGCAATTGGAGGGAACTGAGAATCGCATTACTGTCGCGCGTAACCGTTATATCAAAGCGGTTCAAGAATATAATGTGACGGTACGCTCGTTTCCAAGTAATTTAACCGCAATGCTGTTCGGATTTCAAACTAAGCCAAATTTTACCGTGGAAAACGAAAAAGAGATTTCGGTTGCGCCTAAAGTCGATTTCAGTGCACCTGCAAAAGCACAATAATTGTTACATGATCGTGTGATGATTATGCTGCCTTATTCACGAATGGTTTTACTTTCAACCGTGAGTGGATGGTTGCTAATCGTGTTGTTTGGATTCGTTTCGATTGCTAATGCAGAAGTTGCTATTCCGCCACTTAAATCGAGAGTCACGGATTTAACGCACACATTATCCATACCGGAATCAAATCAGCTTGAGCAGCAATTAGCGCAATTCGAGGCCAGCAAAGGAAGTCAGATTGCACTATTGATCGTTGCATCGACGCAGCCAGAAACCATCGAACAATACGCCATCCGTGTGGTCGATTCCTGGAAATTGGGAAGAAAGGGCATTGATGATGGGGTGCTATTGCTTGTGGCAAAAAATGATCATACCTTGCGGATTGAAGTTGGTTATGGGTTAGAAGGCATCCTGCCTGATGCGCTGGCAAAACGTATCATCGAAGAAACCATCGTGCCCGCATTTAGACAAGATGATTTTTTTGGTGGATTACAAGCGGGTGTGAATCAAATTATCCGAGTCATTCAGGGAGAATCATTACCACCGCCTAAAAAAGTATCTCCCGGTCTGAATGTGATTCTGGAAAACAGTATTCCCATCTTGGTGGTTTTTTTGGTGTTGGGTAAAGTACTGCAAGCGATGTTTGGACGTATGCTAGGTGCGAGTGCAACAGGCACGATTGCTGGGTTGATTGTTTGGCTGATTTTTGCTTCGTTAGCTGCCTCAGCGTTGGTTGCATTGATCGTGTTTGTGATTAGCTTGTTTGAAGATGCCGGGCGTGGTATTTATCGTGGTGGACGCGGTAATCATTGGCCGGGTGGGGGATCGGGCGGTGGTGGTTTTGGCGGAGGAGGCGGATTCGGCGGCGGAGGTGGCGGCTTTGGAGGTGGCGGTGCTTCTGGGCGTTGGTAATCAAAAAAAACTATGAACTTTCTACGAATTTCACGACATCTCATGACAGGTCAACTCAGTATTCGCCGTACTTTCTCAGAGGCGTCTCTGGATCGGATTGAGCAAGCGATCATGTCCTCTGAGCAGCGACACGATGGGGAAATCGTATTTGCGGTGGAAGCAGCATTGGATCTTGCATCGTTGTTAAAAGATAAATCAGCACGAGATCGTGCCGTCGATGCTTTCTCACTGCTGCGGGTATGGGATACTGAGTTTAACAACGGTGTGCTTATTTATTTACTCATGGCAGACCGCGACGTGGAAATCATTGCGGATCGCGGTATTCATGCCAAAGTGAGTCAAGCAGGCTGGGAATATATTTGCCAAGCAATGGAGGTTGCTTTTCGTCAAAGCCAGTTTGAGCAGGGAATATTGACGGGCATCGAAGCGATCACACAGCAGTTACAGACTTTTTTCCCCGCATCAGATCGGGGTCGGATCAATGAGCTGCGGAACAAACCTGTCATATTGAAATAAAGCCATGAAGGCGCGTAAACACTAAGCTAGACTGCAAGATATCGCCGTCCACGTAATACCAACGCTGCTCAAGCTGGATAAAGCGACTGATTTCATGAAGACGGTGCGCTTTGCCATTTACTTTATAACGCGCGATAAATTCAACGATCGCTTGACCGGGTGTGGTTAGTTCATGGCGCTTGACTTCCAGCTTCAACCATCTAGTTTGAGTATCGGCGACCAAGTCGAGCTTCTCCGGGCGAGTCGATGGATGCCACGTGGCGAGCACATAGTCCTCACGTTTAAGCACATAAGCGCTATAGCGCGAGCGCATCAACGCTTCAGCTGAGGGTGCGAATTCTCTTCCATCTAGATACGCACTACAGCATTTAGAATAATTTTTTTCATTATTACAAGGACAAAGTAGGGTGTGTATCATCGTATCGATATGTAATTTCAACTATTCAGGTAACTCAAAGCCAATTTGATCAATACTGATCTGGGCACGCTCAAAGAAATCTGGTCCAAGCACTGAGATAGGTTGATCGCGACAAATTAAGTTAGCTTGCCGCTGACCATCTTTTTCTACGGTAACCCCTGCTTTCTCACCCCAACCACGGCCAATAGCGGTGTAAATAACATAACGATAGTGATCACGGGTGAATCGAAGGTAGGCGCCACCTCCACCTGAGAATGTCAAAATATTCCCTGTTATTTTGCTGTGCGACATTATTTTTTTACTTGGAAAAATAAGCTCGGGGGAATTAATGGGGCCGAAACGGTATTGCAGATAGGGGGTTTGTGCACTGAAGTTTTGGGAAGCACAAATCGATACGACTTTTTTACCGATACTGCAATTGAAAACAATTATTTCCTGATGAGTGCAGTGTGAATTGGCAGAAATTACCGACTGACTGATTCCAAGTAAGGCTAAAACCAGAATCGACCTAACTTTAATCACAGTAATAAAACCCAGTCATGTTCCAATTGTTCAGGCAAGGAGCCTATTTCCTATGTTGTAGGCCTCTGAGAACTCGGCTAATCCATGTTTCCCACCATTGACGACTTTCCTCGCTCCGGCCAAATCATGATCGTCTAAGCACGCCCTAATTTTACGTTCACCATTTTTTAAAAAGTAAGCTAGCAGTTGTGCGGCAATATGAGGGTCATTTGCTAAACCAGGATTGTTGATTAGATCTTGGTTGATTTCTTTGCCGTATTTTACATAATTGGCTCGCCCGGTTAATTGTATAAAACCCCGTCCTTTATAGCGATTTCCATCGGGCTTGCCTCGATTACCTAAATCTTTGCGGTTATCGTATAAATCAAACGGGTGACCATTGGGGGAGGTATTATATTTGGATTTACCTTCGCTAATCGGCTCAAAACTCGCAGTTTCAGCGCGGATTGTGGCAAGGGCCATGAGTACCATCTGCTTGTTTACTAGCCCAGCCTGCTCTAAGGCTTCGAGCACAAACGGCAGGTTTGTTTTGATATGACTGACTGGAGTTTGTGGAAACATTCTCGATACATTGATTGTGGATACACTTTGCAAATCAAAGGTTTCAGGCTGATCTGATTCAAGTAATCCCAGCGATATCAGCGTTTGGGTACCGACTACCCCGTCTGCCGCTAGACCTTCACTTTTCTGGAAAGCAATAACAGCAGCTTCAGTGCCCGGGCCGAATTCACCATCAAGTGCGCCTGGATTAAACCCCTTATTTTTTAGTGCTGTTTGGATGTGTTTAATATCCTTACCAGAATCGCCTTCTTTGTAGAGAGTCATGGTATTTTCCTTTAAATGAGACCAGACAAAATATTTTATTGTTATTTTAATTTCAACAATCGCTCAAGTTTGCCGCGCCTCAAGAACCAGCGATCGACAACTGCTAGATGAAACTTTGCCAATAAGCTGCCAACGGTTGCAACTAAAAATTTGATAATATTTGTTGCTTTATTACTTGGACTTAGCAAATGAACCATCGGTATCAAGGCGCTGATTAGTATTACTATAAATAAGCTGAATAATTTCCCCCATGTGAGCGATCCTAAATGGAGCGTGTCAGTGAGTGGTGTGCTCCATTGCTGATAAAGAAAAGTGAGTATGCCTGCTATTAACAGCGCTAATAATGTCCAAACGATGATGCGATAATCAATTCGTAAGTCATAAATTTTAAAGAACACTTTGCGTGCAACGTGGAGTTGAAAATGTAAATCCTGGCTTTGTTTGTTAGCATCAGTTTTGAGCGCCATGATGGGTTCTAGTTTACGGAATGGCCAATCGGTTTCTGGTGCGTCGATATCATACCCACCCCAATAATCGGTATAACCTACTTTCTGATGCTGCATTTGCAACAATTCTAACTCTCGTTTGGCAATGCGGTAGCCGCTTGCCATGATGGCATAGGCTTCAACTTCGGTAAATGCATCAAGATCGGTACGAATCCCTGCAATCTTCTTTTGTAGTTCCCGATCGATGCCATATGATGTTTTATGATCTTGCGGTTGCACAGAGATACGAGGATCTTGGCAATTGATCCAATCCAATGGTTGGGATTCGAGCTCTTTCTTAGTGTGCACAAAAAATAAACCATCGAGCGCATGGCTATCCAGGCGGCTGCTAAGATCTTGGTACTCAGCCTCCCGTACTCGATCTTGTAAAATAGAACTAGCACGGAGAACTACTCCAGGCGGTGAGTCAGAGGGCATATCATCATCATCCATTTGACCGCAAGCATCGCTACACAGAATGCGCGTACAACCTTCATCGAGTAATCCGGCAACGCCTTGGTTATCGTGTACACCGCCATCGACTAGGCGCACGATTTTGTCTTGATACAAATCAGCAATTGTTAACGGTTCAAATAAACCAGGTACGCAAGCCGAGGCCGCCACGGCGTAGCCCAGGCGATATTTTTGTAGTGTTTCGTTAGGTGTATGTTCATAGTACATACGGCGATAGCGTGTATTGTTATCGATTTCACCATCGATTTGACTGGGTGGTTCACCCATGGAGCGTGCAGTAAACTGCCAATTATGTCCTGAATTGAGTGAAGTGCTATTGATCACAAGTGCTGGGATTTTAGCCCGGCGTAGCCAATTATAGTGCTTTGGTTTATGAGTCTGAATATCTGCTTTCCCTTCGGGCATAATGAGTAATTCAGGCATGGTGCGTGGGATATGATTTGTATGCCCATCGTCAACGGATTGATAAATTTCTGATTCGTACAACTCCCCGAGACGGTGGCTGCGCGAATAATGTTTTTTGCGGAAGAACACATCCAGGTTATCAGTCAAACTCGCAAATGTTTGCATTTTGATATTGGTTTGCACGCCTTTCGAGAAATTGTCTTGTACGCGTCGCACAATTTCGATGTAATCATTACGTGTAATTGCTTTGTCTGGCTTGCTCTCAAGCAATTTTTGCACTTCCAAGTAATAATGGGCACCGACAATACTCCCGCCGGATACTGTAGACAATGCTTCAATACCGCGTAACGCATCGATTTCAGCGAGCCTAGCCATGACACCCAAATGAAAAAACGAAGCTCGAAAACCACCGCCAGATAGCGATAATCCGACTTTGCCGGTTCCCGATAGAAAGGCACGTCGAGCGCTTTCTTCATCAATGATCAACGCGAGTGTTTGCCAAGCTGGTAGCCAATTTTCAGGTTGATCACTTTCATTGGGAATCGCTAAACCATGTAGGTGTGCGATTTGCAGCAATTGGCTGAATATGGTTTGTTTTTTCCAATTGATTGCATGAACCACATTGGCTTTTTGCAACCATTCCTTGGCTTTATCATATTGCTGCAAGCCAAAATAAATTTCTGCAAACGTGACTTGTGGCCAAAAATAGCCTGACTCTGGTAATTGTTCGAGCTCAGTTTGCCAAACTGGAATTTGTAATACCATATTTTGGCGTATTGCAGCAGCTTGCGCAGAAAAAATGCTGGCTTCGCTTTCATTGAGTTTAATTCCACTGCGACGTGTAATTTGTTTAGCGCGGTCAGCTAAGATATCGAGAATCAGTGCAGCATTAGCTCCGCCATAGCCTTTATCCTGTTGAGGATTACGTTCAAATGCTGCACGATAAAAGAATAAAGCTTCGATGAGATCTTCTAACTGACCAAAATGCTGCCACTTTCTTTTATAGATACTCCCTCCTAAGGCTAGCGTTTCTGCGTTACGATTGGTCGAATCGCGTAACCCGATTTCCTCAAGTAATAGCAGCGAATCGATAAATCGCGTACGAGGTGGCAGTTCAGGGTTTTTATACGTAAAGAAAGCTTGCTTTTGGGTAATCCAAACCTCATCCTGCGCAGCATCGGTTTGCCACCAATTTACTGCGGTGGATTCTGATTGGAATTGTCGAATCGAGCGATATTTCTCGCGTGCTTGGCTGAGTAATTGTCGAGCCGGATAGAAACATTCTTCCGTTTCTAGCATCGCAACATAGGCTTTAATTTGCTCGATAGAGTCTGGATAATCGCGATTTTGGATCGCTTCTAGAATGGTCGCTAATTGAGGGTTTGGGGTTGAATCGTGGGCCATGAGCAAGCTCCTTGTTCGATAACATGCGTTCAATCAAAAGCATCTGCTACTGTTGTTCTTTGATAATGGAGTACGCAGATGATATGTTGTGTTCCTGCTTTACTATGCTACCGTATTTTACGGTGATTTGACGTGAAGAAAATCATAAGGCCTATTCTGCGCTAAAAACTAACCATAACGACGATTTCCGTCATAAAATCCGGGTTGTTAAGGTAAAGATTGTTAAACCATGAATGAGCGTAATTGGGATCGTTTGCTGAAATCGATAGAAGAGGGACTAGTTGTGCCTGTAATGGGTCCACAATTGATCACTTCTCTTAACAGCTCATCTTCGTTTCAGTCGCAGATTGCCCAACAGTTACTTAAAATGTATGACTATGCGTTAGGTCATGATGTGCTAATGCCACACCAAGAGCTGAACGATGCTGTGACGCGCTTGAAACGCGATCATCCTATTCAGGATCTTTATGGTGATATTCATGATGTCATTGGACAATTAACGCCTAATACTGATGCAGAGCTTCCCGAAGCAATCAAACAAATAACTGCAATTCGCGATTTTCGATTATTTGTAACTTTGACACCCGATGATTTACTAGCACGCAGCTTACAAGCGCAAGTAACTGTCAATGAAATTATTCATTCGCCTTATTTACCGACCAGCGAGGGTTCTGATTTGCCCAATGATTGGCGTTCTCGACCGGGAGAAGTTTATCTATTGTATTTGTTTGGTAAATCAAGATCTGCGCCAATGTTTGCGATTCATGATGAGGATATGCTGGAATATGTGCATAATGTGATCGCAAGGGGAAGCCATGTCCCGGTTAAATTTTTTGCAGAATTACAACAACGCAATTTGCTATTGATCGGCTGCAATTTTCCAGAGTGGCTGAGTCGTTTTTTCTTGCGATTGATGAATCAAAAACGATTGTCAGATACGCAACGCAAACGTGAGTGGTTGATCGATGCGCTACAGCCAGAAAAAGAGCTAATCTATTTTTTAGAAAGCTATAGCGAAGGAACCGAAGTTTTATCCGACATCTCTCCGCAATCTTTTATCCAGCAACTTTCTCAGCGTTGGTTAGCGCGTCATGGTGCAGATGAGCAAGCGCCAATATCTCAAGTTGAGATGGTGCCTAAAAATACACTCTTTTTTATTAGTTATTGTCGTGCACCGGATCTGCTTGCAGCAATACAACTGGTAGCGGCACTGAAAACATTGGGTGTTGCAGAACATGAAATATGGTTCGATAAATCGGCGATCGAACCAGGTCAAGATTTTCGGGAGCGAATTCTAGACGGTATTCGTACTTGCCGCTATTTCATTCCGCTAGTTTCCAGCGCTGCTGATCAATTGGATGAGAAATTCTTCCGGCGTGAATGGAATGAAGCGATCGATCGAAGCAAATCAATTCAAGGGCGTATCTTTATCGTTCCTATTATCGCTGATCAGAATTACGATCCAGAAGGTTACATTCGGGTTCCATTGGCCTGGAAGGATAATTTGCATTTCGGCCATGCACCACTGGGTCAACCCAATGAGCAAACCAATGCACTACTCAAAAAATTAATTCGATCGGAGCGCCAGCAGAGTGGCTAGGTTATGACTTTAGAGCAAGTTTCATCATCTTTACAATCGATGAATGCCCAGATGCCAGTCACCTTGTCACCCCAATCCCCATGGCCAGGATTGGCAGCGTATGAGGAAGAAGCGCACGATTATTTTTACGGACGCAAGGAGGAAGCGGCCGAGTTGTTGCGCATGATTCGCTTATCTGGATTGACCATGCTTTATGGTAAGTCAGGTTTAGGAAAAACGTCATTGTTACAAGCTGGACTTTATCCACTGTTACGTGCAGAACATTTTTTCCCGATTCATTTACGCATCGATTTCAGACCTTCTGCACCTTATCCACCTCTAGAGCAAGTATTGCAGAAGTTATTAGGTGCATTAACGGGGGCAAACGCTGATTTTCCAACTCCAAATGAAAACGAGGGATTATGGCGTTATCTCCATCGGCGAGATCTTGAAATTTGGAGTAGCGATAATTATTTGCTAAAACCTGTTCTTATTTTTGATCAATTTGAAGAAATTTTTTCGCAAGGTGAGCATTACCCCGAACAAACACGATTAACACTCAACACATTAGCTGACCTGATTGAGAATCGAATTCCACAAGAATTGACAATAGGCGATAAACATCGGCAAACCCTATCGGAATTGGATTTACAGGCGCAACGCTATCGAATCGTGCTTTCGTTTCGTGAAGATTTTCTTCCTGAGATTGAGAATTGGAAGGAGCAAGTGCCTTCATTGCTCCGTAATCGCCTACGTTTATTACCGATGTTTCGGGAACGTGCCATTGAAGCGGTTAAAGCTGCCGGTGCCGAGGTGCTAGCCGAAGGTGTAGCTGAACCGCTTGTTAATTTTGTAGGGAATCTCGAGGCATCTAAGCTGAAATCATTACCGATTATTGAGCCCGTTTTACTAAGTTTGTGTTGTTATCAGCTCAATCAGCGACGTTTACCAAACCATAAAATCGATATTGAGTTATTACAACAAGTGGGGCAGGATATTCTGCAGGATTTTTACCACGAAGCGCTGGCAGGTATGCCAGAAACAGTATCCGAATTCATTGAAACCCATTTGATACAAGGGAGCCGGTATCGAAGTAGCTATCCAGTTGATCAAGCGTTACAAGATAAATTTTTAACAGAAGAACAATTGACTCGACTGACTAGTCAACATCGCTTACTGCGCATCGATCAACAATTAGGGATTAATCGCATTGAACTTATTCATGATCGATTAGTAGGTATTGTGAGTCAGGTAAGGGATGAGCGTTTAAAGAAACTTGAGATTGAGAAGATTCGCGCAAAAGAAAAAGAGCGGCAACGCCAACTGGCGTTATCTACTGCGCTTGAAAAACAAGCTGCTGCAGAAGCTTTGGCTGCAGAGCGGTTAAAAGCAACTAAACGTGCGCAGGCTGATGCAATTCGTCTTCGGAAACAAGCAAGACAATTACAATGGGCTTTGTTGAGTGTTTTAGTACTAGCTATTTTGGCTGGCTATGGTTTTTATAACACGCAGACTGAGAAAAAAGAACGAAAACTGGCGCAACGGGAATCAATCAGCCTTAGGTTGGTATCGGAGAGCCTTGATATTACCAATGGGCTGCGTCCGGGTGGAGATGAGCGGGCGCTGTTGCAATTGCTAGCAGCAAAGCAGATTACGCCGAATCATCGTAAGGTCGATGCGGCGCTGATTGATCTCATGAATAAAAGAGTAACGACGGATAAAATATGGAATATTGGTGCGGCATGGTTTGCAATCACCCAGGTGCAGGATAAAACCTATGTTCTTACACTGAACAATGAAGGTAAGTGTTATTTCTGGGATCTTTCAGAAATATGGCCGAGTGAACCCTTTTTGACATTAAGTGATCCCGATATCGCGGCATTGGCTATCTCCAATGATAGTCTTCAATTTGCGATCGCTGGCCATAATGGGGAGATTCAAGTTTGGCATCGATCCACTAAGTCCCTAGTAAAAACTTTTAAAAGCCTACAACCTGTTTTTAGCATCAGCTTTTCTCCTAATAGCCAACAACTCGCAATCGGCAGTAAAGGGGTGATTCAATTGTGGGATTTGACATCAGGAACGATGCTTCATGAAATTGCTAATTCACAAGATGGGGCGATTCGCGCGATCGCTTTCTCAAGTGATGGACTTGAAATCGTTTCCGGGGGAGAAGATAAGCGCTTAACTGTTTGGAATAGCCAAACAGGTCGTGCGGTTGGTGAGCCGATTCGAGGGCACTCAAACACTATTCTAAGTGTTGCGTTTTCTGCTGATGGAACACAGATTGTATCGAGTGGCGAAGATAAATTGCTGCGATTATGGGACCGCCAGACTGGTACACAGCGAATCGACTCCTTACGTGGCCATGAAGGAGTAATTACTAGTGTTGCTTTCATTGAAAATACGCAGCAAATCGTTTCTGGTAGTCGAGATGGCACCATTCGTTTATGGTCGATTTATGATTACCCCATCATCGATACCCCTTTATTGGGACATGAAGATATGGTAACGAGTGTAGCCTATAGCCCAGATGGCAAGAAGATTGTGTCGGGTAGCGATGATAAAACACTGCGATTATGGGATGCTTGGACAGCACAACCCCTTGGTGAACCATTACAAGGACATGAAGGAACACTTAATGGTGCGGTCTATAGTCCTGATGGGTTACGCATTGTTTCTGGTGCCAGTGATGGTACGTTACGATTCTGGGATGCGAAAACTAGGTTACCGATTGGTGAACCCTTAAAAGGGCATCTCGAGGGTGTAGAAACGGTTGCGTATAGTCCAGATGGCAAACTCGTTGCATCTGGGAGCAAAGATAAAACCATCCGATTATGGAATGCTCATACAGGAAAACAGGAAGGGGAACCGTTATCCGGGCATGAAGAAATGGTACGTAGCGTAGCTTTTAGTGCCGATGGAAAAGTCATTGTATCCGGTAGTTATGATCATACCTTACAGCGCTGGGAAGTCGCGACAGGCAATAAATTGGGTAGTCCGATGGAAGGCCATACTGGGCACGTCGTTAGTGTGGCAGTTAGTCCCGATGGTCAATATATTGCTTCGGGTAGTAAAGACAAAACGATTCGGTTATGGGATGCACAGACGGGTGAGTCGATTAATGAATCGATTCAAGGCCATGAAGCACGTATCAATAGCGTTGCTTTTAGCCCCGATAGTCAACGTATTATTTCCGGCAGTCACGATATGACGTTGCGCCTTTGGGATGTGAAAACGGGTTTACCAGTTGGTGATCCCTTATCAGGACATCTTGGTGCGGTTACGAGCGCTGTGTTTAGCCCAGATGGTTCCCACATTTTATCGGGGAGTGCGGACAAAACGTTGCGCCTGTGGATGGCTAACACGGATTGGGTAGATGAGCTTTGTAATAAATTGACGCGTAATATGAGCCATGCGGAGTGGCAAGAGTGGGTTTCACCGAATATTAAGTATCGGAAACAATGTTCCAATTTACCGATTTATGAATCCAATACCTTGATTGGAGAATCGGTCAAAATGCTTTCTGAAAAGGGGGGATAGAACACGCCAAATCTTGCGTTTCTTGTAATTCGAGTTTTTGCTAGTAATCTTCATCAGATAATTAAAAACGATAGTATTAATGGGAAAATTATTATTACCGACTATCTGCATGTAAATGCTTTTATCTTCAACTTATTGATTGTAAAGTAATTATCATACTTCTTCTCAACTATATCTAATGAAAAGTATTACCCCTTTCTAAATATTCTCATTATATAAAACTAATACTTTGCCCAATATACGGAATACTTCCTGTAGCAGTATACTGTTCGCGTAATCCAAGCCTAAGCGTTTGTTTCTTAATTGCTAGCTTGTATTTATTTAAATGAGACAACAAAAGAGATTAGTCTATGGCGACAAATATAGGTAAAGGTGTCACCAGTTACGTGCTACATAATTTAATGAACGTAATTAATTATTAGGAATAAGTAATTATGTTCAGAATTATGTTCAAAAGAATCTATGTTGCGATTGATCAAAGTGAATTTTCAGGGAAAGCATTAATAGCTGCTATGAAAATTGCTCAAACTTCCAAAGCGTCATTATGCCTGGGATATTGCATCACTAATGACACACTATCTAGTCAAGAAACAGCACTTAATTTTTTAGAAGGCATTAAATCTCAAATTAGTGATTTAGTCGAGATTGAAATAAAAATTGCTGTTGCTGATGCGCAATATGGCTTGAATGGAATTAGTACCGCTATTGCTCAATCTGCGAGTAACTGGCAATCAGATTTATTAGTGGTCGGTACTTCAAGTCAAGAAGAGACTAAATGTTTCTTTCTGAGTTCTGTAGCGGGAGAGCTAATTAGTAAAGTCAATTGTTCAGTAATGCTGATAAGAATCAATTGATTCTCCAATGTTTTGTCAAATGCAAAGTAAAACGCTATAAGTGGCTCGTCTAAACCCGTTTAATTTTTGAAAAACTGATTGTTAAGTCCAATCATTTCAATATATTTATATACTCTCCAAGAATTTAAAATATAATCTATTGGCATTCTAAAAAAAATATATAACCATATGATTATTATGGTTCAATTTCTGCTGTCTTAGAAAAAGCTTAGCTATTATTTAAGGAATAAACCTATATGACACAGCATCTCACTAAATCTGCTGCACGAAATATCTTTTATGGGGGGTCAGTTTTTTTTCTACTGATATTCATAGCGTTAACGATCCATAGTCACTTTTATGTAATTACTACTGCCACGGATGAATCTACATTAACGGAGTCAGTCATACGCGGAAAACATGTCTGGGAGCGTCATTCCTGTATCAATTGTCATTCATTAATTGGTGAAGGCGCTTATTTTGCACCTGAGCTGGGGAATGTTTGGATTCGCTATGGTGGACAACAAAACCCTGAAAGTGCAAGAGCTGGGCTTAAAGCATGGATGCGCGCACAACCTACCCGTATCGAAGGCCGACGACAGATGCCTCAGTTTAATTTGTCAGAACAGGAGCTCGACAATCTCATCGATTTTCTGGAATGGACTAGTCGCATCAATACACTCGGCTGGCCTCCTAGCATTTCTGGGTAATTTTGTCTGAATCATTTTATATGTATTCATTTTTTTGTAGTACAGGAGACACATATTCATGAAGTATCAAACTCAAGCATTAGCTTATCCTTATTTTGTCGCTGCACTAGCATTATTCCTGGTGCAAATCCTGGCAGGAATAATGGCTGGTTCGATTTATGTATTTCCTAATTTCCTATCTGAAATTTCACCGTTTCATATCTTGCGCATGATTCATACTAATGCGTTACTAATCTGGCTGCTGTTGGGTTATTTTGGCGCGAGTTACTTCCTGATACCGGAAGAGAGTGAGCGGGAAATTCACAGCCCCAGATTGGCCTGGTTACAGCTCGGGGTTTTCGTTTTTGCTGCGCTGGCAGCTGTCGCTAGCTATCTCTCGGGCGTGCACGAAGGCCGGGAATTTTTAGAGCAACCTTTGTGGATCAAAATCCTGATAGTTATTGCATTTCTAATTTTTATTTATAACGTTACCATGACAGTACTACAAGGGCGCAAGACTGTGGTATCGATTGTATTACTGCTAGGATTATGGGGCGCAGCCATTTTTTTCATGTTTGCATTTTATAACCCGGACAATCTTTCAGTAGATAAACTTTACTGGTGGTGGGTAGTTCATGTGTGGGTCGAAGGTGTCTGGGAGCTCATCATGTCAGCTATGCTAGCATTTCTATTGATCAAAATGACGGGAGTCGATCGCGAAATCATCGAGAAATGGCTGTATATCATTGTCGGCTTTTCCCTATTTAGTGGCTTGCTAGGGACTGGACATCACTATTATTGGATTGGTGCGCCGGAATACTGGCATTGGATCGGTATCGTCTTCTCCTTCCTTGAAGTCGTTCCGTTTTTTGCCATGATTGTGTGGTCGTTTTATCTGGTTAGAAAAAGCGGTCGTAATCACCCCAATAAAGCTGCTTTGTTGTGGAGTTTAGGTTGTCCAATCATGGCGTTCATTGGTGCTGGGTTACTGGGATTGATGCACAGTTTTCCATCGATTAATTTCTATACGCATGGCACACAACTAACGGCAGCACATGGACATCTGGCATTTTACGGTGCCTATGTGATGCTGAATTTAGCTTTCTTTACCTATGCCATGCCCATTCTCCGCAATTCGCAGCCATTCAATCAGAATCTGAACATTTTGAGTTTCTGGCTTATGAATACTGCCATGGTTGGCATTACCTTCGCTTTGTTATTCGCAGGCATCTTGCAAACGCATTTGCAACGTGTGATGAATCTCGGTTATATGCAGGTGCAGTCGCAGCTTGAATTGTTTTATTGGTTACGCTTGGGTTCCGGGGTCCTTTTCATTGTTGGTGCGCTGATATTCATCTATTCGGTACTAGGACCCAACCGTGAAGCATTTGTTGCCGGAAAATTCCAGCACCATAACGCCTGATGGCAGATGATTCGGTGCTTTCCGTAGCAAAGAATGCAGTATCCGCGCAGCCTGCCAGTGAGATTCCTTTCTATCACGAAACCGGCAATGAATGTGCTTTGTTTGCAGCAGCCTACCGCGAAGGGTTACCGCTACTACTCAAAGGACCTACCGGTTGCGGCAAAACTCGTTTTGTTGCTCATATGGCAGCTCGCCTCGGTCGACCGCTCCATACTGTTTCATGTCACGATGATCTAACCGCAGCAGATCTGACCGGGCGGTATCTGCTGCAAGGTGGCGAGACAAAATGGCTAGATGGCCCACTAACCCGAGCCGTACGTGAAGGCGGTATCTGCTATCTGGATGAGATCGTCGAGGCGCGTAAGGATGTTACGGTTGTTCTTCATCCGCTCACTGATGATCGCCGAATACTACCTCTAGAGCGTACCGGAGAATTTCTGCAAGCACCGGATGATTTCATGTTGGTCGTATCTTACAACCCTGGTTACCAGAATATTCTAAAGTCACTGAAACCTAGCACACGTCAGCGCTTTGTTTCGATCAGTTTCGATTTTCCTCCTTCCGCTATTGAAGCTAGGATTGTCGCTACCGAAAGCGGTTTAGCAGAAGAACAGTGCCGTCTTTTAGTCGATTTGGCACAGCGCATACGAGCGCTGAAGAACATTGATCTAGAAGAAGTCGTTTCCACGCGGTTGCTGATTTATTGCGCCACACTGTTAAAAAATGGTTTCGATCCCTATCAGGCTGCGCAGGCTACACTGATTGAACCGCTATGTGAAGATGATGATGTAAAACAGGGGCTGCTAGCATTGGTACACGCTACATTTGGCTAACCCGTGAATTGGTTAGATTTTACTGAGTTAGAGGAACAGGTTGGCCGGTTCTGGCATCGGATTGTCGGTTCAGCAGAGAGTTACCCGTACTACCCACAGGCGACTATAACACTGGATCAGGTACGCCTAGCACTGGGTGTTTTCTTTCGTGGATTAGGTGGTGCTTCAGGTGTCGCTATTCAGAGCGGATCTCCACGGTCATTGGGTCATCGTTTAACGCTGCGTCAACGACTGGGGATGATGCAGGAATCACTGACTGATATTAACTGCAATACGCAGCGTATGTTGTTACCGGCCTCGCTGGCTTATTTTCCAGATTCGAACCTGAATCGTTTACATTATTTCTGGCTTGCAGCATTTTTTGCTGCAGCCCGAGAAGTCTTGTGCCAGTTGGGAACCACTAAAACAACCCAACAAATAGGAAAATCTTGCGTTGATCCCCTGCAAAATGATTTAGTTTTTCTGCATCAGGTCTACTGGGTCAGTTCTACCGTTTGCAGGCTTAGCCCTGGTTTGCTAACCGTTTACCAACAACTGTGCAGTGCTGTCCTTGAGCAACGACCACACCGTGGACTTCCCGACCAGGAACGAGTAATTGAAACTGTGATCCGAAGGTTACTTGGGCAGCCAGATTCCTCTGACGAAGTAGATGCTTGTTGGTTTGCCATACAACAAGCCACTCCCGACTTCTCATCGTGGCGAGCTGGGAAAAACTACCAAACTTTTCTATTGGTACCGCTTTGGGGCAACATGCACATCAATCAAGCAATCGATTCCACTAAACTTGATGGATCCAGCGATTCTATCGGTAACAGCAGCGAAGCGTGCACTTCGCAGCACAAAAAAACTGCGCGCCGGGGTAATCAAGATCAAAGCAGGCGTGACGACCCTCTACTTTTAAACCGTTTTGAAAAATTGTTGAGTTGGTCAGAAATGGTCAATGTTAACCGACCTGTCGAGGATGATGATGAACAATCCGCAAAAGCCGCTGAACAAGCGATTGAAACTATCGCATTGAGCCCACACGAGCAGCAAGCAGCCACACAACTTAAATTTGATCTGGATCTTGCTCCGAGCGATATGAATCCGGAAATGCTGATAGGTGAATTTACTTATCCGGAGTGGGATTTCAAACGCGTGCAATATCATCCTCAGCAATGCCGGGTAATTTTTCAGCGCGCGCAATCCAATTGTGAGGTGTGGGCACCGGATCAACAAACCCAAAAACGCTTGCGTAAAATCCGTCGCCAGTTCGAAACGCTACTACCCAAGCGAGAATTACTTCGTAATCAGTATAATGGCATCGATTTAGACATGGATGCATTAGTGAGATCTCACTGTGATTTTCTGGCGACCGGTAATTATTCTGAAAGTGTTTATCGCGGTACTCGCAAGCAGTTACGTGATCTGAGCGTTGCTATTTTGATTGATGTTTCCTTGTCCACGGATAGTTGGATCGATGGCAGTCGTATTCTCGATATTGAAAAGGAAGCATTAGTTACCCTTGCTACCGGACTGACTGCTTGCAGAGATAGCTTTGCAATTTACACTTTTACGTCGCGTAAGAAAGATTATGTTTGTGTCACCGAAGTAAAGAAATTCGAGGAATCATTCAATTCACCTGTGTTACAGCGTATCGCTGCTTTGCAGCCCGGCTACTATACTCGTATGGGCACCGCGCTGAGGCATGTGCAACAGTTGCTGAGCCAGCGCCAGGAACGTCATCGCCTACTTTTAATGCTGACCGACGGTAAACCGAATGATCTGGATTATTATGAAGGGCGCTACGGTATTGAGGATACTCGGCAAGCTATTTTGGAGGCTCGACGTAGTGGATTATCAGTTTTTGGAATCACGATCGACAACAAAGCACAGGATTATTTTCCCTTTTTGTTCGGTAGAGGAGGCTACACTATCGTATCTCGACCCGACCGATTATCACATTTGTTGCCGGCTATTTATCAGCAGCTAATCAATTGATGGATTTCAACCAGCCTTGTAACTTTTGCGATTCCGCTACATGGAAGTGGACAATAAGTTAGATAACCTTAGTCAATTTATTGAAGCTTTGAGAGTTTTGAGGGAGCGCGATGTGAAACGAGAAATACGATACGGTATCTGGTTTTATTGAATTATTACGGTTGCTTGTTTGAATGGGGACGAAAATAGCTTGAATTATCATAATAAGCAGCATTTGCATTGTCGGAAGACCAATCTGGGTAGCCTAGTAGGGGAATGGGGGTTAAATCAGTGGAGGTGATTGATTTAGTTGAGAGTAAGCGTAGCAGTTTGTCATCAAGACTTGTGATTTGACTTACAAGATCTTGCTGATAAAACGATGGTTCAACGTCAAAAATTAGCCCTTTGCCTGTCATGCCGACGTAGGGAGATAGAGCTTTTTCATAAAGGCTATGTCCAAATAGGAAAAATTTCATATGCTGGAGCAAGTCACTACGATTTTCCCAAAATAATGTTTTCCATTCAAAATTTTTCAGTAAACGTGTTAAATTTTCATGACTACTCGTTACCAAAACACCGGACTCATCAAGTAGGGTAATAGCGTCCCTTAATCGGCCTCGATTTGATTGACGCTGTTTCTCAGCTATTTTTAGTGCATGGTAATGAAGCGTATTTAGTTGTGCTTTTGAGTGAGGAAAGGTTATCCAAACGAGTGCGTTAAAAAGGTCGTGCCAATTGTGTGTTCTCGTTTGCAATTCACCACATAAGTAAGTTCTCGGCTCATATCGTTGCTCGAATAGTTGAATCGATGCAGCTTGTGGTACAAGTCGTAAAGTAAGATGAGTGTGTGTTTGAATGGATGGTTTCTGAATCGAAAGTAAGTGATTTAATTGATCAAGGGTTGGCCATTGCTCTAATTGATTAAGGTGTTGACCGACTCGATGTAAGGGTTCGAACACCGGTGAGCGATCGAGGAAATAAGGATTCCATTGATCAGAGCTCATTCAGGGAGTGCATGAACCCGCAAAGCGAGTAAGATACTTAGTACAGTAGCAACGGCTGCAATGACGCCCACAGTGTCGTAATGAATAATGGCACCTGTAGCAGTAGTACTCATGATGGAACCGGCAAAAAGTGAAGCAATGCCTGCTGATAGTTGCTGAATTGAAATATTGAAGCTAAGAAAGCTACCACGTAGTCGAGGAGTAACACTTGCGGTGACTAAGGCCATGGCGGGAACAAATCGACCTGAAACGAGCATCATGAAAAGCGTCGATACCGTTATTGCTAACACAGCCGAGGCTGTACTCAGATGAGTAATCATCAGAATAGGAAATACTGATAGTGCAGCCGCAATAGTAAATATTTTATGTTTACCATGCCGATCGGACAGTTTGCCGAATAACCGTGCTGTATAGAAAGTTGCTAATCCCCCGCAGAAATAAAGATAAGGAATATCGACTTCAGACATGCCAATATTGGTTATCATATAAGTCGTGATGAAGGGGCTTACCGAAAAACCTGCAAACATCAGCATGGCGATCAGCGCAAACGCATATAAATGATTACGGTTATAAAAAATTGTGCGTAAATGCTGTGCAGGATGGTGCTGTTGACGATACCTTAAATGAGTACGTAAAGAAGGAAGCAACCCTATTGCCAAAACAGTCATTACTATACTGACTAGTGTAAGAAACAGAAAGGGCGCACGCCAACTAAACAGGTTGACCAATAATATGCCAAAGGGCATTCCGAAAACTGCTACAGCAGAAAAGGCTGACATGACGGTACCGGTTGCGTTGCCACGTCGATGCGCAGGAGTTACATCGGCAATGATGGTAAAAATGGTGGCGCTGAGTACGCCACTGAACCCGCCTGCTACCATTCGTGCTAATAACAATAAATAATAGTCAAATGAGAGCGCACATAGCAATGTTGCCAAACCAATACCGCTGCAGAGAAAAATAAGGAAGCTTTTCCGATCGTAATGATCAATAATGAATGAAGCAAAAAAACTGAATACGCCAGCACTAAATGCATGAATCGAAATCAATAAGCTAAATTCTTGCGGTGTGAGCTCAAACAATTTCATTAACTGTGGACCAAGCGGTAATAGCATCATAAAATCCATGATATGGATAAAATGAATTCCTACCAGTACAGCAATAATGGGACGTTCCTGGAGGGGTGTAAAATGAGGAACAGTACCTAACTCGACTAATTCAGAGCTTTCACCCGTTTGCAGAATTTGTTCAGTATCGTGCATTTTGTTCTACCGGTTCGCAGTTGTTATGCGCAAAGCTAGAACAAATAACAAGGTATATTTTAATTTAATCAGCAATAAAGGAATATTGAACATGTGCCAGAAGTGTGTGGTGACGAACGAGCATTGTAATTCAAATCATCTGGTTTCGATTGAGCAAGATAAGCAGAAAGATCCAACTAAACGTGAATTAATCAAGCAAGCTTCAGCAGCGTTACTGTCATGGGGATTACTTGCAACCGGATTAGTTAACGCCTCTGAGACGAAAGCAGTGGCTGAGAAAAAAAGAGTTATACCCAAACCAGAAAATGTATTAACACCGGATCAAGCATTGGAAAGGTTGATGCAGGGCAATGAGCGTTATGTATCCGGAAATTCTAAACCATTAGATTTTCATGATGTTAAAGCCTCATTAGTTAAAGGCCAGAATCCATACGCAACTATTCTAGGGTGCTCTGATTCTAGAGTGAGCCCAGAGCATTGCTTTGATGAAGCGCTGGGTGATTTATTTGTAGCGCGTGTTGCTGGTAATTATCTAACGAATGATAATTTAGCTACCATTGAATATTCAGTTGCGATACTCAATACACCATTAATTATGGTGTTGGGGCATGAAAGTTGCGGTGCTGTTAAAGCAGCCATTGATGCCGTAGACCATTACAGCGCTTTTCCAGGTCATATCCAATTGCTTGCAAGCGCGATTGCACCAGCAGTTAGAAAAGTCAACGATACATCAGAAGATCGATTGATCAATGTTACCAAACAGAATGTCATTATGACAGTTGAACGGCTTCGTAATAAAACACCCATTCTTGATTATTATCATGATCGTAAAAAATTGAGAATTGTCGGAGGTGTCTATTATCTTGATACTGGGAAAGTTGCGCTCATTGCTTAGTATCGTGTTTTCTCTGGATTTGGCGCTTTACTAAGCAATGTTCAGTGCTATTACTCGTATCAAAATCGAGTCCAATCTTCATGGATAATGACACCACTATCGATAACAAAACGGTAGTTATATTGTTTGATTTTGTAAGTCCAAATTTCCCGTGAGCTATAATAAGGGGGATAAATACTGCGATGGGTTACAACCGGAATGCGAGCGATTGGCTGACCCAAATTCACGACCAGTTTATCGACTAAATCACCTTTAGAAATTAAAGCTCCATTGGGGGCACGGAATCCACATAACAAAAGTACCATAAACATCAATAAAATTAATTTTCTCATGATAATCTCCTCGCAATTGGTTGTTTGGTAATTCCGATCACTACTTAATCGTTAGTAACAACAATACGGGATATCTCCTGAATGCAAACTGAATAATCTGGTCTTTTGTAGCTACTTAATTCCAATTACAGATAGAAACAGTAATAATATAATTTTTACCTTTGGTAGAGGCCATCATGGCACGGAAGGCAAGTGGGACGGAGCAACTTGAGGTAGCGATGGAACGGTTAAAGAAAGCCAAGACTGCGGCAGAACTCCGAGCTGCGCAAGCGATAGTGCTGCCATTGTTGCTAGGTTTAAGTCTGGAGCAGACGGCGCTTGCCATTGGACGCTCGGTAGGAGTCACTTGCAGAATGCGCGCCCGTTATGATCCAGCGACGGGAGAAGAGAATAAAACCACGCGCAGCAAACGTGAATTACGTAACCGTGCCAAAGCTAGTCTGGAGCAGGAAGCTAGGATTCTGGATGAAGTGCTGAGTGAGGCGCTATCGGTGGCGTGGCCATTGTTCCGCCCTTGAAGCCAGCGGTTGAAGCTAGGCTGGGCAAGTCACTGGCGTTGTCCACTCTGTACCAGATGCTGGCACGGCATGGCTGGCGCAAACTGGCTCCGGATAAAAGCCATCCACAAGCCGACCCAGCAGCGCGCGAGGCGTGGAAAAAAACTCCCCGAGCGGCTAACCGAGGAAGTGGCGGCTTTTGCGGTCCCGCGCCCGCTGCGCCTAATGTTTCAGGATGAAGCGCGTTTCGGCCGCATCAGCGATGTACGGCACTGCTGGGACAAGAAGCCCCATCGTTCCATGGTACGTGCCATGCTGACGCAACAATACACCTACGCCTATGGCGCAGTCAGCCCACTAGATGGGTGATTTGATTCCCTAATTCTGCCCTGGGTGAACGGGGACTGCATGCAACTCTTCATGGATGAAATCGCGGCACGTTACCTGCATGAAAATATCATTATGGTGATGGACGGTGCAGGCTGGCACAAAAGCCAAACCATGAAATTGGCAGAGAATATGCGAATCCTGTTTCTACCACCTTACTCGCCAGAACTCAACCCGCAGGAACATGTATGGGATGAATTGCGGGAAAAATTCTTTCATAACCGCGCCTTCGATAGTCTGGATGCGCTTGAAATACATCTGGAATGTGCGCTAAAAAGCTTTGAATTAAACCAGGAAACTATGCGCAGCATTGCCGGATGGGATTGGATTATTAATGCTGTTTTAAAATAGAATTGGAATAAGACCTAAACTAGGGTCTCTGGTTGCGCCAGATGACAGCAAGAAGGCTACCTAATAGCGAGTGCATTAGGACCGAAATCGCGCCAACTACGGGTGCGAGCGGGAGCAATGGAAATGCTTGCTTTGACAGCACAATGGCCAAACCGGAATTTTGCATACCTACTTCGATCGAAATGGTACGCATGCTTCGTCCATTATGATTTGATAGTTTAGCTAGACTATAGCCCAAGAAGAAACCACCTGCATGGAGCAATGCCGTTGCTAATATGAGTTCACCGATATAATTGAGAATTCCTTCTGCTTGGCCAGCAAAAACAGTTGCACAGATCATGCAGACAGCAATGACGGCCAATAACGGTGCAAAAGGAATTATGCGCTGCACAGTATTAGGGAGCCAGTGATTGAGTGCGATGCCGAGTGTGACCGGTAAAATAACGACTTGTAGGGTTTGCTTAAATAGCATCCAGGTATCAACTGGCACTAAAGTACCAGCGAATAATTTAGTGAGTAGTGGCGTGAGTATAATGGCAGCGAGCGTCGAACAAACCGTCATGACGACCGATAGTGCGACATCTGCTTTGGCAATGTATGAGACTAAATTCGAGGCGGTTCCCCCGGGACAGCATCCGACTAGAATTAGACCAATCGCAAAGTGAACAGGTAAATTCATTAATGTTGCAATTCCCCAGGCGAGTGCCGGCATAATGGTATATTGCCCAAAGAAGCCAGTTGCAACAGCCTTGGGCATACGACCAATTCGACGAAAATCATCGACGGTAAGTGTCAGACCCATACAAAGCATTACAAAAGCTAAGATAAGCACGACAGTTGATCCTTGATTGAGGGGTGTAAACCATGCTGGATTGAATAGCGCAAGCGTTGCCGATATCAGCATCCACAATGGGAAAAGCAAAGTTAGTTTTTGAAGCATATCAAAGAAGGTAGGATTAAAGCGTAGGTAAATTTGTAGGGGAAAATAACAGCGTGCAGTGCTGACCATACTGACTAACAACCCGTTGCGCATGGAGTCCAGCACTAATTGCCATTTGCTGTAAAGTAGAAAAGGTTTCAGGGTAGTCGTGATCATGCACGTGGGTACAAGCTTCCTCAAGCTGTTCCGGTGGAACTTTAATCCAGGTTTCGCGCATGAATTGCAGATAGCGATTTAAATAGGTTTCACGGTCTTGATGTTCTTCGCGTACAACATCTACCAGAATTAGCCATCCTCGTTTTGATAGGGACCGACCCACTGCATTGAAGAATCGCACTTTATCTTCTGGTGTTAGGTGGTGAACAGCAAATCCACTAAAAATAATATCCCATTGATCTTGGGTTGATTCGATTGATGCTAACAAATCGTTATGTGTTAATTTAACCGGACAAGTGAGTTGAGCCAAATAGGTTTTGGCCTCGGCTAACGCTGTCTCCGAAAGATCAACCCCTTCATAATAGACCGGCAGGTATTTCAGTAAACACGGCGCCATGAAGCGGGCGTTTCCACATCCAAGATCAAGTATGCGATAGTGAGCAATATCTTGCCGTAATCCAAGCAGTTGTTGCACGCTATCATAGATTTCCTGGTGAAACATATAGTTATAAGCGGTAATAAGATCATACAACGACCAAGATCGAGTAAAAATAGTTGTTGGTTGGCTGATGCTCATAAAAGTCAATTAACAATAATCAGGTTTTAGTCTGTCTATTCTTTAGTGTTTTTATCCTCACTGTCAAAAATAATTAACACCAACGCGGTAAAGTTATTTTTACCGTATTTTTAAATAGGGAAAATTCCCCTCAAAGGAGAAGGAAATGAATAGCGTGCCCTTGGAAGCAGGTAATACTGCGCCTATCGAATTTAAACAAATTACTAACGAGGCATTTGCTGTAATGACTGTGTCGGAGCATGGACTGATCTATGATTGTAGCCAGAAGGGAGCAAATCTCCTTGGTTGGTTACAACACGATTTAATTGGACGCTCAGTTGCAGATGTAATACCGAAATTGGCTTCCGTTACTTTATTAAAACAGGGTAGAGCGAATACTTATTTGCGGTTCTTATCACGAATAGGTCATCATTTTGAGTTGATCGGAAAGAACGGTAAATGTGTTACGGGGCAAATTTCTTTCAGTGATGTACAACAGGAAGGAACGCAGTGTTTGCTTTTGACAATACAATTTGATTAACGCATGTGTTATGTATCAGGCAGAGATTCTATAGGCACGGCGTATCTCGATGTTGCGTTTAGCTTCATATTACATTGAATAACCCACCGGTACATCCTGCCATTTATGAATAAATGGTATCTGCTCGGTTGCTGTAGGGATAATACCGAGTAGCATCACACCAGTGTAATATTATGTCAAATGGTTAAAAATGCCAATCTGTCCTATTGCTCTCCAAGCCCATTTGACTAAAAATAAGATTTTTTCCGTTTCGCAAAAGGATTCCAATGACCATGACAAAAACCGAGCAACATAATTTTTCCTACCTTCTGGTGGGCTTGCTATTGCTTTTCGTGTTGCCGCCGAGCCTGCGCCTGTATTTTGGTACGACCATCGAACTGAATGTGATGCGGGCTACGCTGCTAGTCGTGTTTGGATTGTTCAACATTATTAGTGTGTGGAGCCTTTATCAGGCTCGATGGATATTTTATTTCGGACTTGCCCTCGCCGGATTGAACATTGGGATTGCGGTGATAGCTTTGTTTTTCCACAGTTTAATTTTAGAACTTAGTTCCTCCATTTTTGTGCTGCTGTTCTCGGTGTTGAGCTGTTTTATCGCGGGACGACATGTCTTTAGTTTTCGGGATACCGATGCAAACAGCCTGATTGGGGCGATATGCGTGTACCTATTGTTAGGTTTGATCTGGGCGATGGTCTATGTGGTATTTCTGGATCTCTGGCCACAAAGCGCATTCCAGGGGATTGTGTTCGATGGTAGGTCATCGCAATTCGACAATATTTTATATTTCAGTTTTGTAACGCTGACTACTTCCGGTTTTGGCGATATTACACCCATAAATCCATTGCTTAGAACTATCGTCTATCTTGAAATGGTTGCAGGCCAGTTTTATATGGCCATTTTGGTATCCAGCTTGGTTGCTAATTTTGTGGGGCTACGCATGACCCGCTGAGGTTTTGTAAGAATTTCTAGCATTGCTCGCATTGCGGTGGAGTCCTGAAAATCATCGCCGTCACCCTGGAAAGAGCGACAATTACTAAAATTTTTGGCCATTTTGGCTTATCCTCTCTTTGCTGCTGATCAAAGACAAATTTTGCAAACTTCAGATGACTTTCTGGTCAGTTTGACAACCAAATCCTTTCTCGATAAATTCGGTTCTTATGAGAAAGGGCGTTTATTTTTTCTATACGTAGGAAGTCACGGTGAACATCGTCGATAGCGTGCGCTGTCCCGGCGAGTACGTCTGTACCAGTATCGTGCATACCTATGGCAACACCTGGCACAAACGCGAGCTTCCGCTGGCGCCCTGAACCCCGATGCTACGAACCACAGAATGTGAGGTATGCTGATTTCCATGGAGTCCGAAGTTTCATAAAATGAAGGGATGAAATGGAGGATGGAGATGGAATTCACGGAGTACAGACCACGCCATATCGCGTTCGAACACTGCGCAAGAAATTGGGTTTGCGTTGTAAGCAACAGTTAAAATTCAAGGTAACGACTGATTCTAAACATAATTTACCGGTTGCACCCAATATTCTGAATCGGGAATTTACTGTTAACGCACCTGGTATTGTGTGGGTCAGTGATATCACTTATATTTCTACGAATGAGGGCTGGTTGTACTTAGCTGGCGTAAAGGATCTGTTTAACGGGGAGCTGGTCGGCTATGCCATGAATGAGAAGATGACAAAGAGTCTGGTTATGCAGGCATTATTTCGTGCAACTGCAAGTAAAAACCCGGATAAGGGGCTAATTGCTCACTCCGATCGAGGTAGCCAATACTGTGCGCATGATTACCAGAATCAATTACGGCAATTTGGCATGATCGCTTCCATGAGTCGCAAGGGTGACTGTTATGATAATGCACCGATGGAAAGTTTCTGGGGAATACTTAAAATAGAGCTGGTGCATCATAGAAGATTCAAAACGCGACAATACGCAGCAATACTATGCAAATCTGCTTGCCGCTTAAACCGATGGACTCCGTTTTGACAGCACACCTCAAATGCTCACGATACACTAATGATTCGCCGTAAGAGCACCGTCACCCGTCCAGGCAGATCTAAACCACGTCAGGAAAGGAAAACCATATGTTGCCGAATATTACACCAGAGCGAATCTTCACCCGCTCTCTGCTTGATGCTCTGATCCGAGCGGGTCTGGTCGTCGCCCTGGTAATCGCCTGTTTCCAAGTATTCAGCCCGTTCCTCAGTCTGATGATCTGGGCGCTGATTCTCGCGGTTACCCTCTATCCGTTGCACAACATGCTCAAGGCGCGCATCGGTTACAGCGACAGCCGCGCCGCCACGTTAATTGTGACCGTGGCCATCGTCATCCTGTTGGTGCCCATCTATCTGCTGGGTTCCTCGCTGACCAAGTCAGTGCAGGCGACGATCGCCACGGTTAAGTCGGAGGCTATACATATTCCGCCGCTGCCAGACACCGTGGCTGACTTGCCGCTGATCGGTGAACAACTGCATGGCCTCTGGGCACAGGCGGCCTCCGACCTGACCGGGGTTCTGCAACGCCTGGTACCCTACTTGAAGGACGTGATCTTGAATTTGCTCGGCCATATCGCTGGTATTGGTGTCGGCATGTTGGTGTTCATCGTCGCACTGATTGTCGCCGGCATTATTATGGCCTATGGCGAGAACGGCCATCAAAGCGCTCGACGCATTGCTGCCCGAATCCTTGATTCGGAACGTAGCGAGCAACTGGTTGATTTGTGTACCGCTACCATTCGTGCCATTGCCCAGGGAGTAATTGGTATCGCCTTTATCCAGATGCTGTTGGTCGGCGTCGGTTTCGTGATCATGGGTATTCCTGGTGCCGGCCTGTTGGCCCTGGTTGTGCTGTTGCTGGGAGTTATGCAGTTACCGGCTACCCTGATTACCCTGCCGGTGATTGCTTTCGTGTTCTTCACCGAGGGCGCTACTCTGGCCAGTATTACCTTCGCCATCTACATCTTTGTCGCCGGTTTTGTCGATAGCGCGCTCAAGCCTTTGTTGCTGGGCCGTGGCGTGGATGTGCCAATGCCGGTGGTGCTGATCGGCGCATTGGGCGGTATGGTGACCGGCGGCATCATCGGCCTGTTCATTGGTCCGATCTTGCTAGCAGTAGGTTACAAGCTTTTCTGGCAGTGGGTTGACACCCCGCCTATCAACAGCGAGGCTAGCTCGCAGGATACTGAATAAGTCAAGTCTTGGGGTTGTCTCATTTTGGCTATAAAACCTTAGAAATTAATGTTAAAGGAAAGAAAAAGAAACGACTTGCAATTGATGAGTTAGAAGCTGCAATCGTTCACAAAATCTTCAATTTGTATCTTAAGGAAACTCTGAATAAGTCCCAAAAACTTGTAAAATACGCGGTAGATTGTAACCATTGCAAGGGGGCGCATTGATGAAACAATTAGGCTTATCGATTCCATTATTTATCAAGAAACCCAAAGTAACTC
>WBZN01000536.1_pt1 | contig 28701 bp, 24 predicted proteins | sample 5204281 | NCBI WGS metagenome assembly WBZN01 (sample SAMN12344347, study PRJNA552823) | activated sludge metagenome | biome: Activated sludge suspended growth; feature: Nitrification reactor; material: Wastewater; isolation source: activated sludge from nitrification reactor of wastewater... | reverse complement strand
ATCCTCTCGGGCGTGATGATGCTGCAGTGGCTGGGTTGGAACGATGCGGCGGCGGCCATCGAGCGGGCCCTCGAGGTCACGATCGCGCAGAAGCGGGTGACGTACGATCTCGAGCGGCAGATGGCGGGTGCCAAGCTCCTCAAGACCTCGGAGTTCGCGAGCGCCATCATCGAGAACCTGTAGCGAGAACCTGTAGCGAGAACCTGTAGCCTGCAATCAGTCCGTCGAGCGAGGGGCCGTAACAGGAGATGCCCGCGGCCATTGCCGCGGGCGCCAGGCCGCAACCGGCGCAGTCGAGAGGCGAGAGTACCTTCATGGACCACAAGATCACGATCGTCGGATCCGGCAACGTCGGCGCGACGGTGGCGCAGCGCATCGTGGAGCGCGATCTCGCCGACGTGGTGATGCTGGACATTCTGTCCGACCTGGCGATGGGCAAGGCGCTGGACATCCTGGAGTCGGCGCCGCTGCTCGGGTTCAGCGCCACGGTCGAAGGCGGTGGCGACTACGCCATGAGCGCCGGCTCCGACATCTGCATCCTCACCGCGGGTCTCACTCGGCGGCCGGGCATGAGCCGCGAGGACCTGCTGGCGAAGAACCACGACATCGTGCGCGGCACGGTGGAGCAGCTGGTGAAGCGTTCGCCGGCCACGATTCTGCTGATCGTCACCAATCCGCTCGAACCGATGTGCGAAGTGGCACGCCGGGCCTCGGGATTCCCGCGCGAGCGTGTCCTGGGCATGGCGGGCGTGCTCGACGCCGCGCGGCTGCGCTACTTCGTGGCGCAGGAGCTCGGCGTCTCGACGAGCGACGTCGACGCCATGATCCTCGGCGGTCACGGCGACAACATGATCGCCCTGCCGCGCTTCATCACCGTGCATGGCGTTGCGCTCACCGACCTGCTGCCGGCGGCGCGCATCGAAGCCCTGATCGCGCGCACCCGCGAGGGCGGCGTCGAGATCGTGAACTACTACAAGCAGGGGTCGGCGTTCTTCACGCCGTCCGCCGCGGTGGTCGACATGGTGGCCGCGATCCTCCACGACAAGCGCAAGATCCTGCCGTGCGCTGCGCTGCTGTACGGCGAATACGGCATCCAGGACACGTTCGTGGGGGTGCCGTGCAAGCTCGGTCGCCGCGGAGTCGAATCGGTGGTCGAGCTGGCGCTGCAGGACGAGGAGCTGGCGCTGGTGCATCGTTCGGCAGCCTCCGTGCAGAAACTCGTCGCCCGTCTCTGAGGATTCCGCCGTGCGCAAGGCTTCGCTCCTGCTCTGGATCGTGGCGGGTATCGCCGCGTCGGCGCTGCTCGCCTGGGCCTATCCGCGCGTGTATCCCTTGGTCCGATTCGGCTGGACGCAGTCGCGCGAAGAGGCGCAGGCTCGCGCGGTGGCGTACGCGCGCGACCTCGGCCCGACCGTCGCCGACGCGTATGTGGTGACCCAGCCGCACGGTGCCGATCTCGTCGAGCGCCGCCTCGATCTCGCCGCCGCGAAGCTCGGCACGGCCGCGCTCGCGGCGAGCCCGCTGGCCGACCGCCTGGAGGTATACGAGACCACGGTGTATCCGGCGCGGGGCACGCCGCGCGAGTGGATGTACCGGGTCGAACAGAGCATGCGCGGCGGGCGGCTGCTCGCGCTGCAGACGCGGGTGGCGCCCGAGGCGCCGGGCGCGAGCTTGGGCGACGTCGAGGCGGCGCGGCACCGAGCCGAAGCGTTTCTCGTCGCCCATGGCATCGACCTCGCGCAGTTCCGTCCGCCGGAAGTGCGCAGCGAGCAGCGCCGGGAACGCACCGACACCCGATTTCAGTATCGCTACCGCGAGCAGATTCTGGGCGAGGACGTGCACTACGGCATCGAGGTCGCCTTCGCCGGCGACCGCCTGACCGGCTTCGAGCCCTTCTTCGACGATCCTCAGGAGCCGGTGATCGGCGCCCAACTCCAGCCGGCGACCGGATTCAACCTGCTGCGCATCTTGCTGGTGTTCGTGCTGCTGCCGCTCGCCGCGGTGCCGTTCCTGCGCCGCTATCACGCCGGCGAGGTGGGCGTCGGCCGTGGTTTGCAGATCATGGCGCTGGTCTCCGGCTCCGGCGCGCTGCTGATGATGATGGCGGCACGTTCGACCACCGAGGGCTTCAACTTCGGTCTGCTGACGCGTGCCCAGACCACCTGGGTCTGGGGTGCGCAACTGACGCTGCTGTTCTTCCTGCCGCTCGGCCTGGTGACGCTGCTCAGTTGGTCGGTGGGGGAGTCGATCTGCCGCGAACGCTGGGGACACCTGCTGGCGGGGTTCGACGCGCTGTTTCAAGGGCGGTGGGCCAACGCCACGGTGGCGCGCTCGGCGCTGCGCGGCACGGTGTCGGGCCTGGCCATGGCAGCGGCGTCCTGTCTCGCGGCCGGCGCGCTCCAGGCGCGCGGCTTGTACACCGGATTCTGGCTCAACTACGGTCCGTGGTGGCATCAGACGCGCTGGCCGGGAGTGGCTCTCTTGCTGTTCAGCATTGCGTTCGGCCTGTACGGCGCGCTGTTCGGCCGGCTGTTCCTGCTGCCGTTCCTGTCGCGCCGGCTGGGCGTCTGGGGCGCCGGCGCCGTCGCGACGGTGGTGGGGACGATCGCGCTCTGGGACGCGCCGCTGATCTTCGTGGAGCAGGGCTGGGCCTTGGCCTTCGCCGGCGTCGCGGCAGCGGTGCTGATCGTGCTGTTCGTACGCTACGACGTGCTGACCTCGGTGCTCGCGTCGATGGTGGCCATGGTGGCGATGAACGCCACGCCGCTGCTGCTCGCCGAGCAAGGCGGGTTGCAGTTTCAGGGCCTGCTGGCCTTCGTCGGGGTCGGGCTGCCGCTGCTCGTGAGCCTGCGCCACATTCTCTCGGGCGCCGAGTTCACGTATCGCTACGATGACGTGGCGCCGCATGTACGTCGTATCGCGGAACGCGAGCGCCAGCGCGTCGAGCTCGAGACGGCGCGCAACATCCAGAGCTCGATCCTGCCCGACCTGCCGCCGCAGCTTGCCGGCGTCGAAATCGCGCACACCTACCTGCCGGCGACCGAGGTGGGCGGCGACTTCTACGACGTGCTGGCGCTCGAGGACGGCCGCCTGGCGGTGGCCGTGGGCGATGTTGCGGGGCACGGCGTGTCGAGCGGCCTGGTGATGTCGATGGCGAAGTCGGCGCTGGCCGTGCAGGTGACGTTCAACCCGTCCGTCGAGGCGGTGTTCGCAACGCTCAACCGCATGGTGTACCAGACCGCCCGCAAACGTCTGCTGGCGACGCTCTGCTACGCCCTCATCGATCCCGAGCGGCGCGAGATGCTGTATGCGAGCGCCGGCCACTTGTACCCCTATCGCGTCACCGCCGCGGGCGGCGTCGAGGCATTGACCGCGGAGTCGTACCCGCTGGGTGTGCGTCTCGAGCTCGACGTGCGTACCCGCGCCGCCCGGCTCGCCGCCGGCGACACGCTGGTGCTCTACAGCGACGGCATCGTCGAGGCTCGCCGCGAGGGTGGCGAAGAGGAGTTCGGCTTCGAGCGCCTCGAGAAGAGCCTGGGCGCGCATGCCGGCAAGAGCCCGTCGCAGATGCGCGACGGCATCCTGGCCGACGTCGAGGCCTTCACCCGCAGCGCGCCCCGCCAGGACGATGTGACGCTGCTCGTCCTGCGCATGCCGTAAAGTTCTGCCCGATGGAATCCCGCCTCGCTTTCATCCTGGAGCTCGAAAAGCTGAAGGCGGTGCTGCGCCGCACCAAGCCGCTCGGCCTCGAGCGCTACGAGAACTCGGCCGAACACAGCTGGCAGCTGGCGACGGTCGCCATGGTGCTGGCCGCGGAAGCCGACGAGCCAGTGGACATCGGGCGCGTCGTGCGCATGCTTCTGGTGCACGACATTCCCGAGATCGACGCCGGCGACACCTTCGTGTACGCCGACGCAGCGCGCGTCGCGCAGCAGGAGGTGGAGGCGGCCGCGGCCGAGCGCATCTTCGCGCTCCTTCCCGAGCCGGCGGCGAGCGACCTGCTCGGGCTGTGGCGGGAGTTCGAGGCCAACCGGACCCCCGAGGCGCGGTTCGCGAACGCCATGGACCGCCTGATGCCGGTACTGCAGAACCTGCACAACCGCGGTCAGAGCTGGCGCGAGCACGGCGTCACCAAGGCTCAGGTGGTGGCCAAGAACGGCGCCAAGATCGCCGCGGCGAGCGCCGACTTGTGGCGGGCGGTCGAGGAGCGGCTGGACGCGGCCGAGCGCGACGGCCTGTTCGATTGATACGGCCTGACCGGCCGCTCCCGGGTGGGTCGGGCTTGCTAGGCTTGGCGTCGTGAATCTCACCCAGCTGTTCGCGATCGCGCGCGAGCGCAATCCCGAGCGCGTGGCGCTCGAGGAGCTCCACCCAAACGGGGTTTCCCACCAGACCACTTGCGAGGACTTGCACGACGAAGCCGCGCGCCTGGCCGCGGGGCTCGAGGCGCTGGGCCTGCGGCAGGGCGACCGCGTCGCGTTCTATCTCGGCAACTGTCGCGAGTTCGCGGCCGCGTATCTCGCCGTGCTGCGCCTCGGCGCGGTGATGGTGCCGATCAATCTGGCGTACCGGCGACGTGAGATCGCGCACATCCTGCACGACGCCGAGCCGCGATTCCTGCTCAGCGAACGAGCGCACGAGGCCGCGCTCGGCGAGCTCGAGGGCGCCGAGCGGGGAACGGTCGAGCGCGTCTTGTGGGCGGAGGATCTGGCGGGATGGGCGATCCAGGCTCCGGCCCCGCCGGCGAACGTCCGGGGCGACGACCTCGCGTTGCTCATGTACACCTCGGGCACGACCGGGCGGAGCAAGGGCGCCATGCTGTCGCACGACAATCTGCTCGCGACGATCACCGGCCTGCTCGCGGCCTGGGATTGGCGCGCCACCGATTCGTTGCTTCTCGGCTTGCCGCTGTTCCACACCCATGGACTGGTGGTCGGCCTGCACTGTGCGCTCGCGGCGGGAGCCACCACGCGGCTGCGGCGGCGCTTCGACGCGGCGCAAACCGCGACCGAGCTTGCCGCCGGCGGAGCGACGCTGTTCTTCGGCGTGCCGACCATGTACGTGCGGCTCGTGGAGGAGCTGCGTCGCACCGGCACCGGCGCGCAGCTGCGCCGGCTGCGGTTGTTTTGCAGCGGCAGCGCGCCGCTCGCGCCCGAGACCTTCGACGCCTTCGCCGCGCTCACCGGGCATCGCATCCTGGAGCGCTACGGCATGACCGAGACGGGCATGTTGCTGAGCAACCCGTACGCTGCCATGGCGGGAGAGCGCCGGGCAGGCACGGTTGGATTCCCGTTGCCCGGAGTCTCCACCAGGATCGTCGACACCGCGGGAGCCGGCGTCGCCGAGGGCGGCGAAGGCGAGCTCCTGGTCGCGGGATCGAACGTGTTCTCGGGCTACTGGCGGGCGCCCGAGAAGACCGCCGAGAGCTTCAGCGTCGACGCCGCGCGCCAGCGCTGGTTCCACACCGGCGACCTGGCGCGGCAGGACCCGATGAGCGGTCATGTCACCTTGCTCGGTCGGCGGACCGAGCTGGTTCTCTGCGGCGGCTTCAATGTCTACCCGCGCGAGATCGAAGAGCTGCTGGAGAGCCATCCGGCGATTCGCGAAGCCGCGGTCGTCGGCCGTCCGCACGCCGAGTGGGGCGAGGTGCCGATCGCGTTCGTGGTGCCGCGCCACGACTTCGTCGAGGCCGAGGTGATCGCGTGGTGCAAAGGACAGCTCGCGGGCTTCAAGGCGCCGCGCGCGATCCGCGCGCTCGACACCCTGCCGCGCAACGCCCTCGGCAAGGTGCAGAAGCATCTGCTGCCGCGCGACCCGGCCTGAGGATTCGCGCGGCCCGCTCTGCACGGACGGCCGTCCGCCGTCGCGGTCGACGTCGTTCCGTCAGGCGTTTCGCTTTCGCCGCTGCAGGCGCGCCTCCTGCTCCCGGCTCGTGGCGCGCAGTGCGGTCGCCGTGGCCTGACCTGATCGGCGGAGTGGACCGCTCGGACGGGCTCGCCAGAGAGCGCCGGCCGCAGATTTCGGGGCCCCGTTGCGGTTGCGGCGAACGGCGCGCTCGCGCCCGGGCGGCGTTGGCGCGGATCGGCGCGCGCTGTCGAAGCCGTTTCGGCGGCAGCGGCGTGGACGCGGGCGGTGCGCGGACGTGTACAATCGGCGCAACCTCTGATGAAGCCGGCGCCCTTCGAGTACCTGGCCCCCGACTCGCTCCCCGCCGCTCTTTCGGCGCTGGCCGCTCGCGGTTGGGACGCGAAGCTTCTGGCGGGCGGGCAGAGCCTGATCCCGGTGATGAACTTCCGGCTGGCCCAGCCGGGGCTGCTCATCGACCTCAATCGAGTGCCGGGGCTCGACGGTATCGAGCGCACGCCCGACGGGGGGCTGCGCATCGGCGCCATGACCCGGCAAGCCCAGCTCGAGAACGACAACCTGGTGGCGCGGCAGGTGCCGCTGCTGGCGGCAACCGTGCCGTTCATCGCGCACCCCCAGATTCGCAATCGCGGCACGGTCGGCGGCAGCCTGGCACACGCCGACCCGGCGGCCGAGTTGCCGGCCGTGGCGGTGGCGCTCGACGCGCGCCTGCGTCTGCAGAGCGTGCGCGGCGAACGCATCGTGGCGGCGCACGACTTCTTCCTCGGCCTGTTCTCGACCGCGCTCGAAGTCGACGAGATGCTCACCGACCTGCTGATTCCGCCGGCGCCGCCGCGCACGGCCTGGGTATTTCGCGAAGTCGCGCGGCGGCACGGCGACTACGCGCAACTCGGAGTGGCGGCCCGGCTCTCGCTCGGCGAGGACGGCCGCTGCAGTGCCGCGCGACTGGTGTTCCTGTCGGCCGGCGATCGGCCGGTGGATGCAGACGCTGCCCGAGCCCTGATCGGCGAGGCGCCGACCGCCGCGCGGATCGACGCCGTCGCCGCGGCGGTTCAGACCGAGCTTTCGCCGGGCGGCGACATTCACGCCAGCGCGCCGTACAAACGGCATCTCGCCGGCGTGCTGTCGCGGCGCGCGCTCACTGCCGCGACGGCAGCGCTGGGGATCCGGCTCGGGTCGTGAGGGACGGCGATCCGGAATTGGTGATGCGATGCCGTCGAGTCGACAGGACGAGCCATGCGACGACGGCGATCCGTCCAAGTCGAGCCGTGCCAGTGCAGCAAGTCGTCGGTCGAGTGCCGAGAGAAGAACGAGCCCCTTGGGCGAGCGCTGAGACAGCGAGCCGCCCAGGCGAGTCATGGGATGACGAACGAGCCGTCCAGGCGAGCAATTAGACAACGAGCCGATCAGGCGAGTCATGAGACAACGAGCCGATCAGGCGAGTAATTAGACAGCGAGCCGCCCAGGCGAGTGATGCAACAGCGAGCGCCAAGCGAGTCATGAGATGAACGACCTGCATCAGGTGAGGGTGACCGTGAACGGGCGCGAGTATCTGCGCGCCGTGGAGGCGCGTCTGCTGCTGTCCGACTTCCTGCGCCACGAGTTGGGCCTCACCGGTACCCATGTCGGCTGCGAACACGGAGTCTGCGGCGCCTGCACCGTGCTGCTCGATGGCGAACCGGTACGCTCCTGCCTGCTGCTGGCGGTGCAGGTGGACGGCCGTGCGGTTGCCACCGTCGAGGGCCTGGCTCGGGCGGCGGGCGAGCTGCATCCGCTGCAGGAGGCGTTCTGGGACGCGCACGGCCTGCAATGCGGATTCTGCACGCCGGGATTCCTGATGACCCTCGTGCCGTTTCTGGAGACGCACCCCGATCCGACCGAGGACGAGATTCGCCACGCGATCTCGGGCAATCTCTGTCGCTGCACCGGGTATCAGCACATCGTCGACGCCGTGCTGCTCGCCGCGCAGCGTCGCCGACAAGGCAGCGCGAAAGGCTAGTCGTGACGGCGGCCGCGGTCGATCTCGAGCAGAGCATCGCGACGCTTGCGGATCGCTTCGACGAGCGCGAGCCGACGGTGTCGGCCTTCCTGCCCGAACCGGGGCGGTTCGATCGCCTGCGGCGCGAGGCGCGCGAGCTCGTCGATCGCTATCCCGACGAGAGCTATCCCGACGAGATCCATCCGGACGAGAGCCGGCCGGCGCTGTTCGGCTTGCTGCTCGGCGTGAAGGACGTCTTCCGCGTCGACGGCTTCCCGACCCGGGCCGGCAGCCGTCTGCCTGCGGCCCTCTTCGCCGGCACCGAGGCCTCGAGCGTCACCGCTCTGCGCGCGGCCGGGGCACTGGTCGTGGGCAAGACGGTATCGACCGAGTTCGCCTATTTCGCGCCCGGCCCGACCAGCAATCCGCGCGATCCCGAGCGCACGCCGGGCGGCTCGAGCAGCGGATCCGCGGCGGCGGTCGGTGCCGGCCTCTGCGACGCCGCCCTCGGCACGCAGACCATCGGCTCGATCGCGCGCCCCGCGTCCTATTGCGGAGTGGTCGGATTCAAGCCCAGCTTCGATCGCGTGGCGACCGACGGCGTGGTGCCCCTGGCGCCGTCGCTCGACCACGTGGGCTGTTTCGCCGCGGGCCTCGCGACGGCCCGGCGCGTGGCCGCGGTCTGGCTCGGAGCGGAGGCCGCAACGGCGCCGACCGCGGCGCGCCGAGCCCGGCTCGCCGTGCCGATCGGTCCGTATCTCGAGCGCGCCGACGAGGAAGGCAGGGCGCATTTCGCCGCCGTCGTTGCGGCACTGGTCGCCGGCGGATGGGACGTGGTCGATGTGCCGGCGATGGCGGATTTCTCGGCGGTCGAGTCCCGGCACCGCCGCATCGTCGCGGTCGAGGCCGCGGCGGTGCACGCGGCCTGGTATCCGGAGCACCGCGACGCCTACGCGCCGCAGACGGCGGAGCTGATCGCCCGCGGCGCGGCGGTCGCGCCCGAGCAGTACCGCCAGGATCTTGCCGGCCGCGCCGCGCTGCGCGGGGAGCTCGCGGATCTGCTGGACCGCCGGGCCTGCGACCTGTGGGTGTCGCCGGCGGCGCGCGGCGCGGCGCCCCTCGGTCTCGCGAGCACCGGCGACCCGGTGATGAACCTGCCGTGGACGCACGCCGGCATGCCGGTCGTGGTGCTGCCCTCCGGCCGAGGCGAGTTGTCGCGCATGCCGATCGGACTGCAGATCGCCGGTCGGTTCGGGGCCGACGCCGCGCTGCTCGCGGAGGCGGCGGCGATCGAGCGCCTGCTCGCCACGCCGCGCGTGGGCAGCGCATGACCGCCTCCGGGGTGGTGCGGAGCCGGATCCGGCCCGGTGTCTACTACGACTCGGTGGTGCTGATGCGCTTGCAGCGCTCGCTCGCCGCGCTGCCGGAGGTGATCGAAGCCGGCGTGGTGATGGCGACGCCGGCGAATCTCGAGATCCTGACCGCCGGCTCGCTGCTGCCGGAGGAGGCGCGCACGGCGCGGCCCGACGACCTGCTGATCGCGGTGCGCGCCGTGACGGGAGAGGCCGCCGACGCGGCGCTCGACCAGGCCGACGCGCTGATGCGCGAGCGCCAGAGCACGTCGTCGGAGAGCTATCGCCCGCGCTCGCTCGGCGCCGCCTTCCGGCAGTTGCCCGAGGCCCGGTGGGTGATGATCTCGGTGCCCGGCCGCTGGGCGGGAAATCTCGCGGAGCAGGCGCTGCTCGCCGGCCGCAACGTGTTTCTCTACAGCGACAACGTTTCCCTGGTCGCGGAGGCCGAGCTCAAGCGCCTGGCCGCCGCGCGTGGTCTCCTGGTTCTCGGACCGGACTGCGGCACGGCGATCATCGGCGGCACCGGCATCGGCTTCGCCAATCGCGTGCGCCGCGGAGCGATCGGTCTGGTGGGTGCCTCGGGGACCGGGCTGCAAGCGGTCAGCAGTCGAATCCACGCGCTCGGCGCCGGCATCTCGCACGCGCTCGGCACCGGCGGCCGCGATCTGCGCGCCGAGATCGGCGGCGCAACCGCGCTGCAGGCGATCGACCTCCTGCGGCGGGACGAATCGACGCGGGTCCTGGTGCTGCTCTCGAAGCCGCCGGCCCCGTCCGTGGCGTCGCGGGTGCTGGCCGCCGCGCGCGCGACGGGCAAGCCGGTGGTGGTGCACTTTCTCGGGCACCCTCGCCCGGGCCGCCGCATCGGCGACCTGCACTTCGCGACCACTCTCGGCGAGGCCGCCGAGCTGGCGGTGGAGCTGACGGGTGAGGTCGCTCGGCGCGCCGCACCGCGGCAGGTCGAGGCCGCCGGCGGCTGGCTGCGCGGCCTGTTCTCGGGCGGCACGCTCGGCCACGAGGCTCTGCTGGGGCTCGAGTCGGCTCTCGGACCGATCGACTCGAATCTGCATCACGGCGAGCGCTCAGCGGTCGACGGGGGACACCGCCTGCTGGACCTCGGCGACGACGAATTCACGGTCGGTCGACCGCATCCGATGATCGACCTCACGCTGCTGCGCGAGCGCCTGCGCGCCGCGGCCGCGGAGCCCGGCGTCGGGCTCGTGCTGCTCGACGTCGTGCTCGGCCACGGCGCCCACACCGACCCCGCTGCGGAGCTCGCGCCCGAGATCGAGCAGGCGCGCGCCGCGGCGGCGCGGCGCGGCGCGAGCCTCGAAACGGTGGTGATCCTGGTCGGCACCGACGAGGACCCGCAGGACCTCGCGCGCCAACGCGCCGGGCTCCGGGCGGCCGGGGCCACGGTCGTCGAGAGTGTCGGCGAGGCCGTGGCGCACGCCAGCGAGCGCCTGGCGCCCCGCCACGGATGGCCGAGCGTGGCGGTGCCGTTGACGGCGCTGCAGGGCCCGCTGGCGGTGATCAACGCCGGCCTCGAGAGCTTTCACGACAGCCTGGTCGCCCAGGGAGCCGCCGCGCTCCAGATGGACTGGCGCCCGCCGGCCGGTGGCGACGAGACGATGGCGGCGCTCCTGGCCCGCATGCGGCCGCGTCGCGAGATGGAGAGCGCATGATCGATATCGACGCCGCCAACCGCATCGCCGTCGATCGCATGACGGCCGTGCGGCCGATGTTGACCGGCGTGGAGAGCGCCCGCGAGGCGATACCGGCGCTCAGCGAAGGACACGTCCTTCTCCACGCGGGACCGCCGATCGCTTGGCCACGGATGTCGGGACCGTTGCGCGGCGCGATCATCGGCGCCGTGCTCTACGAAGGCTGGGCGCGGGACGAGCGCGAGGCCGCCGCGCTGGCCGAGTCGGGCGCGCTGCGTTTCGAGCCCTGCCACCATCACGCCACCGTCGGCCCGATGGCCGGCGTGGTGTCGCCCTCGATGGCGGTGTACGTCGTGGCGGACATGACGAGCGGGCGGCGCGCCTTCTCGACGCTCAACGAGGGCTACGGCAAGGTGCTGCGCTACGGCGCTTTCAGCACCGAGGTGCTGGAGCGTTTGCGTTGGATGAACCACAGCCTGGCGCCAGCCTTGGCGGCGGCGCTCCACGCTCTCGGCGGCCTGGACGTGCGGGCGCTGATCGCCGAGGCGCTGCAGATGGGCGACGAGGGGCACAATCGCAACAAGGCGGGTTCGCTACTGTACGTGAAGACGCTGGCAGCGCATCTGGTGCGCGGTGGCGCGGCAACCGAGGTCGGCGCCGCCGCCACCGCCACGGCGCTGGATTTCCTCGCCGGCAACGCGCTCTCCGTGCTCAACCCGGTGATGGCCGCCTGCAAGCTGATGGCCGACGCCGCGCACGGCGTCGAGGGCTCGACCGTGGTCTCGACCATGGCCCGCAACGGCACGGAGTTCGGCATCCGCGTGAGCGGCCTCGGCGAGCGCTGGTTCACCGCGCCGTCGGCGGTGCCCGACGGTCTCTACTTTCCGGGCTTCGGCCCCGACGACGCCAATCCGGACATCGGCGACAGCACCATCACGGAGACCGCCGGGATCGGCGCCTTCGCGATGGCGGCGGCGCCGGCGATCGTCACCTTCATCGGCGGCTCGCCGCAGGACGCGGTGCGCGCGACGCTCGAGATGTACGAGATCACCGAGCGCGAGCATCCGCACTTCGCGATCCCGGCGCTGGGCTTCCGCGGCACGCCGGTGGGGATCGACCTGCGCAAGGTAGTGGAGCTCGGCATTCCGCCGCGCGTGAACACCGGCATCGCGCACCGCCTGGCTGGGGTCGGGCAAATCGGCGCCGGGCTCGTACGCCCGCCGCTCTCGGTGTTCGAGACCGCGCTGCTCGCTTTCGCCGAGCGCTACGAGCTCTGATTTTCGAACTGCATCTTGGGAGAAAAAGCGATGTACGTGCCCTACGACATGAGCAAGGTGAAGGTCCTCGACCTCTCGCAGAACTTCAGCATGGACTCGCCGTCGTTCGCGTTCTACGAAGGCCCGACGGTCAAGTGGGTGAAGCGCCTCGCCTTCGAGGGCGTGAACGCGCAATTCATCTCGACCACGAACCACATCGCCACGCACCTCGATTCGCCGATCCACTTCTATGACCCGGGACCGGACATCGCCGGCATTCCGATCGATACCCTGGTCGGCCCGGCCTGCATCGTCGACCTCGCGGCGCTCGGCGTCGGCGACTATCAGATCTACGGCCCCGAGCACTTCGAGCAGTGGGAGAAGAAGACGGGGATCCAGATCCAGCGCGGCGACATCCTGATCATCCACACCGGCTATCACCGGTTCTACAACGAGGACTGGTACAAGCAGGGCAAGTGCACGGTGCACGGTGTCGTCGAGAAGGGCGCCCACGAGCCGGATCTGCCGCGCATGTTTCTCAAGCACCCGGGCCCGCAGGCGCGCTTCTGCGACTGGATCCTGGATCGCGGCATCCGCTGGCTGGGCGTCGACTGCATCGCCGCCGATCACCCGTTCAACACCAACGTGCGCAAGGCGCGGCCCGACCTCGTGCCGGAGGTGGAGAAGGCGATCGGGATGACGATGGAGCAGGCTTTCCCGTGGCCCGAGGCCTACCAGTGCATGCACGTGAAGTTGTTTCCTCACGGCGTCTTCCACGCCGAGAACGTCGGCGGGCAGATCGACGAAGTGCTCGACCAGCGGGTGTGGCTGGGCTGCTTCCCGTTCCGCTTCAAGGGTGGCGAGGCGGCGTTCGCGCGCATCGTGGCGTTCGTGGAGCAGAAGTAGTCCCATGGCCGTCCACGTCGGAGAGGCCGCCGCGAGTCCGACGACGGTGGGCCTGCGCACGCGGCGCAACGAGGACCCGCGCCTGCTCACCGGCCGTGCACTGTTCGTAGACGACGTCGACCTGCCGGACATGGCGCACGTAGCCTTCCTGCGCAGCACGCACGCGCATGCCCGGCTCGGTGGGATCGACACCCGATTGGCGCGCGAGCTCGACGGAGTGCTGGCGGTGTTCACCGCCGACGACCTCGGCGCGTACTGGCAGCACGGTCCGTTGCTGGTGCCGCCGCCGCCCGTGCCGGGGATGGTGTTTCACGAGCGCACGCAGGTGCCGCTCGCGCGCGGCAAGGTGCGGCACGTCGGCGAGCCGATCGCCGTCGTCGTGGCGACCAGTCGCTACGTCGCGGAGGACGCGCTCGAGCGTATCGTCGTGGACTACGAGCCGCTGCCGGCGGTGGTCGATCTCGAGGCGGCGATCGCCCCCGGCGCGGCGCTGGTGCACGACGACGTCGCGGCGAACGTGGCGGCGCGCGTGCCGCAGAGGAAGGGCGACTACGCCGCGGCGACCGCCGGCGCCCATCTCGTGCTGCGGCGCCGGTTCTCCTACGATCGCGGCGCCGCGGCGGCGATCGAGAATCGCGGCGTGGTGGCGCAGTGGGACGAGCGCGCGCAGCGCCTGACGGTATGGGACACCACGCAGGCCCCGATTCCGATCCGCAACGGCCTCGCCGGCATGCTCGGCCTCTCCGAGCATCAGGTGCGTGTCGTAGCGCCGTTCGTGGGCGGCGGCTTCGGGCCGAAGATCATGATGTTCTATCCCGAGGAGGTCGTGGTGCCGTGGCTCGCCATGCACCTTCAGCGGCCGGTGAAGTGGATGAGCGACCGCGGCGAGGACTTCGTGTCGACGACGCAGGAGCGGCTGCAGATCCACGACGCCGAGATCGCGCTCACCCGGGACGGCGTCATCCTCGGGCTCAAGGATCGTTTTCTCCACGACACCGGGGCCTACGACCCCTACGGGCTGACGGTGCCGCTCAACAGCCAGTGCACGCTGCTCGGTCCGTACCGGGTGCCGGCGTACGACAGCGAGTTCGTGGCGGTGTTTACCAACAAACCGATCGTGACGCCCTACCGCGGCGCCGGCCGGCAGCACGGCGTGTTCGTGATCGAACGCCTGCTCGACTTCGCGGCCCGGGAGCTCGGCCTCGATCGCACCGAAATCCGGCGCCGCAACTTCCTGCGGCCGGACGAGTTCCCGCACGTGCACGACATCACGTATCAGGACTTCACGCCCCTCACGTACGACAGCGGCAACTACGAGCCCATCCTTCGCCAGGCGCTCGACCGCATCGGCTATGACGAGTTCCTGCGTACCGAGCAGCCGCTTGCCCGCGCCGCGGGGCGGCGACTCGGTGTGGGCGTGGTCGCGTACGTCGAAGGCACCGGCATCGGGCCGTTCGAAGGCGCGCGGGTGCAGGTGCAGACCGGCGGCAAGGTCACGGTGGCGACCGGTGTGGGCACGCAGGGCCAGGGGCATTTCACGGTGCTTGCGCAGGTGGCTGCGGAACAGCTCGGCGTGGCGGTGAGTGACGTCGACGTGGTGACCGGCGACACCGATCAGTTCCACTGGGGCACCGGGACCTTCGCCAGCCGCGGCGCGGTGGTCGCCGGCAACGCGGTCCACGAGGCGGCGCGGCTGGTGCGGATGAAGGCGATCCGGCACGCCGCCGAGGCGCTCGCCGCGAGCGAGGACGAGATCGAGCTGATCGGCGGCGTGGCGCGCGTGCACGGCGATGCGACGCGCTCCATCACGCTCGGTGAGCTGGCGCGACGGGCGAATCCCATGCGCGGCGCGGTCAAGCCGGGGGCCGAGCCCGGGCTCGAAGCCACCAGCTACTTCGGACCGCAGCGCGGCGCCACGGCGAGCGGGGCGCACGCCATGATCCTCGAGGTCGATCCGGAGACGTTCCACGTGCAGGTGCACAAGTACGTGGTGGTGCACGACTGCGGGCGTGTGCTCAACCCGTTGCTCGTCGATGGTCAGGTGCATGGCGGCGTGGCGCAGGGTCTCGGCAACGCCTTCTTCGAGCGGCTGGTGTTCGACGAGAACGGGCAGCTGCAGACCGCTTCGTTCATGGACTTCCTGCTGCCGACCGCCCTCGACGTGCCGCGCATCGAGGTCGGGCACGAGGAGACCTTCGCGCCGCAGAACGCCCTCGGCTCGAAGGGCGCCGGCGAGGCCGGCGCGATTCCGGTCGGCGCCCTGTTCGCGCAGGCGCTCGAGGACGCGCTGGGCATTCCGGGGCTCGAGATCACGGAGATTCCGCTCGATCCCAGCCGGCTGTGGACGCTGGTTCAGGCGGGCATGAAAGGCCAATAGGCGCGTGATGCGGTTCGCGATAGCATCACGCATCATGCCGCGTACCACGATCGATATCTTGGCCCCTGTCCTGGCGGAAGCCAAAGCACTGGCTCGCGAGAGCGAGCGCTCGCTCGGCGAGGTCGTGTCGGAGCTGATGGCCGAGGCGCTTTCCCGTCGGGCGCAGGCGGCCGCGAGTGCGGAGCCAGCTTTCCGCTGGATCGCGCGCTCGATGGGCGGCGCTCGCGTCGATCTCGATGACAAGGAAGCACTGTACGCGTTGCTCGACGAGGAGCGCGCGGACAAGGTCGCCGAGCCGTGAGCTTCGCCGTCGACGCCAACGTCTTGCTCTACGCCTCGGACAACGACAGCCCGTGGGCCCAAGCTGCGCGGCGATTCCTCGATCGCGTATGCGCCGGCCCGGAGCTGATGATCCTGCCTTGGCCGGTGCTGATGGCCTACCTGCGAATCTCGACGCACGGCCGGGTGTTTCCGCGCCCGCTGACGCCGGCGCAGGCCGAGGCGAACGTCGAGGCTTTGCTGAGCTTGCGCCACGTGCGCGCGGTCGGAGAAATCGACGGTTTCTGGCGGCGCTATCGGGAGCTCTCGGGCGCTTGCGTCCTGCGTGGGAACGCAGTTCCTGACGCGCATGTCGCGGCGCTACTCACCGCCCATGGCGTAGCGGCGATCTACACGCGCGACGCGGATTTTCGCCGCTATCCGAACCTCCGAGTGCTGGATCCGTTCGCGCCCGCCTGAATCCGTTCTCCGCCTGTCGGCGTATCTCGTTGATCCTTTCTGCCAGCATCCTCGCGACCCCGGTGCGCGGGAACCTCGAGCGGACGCGGCGCTACCGTGTGCTGCACTTGTTCGAGCGCGTGGTCAACCTGGTGAGCGAGGCGGGCGAAGTCCTGTCGCTGGTCGGGGACCGCGACCTCCTGGGGCCGTTCGCGGCTGTGGTGCCGGGCCTGGCCGCTCACATTCCGACACTGTCCGCTGACGACGAGCCGCGTTCCGGAGCCGAGGAGATCTCCTTCCCGTCGCTTGCGGTCAGCTTCGCCGGAGCAGGCTTCTGGGATCCGAGGCCGCGGTGGGAAGCGGCTCGTGCCGCGGGATGGATCTCAGGCGCCGGAGACGCCCTGAGAACGACCGGAGACGCGATGTGGATCGAGGCCGGAGGTCGGATCGCGCGCGCCGCGTCCGCGGTCGAGCGGCGCAAATACGGATCCTTGGTTCGCGAGGTGGAGGAGCTGGCGGGGAGGGGCGCTGGGCTCACGCCAGCCGGCGATGACGTGCTGATCGGAGCGCTGCACGCCGTCTGGGCGCGATGGAACGACGAGCGGGCGCTGGAGGTCTCGAGGATCGTAGTGGATGCGGCTCGCGGGCGAACGACAACGCTGTCCGCGGCGTGGCTGTCCGCGGCGGCGCGCGGCGAGGCGGCATTGCCCTGGCACGAGTGGGTCGATGTTCCGGCGGTCGAAGTGCCGTCGGCCGATCGACTGGCTGCGGCGGCCGCCGGTATCCGGGTGCTGGGGGACTCCTCGGGGCGTATCGCCTTGGCCGCGTTTCTCGGCGCCGAGTCGGCGCTCCGGTCCGCGCTCTAGGTCGCCGCGCCGGCGAGCTTCTCCCGCAGCCAGTCGGGAATCTCGCGCGCCCGGAAGGAGTCGAAATCGAGGCAGGCCGTGACGACTCGGACCTCGGCGCAAGGACCCTCGCGACCCACGAGTGACAGGTCGTAGCGCCAGTCCACGGAGCTGCGGCCGATCTTCGCGATCGCCACCTGAATCGCCACCTCGTCGCCGTAGCGCAACGGGCTCCGGAAATCGACGTCGAGATGCACGGCGGGGAAGCCGAGTCGATGCTCGGCGATGAGTCTCGGATAAGGCAGCGCGAGCGCCTGCGCGAAGAAGTCCTCCATGGCGGTGTGGCAGTAGTGCAGGAAGCGCGGGTAGTACACCACGCCGGCCGGATCGATCTCGGCGAAGCGAACGGTCACCTGCGAGCGGAACGCCATGACTGTGGATGCTATCGCGCCGCTTTCTCGATCGCTCTGCTTTGCTGCGGCGCGACGCGTTGAATGCTCACGCTCGGCCGTTCACCTGGCGTCAGGAGAGGCGCGCCTCCTTCGCTCGGGGACTTACGCTGCGGAGTCGCGCCTCTCCTGACGCTGGCGGTTCTCGTGAACGCTCGGGCGTGCTGGACGGGCGCCGGGATGGGGGAGCATCCGACCGATCCAGGGGATGCCGAGCGCAAGAGGGTTTCTCGGGACCTCAGGTTGCAAACGGCATCAAGACTGCGCTGCACCGTGGACCTGGTGTCAGGAGAGGCGCGCCTCCTCCGCTCGGGGACTTACGCTGCGGAGTCGCGCCTCTCCTGACGCTGGTGGTTCTGGTGAACGCGCGAGCGTGGGGAGCGCATTCGGGTACGGGAGTCCGAGAATCAGTCGGACGACGGGCCCCACGGCGATGCACCAAGGGGTTCCAACCTCGTCATCGAGGCCACGGCCTTCGAGCGTGCGCAACCTCGCGCCCAGCGGTTCCGGCCCTCGACTCCGCAGCGTAAGTCCCCGAGCGGAGGAGTCGAGGGCCGGAACCGCCCGGCGTGAGGTGGGGGAGCGCTCGAGCGGAACCACCGCGACGCTCCGGTGCCGGAAGGAGGTCGAAATCCGCATGCTACGATCCCGAAAAATGACCGAAAAGCGTAGAGACGAGGCCCGGACGTGAAGGTCGCGATCCTGGGCGGAGGCCCCGCCGGCCTGTATCTCGCCGTGCTGTTGAAGCGGTCGGATCCCAGTCACCGGGTGACGGTGCTGGAGCGCAATCGTCCCGACGACACGTTCGGCTGGGGTGTCGTGTTCTCGGACCAGACGCTGGGAAATCTCCGCGCCGCCGACCCGGAGAGCTTTGGGGAGATTGCGGCGGGCTTCGCGCGCTGGGACGACATCGACGTCCACTTCCGCGGCGAGACGGTCACCTCCGGTGGCCACGGGTTCGTGGGCATCGCGCGGCGCAAGCTGCTCGAGATCCTGCGGCGTCGCGCGGCGGATCTCGGCGCCGAGCTGCGCTTCCAGACCGAGTTCAAGGACGACGGCGATCTCGCGGCGCTCGGTCTCGGGGATGTCGATCTCGTCGTGGCCGCCGACGGTGTGAAGAGCGCGGTGCGCGCCAAGTACGCCGAGTCCTTCCGTCCGGACCTCGACGTGCGCCCCGCGAAGTACATCTGGTTCGGCACGCGGCAGAAATTTCCCGCGTTCACCTTCGCGATCGTCGAGAACGGGCACGGCGTGTTCCAGGCGCACGCCTACCAGTTCGACGGCGATCTCTCCACGTTCATCGTCGAGTGCGATCCGCAGTCGTGGCACAACGCCGGCTGGGACGAGCTCGACATCGACGCGAGCCGTGCGGCCTGCGCCGAGATGTTCGCGCCGTGGCTCGACGGCCACGAGCTGCTGGCCAATCTGCCGCCGCAACAGCGAGCGCGACCGTGGGTATCTTTCGTGCGCGTGAAATGCGAGAGCTGGGTGTGCGGCAACGTCGTGCTGCTCGGCGACGCTGCGCACACGGCGCATTTCTCGATCGGCTCGGGCACCAAGCTCGCGATGGAAGACTCGATCGCCCTGGCGCGGGAGATCGAGCGCTGCGGCCCCGAGCGGTCCCTGGCCGAGGCGCTGCAGGCGTATCAGGATGCCCGCGTGACCGATGCGCTGCGCCTTCAGAACGCGGCGCGCAACTCCATGGAGTGGTTCGAGAACGTGCGCCGCTACGTGCGCCTCGATCCGCCGCAGTTCGCCTACAGCCTGCTCACGCGCAGTCAGCGCGTCTCGCACGAGAACCTGCGCCTGCGCGACGGCGCCTATCTCGCCGACGTCGAACGCTGGTTCGCGGCGCGCAGCACGCGTCCGGACTCGAGTCCGGGCGGCGCCGTGGCTGGCTCGGGACCGAACGCAGTGCCTCCCGCAGTACCGCCCATGTTCACACCGTTCACGCTCCGCGGCATGACGCTCAACAACCGCGTGGTCGTGGCGCCGATGGACATGTACAGCGCCACCGACGGCGCGCCGAACGACTTTCACCTCGTGCACCTAGGCGCGCGCGCCCTCGGCGGCGCCGGCTTGCTCATCACCGAGATGACCTGCGTCGCCCCCGAAGCGCGGATCTCGCTCGGCTGCACCGGCATGTACGCGCCGGAGCATGCGGCCGGCTGGCGGCGGATCGTCGAGTTCGTGCACGCCTGGAGCGGCGCGAAGATCGCGCTGCAGCTCGGGCACGCCGGCGGCAAGGGCGCCGCCAAGCGGATGTGGGAAGGCATGGACGAGCCGCTCGAAGAGGGCGGCTGGGAGCTCATGGGTCCTTCGCCCATCCCCTGGAGCCCGCGCAACCCGGTGCCGCGGGAGATGACGCGCGCAGACATGGAGCGCGTACGCGACCAGTTCGTGGCCGCCGCGACGATGGGGAGCGCGTGCGGCTTCGACATGCTCGAGCTCCACGCCGCGCACGGCTACCTGCTGTCGGCGTTCCTCACGCCGCTCACCAACCGGCGCAGCGACGCCTACGGTGGCACGCTCGAGAACCGCCTGCGCTTTCCGCTCGAAGTGTTCACCGCGATGCGCGCCGTCTGGCCCGCCGATCGGCCGATGTCGGTGCGGGTCTCCGCCACCGATTGGGTGCGCGACGGTCTCGAGCCGGGCGATGCGGTCGCGATCGCGCGTGCCTTCCGCGAGGCGGGTGTCGACATCGTGCACGTCTCGGCGGGGCAGACATCGCGCGAGGCGCGGCCCGTGTATGGACGCATGTTCCAGACACCGTTCTCCGATCGCATCCGCAACGAGGCCGGCGTGCCGACCATCGCGGTCGGGAACATCACCGAGCCCGACCAGGTGAACTCCATTCTGGCGGCAGGGCGCGCCGATCTCTGTGCGCTCGCCCGGCCGCACCTCTCCGATCCCCAGTGGACGCTGCGCGCCGCGGCGGAGCTGGGGTTCAAGGAGATGCCGTGGCCCGTGCAGTACCTGAGCGGAAAGAGCCAGCTCGAACGGAATCTCGAACGCGCCCGCGCGCAGGCCCGGGAAGCCGAGCTCTTGGGAACGGCGGCCGTATGAGCGTAACCAGCGCGGCCCCGTTGACAGGGCGGCATGCCGTCGTCACCGGCGGCGGGCGGGGGATTGGCGCGGCGATCGCCACGGATCTGGCGGCGATGGGCGCACGACTCACTCTGCTCGGACGCGACCTCGGAGCGCTCGAACGTCACGCCGAGCGCCTGCGCGGCCACGGAGCCGAGGTCGCGACGCTGGTCTGCGACGTCACCATCCAGTCGTCGATCGATACCGCATTCGACTCGGCGCGTAAGCGACACGGCGATCCGCACATCCTGGTGAACAACGCCGGCCAGGCCGAGGGCGCGCCGTTCCAGAGCACGCCGCGCGATCTGTGGGACCGGCTGCTGGCGGTGAACCTCACCGGCGCGTTTCTCTGTGCCCAGCAGGTTCTGCCGGCGATGCTGGCCGCAAAGTCCGGGCGGATCGTGAACGTGGCCTCGACCGCCGGCTTGCGTGGCTATGCGCGCATCGCCGCCTACTGCGCCTCGAAGCACGGTCTGATCGGCATGACCCGGGCGCTTGCTCTCGAGACCGCGAAGCACGGCATCACCGTGAACGCCGTCTGTCCCGCGTACACCGAGACGGAGATGTCGGAACGCGCGATCGCGGCGGTGATGGCGGGCACCGGCAAGGCCCGCGGCGACGCCGAGGCGATGGTCACGCGAGTCATTCCCCGCGGCACGCTCATCCAGCCGGCCGAAGTCGCAAGCCTGGTCGCCTGGCTCTGCTCGGACGGCGCCTCCGGCGTCACCGGCCAGGCCCTGGTCGTCGGTGGCGGCGAGTTGTCGTAGGACTTCCAGCGCACGAGGAGAAGGCCGTGGACGATCGCATTCCGTTGGCTGCGTTGCAGCCGCGTCATTTCGAGTGGCGGGTCGAGAGCAAGGTGGCGACGATCACGCTCAGCCGGCCGGAGCGCAAGAATCCGCTGACCTTCGAATCGTACCGCGAGCTGGCGGACACGTTCCGCGCGTTGCGCCGCGTCGACGAAGTGAAAGTCGTGGTGCTCACCGGCGCGGGCGGCAACTTCTGCTCGGGCGGCGACGTGCACGACATCATCGGACCGCTGGTCGCGATGCGCGACGCCAGGCGCATGGATCAGCTGCTGGCGTTCACGCGCCTCACCGGCGAGCTGGTGCGCACGATGCGCGCCTGTCCGCAGCCGATCGTCGCGGCGATCGACGGCATGTGCGTCGGGGCCGGCGCGATTCTCGCCATGGCTTCGGATCTGCGCCTGGGCACGCCGCGCGCCCGGGTCGCGTTCCTGTTCACCAAGGTCGGCCTGTCGGGCGCCGACATGGGAGCGTGCGCGATCCTGCCGCGCATCATCGGTCAGGGGCGGGCGAGCGAGCTGCTCTACACCGGGCGCTTCCTCGAAGCTGCGGAGGGCGAGCGTTGGGGATTCTTTAACCGCCTGGTCGAGCCCGAGAACGTTCTTGCCGAGGCGCAGACACTCGCGGCCGCGCTCGCCGCGGGGCCGACTTTCGCGCATGCGATGACCAAGAAGGCGCTGCATCAGGAGTGGGCGATGGGCGTCGACGAAGCCATCGAGGCCGAGGCGCAGGCGCAGGCGATCTGCATGCAGACCGAGGACTTCGCCCGCGCCTATCGCGCCTTCGTGGCGAAGGCGAAGCCGATGTTCGAAGGGGACTAGCGCCGAGTCGCGCCGACTAGCTCGTTGTCCAGGAGGCGCGAGGGTCGTCGTGGGACGTCTTTTCGGCTTTCGGAGTCATTTAGGAACGCACGTGACGTCGACGCGCTGAGCGCGCGCCGGGTGGCGGTGAAGGCATGCCGGGCGTGGGCCGGGCGGATACTGCGACATCCGCACCCGCGCGAGCGGAGTCACTGCACCGAGGGCGGGACGCCGCCCGCCCCCGAGTGGGTTTCTGGGTGAGGGAATGCGTTTGGGGGCGGAGCGCGCATTGGGGCTACCGCGGGCTGCGCCTTCCGGCTCTGAGAATGAGTTGGGCTGCTGGCGTCGGGATTCAGTGACTCGAGATCGTGCCATGCACCCCGCGTACGTTCGCGAGCGCGAGACGACATCCATGCCTCGTCCTTCTACCTGCCCACGGCTTCGAGCGCGCCTACGTCGCCGCAGTCCGAGATCGCTCCCGTGGACTTCTGGATGAGACCGCTACCGTCAGCGTCACTTGCGAGCACCGTAGGGACGGACTGAGAGCACCGGGGGGCGGGCGTTCTGCGCTGGCTGCGGCACGCTCGGCGCCCCAGCCTCGTTCCCCTACCTGCCTACGGCGTTCTCGCGAAGCAACGACGGCCCTCCGTGCGAGAGAGAGGGCCGGTCGCAGGACCATCATCCAAGAATCCGCCCGGCGCGGCGTGCTCGCCGCGTGGGTTAGTCGCCCCGAGCGCAGGACAGTACGGTGTCCGCCGAGGTGCTGCGTCCTAGCCAGACTCGCCCGTCACTTCGAGCAGTCTCCGTTCCAGAAACCGCCGCTCCGGCGCGAGCCGCGCGAGCGACAACGCGGCGCGGTAGGCGTCGGCCGCTTCCTGGCGGCGGTCGAGTCGGCGGAGGAGGTCGGCGCGCGCTGCTTCGAGCAGGTGATAGCCACGCAGCGAGCCGCCCGCCCGCAGCGCCTCGAGCAGGAGCAGGCCCCGATCGAGGTCACCGGCCATGGCGATCGCCGCGGCGCGATTGAGCTCGACGATGGGCGAAGGCGCGCGGTGCGCCAGCAGCGTGTACAGAGCGGCGATCTGTCGCCAGTCCGTCGCGGCCGGCGTGCGGGCCCGAGCATGCAGGGCGGCGATGGCGGCCTGGATCGCATACGAGCCCGCCGGACCTTCGCCGAGCACCCGGTCGACCAGCGGCAGGCCTTCGGCGATCTGGTCCTGGTTCCACAGCGCGCGATCCTGATCCTCGAGCAGGACGATCTCGCCGTCAGACGACACCCGCGCGGCGCGCCGGCTGTCCTGGAGGAGCAGCAAGGCGAGCAGCCCGCGCGCCTCGCGGAACTCGGATCCGGTGCCGAGCTCGGTGAGCAGGCGCGTCAGGCGGATCGCCTCGGCGCACAGGTTGATGTCGGTGACTTCTTGCCCCGCGGACGGCGAGTAGCCCTCGTTGAAGATCAGGTAGAGCACGGCGAGCACGCCATCGAGACGCTCCGCCAACTCGTGCGCTTCCGGCTCACGATAGGGAATGCCGGCATCGCGGATCTTCGCTTTCGCGCGGACCAGTCGCTGCTGCAGGGTGGCCACGGGTAGTACGAAGGCGCGCGCGATCTCGTCGCTGCCGAGTCCGCCCACCGTGCGCAGGGTCAGAGCCACGCGGGCCTCGAGGGCGAGGGCAGGGTGACAGCAGGTGAAGATCAGCCGCAGCCGGTCGTCGGGCCAGGCGTCGGCCGTGGTCGCATCCGGGTGGTCCGGCGTCGGGGCCTCGAACTGGCCGTTTGGGGATGGTCCCGACGTCTCGGGCGGCATCGGGTCGAGCAGGCCCCGGGCTTCGAGCGCGTCGAAGCGGCGAGCCCGTCGCAGCCGGTCGATCGCTTTTCGCCGGCCGGTCGAGACCAGCCAAGCGCTGGGATTGCGCGGCTCACCCTCGCGCGCCCAGACCGCGATCGCGATCGCGATGGCGTCGTGCAGCACCTCCTCGGCGAGATCGAAGTCGCCGAGGAGGCGGATGAGCGTGGCCAGGGCGCGCCGGCGCAAATCACCGGCGTCCCTGGAGAACAGCGCTTCGATCTGCTCGGGCGTCACTTGGTGGGCAGGATCGGCCGCACTTCGATGCACCCCGAGCGCGCGCCGGGAATGCGCGCCGCCATCGCCGTGGCCTCGTCGAGATTCGCCGCCTCGACCAGATAGAAGCCGCCGAGCTGCTCCTTGGTCTCGGCGAACGGACCGTCGCTCGCGAGCGTCTTGCCGTCGCGCACGCGCACCGTGGTGGCGGTCGTCGTGGGCTGCAGCGCCTCGCCGCCCTTGTAGTGCCCGCTCTTGGCGATGCTCTCGGTGAAGGCGCGGTACTCGGCGAACATCGCCTGTTGTTCGGCCGGGCTCTGCGTACCCCAGCGCGCCTCGTTTTCGTAGATCAGCAGGACGTATTGCATGGTCGGCTCCCTTGCCGCGGTTCGGCAGGCTGCGGTCGGAGTCATTCCGCCGCATCCAGTAGACGAACGGGGTGGAACGGATCGACAGCGGGGAGGAGATTACCTTCGTTCGAAGGAGCGTGGCACCGGGCGAGCGGGAGACCGGGCGACCGGCAGCCGGCTCGGAATCGTCGGCCAGAGTTCGGCCTCAGGTCGTATGTCGTGGAAGACGATCGGCTCCGGCGGGACCTATTGGCGTTTGGGCATTATCTTGGCGTCAACTCGGGGATTTGGTATGGGCGTCCAATAGGAGTTGGGCTGCCTGCGCCGGCTACCAGTCGAAGCGCAGCACCTGGTGAAGTTGGAGCCTCGGTTTGTCGATCAGGCGCTCGGGCCGATGCACGAGACCAGCTCCCTCGATCGGCAGAACCGATATGACGAAGGAGAAGTTGTTCAGCTGGAGTTCTGCCCCAATGAGTTCGCTGCGGTTCCGATGGAGGAACTGGATCCCCATAGTGCTGGTTCCGGGACGCACGATTGATGACGCAGTGCTAGCCATCGACAAACCGGCGCCGTCGGCAAATCTTGATCGACCGTACGCAGTCTCTACCCAATCAGCGGGCGGTTTCCACCTTGCGCCAGCAAATAGTTCACGACCGTAGGCAATATTGATCGTCGTTTTCAGCAACCAACGCTCCAGGGCGTGCCCATCGACGCGGTACTGTTGCATACCCTTGAGGCGTACGCCGCGCTTTGTCTTTGCCCAGGCGATATCGACGAAGCGACGCAATGCGGCGAACGCGTTACCTCCCGCGGTATCGATTGGAGACAGAGCCGAGTTGTGACCTTCACAGAGCATGTTGCGTGCAAAGCTAGCTACGGGCACCACGGTTACCTCGTCGCGGCACCAGGGGAACCCCCTGACCGCAATTGAACCAGTCCCGCTCACCGCCTGGGAGATGTAGTGCTCCTTCGAAATGCCACCGCGACAATCACCGAGGCAGGCTGCCCAGCATTCGGCCATGGGCTGTATCCTAGCGATCCACATGGTGCCGCCCAACCCGTCGTTGCGGCGGACCCGAGCAAGAGCGGTGTGCCGCTGATCACAAGTATCGTTAGGTGCGGTGGGAGAATCTGTATATTCCTAGCCCCGCAAGGAGACGATGACCTGCAGCGAGATGTGTTCGCACGTTGAGAGGTGGCCTGTGAAGTCGAGTCGGTGTCTTCTCTTGTTAGCACTGCTGCTGGCCGCGTGCCGCGGCTCGGGTGACGAAGACATCATGAGACCTCGGCGGATAGTGCGCCCGCCGAACTTCCCACCATCGACCTTTGAGATACGGCTCGTTTTGGACGAGCCAACTCACGCTGCCTTCTCATTCAAGGATTCGGACGGCCAGCGCCGGTATGTTGGGCCTGAGGTCATTGCAAATCGCGCGGATGTCACTTACGTCGAGGTCGGTCGAGGAATACCGCCCTACTACGCAACCTATATTCACTTCACGCCCGCGGCTGCGAAGCGACTCCATGAATTCACTTCGGTCCACATCGGTCAGCGCCTGGCGATCATTGCGAACAGCGAAGTCCTTCGCTCACCGGTAGTTTCGGAGGCGTTTGGCGATACCGCTACGATCAAAGGCACGTACTCTGAGGCCGAAATGACCAGCTTTGCTCAAACCATCGCGCCGTAAGTTACGCGAGCGATTTCAACCCTTTGCTGCATTGCACGGGACAGAAGTGGGCGCCGTTAGGCGGTCAACGACGGAGGCATGAGGACCGGAACCGAATGGGTCGAGACGCCCGGGGCCGCAGTGACCCGAGCTTGGGAGTACGCAAGTCATGTCAAGCAACATCGAGACCGTGAACACCTACCTAGACGGCTTCCGCAAGAACGATCACGCGCAGATCTTGTCCTGCCTGACCGACGACATCCGATGGACCGTCTTCGGAGCCTTTCAGTTGTCCGGCAAGGCCGCCTACGACAAGGCCATCGACGGCGCGCCGGAGTTCATCGACCCGCCCGAGCTCGAGGTCGTTCGCATGGTCGAGCAGGGTGACGTCGTCATGGCAGAGCTCAACGGCACCGTGAAGCGCGCCGCGGGGGGGAAGATGCGCCTGTCCATGGCCGAGGTGTTCGTGATGCGTGACGGCAAGATCGCCGAGCGCCGCGCGTGGGTGATCCCGCTCGAGGAAAATGACTATCGTTGAGCAGCAACGCGTCTTAGAGTGACCCGGAAGAGGCGAGGCAGCTGAGCGATGGACATCACGCCCTTTACGATCGGTGTTCCGGACTGGGTTCTAACCGACCTCAAGATGCGCATCCGCAACACGCGTTGGCCGAGTCCGGCGCCGGGCGCGGCCTGGGCGCAGGGGACCGACCGCGACTTTCTCCAACGTCTGCTCGACTACTGGGCCGACGGCTTCGACTGGCGGGCGCAGGAGAGCCGCCTGAACACCTTTCAGCACTTCCGGGCGGAGATCGGCGGCATCCACATTCACTTCGTGCACGAACGGGCACGCGAGGGAAAAGGCATTCCGTTGATTCTCACGCACGGATGGCCGAGCTCGTTCGTCGAGCTTCTGCCGCTCGTGCCTCTCCTGACCGACCCGAAGGCCAACGGCATTGACGGTCCGGCGTTCGACCTCGTCATCCCGTCGCTGCCGGGCTACGGCTTCTCAGAGAGGCCGGCACAGGCCAACTACCGCACGGTTGCACGGCTCTGGCACGAGCTCATGCGCGGGCTCGGCTACGAGCGCTATGGCGCCGGAGGCGGTGACTTCGGCGCGGGGGTTGCCACGCACATGGCGATCGAGGATCCGGCGCGCACGATCGGCATTCATCTGACCACCATGGAGCTTTGGCCGCCGACGGGCGAAGGGACGCGGTCGCTGACCGAGGCCGAGACGGCCTACGTTGCCCACGTGCGCCAATGGGACGAGGTCGAGCGCGGCTATTCCGCCATCCAGTCGACGAGGCCGCAAACGCTCGGCTACGCATTGAACGACTCGCCGGCCGGGCTCGCCGCCTGGATCCTCGAGAAGTGGCGTTCGTGGAGCGACTCCGGCGGCGACCTCGAGGCGCACCTCTCGCGAGACTTCCTCCTCACCCTGCTCACGCTCTACTGGGCGACGGAGACCATCACGACGTCCATGCGCGACTATTTCGACAACCGGTGGCACAGCGTGGAGATCGGACCCGGCGCTCGGGTGCCGGTGCCCGCGGGGATTGCCAACTTCGACAACAACTATGTGTCGGAGGGCAACCCACCGCGGGAATGGGCGGAGCGGCTCTACGACGTGCGCCGGTGGTCCGCGATGCCGCGCGGCGGGCACTTCGCGGCCGTGGAGGAGCCAGACCTCCTCGCCCGTGACATCACCGCTTTCTTCGCCGGGATCTGACCGGCTCGGGCGGCCGTGATGCCGGACACCGATGCCGAACGAACGACGGTTCGACCATGACTGGAACACAGCGCGTCGTCATCGCGGGCGGAACGGGCTTCCTCGGCCTCACCTTGCCGATCATCTCGCCACACGCGGCTACCGCGTCACGCTGCTCTCGCGCCATCCGCCGCCCGCGGATCGTCGGAGCCACAGCACGTGGGACGGACGCAGCCTCGGCAACTCGGTGGCGGAGCTCGAAGGCGCCGCAGCACTGGTCAACCTGGCGGGTCGCACCTTGGATTGCATCAAGGCTCCCGACCACTGTGACGAGATCCTGCGCTCGCGCGTCGGTACGGTCTGCCAAGTCGATCGCGGAGAGTGCGAGATCATTCTCGCCGCAGACCCCGCGCGAAAAGGCAAGGCGCGTCGGTTCATCGAGCTCACTCGGGATGGGCTGGAGGAGTTGCGTCGCGAGCTCGCCGAGCGCTCCGTTCCCTGCGCGACCGGGTGGTGGGGCTACGCCGTCATCCAGATCGAGGATCCTGACGGCAACGAGCTGTTCTTTCCCTTTTCCGCTTGACTAAGTTCCGGGCGATGGCCGCGCGTGATGGTTCGCCTGTCCCGGGGGCACGAGAGCCCTGATCAGGCGCCACGAATCGTTTCGCCGGCGCCTGCCGCGAGGTCGTCCCCTCCGATCGGCTCGGCGGGGCGCGCCCACGACGGCGCGCCGTGGACTTCGACAGGATGGGCAACGCACGATGAGCTACGCACGATGAGCGAACTGCAGCAAATCCTGGTCGCAGAGGTCAGATGGCCGGCG
>WBZN01000531.1_pt1 | contig 28881 bp, 20 predicted proteins | sample 5204281 | NCBI WGS metagenome assembly WBZN01 (sample SAMN12344347, study PRJNA552823) | activated sludge metagenome | biome: Activated sludge suspended growth; feature: Nitrification reactor; material: Wastewater; isolation source: activated sludge from nitrification reactor of wastewater... | reverse complement strand
CCCGATGCAGCTGATCGCCGCCGCCACCGCGCCCAGTGCGGCCGCGGCGAGCGCCGCGACTTCGAACGGTGCGCGCTGGAGCGCCAGCCAGCGCGACAGCGGTACGGGCTCGCAGATCGCTGTGGCGCTGGCCTCGGCGCAGGCCGAGCGCACGAGGCCCCGCACGCGCTCGAGGTCGCCATCCACCCGGACCAACAGGTTCGCGGCGCCGGTCTCGCTGAACGCCGCCGGCACGTACGCCGCCGCCGCATCGGTGCCGCGAAAGAACCAATCGCTCAGCACGTCGCCCGACACGCCTACCACCTCGTAACGACCGGCGGGCGCGCCCGGACTACCCGGCGCGGGTTCGAGAACCTCGAGCTCGCGGCCGATCGCATCGCCGTCCGGCCAGAGACGCCGGGCGGTGGCGGCGCTCACCACCATCACCCTGGCTGCGGCGATCGCCTCGGCGGCGGAGAACACCCGCCCGCGCCGCAGGGGAATTCCGAGGGTCGCGAAATAGTGCTCATCGACGGCCCGGATTCCCAAGCCGTGCATAGTCCCAGCCGCCCGCACCGGCTGCGAGGTGAAGTTGCCGGCCAGCGGGATCGACGACGTGGTTGCGACCGCTCCCACTCCCGGGAGCGTCGCCAGCAGACGTCTGAGCTCGGCGCTGGGCCGCGAGGAACCCGCGTCGAGCACGCGCTCCGGCGAGAAGCCCACCGGCAGCGTCGACGAACGCATCGCATTGCGCGCCACCGAGCTCGCGAGGACCAGCAGTACCAGGCTCGCCGCGACCTGCAGCACCAGCAGCGAGCGCCGCACAGTGAGGGGGCGGGAACCGAAAGCGTCGCCAGCGTCCGCCCGCTTCGCTCCCTCGACCAGGTCCCGACGCGTGACCCGCAGCGCAGGTCCCAGTCCGAAAGCCATACCGGCGCCCAGAGCGAGCACCACAGTTGCCAGCACCGTTCCGGCGTCGAGGGCGATCGGCGTCGGGTCGACGCCGAGGTCGTATACCGGGCTCATCGCGAGGCGCTGCAGGGGTGCGACGGCCCCGGCGGCGGCCGCCAGCCCCAGTCCCGCGGCGAGCAGCGACAGCGCCAGGCTCTCGGTGAGCAGTTGGCGCACCACCCGCCATCGGCCGGCGCCAAGCGACATACGGATGGCGATCTCGCGTTCCCGCGCGGCACCGCGAGCGAGACTGAGATTCGCCAGGTTGGCGCAAGCGACGAACAGCACCAGCCCGAAGGCGACGAATACGGGCAGCGCCGCCAAGCGTATTCCCCGCGCATCGCCCGCGGCGAGCAGTCCGCGGCGCTCGACCATCCGCAGTTCGGCGGGCTCTTCGCCCGCAGCCGCGACTACCCGCCGCAAGGAGACTCCGGCGAGCGCCGCCGTCGCCCTGGCCGCCGCAATGCCCGGCCGAAGCTCGCCTCCCAAGCGGTAGGCCGGCGGCTCCTCCCCGGCCCGGCGGCGCATCGCCTCGTAGGAGGCCAGGGAGATCCAGAACTGCGGCTGCAGGGCCTCAGCTGGGTTCGCCTCCGGCCCGAGCACGCCGACCACGGTGAAGCTCGTGCCCGACAGCACCAGGGTCCTCCCCAGCGGATGGGAATCGGACTGCAGCAAGCGTTTCCAGCCCGAATCGCTCAGCACGACCGCGGGGGTCCCGGCGTCGATGACGTCCTCGCTCGCCAGCAGCACCCGGCCGAGTCGAGGCGCGGCGAGCGCTCCAGAGAAATAGCCCGCACTCACGGCGCTCCCGTAGGCCGCGGGCTGCGGGCCCTCGCGTAGCGCCGCGCGGACCTCCGTCCGGAGATGGACGCTGGCCAGAACCGACTCTCCCGCCGTGGCCACCGCCGCCGCCGCGTCGCGAGAAAAGGCGTCGCGCTCGCCGCCGTCGCGACCCTGTGCGACGACTTCGACCGCCAGACCGCCGTTCGCCGTCGCGCCGCGAGCGACCGTGTAGGCGCGGTACGCGGCGCACAGCAGTGCGTTCGCGCCCAGCGCGACGCCCAGCACTAGGAGCGCCGTCGTCGTGAAGCCCGGCGAGCGGCGGAGGCTGCGGGCGGCGTACCGCACGTCCGCGGCCGCCCCGTCGAACAACTGCAGCCCGCGCGCCCGCCGGCACTCCTCCTTGTGGCTCTCCGTCATGCCGAGCTCGATCCGGGCTCGGCGGGCCGCGGCGTCCGCCGGCAGGCCCTCCTCGATCAAGGCGTCGCGGCGTTCCGCGAGGTGGAACGCGAGCTCCGCCGCGAGATCACCCTCGAACTCCGCCCGCCGACTCCAGGCACGCCAGCGTAAACGCCAGCGGCCTTTCACCGGGCGGGCTCCAGGCGCTCGGCGCCGAGCACGAGCTCCATCGCCGCGACCAAGCTCCGCCAGACCTTCAGCTCGGCCGTCAGTCGCTTACGGCCCGCCGCGGTCAGCGTGTAGAACTTGGCCCGCCGGTTCTTCTCGGACACACCCCATTCGGCCTCGATCAGGCCCTGCTGTTCGAGGCGGAACAGCGCCGGGTAGAGGGCGCCCTGCTCGATCGATAGCGCGTCGCGCGACATCGCTTGCAGACGGAGCAGAATGCCGTAGCCATGCTCCGCGCCGAGCGATACCGCCTTGAGGATCAGTACGTCGAGGGTTCCGGGCAGCAAGCCCTGAGCTGGGGGCGCCATGCACTCTCCTTATTGACTTAGGAGAGCGTACCCACCTTCTCCTAAGCTGTCAAGGAGAAGACCCGCTCAGCGCGCCAGCCGGCCGCGAAACGCCAGCGCGATTTCCGCCGGATTCTTCTTGGCGTCCACCATGCGGATCAACCGGTCGAGCTCGAGAGGCGTCCCCAGGATCTCCCACTGGAGCTCCGGCACCTGCACCAGCTTGTCGCGCAACGCGACGAATCGGGTGGGCGATATCCGGTACTTGCTGAGGACCGCCGCCACGTCGCGCCGTCCGGCGAGCGCCTCCATTCGGCGCGCGCTCTCGGCGTCGTCCTCTCGGCCTTCCTTGAAGAAATCGTCGAGCGACATCTCGCCGCGATTGAGCTTCGCCATGCGCTCACGCTGCGAGGGATCGACCGGTGGGCCCTTCTTCTTGGCGGCCGGCCGGGCCGAACCGCTCAGGCGATCGATCAGCGGCTCCACCAGGACGGGCAATATGAACCAGCAGGCGAGCATCAAGCCCGCGCTGATCCAGCTCAAGAGACCAACCGCGATGATGACCGCGCCGCCGAGCGCGAACAAGAGGAGCGCCACACGATCTCGCGTGCCCGCCATCTGCCGCAGCCGCAATCGACTGAGGATGAATAGAACACCGAACAACAGCCACAACATGGTCTGCGACATGCGAACCTCCGTGCCCCTGCATCGCAACTCGAGCGTCGGGCCCGAAGAGGGAAACTGCTGCTCCCATAGTACTCCTGCCGCCCGCCTGAGGCCCGGAAGCTCAGAGCAGGAGGAATAGGAGCCCGCCGAGCACGCCGCTCGCCAGCGCGACTTCCAGGGCGAAGCCGCAGCGAGCCAGGAGGGCGCGGCCCGTCGCCGTGTAGAGGTCGTCCTTCTCCCAGAGCAGCCGGGCCTCGAAGCGCGACACTCCCGGCCGGAGGTGTTCGCGCAGGCGCAGCCGCCAGTAGGCGAACAGCAGGCTCGCCGCCACGGCGACCGCGAACGCCAACCAGCCGAGCACGCGCACCAGCGCCGCTACGACGCTCATGGGGTGAGCAGCAACGCCGCGACTCCGATCAGCGTCAGGCTTTCCTTTCGGCGTGCCCACCAAACTGGAAGCGCATGGCCGACAGCACCCGGCTGGCGAAGTCGGCCTCGCCGCGCGAGCTGAAACGCTCGAAGAGGGCGGCCGCGAGCACGTGCGCCGGCACCGCCTCGTCGTTGGCGGCGGCGAGGGTCCAGCGTCCTTCGCCGGAGTCCGACACCCGACCGCTGAACTCCGAGAGCTGCGGGCTCGTGGCCAGCGACGCCGCGGTAAGGTCGAGCAGCCACGAGGCGACCACGCTGCCACGCCGCCACACCTCGGTGACGTCGGCGAGGTTGAAGTCGTACTGATAGTGCTCCGGGTTGCGCAGCGGGGTGGTCTCGGCGTCGGCCGCGTGGTCGCGTTTGCCGATGTTCGCGTGCTGCAGGATGTTCAGGCCTTCCGCGTAGGCCGCCATCAACCCGTACTCGATGCCGTTGTGCACCATCTTCACGAAGTGCCCGGCGCCGTTCGGGCCGCAGTGCAGGTAGCCCTGCTCCGCCGTGCCGCCGACCTTCTCGCGGCCGGGGGTGCGCTCGATCGTGCCGGGACCGGGCGCCAGCGTGGCGAAGATCGGCTCGAGGTGTTTCACGATGTCTGTCTCGCCGCCGATCATCAGGCAGTAGCCGCGCTCGAGGCCCCACACGCCGCCGCTGGTGCCGCAGTCGACGTAGTGCAGGCCCTTCTCGCCCAGGCGTTTGGCGCGCGCGATGTCGTCGTGGTAGTACGAGTTGCCGCCGTCGATCAGGATATCGCCCGGCGCAAGATGCGGCTCGAGACCGGCGATCGCGGCATCGACCACGGCCGCCGGCACCATGAGGCAGATGGCGCGCGGGGCATCGAGCTTGCTCGCCAGATCCTGCGGCGAGGAGGCACCGACGGCGCCTTCCTTGACCAGCGCCGCCACGGCTTCCGCCGAGCGGTCGTAGACCACGCAGGTATGGCCGCCGCGCTGCAGGCGCCGCACCATGTTGGCGCCCATTCTCCCCAGTCCGATCATGCCGAGCTGCATCTGTCGTTCTCCTTGCGGTCGTTTCCCGCCGTAGGCAGCGATCATAAGCCCGGCTCGGCCGCTTCCGCGGCGGTGCTCTATCGGCGCTTGCCGCCCTTGCGCCCACCGGCGCCCGCTTCGGCTTCGAGAGCCGTGCGCAGATGCTCGAGCTCGGCCCTCTTGGCCGCGTCGACCTGCGGGAATGCGAGGTCGAGGCTCACCATGGCGTCGCAGATGGCACCCGCCACCACCAAGCGCGTGAACCATTTGTGGTCGGCGGGCACGACGAACCAGGGCGCATGCCGGGTGCTCGTCTGGCGGATCATCTCTTCGTAGGCGTTCATGTAGTCCTGCCAGCGCGCCCGCTCGCCGAGGTCGGCGGCCGAGAATTTCCAGTTCTTCTCCGGCATTTCGAGGCGTTCGAGAAAGCGCTTGCGCTGCTCTTCCGGGGAAACGTGGAGGAAGAACTTGAGGATCGCGACGCCGTTTCTCGCCAGATAGCTTTCGAAGGCGTTGATGTCCTCGAAGCGCTCGTCCCAGATGCGCGGCGTCACCAGGCGCGCCGGCAGCCGCTGGCCAGCGAGGATTTCCTTGTGCACCCGCACCACCAGGACCTCCTCGTAGTAGGAGCGGTTGAAGATGCCGATGCGGCCGCGCTCGGGGAGGCAGCGCGTGGTCCGCCAGAGGAAGTCGTGGTCGAGCTCTTCGGTCGAGGGTGCCTTGAACGAGTACACCTGGCAGCCCTGGGGATTGACCCCGGACATCACGTGCTTGATGGTGCTGTCCTTGCCCGCCGCGTCCATGGCCTGAAAGATCAACAGGAGGGCCCAACGGTCCTGCGCGTACAGGGTTTCCTGGAGCTCGGCCATCCACTCCACGCCTTCCTGGAGCAGGTCCGCCGCCTTCTCCTTGGAGGCGAAGGCGTCCGTGTTGCCGGGATCGACGTCGCGCAGCCGGAATCGTTTCGGATCGTCGACGCGAAACGGGCGGATCAACCGGCGAATCTCCTTGCTGCGGTGTGGCTTGGCCATGGTGCCCTCCTGGTAGGCGCAACTCTCTAACAGATGCCGCCCCGCGGCCAGACACGTCCGTCGTGGGCGGCGGCGGGACGCCTCGGGCGCCGCGCCGCGTGTCCGGATTCGCCGCCGTGTCGCGGAAGCACTACTATCTGCTCACCGGCACGAACCGGCTGAGGACGGCGGCGCCTTCGCCGCGCGCTCGGAGCTGGTCGGGCCGCCGTTCAAGGAGACGCGATCATGAGGGAATTCCGAAGCACCGCGCGACGCGCACTGGTCGTGATGAGCGCTCTCTGGGTCGCAGCCGCCGCACTCCCTGCCCTGGGACAGGAGCCCGAGCCCGTGAACCTCGACGCGGCCATCGGCCTCTTGCGGACCGATCTGCGGGCGCAAAAGAAGGCGATCATCACGTCGAACCTGCCGCTCAGCGCCGACCAAGCGACCGATTTTTGGAGCCTCTACCAGGACTACGAGAACGACATGGGAAAGCTCAACGACGAGCGCTTCCTGTTGTTCAAGGACTACGCCAACAACTACTCCGGGGTCGACGACCTCACCGCCGAGGACATGGCGCGGCGCTCGGCCGATCTCGACGAACGGCGCGGAGCGCTGCGTCTCAAGTACGTCAAGAAGTTCGCCCGCATCCTGCCGGGCCGGCAGCTGGCGCGCTTCGTCCAGCTCGACAGCCGCATCGACCTGGTGCTCAGCCTGCAGATCGCCGAGCAGATTCCGCTGGTGAAGTGAACCACACAAGGTCCAAGTGACCCCACGCCGCGCCGCCGCGTTCGTTGGCGGCGCCTTCGCCGCAGCTCTCCTCATGGCCCCGGCCGGCGCGCCGGAGATCCCGCGCGCACCGGTCGAAGCCGGCCGCGACTCCGACCTGTCCCGACCGGCGCTCGGCGAGCGGCAGGCGCGCATCCTCGAGTACTACCGCTCCGTCGACTGGCGGAGCCGGTGGCTCGACCATGGCGTTCCGACGCCGCAGGCCCGCGCGCTGATCGCGCGCTTCGAGAGCGCGCGATCTCGGGGGCTGCATCCAGCGGACTACGACGGCGGTCGCTGGCGAGCCCGACTGGCGGAGCTCGCCGCGGCGCAGCTCGGCGGCGCCGCGAAGCTCCAGGAGCTCGGCGGGCGATTCGATCTGGCGCTCTCGGTGTGCGCGACGCGCTATGTCTGCGACCTGCACCTCGGCCGCCTGGACCCCAGGCGGCTCGGCTTCGACCTGCCGCCGAAGGACTTCGACACCACCACACTGCTTCGGCGCCTAGCCGAGACGCCCGACGTCGACGCGGCGCTCGACGCCATCGAGCCGCCGTTCTCGGCCTATCGACGGTTGCGCGACGCGCTGCCGCGACTCGTGGCGCTCAGCGCCGCGGCGCAACCCAGGTTCACCGCGCGCGCCGAGCCCGGCGAGCGCTCGCCCGAAGCCGAAGCTCTCGGGCTGTTCCTTGCGCGCCTCGGCGATCTGCCTCCGGGAACGCGCTGGACCACCGGCGTCTACGGCGACGGGCTGGTCGAGGCGCTGCGCCGATTTCAAGCTCGACACGGGCTCGAGCCCGACGGCCGGATCGGCGTCGACACGTTGGCTGCGCTCGACACGCCCCTCGCCGTGCGGGTGGCGCAGATCGAGCTCACGCTCGAGCGCTGGCGCTGGCTGCCGACGGCGTTCGCCAGCCCGCCGATCCTGGTCAACATCCCCGAGTTCCGCCTGCGAGCGCTACGGGTCGAACGCGACGAACTGCTGCCGGAGCTGTCGCTCAAGGTGGTGGTCGGCCAGGCGTTCGATCACCAGACGCCGGTGCTGACCGGCGACATCCGCCTCGTGATCTTCCATCCCTATTGGAACGTGCCACGGGCGATCGTGGAACAGGAGATCCTGCCCGCGATCGCCGCCGAGCCGGGCTACCTCGAACGCCACGACTACGAGCTGTTTCGCAGCGCCGGCGAGCGGGCGCTCGTGGTGCCGAGCACGCCGGAGAATCTCGAGCTCCTGCGCCGCGGTGGCCTCGAGCTGCGCCAACGCCCCGGTCCACAAAACGCGCTCGGAGCGGTGAAGTTCGTCTTCCCCAACGCACTGGACATCTACCTGCACGACACGCCCGCCCGGGGCGCGTTCGCACGCTCGCGCCGCGACTTGAGCCACGGCTGCGTGCGGGTAGAGGACGCGCCGGCCCTGGCGCGCTGGGTGCTGCGGGATCAACCGGACTGGGACGAGGCGCGTATCGCCGCGGCGCTCGCCGGACCGGCCGAGCCGCAGACGGTGCGCCTCGCGCACCCGAGCCCCGTGCTCCTGCTCTACGGCACGGCGCTCGTGACGCGCGACGGCGAGCTTCACTTCTTCGCCGACGTGTACGGGCACGACCGCGCGCTGGCCCAGTTGCTGGTCACAGCGGACTCGCGCTAGGCGACGCCAGGCGCGATACTGGTTGGCGCCGCCTGGAGAGACTCGCTTCGCAGGACGTCCGCGGCGGAGGCCGATGCATGCCGACCAACTCTCGATGCTTCGCTCCGCAGTGGCAAGCAGCCGTGGCGCGCGCCTTCTGTGGCTGGCTGCTGTGCGGTGCACTCCTCGATGTCGCGAGCGCCATCGCCGCGGACAGTCCGGTCGCCCTGCGGCCGCGGCGGACACCCGGCACCATCCGGCGCGGCTTCGATTCGACCTCCGAGCCGGCCGCGTATCGGAGTCGCGGCCTCTCGGAAGACGCGCCGGCACCCGCATACGGACTCGGCCGCGGCATCCCTTTTGGCGTGACGAACCGGGACGAGTACTACAACGAGCTGCACCAGTCGGTGACGCCGCTCGTGGGCGGAGGATTCGCCACGGTGTGGAACGACGGCGAGCCGCCCGCGACCGCCGTCCGGCTGCAGATCGTCCGCTCCGACGGCACGCGCGTGTTCGGCGCGGCCGGCCTGCTCGTCGCGTCTGCTCAGCGTAACCATCACATCGCGGTGCTGGCGCCGCATCCGGTCTCGGGCGTCTTCGTCGCCTTCCAGCGCTGGTCGCCGGGATCGGCGGCCGAATTGATCGTCCAGTGGGTCGGTGCCGACGGCAAACCGCACTGGTCCGGCGAGGGCATCTCGGTGTTCGGACCGCCGGCGGCGAACCGGTACTACGCCGACCCCAGCTTGGTCGCGGCGCCAGACGGCACGCTGATCGTCTGCGCGGGCCGCAGCATCTTCGACGGCAAGGACACGATCCGATGCCAACGGCTGGGCGCCCGCGGCCGGACGCTCTGGGGCCCGGAGGGCGCGGACGCCGGCGGCGCCACCGGTTGGCACGTGCTGCCGAAGGCCGTGTCCGACCGCCACGGTGGCGCTCTGGTCTTCTGGGAGAACAACGGCGACGTCCTGCAGGCCGACCGCCAGGACGCCAAGCTCATCGAAGGCCAGCATTTCGCAGCCGACGGCAGCCGGCTCTGGGGCGATGCGGGCAGGATCGTGCGCACCACCAATCTGCTGCAAGGCGACTCCTACATCTTCAACGAATACGACGCCGCGGCCGACGGTGTGGGCGGCGCCGTCCTCGCCTTCAACGATTGGAATCACGGCCAACCGCCGACGCTCGACGTGCTGGCGCAGCGTGTCAACAGCGACGGGGACCTGCTCTGGGGCGACGGCATACCGGTAGCGCAAGGATTGCTCGCTCAACAGCTGGACACGCTCACGGCGGTCGAGGGCGGCGCCGTGATCTTGGTCGACGAATTCCGGAGTGCCACCCGATCGACGATTCGGATCTACCGCCTGGCGGCGAGTGGCGCTCCCCTCTGGGGCCGCCAAGGGCGCGCGTTCTCCGATCCGGCAGCGCAGGCGCTCGACTTCGGAGGGTTCGGCAGCTGGGACGGCGGCAAGCTCCGCTTCCTTTGGACGCACCAGCGCGCGCCGGGGACGTGGGACTTCTCGCTCTACCTCACTCGCTACACGCTCGCCGGCCTGCGCCTGACCGCGCCAGCCGGGATTCCCCTCTCGACTCTTCCTTTCGCGCAGTTCTCACGCGGCTTCGCGTGGGACCCTCGCCACGGAACCGGTCTCGCCGTCTTCGAGGTCTTCCACCCTGAGGCCGCCAATGCCTACGACACCTGGGGGACCTGGTTCCGCGACGGCAACTGAACGCCGCGTTACCAGCGCCGCACGCGACCGGTGTCGACGTGCACGAAGTCGAGCTCGGGGTAAAAGCCGACGCCGCCGCGCTTGAGGCTCAACGCCGCCTGCTGCAGAGTGGCGCACTGCACACCGGGAATCCGGATGTCGATCGCCTGCGCTTGCATGTGCAAGCTCTTCTGCGCCACGCCCTGGCGCGTGCGCCGCAGGAACTCGTTGCTCTTCGGCGAGCGGTAGCCGCTGATCACCTGGATCTCGGCGTCCGGCTTGTCCACCTTGGACGCGAGATCGTGCAGCAGGTCGAACAGCGCCGGGTCGAAGTCCTTCTCGTCGCCGGTGCGGTAGTCCCTGAGGAAATCGTCGAGTGCGCGCAGGCCCTCTGGCAGGTAACGGTCGCCACGACGATACGGCACGTCGACGCGCTTACCGGTGTGCACGTTGTAGAGACGCAGCTTTACCTCGACCGCCGCGGTGTCGACCGACTCGGCGCGCACCGGCACGGACATCGCCAGCAGGGACAGCGCGACCAGCGCCGTCGCGCCACAGAGTGTTCTGTTCATGACGCCTCCGCCTGGGGGTAAGTGCCGAGGACGCGCAGCTCGGCGCACAAAGGTCCAACCGCGGCGATGGCCGCGGCCACCTGGGCCGACGCCGCGTGCCCCTCGAGATCGAGGTAGAACCGATACTGCCAGGGGCGTCCGGGGATCGGCCGCGACTCGAGCTTGTTCACGTTCACGCCCCGCCGGCCGAGCTCGGAGAGCAGCTCGCCGAGCGCCGCCGGACGGTGAGCGAGGTGGACGAGCAGCGAGGTCTTGCACGCGACATCGCTCGGGCACGGGCTCGCCTCGCGCGCCAGCTCCACGAAGCGCGTGAAGTTGTGGCGCTCGTTCTGAATCTCCCGCCGCAACACCGCCAATCCATGGCGCGCCGCCGCCGTTTCACTGGCGATCGCCGCGATCGTCGGATCGCCCATCTCCTGCACCTTGCGCGCCGCGCCGGCGGTGTCGAACTCGCTGCGCACGGCGGCCCAGGGCAGGGATCGCAGAAAGGCCTCGCACTGACGCAGCGCCTGCGGATGCGAGATCACCAGGCGCAGACTATCGAGCGGCGTGCCGGCGATGCCCACCAGGCAGTGCTCGATCGCGCTCACCACCTCGCCGATGATCGCCACGCCGCCTTCGGCCAGAAGATCGTAGGTCTCGTTGATGCTGCCGGCGGTCGAGTTCTCGATCGGCAGCAGCGCGAGATCGGCTTCGCCGCCGCGCACCGCGTCGACGGCCTGACGGAACTCGTCGAAGCCCTGGAGCAGCGCGCCGCCCGGACGGCCGCCGTACCGCCGCTGCGCCGCCAGGTGGCTGTTGCTGCCTTCGATGCCCTGGTAGGCGACGCGCAGCGGCACGGCGTCGAGGCCGTGCACGTACGCCTGCTGGTGCGAAATCGACATTTCCATGATGGCCCGATACAGACTCTCCACACGATGCGCGTCGAGCCCGAGCCCGACGCCGATGTGACGAACCCTCTGCAAGACCTGTTCCTCGCGCTGCGGATCGCGAAACGGCGCCGCCGTCTGCAACTTCGCGCCGGCGACCTGCTCGACGATGCCCATGCGCTCCTTGAGCAGCGCGAGCAACCGGCGATCCAGCTCCTCGATCCGCTCGCGCAGACCGGCCAAATCACCCTGGGTCGAGGTCCCGGTTCCGGCCATCGGCGCACTCTACCCTGCCGGCCGGTGCCGAACTGGCGCAAGCACCGATGTGTGCTTCGTGACCCTCCCGGCACTCTCACGGGACGCTTCCCCTGCAAACTCGCCCCGATCGCCGTGTATCCGGTCACCGCGCCTCTCTCGCCGGCCGCGCGGCGATTGACAGTCGCCTCATCGACGATCGACACTCACGTCATGGACGACTCGCAACGCGACCGCGTGGCGGAGGTATGGGGCGAGACGGCGCGCTCACGTCAGGACGATCCGCGACGCGGTTGGCTCGACAGCAACATCGTGATGTGGGACTACGTGCAGCCGCTGGTCTCCGGGGAGCGGCGCCGCGGCTGGCCAATGCATGCGGCGGCCGTTCTCGGGATCGACTCCGCCTCGCGTTGGGTGAGCCTCGGCTGCGGCGCCGGGGGCACCGAGATCTGGTGCGCGGGCCGCGGCCTGTTCGCCCACCTCGACGGCTTCGACATCTCGCCGGGCGCCATTGCCGTCGCGCGCCAGGCGGCCGTCGCAGCCGGCGTCGCCGAACGACTCGACTTCGGCGTCATCGACGTCGAGAACCCGGCGCTACCCACCGCGCGCTATGACGTCGCGCTCTTCGCCATGGCGCTGCACCACGTCACCGACCTCGAGGGCTGCCTGGCGGCGGTCGAGCGCAGCCTGCGGCCGGGCGGCGGCCTCATCGTCAACGAGTACATCGGCCCGGCGCGCCAGCAATTCACCGACCTGCAGATGGAGATCGCGCGCGAGCTGCTGGAGACTCTGCCGCCGCGGCTGCGGCTCTTACGCGACGGCACTTTGAAGCAGGCGATCTCGCGACGCACCGCCGCGGAATGGATCGCCGCCGATCCCTCGGAAGCCGTGCGGTCGCCGGAGATACCGGCGGTCATCGCGGAGCGCTTCGAGATCGTGCTGCGCCGCGACTACGGCGGCACGATCCTCAGCCTGCTGCTCGAGGACATCATCCACAACTTCGACAGTGAGCGCGCCGACGACGTTGCGTTCGTGAAGCTGCTCGGAGCCGCCGAGCAGCGGCTCATCCGGCAGGGGGTCCTGAGCAGCGACTTCACGGTCATCGCCGCGCGGCGGCGTTAGCCGGCGCCGGCTCAGTAGCCCGACGGCTCCGCCGCGACCCTGCCGCGGTGCAGACGGAACAGCAGCACGAAATAGGCCACGGCGAGCGGTGCGCCGAGCGACCACCAGCCGAGCGCGATGCGCAGCCCCGGCTCGCCGGCGTTGGCCGACAAGGCATCGAGGGCGGCACCTTCGCCGGTCGAGCGCAGCATCACCGGGTAGACGCAGGCGGCGGTCGCCGCCAGCAGGCCGCCGAGGACCGCCGAAGAACCGAGGAAGCTCCGCAGGGGCCGCGCGCGGGCGCGTCCGAAAAACACGGCCGCCAATCCGCCGAGTGCGATCAGCACCGACAGCCAGGCGAGCGGGCGTGCACGGAAGTGGTCCACCATCGACGGCTGGATGCGGGCCGTGCTCCAGGTCACGACGGGCCACAGCCCCGCCACCGTCCACCACAGGCCGCCCGCCAGCCGGCGGCTGCGCTCGGCAACCGGACCCGCCGTCTTCCAGCACAGGAAGTTCGCGCCGTGGCCGGCCAGAGCGAGCAGCGCGAACACCGCCACCAGGACGGTGTAGGCGTCCAGGATGCCCACCGGCGGGCGCGTGGTGCCGTCGGTAAACAGCGGCAGCGCGAACCAGCCGTCGGCGTCGAGCGGCACACCGCGCAGCACGTTGCCGAGCGCCGCGCCGAAGAGCACCGCGAGGAGTAGGCTCGCGCCCGCGAACACGACGTCGAAGAAGCCGCGCCACAGCGCGTCCTCCACGTGGCTGCGAAACTCGATCGCGACGCCGCGGCCGATCAGGCACCAGAGCACCAGGAAGATCGCGAAGTAGAAGCCGGAGAGTCCCGCCGAGAGCACGCGTGGAAAGGCGCAGAACAGCGCGCCGCCGGCGGCGAGCAGCCAGACCTCGTTGCCGTCCCAGAACGGCCCGATCGCGTTCAGCACCTGCCGGCGCTCGGCGTCGGTCTTCGCCACCAGCAGGTGCAGAGCGCCGGCGCCGAAGTCGAAGCCGTCGAGCACCACGTACGCGGCGAGCATGAGCGAGACGATGGCGAACCAGACCGTCGCGAGATCAGGCATGGCCACCCTCCGGCAGCACGGGCGCGCTGACTTGCGGTCCGTGCGCGATCTCGCGGCCGACCAGGAACAGGAACAGCAGGCCCAACACGAGATAGATCCCCGCGAAACCGATCAGGGTGAACAGCGTGGTGCCGGCGTGCACGCGCGGACTCGCCCCCGCCGCCGTACGAAAGAGTCCGTAGACGAGCCACGGTTGGCGGCCGAGCTCGGCGGTCATCCAGCCGGCGGTGGTGGCGATGTAGGGAAACGGGAACGCCAGCATCAGCGCCCACAGCAGCGGGCGGCCGGTTTCGAGACGTCCGCGCAGCCGCTGCAGCAGCGCGAGTCCCATCAACGCCAGCAGCAGCGTGCCGAGCCCCGCCATCACGTGAAAGGCGTAGTACAAGAGCTCGATGTTGTCCGGCCAGGTGTCCTCGGGGAACGCGCCCAGCCCGGGGACGTCGTGGTGGAACGTACCGAAGGCGAGGAAGCTCAGCATGCCGGGCACCCGCACCGGATTGTCGAGCCGGCGCTCGGCGACGTTGGGCTGGCCGATGAGCGTGATCGCCGCCTGCGGACCGCTCTCGAAGCGGCCTTCCATCGCGGCCAGAGCCACGGGTTGATAGCGCGCCACCATCTTGGCGTGAGCGTCGCCGGTGGGAAACGCCACCAGCGCCGCCGAGACCAGGCCGGCGAGCGTGCCGGTGCGCAGGAAGATGCGCGCCGTCGGGCCGTGCTCGCCGCGCAGCAGGTAGTAGGCGCCCACGGCGGCCATCACGAACGAGCCGGTGACCACCGCCGCGAGCATGACGTGGGCGTACTGCACCGCCGCCCACGGATTGAGCAGAAAGGCCCAGAAGTCGCGGAGGACCAGCGCGCCGTCGGCGCCGAGCTCGTGTCCGGCGGGATGCTGCATGAATGCATTCGTGGCGGTGATGAAGTATCCCGACAGCCAACTGCCGGCCCAGAGCGCAAGCGCCGACGCGAAGTGCCCGCGGCGCGACAGCTTGCGCTCGCCGAAGACCAGCAGGCCGAGGAACGCCGATTCGAGGAAGAAGGCGAACAGGCCCTCCATGCCCAGCGTGTGGCCGATGACGCGCCCGGCGAAGCGCGAGAACGCCGCCCAGTTGGTGCCGAACTGGAACTCCATGGGCACGCCGGTCACCACGCCGACGGCGAAGTTCAAGCCGAAGATGCGCACCCAGAAGCGCGCCGCGGCGTCGAGCTCGTCCCGCTGCGGCCCCGGCGCGGCGCGGAGCGCGCGCCACTTCAGCCACACGATGAGCGGCGCCAGGCCCATCGTTAGCTGCGGGAAGAGATAGTGGTAGACGATCGTGAACGCGAACTGCAGGCGGTGCCAGAAGATCGGATCGCGCATCGCTCGGCTCGGCCTTCCGCTAGCCGCCGTCTCCAGCGGCATCGAAACCCGCGCTGCCCTCGAGCCGGGCGAGTCGCCGTTCGGTGTCGGCGAGGCGTCGTTCGAGCTCGGCGACCCGCGACGCGAGATCCTCGCCGGCGACTCCCAGGCCGTCCGCCGCCGCGCCGTGTCCGTAGACGCGCTGCGGCCGCGGCTCGGCGTCGAACGCCGGCTCGCCGGAGAGCAGATGCGCCCAGCGCGCTTCCTTCTGGCCGGGAGCGCGCGGCAGCTCGCGGACCAGCGGCTCGGGCGGCGTCGCCAGGCGCGCGAGCGCCGTCTCGACTTCGCCGACGGAAGCGAAGGCATGCAGGCGCTCGGCACGCGAACGCAGCTCGCCGCTGGTCTGCGGCCCGCGCAAGAGCAGCAGTGTGATCACGGCCTTGGTGGCGGGCTCGAGCTCCCAGCGCCGGTCGACGCTCTGGCGCCAGCGCATGGCGCGCGCGCCCTCGTTGCGCCACACCAGCACGTCCTCGAACAGCCGCTTGAGGGCGTCCTGCACTTCGGCTTCGGAGAGCTCCATCACCGGCTCGCGCGCCGTCTTCTGATTGCACGCCGCGACCAGGGCGTTGAGCGTCAGAGGATAGAGCTCCGGCGTCGTCTGCTCCTTCTCCAGCAGCGCGCCGAGCACGCGCGCGTCGTGCGCATCGAGCAACCGGGGAATGCGTTTCACGCCGACGAGTCTAGCCGGTCGAACGAGCCCTCGGACAGGCCATGGCGATACGCTCTTCTCTGGTACCGGTTCTCTTCAGCCGGCGACGGATCCCAAGACGGAGGTGGACCATGAGCATCGAAGACGGTCTCAAGAAGATGTGGCAGGGAGCGCAAGAGGCGGCGCAGAGCGCCGCCGATTCCGCGCAACAGGCGGCGCAGAGCGCCGCCGAGTCGGCCGAGGAGGCGGCGCAGCACGCGCGAGCCAAGGCCCACGGGACGCTCGAAACGGCACAAGAAGCCGCCGCGGGGAAGCTGGCGGAGGCCAGGGAAGTCGCGGCGCGCGCCTCAGGAGCGCTCGTCGACACCGCGCACAAGATGAAGGACGCGCTGCGCGAGGGCATCGACGAGCTCAAGCCCCACGACAAGGGCGCCTGAGCGCCGTCGCCGCTGCCGGGAGCGCGCCCGCCGGTCAAGCGAGGGCGGCGGTGTCGAACGTGCGTAAGGCGAGCGCCAGGATTTCGTCGTGGGCGAAGCGAATCGCCTCGAGATGCGTAGCGCCCGCCACCGCCAGCAGCTCGCTCTGCGCGAGCTCCGCCAGGCGGCGGGCCGCAACCAGCGGAATCCCCGCGTCGCGCGCGCCCACGACGTGCGCGAGCGCCCGCGCACGCAAGAGTGGGGCGTGGCGCCGCAGGTCGAGAAAGGCGTACGCGCGTCGCAGCACCGTGCGAAAGAAGAAGTAGAACGGCCGACCGGCGGGGGCCGTCTGCCACGACCATTCGAGGAGATGGGGCGCCACGTCCTCGAACATGGCGCCGGCGAAGGCCTCGCACCGCGACATGAGCACGTGCCCCCAGACACCGCCCGAGCTCACGCCCCAGAAGTGCCACGGCACGCCGGGCGCGCGGCGTGCGAGCACGTCGAGCATCTGCTCGATGTCGCGGTCCCAGAATCCGCGCACCCGTCCGCTGCCCCCGAACCCGGGCAGGTCGAAGGTCAGCACGTGGTACCCCGCGGCGCGCAGCGCCGGGATCCGGCGGTAACGGTGAAAGTAGGCCTGGCCCCATCGCACCCACGGATGCGCCATCAGCACCGCGCCCCGGGCGCTCTCGCGCACGGCGCCCGATTCGTCCAGAGCGGGATACCAGGTGGCATGGAGCGGCGCCTCCCGCAGGGCATGCGGGGCGTCGAAACGCTCGTAGGGCGCGAACGATTCCGGCGGATCGACCGGCGCGGCGCGCGGCACCCGCGGCGCAAGGGCATGCAGCAGGAAGAACGCCATGCGCGCTTCGAGCCCCGACGGCCGGGCAGGGAGTCCGGGGCGAGGATCGTCATTCATCGCCAAGCGACTATATGCCTGACCCAGCCGCCTCGCGCCCAAGTCCCCTACAGCTTGTTCAACCCATCCAACCCCGCCACCTTGTACGCCTCAGCCATCGTCGGGTAGTTGAAGACCGTGTCGCGGAAGTAGGTCATGGTCCCGCCGAGCGCCATCACCGCCTGGCCGATGTGGATGATCTCGGTCGAGCCCTCGCCGAAGGCGTGCACGCCGTAGATCTTCAGGGTCTGCGGGCAGAAGAGGATCTTGAGCAGGCCGATCTCGGCGCCCAGCATTTGCCCCTTGGCGAGCTCCTCGTACTTGGCGCGGCCGACTTCGTAGGGCACTTTCTCGGCGGTGAGCTGTTGCTCGGTCTTGCCCACCATGGAGATCTCGGGGATGGCGTAGATGCCGTACGGCGTCGGCCCCTTCTGTTCGGGACCCGGCGCGCCGAACATGTGTCGGGCGGCGAGGCGTCCCTGGTCCATCGACGTCGAGGCGAGCGCCGGAAAGCCGATGACGTCGCCGGCGGCGTAGACGTGCGGCACCACGGTACAGAAGTGCTCGTCCACCGTCACGCGGCCGCGCTCGTCGGGCTCGATGCCGATCGCGGCGAGGTTCAGGCGGTCGGCGTTGGTCTGCCGGCCCACCGTGTAGAGCAGCGCGTCGCCGTGCACGCGTTTGCCGCTCTCGAGCACCGCCGTCACCCGCCCGGCATCGGACTCGACACTCAGCACGCGCTCGCCGAGGCGCAGCGTGGCGCCGCGCTGACGCAGGAAGTAGCTCAGCGCCTCGATCAGCTCCGCGTCCACGAAATCGAGCATGGTGGGACGCTGCTCGATGAGCGTCACCTCGATGTCGAGCGCGGTGAGCATCGACGCGTACTCGAGGCCGACGACGCCGGCGCCGACCACGATCAGCTCGCGCGGCAGCGTCTGCATGCGCAGCAGCTGATCGGAATCGAGCACGCGCTCGCCGTCGATCGGCACCGTCGGATTGTGCGCCGGCCGCGTGCCGCAGGCGATGAGAAAGTTCTCGGCGCGCACCGCCTGCACCACGCCGTCGGCGCCCGTGATCTCCACGGTGTGCGCGTCCACGAAGTGCGCGTGACCGTGGAACTGCGTGATGCCGTTGCGCTTGAGCTGCGCGCGCACGATCTCCATCTCGCGTTCCAGCACCGCCGCCACCCGGAACGACAGATCGGCCACCGCGACGTCTTCCTTGAGCGAGTAGTCGCGGCCGTAGAACGACCGCTGGCGGAAACCGCTCAGATAGAGGATGGCTTCGCGCAGCGTCTTCGAGGGGATGGTGCCGGTGTGCAGGCAGACCCCGCCCACGGTTTCCTTGCGGTCGACGATCGCGACGCGCTTTCGCTGCTTGGCGGCCGAGATGGCGCCCTTCTGCCCGGCCGGGCCGGAGCCGATCACCACCAGGTCGAACGTGGATTCACTCATCGCCGCGGCCTCCGCTCGGTGCGCGGCGAACTGTAGCGCACTGCGGCTAGCACCTCGGGTGCGGCGACCGGTTCCGCCAAGCGCGGTTCATCGCGGGTCCGGCAGGCTCGGCACCTTCCACAACTCGTATCCGACATCGGGGCGGCCGGCGCTGAAGTAGATCCATCGTCCGATGCGTACGAACTCCCGAGGCTCCGACGACGAGGGCCCGGGAGCCACATCGGCGAGAAAGCGGGTCGAGGATTTCGTACCCGCGCTGGACCAGACCTCGAGCCCGCGCACGCCATTGTCCGCCGCGAAATAGAGGCGGCCGCCGATGCCGCGCAGGTGCTGCGGGAACGAGCTCTCGGGTCCGGGCCGGATGTCGCGCAGCATCCCAGTGCCGGCCGGCGTGCCGTCGCTGCTCCAGAGCTCGCGGCCGTGCACGCCGTCGTCGGCGGTGAAGTAGAGCCGTCCGCCGGCGGCGGCAAGCTCGGTGGTCGAGTGGATCGGCGCCGCGCGGTCGGTGGTCGCCACGAAGGTCGCCCCCGGCACGCCGTCGGCGATCCGCCAGAGCTCTTCCGTGGGACGAAAATCGGGTGCCTCGTAGACCGACGAGCCGCGCGTGAAGAACAGCGTGTCGCCGACGGTGGCGAAATGCTGAATGTCCACCGGACCCTGGCCCAGGTTCGCGACGCGCATCGTGCCCGCGACGGTGCCATCCGTTCGCCACCACTCGGTTTCGAGCCCGGCGCCCGCGAAAGGCGCGCGCTGCATCAGGACGTACGCCCGAGTCGAGGCCCCGATCACCGCGCTCACCTCGCCGTTCGTCCCCCACGGCAGAATCGGCCGGGTACCGGCGGCCGTGCCATCGCTCACCCACAGCGCATTGTCGGGGTCGTCGCGCAGGGCGAAGACGAACCGGCCGCCTGCGGCCGCGGCCAGGGCGTCGCATCGGCTGCAGGCGGCGGCCGCGAACGACATCACTTCGCTGGTTCCGGACGGCGTGCCGTCGCTGGTCCACAGTCCGCCGGTCCCGCCGGAGGCGCCGGCGCTGAAGAAGAACGCGCGCCCGCCGACCCGATAGAGCGGATCCACTGCCTGCGCGGTCGTGAGCGGCATCACGATGTGGCCGTCGTAGCTCCAAAGGCGCTGGCGCTGCGAATCGACATCCACCTGACGATCCCCGATGAACAGCATGCGAGCACCGAGAACGACGGGTTGACCGATCGCCGGCTGGCCTGGGAGATCGGAGGCCCTGCCGAGCGTGGCGAGGAGCCGCGAACCGGCGGTGGTGCCGTCACTGCGCCAGAGCTCGCTCCTCCCGTCGCGCGTGGCCGAGAAGACGAGCTCGTTGCGGCGCGCGGTGAGCTCGGTCGGCGAGGAGGAGATCGAGCCGTCGTGCAACGGCGGTAGCTCCACGAGGCCGCTGCCCGCCGGTTTGCCGGCCCACCAGAGCTCCGCGGGGCTCGTCGCCGCGAAGCTCCCGCCGCGGTCGAGCAACACGCCCGTTGGGAGCCCCGCCATCTCGACCGCACACGCACTTGCCACGGCCAGATCGGCGACCTTGCCGGTGCCGTCGACCGTGCCATCGGAGCGCCAGAGCTGACAGTCGGAGCCCTCGGGCGACGTCGCCGAGAAGAACCGCGTGTCTGAGGCCTCGGCGGCCGCCAAGGGCGCGAATCGCGGCGCCGCGACAGCGCTCGCCAAGCGCTCCGCCGTGTAAGCCTCGTTCGCGCTCGTGCTCCAGAGCTCCGTGTCCCGCAGGACCAGGAGATGTGCTCCGGCAGTCCCGACGGTATGGAAGGTGGACGGCGGCTCCGCCTGCAATATCGGGAGCGTGCCCGCCGCACTCCCATCCGATCGCCACAGGGCGTTTTTCTGGCCAAAGAAATCGACGAAGTACAGCCAGTTGCCGGCCGTGATCAAACCCGATCCGCCTTGTGCTCTTACGCGGTGTGTCCCGGCTGCCGTGCCATCGGACGTCCACAGCGCCGACCCGAACGAGGCGTCGCGCGCGAAGAAGTAGAGGCGTCCCGCGAGGACCGTCGCCGGCGACGGGTCGAAGAGCGACTGGTTCCCGGGAAACGCCGCGAGCGCGACCGTTCCTTGCGCCGTACCGTCCGTACGCCACAGGTGCCAGACGTCCGACGCATCCCGACCGAACAGAAACGTGAGAGCGCCGGCGGACCGAACGAACAGGAACTGCCGGACACTCCTGCCGAGATCGACCAGCAGGCGGGTGCCCGCACGCGTGCCGTCCGTGATCATCAAGCGTGTGGCGCGGGGAGGATCCAACCGGGACGGAAAGTCGTAGCCGATGGTGAAGATCGCCGAGTCTGAACCGATCCGCGCGACCCAGCCGCCCTCGAACGAATGCAAGGGGAACGTCCCGGCACGGGTGCCGTCGGTGCGCCACAGCTGTGCGCCCCGCCCGGGGTCGCTGGCGCGAAAGAGGGCGATCGATCCCACGGCTACGAAATCGTGCGGATTCGACGCGCAGCGCCCTGCGCACAGGTCGGCCACCTGTGCCGCCTCGCCGGAACCCGGGTCATAGCTCCAGAGCTCCGTCCCCGAAAAGCCGTCGTCCGCCGCGAAGAAGATTCGATCGCCCACGGCCGTCAGCCCGTGCGGCGCGGCCGCCTGCGGGACTCCGGGCGCGGGCTCGAGATCGGCCACGAGCATTGCCACGGCCGGACCAGCCGGTTGGGAGGCACCGAACCCGACCAGCGACGTAACCACAGTCAAACGGAGCACTTTCCACCAGCTCATGCGTTCCATCCCCTCTCTTGATGTCATTACAGCATGAATCTCCGCGCGAGCCTGTCTGGAGGGATCAATTGCAGGGGCTCAACTGTGGATGGCGAGGGTTCCTTGGCCTTCTCCTCGGACGACTCGAGAATCCAGCCGGGCCGCCTCCCAACACCATCGGCGCGCTCGCCCCGGTTTTCCCGCCGTAGGCCCTCCCATCGACGCGCCTCGCACCCAGGATCCCTGCGAGCGGCGTAACATGAACGTTCGTTCGCCAAGAGAAAGGAGCTTCGATGAAGCGCACCGCCGCACTCGTTGGAACCTGTCTGGTCTGGATGGCCGCGATGGTCACCCTTCCGCCCGGCTCGTCGGCGCAGGCTGCCGAGGGCAAGGACGCGCCCGCCAAGGAGGCCAAGGAGCCCCCGAAGGCTGAACAGTCCGTCACCGAACACACGATCACCGTCGGCGGCAAGCCGGTCACCTACACCGCGACCGCCGGGACCCTGGTGCTGCGCAACGAAAAGGACGAGCCCACGGCCCTGTTCGGCTACACCGCGTACGTCAAGAAGGGCATCACCGACCCGCGCACCCGGGCCATCACCTTCGCCTACAACGGCGGCCCGGGCAGCTCGTCGATCTGGCTCCACATGGGCGTCCTCGGACCGCGCCGGATCGCGGTGACCGACGCCGGCACCACGCCACCGCCGCCTTACGATCTGGTCGACAACGCGCAGTCGATCATCGACGTCACCGATCTCGTCATGCTCGATCCCATCGGCACGGGCTACAGCCGCGCCGCCGGCAAGTCCGAGAACAAGGACTTCTGGGGCACCGACCCGGACATCTCCTCGGTCAGTCAGTTCATCTTCCAGTACGTGAGCGACAACGACCGCTGGAACTCGCCCAAGTTCCTGCTCGGCGAGAGCTACGGCACGACACGCTCGGCCGGCGTCGTCGACTACCTGGCGAACGAGAAGCACATGGAGATGAACGGCGTGGTGCTGGTCTCCGTGGCGCTAGACCTCGAAGCGATTTTCGAATGGCCGGGCAACGAACGTCCGTACCCGCTGTTCGTCCCGACCTTCGCCGCCACCGCCTGGTACCACAAGGCGCTGCCCGAGCAGCCGGCGAAGCTCGAGCCGTTCCTCACCGAGGTCCGCCAGTGGGCCATCGGTCCGTACGCCTCGGCGCTCGCCAAGGGCGACCAGCTCACCGACGCCGAGCGCGATCAGATCGCCGCCCAGCTGCATCGCTACACCGGGATCTCCGTGGAGTACTGCAAGCAGGCCAACCTGCGCATCGGCGAGTCCCAGTTCACGGCTGAGCTGCTGCGCGGCAAACGCGAAACCGTCGGCCGGCTGGACTCGCGCTTCACCGGCTTCACGTTCGACCCGCTTGCCGAAGAGGCAGACTACGACCCGCAGTCGGCGTCGGTCTCCTCGGCGTACACGGCCGCGTTCCTCGACTACTACCACCGCGAGCTCAAGTTCGGGAAGGACAAGACCTACAACGTGTCGGCCGGCGTGTTCCGCGACTGGGACTTCAAGCACCGCGTCCCGGGCTCGCGCTTCGCGCTGCCGATGGCGAACACCGGCCCGGACCTCGCGCACGCGATCGGCGTCAATCCGAACCTGAACGTGCTGGTGCTCAACGGGTACTACGATCTCGCGACGCCGTTCTTCGCCACCGAGAGCATGTTCTCGCACCTCGGATTGACCAAGGAACAACGCTCCCGCGTGACCATGAAGTACTACGGCGCGGGCCACATGATGTACCTGAACCCGCCGTCGCTCGAGCAGATGAAGAACGACGTCGGGGCGTTCATCACCGCGCATAGCGGAGGCCGCTGAGCGTCAGCGCAACTCAGGGACAGGTTGGATGAGCTCGCGCTTCCACCTGTCCCTGTTTCTTGTCCGGCCTCTTGCCGCCGCTCTCGGGCGGATCCTACCCGCGACCCCCGTGGTTCGACTTGGCCAGGGGCGGGGCGCCCAGCGCTAGCAGGTGACGCGCTGCCAGCTCCTGCGCGGCGAGCCCGTCGCCCGGCTTGCCTTCGACCCGGCGATAGAAGGCCTTAGCCACCTCGGGCAGACCGTAGCTCTCCGCGATGGCGCCCATGACCAGCCAGTCGTCGTTGCGCGGCGGCCGATTGGTGGCACCAATCGATTGCAGCAGCAGCTTGTACGCCTCCGCTGTCTTGCCCGAGCGCGCATACACCGTCGCCGCGGTATGCAGCGCCGCGGCCGAGCCGCTTTGGGCGGCGCGCTGCGCCCATCCCGCGGCGCGCGCATCGGGTTCGGGCAGGAATAGCGTCGCCCAGGCCAGATTGTTCAAGTCGGCGGGGTTCACCGTACCGGCCGCGTCCAACTCGCCGAGCAAACGAACGACGTCCGCGGCACTGCCTTCATGCATCCCGATCATGGCCAGTGTCCGGAGACCCGTCTCCTCGCGGGGGTTTGCGGCCAGGCGCGTCTTGGCGAGCGCCGCCACGTCCTCCCAACGTCCCGCTTTGGCGAGGGCGCTGGCGTTCAGTTGATACGAGAGCTCCGCATCGCTCTTGCGCTGCTCGAATCGCTGCGCCGCCGCGACGGCGTCCAGATAGCGCCCGCGCGATAGGTATCCCTTGGCCAGAGCCGCGTCGATCGCTGGGGCCACGTCGTCCGCGGCCGCCGCGCGCGACGCCTCGACGGCCGCAAGCGTCAGGTCGGAAGGGCCGGCTTCGCAAGCCAGGAGCAGGCCCAGCAATCGCAACCGCTCGGCGTTCGCCGGCTGCCCGTCGTGACTCCACAGCTTGCGCATCGGCGCCGGCAGGTCCTCTGGCGACTCCCAGATCCAGTCCAGCCAACGGCGCGCCCCGGCTATATCGCCGCGATCGGCGCGCGCGATCACTTCGGATCCGGCCATCCCCGGTACGAAGCTCATGCCCGCCAGACGATAGCCGCCATTCTCCGGCGTGACCAGGAATCGCGGGCGCAGCGGGGAGTTTCCGACGCGCGGGCTCAGGCGGATCTGGTAGCCCACGCTCTCGTCGCCGTCCCGCGCCACGTTCATGCCGGCGACCACGAGCCCGACCAAAATGTCGGGCGCCAGAGTGCGATCCAGCCGCCCGCTGGCGCCGCCGAAGCCCTGCGCCAAACCCTGTTCGAAGCCATCGAGACTCAGCCAATGCGACGCCGAGCTCGAAAACATGTTGGCGGTTGCCGCATTCGATTCGTTGGTGATCGCCGCGCGGATCAAACCGCCCACTACGTTCATCGGATCCGCCGACCGCGGATCGAAACGCTCGACCGGGCGCACGTCGGCAAGCACGTCCGCGAATCCCAAGAGCCCGGCGGGCTCGGACGAGTCCGCGGCCGCGGCGCGCACGAGGTCTCCCGCGGCGCTGAACTCGCGCCAGCGCACCAGATCTTGCGCCGCTCCGGCCAGAAGGCGCTGCCTTCCGGGGCCGTCCATCGCCAGGCGATGCGCCTCCTCGATTGCCGCTGCCGGCGATTGGCTGCGCGCCAAAGCGTCGATCTTCAACTGGCGATGCGAGGGCGTGTCCGTCATGCCGGCCAGTAGGTCGAGCGCCTCCGTGAAGCGCTTCAGGTACAGCAACGCAATGACCAAGTTGTCGTCCAGCGCATGCTCGTCCTGCTTGCGCAGGATTTGATAGTTCTCGATCGCCCCCACGAGATCCGCGGTCTCGCCGTAGCGCAGGCCGGTGTCGTCGTGCTCCAAGAGGATCGCCAGGTCGCCACGCGCCACCGCATCCTTGGGCTCGAGCTCGACCGCCTTGCGCAGGGCGGCCAGAGCTCCGGCGCGATCGCACCCGGCACCGAACCGGCGCCCGATCTCGTCGTGCTGCAGAGTCACCCCGAGCACACGCAACGCGAGTCCCGACTTCGGATCGAGTTCCGCGGCGCGCCGCGCCTCCCGCCGAGCCTCCTCGCCGAGCCCTCCCCGCAGCAGCGCGCTCGCGAGTTGGGCGTGGTGCAGCGCTTCCGCGGGATGCCTCGCCGCGAGGTCGCGATACACATCGAGCGCTCCCCGTACGTCGCCGACGGCCAGGCGGGCAGCACCGGATTGGTCAAAGGACAGCAAGACCGCCGGCGCGTCGACGAGCTCTCGCACGGCGTTGCGTAGCCCCGCGAACTCGGCCGCCGGTACCCTGCCCGCGGTACGAATCAGCCTCAGCACTGCGCCGACCGAGCCGTCGGCCTCGACGCTGTATGTCTGCGACCAGGCGATCGGGCCCTGCGATCGATCGACATTCGCGGGCAAACGCCCGACTTTGAACCCCGGCGGCGGCACCACGCGATAGCGCCACTCCGTCGTGCGTGCGCCGCGGATCTCGAAGTCAGCACGGCGCGGCTTCTCGTCGGTTGGCTTCGCTCGCAGGGCCCACGGCAAGCCGGCCGCCTGATCGCCCGGACGCAGAGCCAGGATGGCCCGCGACTCGTTGCTGAGCGTGCGCTTCACGTCGGAAATCTCGAGGCGGATCGTGTACGGCCGCGTAAGGTCCCGCGCCGGAGCCGTTGCGAAGCGATCGACCTTGCCGCCGATGTACTGGCCCTCGACGTAGCGGTCGAAGCGCTCCTTGGCGTCGGCGGCCGACAGTCCGTCCTGCTCGGCGCGCGCCACGCTCTCGGGCGCGCCGGAATACTCGGTGGACTCCACCAAGCGGCCCGTCCCCCATTCGGCGAGCGTGACCTCGCGCACTTCGGAGATCCGATTCTGCTCCGCCGCGGAGCCCGGCGTGGCAATGAGGCCGACCGTGCCCTGCCGCACGATCAAGGCCAGCCGTCCCTGATCGCTCTCGGGAAGCTCGCCGGCGCGCGAGAACGGGTCTGTCGGATCGATCCAGAGCAACGGCTCTCCGGAAACCGCGACGATGGCGTGGGTGAACGTGCCGAGACCTGGCAGGTCGGGGTGCACGTCGCGATCGATTCCCGGCCGCAGCAACGCGACGTTGGCGTCGATACCCTCGGCACGGAGCGCCGCGACCAGCGCCGTCGCCTGGTCTTTGCAGTCGCCGAAGCCGCGCTGCAGCGCTTCGCCGGGCGCGACCGGCACGATGCTCGCCTCGCCGAACTCGATGCCGGTGTACCGCACGTCGCGGTGCATCCGCGAGAGCAGGCGGGCGACGATCTCGCTGCGCGGCGCGCCCTTCGCGGCCTCGTGCGCCCACGATTCGAGCTCGTGGGGCTTGCTGCGCGAGGCGAGTATGCCGCCGTAGCCGTCGGCGATCGCCGCCCAACTCGTACCGGTCGAGAACTCGGCCCCCTGACCAGGCTGCTGATCCGCGGGTACGTCGGCCTCGAACTCTCGGGGTATGTCGACGGGGCCGTACTGTGCCTCGTAGCGACGGCCGAAATCGCCGCTGGATTCCCTGGCTTCCACCTGTGGCGCGCCGAACCCGCGCCAGCGCAGCTCGATGCCTGGCGCCGCGCTAACCGTCAAACGCGCCGCCTCGAGCCGCGCCGCCCACGGCAGCCGCCAACGGGTAACCGTGCCGGCGGTGAACTCCGGTGCGCGGTCCAGCGTCTCGGTGAAGACCTCGACAACCGATCCCGGCGCCAGCGCCGGCAGCGGCGCCGCGAGCACGCGTTGGTCGCTGAAGATCGTTTCGTCGTCGCTTTCCGGCGAGTGCTCCGAAAGCGTCGCCGGATCCAACGGGTGCACCACGCCGTCGACGCCGATCACGCGGGCCTCGACGCGCGGCCGCTCTTGGTACCAAGGCGCCCAGGTCGCCGACGCCGTGGCCCACGCCCCAAGATCGTCCGCACGCGGCACGCGGTAGACCTGATGCTCGCGGTGCGCGAGCGCGCCGCGAGCGTCGAAGGCGTAGTCGCTGTCGGACCACAGCACGGCGAGGTCGTCGCGATGCTCGGGAGCGACGCGAGCCGCAGCCGCCAGGAGAACGTCAGCCGGGACGGTGAGGGGCGGCGCGTCGGTCCACGCGGTGGCGTCCGGCGGCGCCGCCGGCGCGGCGAGCGCACCGAGCCACAGGGCCACGTTCGAGATCACCAGGACACGGACAGGCAGGCGTACGCGCTTCATGTCTGCAGCACCCCCGTCCGGAACTCGCCGAGCTCGGCGTTCGACCCCGCGGCCAGCAGCGAACGCGCGATCACCGTGCGCGTCTCGGCCGGGTCGATGATCGCGTCCACCCAGAGGCGCGCCGCGGCGTAGCGCGGGTCCATCGCCGCGGTGTAGCGGGCCTGGATCTCGCGCAGGCGCTCGGTCTTCTCTTCCTCGCTCACCTCGGCGCCGCGATTCTTGAGCTGAATGCCGAGCAGGGTCTTGCTCGCCTGCTCGCCACCCATCACCGCGATCGCCGCCGACGGCCAGGCATAGAGAAAGCGCGCGCCGTAAGCCTTGCCGCACATGGCGTAGTTGCCGGCGCCGTAGCTGTTGCCGACGAACAGGGTGATCTTCGGCACCACCGAGTTGGCGACCGCGTTCACCATCTTGGCGCCGTCCTTGATGATGCCGCCGCGCTCCGAGCGCGAGCCCACCATGAAGCCCGTGACGTCCTGCAGAAACAGCAGCGGGATGCGCTTCTGATTGCAGAGCTCGACGAAGCGCGCGCCCTTGTCGGCCGAGTCGCTGTAGATCACGCCGCCGATCTGGAGCTCCTGGTCCTTGGCCTCGAGACCGGTCTTGCGCTTCACGATCGAGCGTTGATTGGCGACGATGCCCACCGCGTGGCCTTCGATCCAGCCGGTGCCGCAGACCAGCGTCTGGCCGTAGTTGGCCTTGTACTCGTCGAGGTCCGAGCCGTCGAGCAGCCGCGCCAGCAGGTCGTGCATGTCGTACGGCTTGTTGCGCTCGACCGGCATCACGCCGCGCAACTCCGCCGGGTCGTGGAGCGGCGCCTGTGGTGCGCGGCGCGCGAACGGCGCCCGTTCGCCGGCCGACAGCTGCGAGAACTGGCTGCGGATCTTGGCGAGGCAGGTGGCGTCGTCGGGGTGCCGGTGGTCGACCACCCCCGAGATGTCGCACTGCACGAAAGCGCCGCCCAGAGCCTCGTTGTCGATCGACTCGCCGATCGCGGCCTTCACCAGATGCGCGCCCGCCAGAAAGATCGAGCCCGTGCCTTCGACGATGTGCGATTCGTCGCTCATGATCGGCAGGTAGGCGCCGCCGGCGACGCAGGAGCCCATGATCGCCGCCATCTGAAAAACGCCCGCCGCCGAGAGCCGGGCGTTGTTGTAAAAGGCGCGCCCGAAGTGCTCGCGGTCGGGGAAGATCTCGTCCTGGAGCGGCAGGAATACGCCCGCCGAGTCGACCAGGTAGACGATGGGCAGGCGGTTTTCGAGCGCGATCTCCTGCGCCCGCAGGACCTTCTTGCAGGTCATAGGGAACCACGCGCCGGCCTTCACCGTGGCGTCGTTCGACACCACGACGACGTCGCGCCCGTGGATCGCGCCGACCCCCGTGACCACGCCGGCCGACGGTGCGCCTCCCCACTCGGCGTACATGCCGTGCGCCGCCCACAATCCCAGCTCGAGGAACGGCGCGCCCGGATCGCACAGCGCCGCCACGCGCTCGCGCGCCGTCATCTTGCCCTGCTGGCGCTGTTTCTCCTGCGCCTTCTGGCCGCCGCCCAGGCGCAGCTGCGCCTCCTGCTCCCGCAATCCCGCGAGCGCCGCCGTCCAATGGGCGACGGC